>Ga0187860_1000802_pt1 | contig 29138 bp, 25 predicted proteins | sample June2016WEW_10_4_FD_132981 | JGI IMG/M metagenome (GOLD analysis project Ga0187860, IMG submission 132981) | Peatland microbial communities from SPRUCE experiment site at the Marcell Experimental Forest, Minnesota, USA - June2016WEW_10_40 | ecosystem: Environmental > Terrestrial > Soil >...
GCCAGGGGGATATTGGACCGCGTCGTCGCCGTCATAAATGAGCCACATGGAGGAGGGAGACGCTTTTTGCCCACGCAGATTAAAGGTAAGGGTTTTGCCCAGCACGGCATAGTTCAGAATGTTTTGGTAAATGTAGTTTGCGGCCACGTTTTGAGTTTTGCGGACGTTGGGCGTCCAGGTGGCAGAGGCCGCCGTCGAATTATTGCCATTGATGAAGCCGGAGACTTCGTAGCTGGTGCCGGGCCCGGTTTTGGTTCCCGCGTTATAGGCCGTGCCATCCTCCGCAATTTCTTCGAGGTCGGGAATATAAGTCGAATTGTCATGCAACCGTTGCTCGTAGGTCTTGCCGGTGTCATTGCGCCGGGTTTGTACGTAACCGCTTACCGGCTGAGGATTATTCGAAATGCTGTGGTGGGTCGCGGGGCAAATGAAGACCTTCAGGTTGGGGACATACTGCGGGTAGAGCCAATTCAGATCGTCATCACCGAAATTGCAAGTACCCGTCAGCGCGTGGCTGTCGTCCTCGTCCGCGTAAACCTGGCTGCCGATGCCCATTTGCTTTTCGTTGTTGAGGCAGCCGATCCGTTGCGCCTTCACCTTGGCCCGGCTGAGCGCCGGCAGGAGCAGCGCCGCCAGGATCGCAATGATCGCAATCACGACGAGCAGTTCGATGAGGGTAAACCCAGCCGGCAACTGGCGGACTCGTTTTGCGGCTATTAGTTTCATGCGATTGCAACCAGTTGTTTCGTGATTAAGCACTGGATTAGTAACATAATGAACCATAAACTGCAATCCTTTTTGGCGACAACCGTCTTTCGCCGTAGGGCTTGAACCCGATGTGATCCTGCGGCAGGCTTGCAGCGGGGCACGATTTGAGTTATGGGATTGGTAGCTGGAATATGCGAGATCGCGAAGATGTAGTGAGCGGGTCCATGCTCTTCAGCAGCGAGACGCTGCTGTTGTGGATTGCTGTGGGGATCGCGGTCGTCTTCCTTGGCTTGCTGGTGTATGACTTCGTGAGGCGCAGAAAGCACAGACGCCGTCATCGGGGTGAACCCGAAAGTCTGCGGGCGAAATTGCTCAAGCGTCTGCGTCGTGCGCAGGCTTTCAAGGGCGATTTGGAGCAGATACTTCAGGAACGTTCCCGCCGGAACCAGCGGGACAGGCGGGAGCCTCCGAAGACGCGGCCCTGAGCGTCAGAACGATCACCCGCAGTCAACCGCTGATATTGGGCGTGGGGTTCTGGAGGCCCACCCGCGGTCTGGCAGTTACCGTTTTTCGCTGTTTTTCACCTTCCGCAACCCGGCGGCATCGGCTAGAACTTGGCCCCGTTATGCGCAAGCTCCTTCAACCCATTTTGGCGGTGGCGCTGGGGCTTGCCGTGGGATTGGGCGTCACGTGGGTTGCGGGGGAGAACCCGGGGCATGTTTTCATGATACTGAGCAAGGGGGCGTTTGGATCGAGCTACGATTTCGGCATGACGCTGTTTTACGCGACGCCGCTTATTTTCACCGGCCTGTCGGTGGCGGTCGCGTTTCATGCGGGGCTGTTCAACATCGGCGCTGAGGGGCAGCTCACGCTCGGGGCGTTGGCGGCGGCGGCAGTGGGCGCGGTCTGGCCCGGTTTGTGGTGGCCGCTGGCGCCAGTGCTGGCGGGGCTGGCGGCGGTCCTGGCGGGAACGCTTTGGGGGGCGATCCCGGGCTGGCTCCGCGCCCGGCGCGGCAGTCACGAGGTCATCAACACCATCATGCTCAATTTCGTGGCGGCCGGCCTGGCGAGCTATGTGGCCCTCTACGTGCTCAAGAATCCGGACTCGCAGAACCCGGAGACGCGGCCAATTGGCGCGGGCTATCTGATTCATAAGTTTGGGATTTTCGGCGGCGCGCCCGTGAGCCTGGCGCTGCCGCTGGCGGTCCTGGCGGCCATTCTGGTCTGGGTGCTCCTTTGGCGAACGGTGTTGGGGTTCGAGATTCGCGCCGTCGGGCAGAGCGAATCGGCCGCGCGCGCTGCCGGCATTGACCCGGGCAGAATCCGGATCATGGCAATGTGCCTGGCCGGCGGGCTGGCCGGGCTGGTCGGGGTAGGGGAAGTCTTGGGGAACGCGGGCAAGTTCAGAGTGGGGTTTTCGCCGGAATACGGATTTATCGGCATCGCGGTGGCGTTGCTGGGCCGGAACCAGCCGGCGGGGGTGGTGGTGGCGGCGTTGCTCTTTGGCGCGCTCCACAAAGGCGCTGCGGCTTTGGACCTGGAGACCGAGCACGTCACGCAAGAATTGTCACTGGTCCTGCAGGCGCTCATTATTCTCTCCGTGTCCGCCGAAGGGCTTTGGAGTTGGATGAACCGGCGCGAGCGGAGGGTTGAAGAAGTGAGGAGTTAAAGGGGTTAAATGAGTCAAATAAGTTAAATGGGTTAAATGAGTTACATGGGTTACATGAGTTGCATGAGCGGAGAAGGCGACGGCGGAGGCGGAGGGGGACAATGATACGGCAATTGCTGGAATCAACTCTGCGCGTCTCGACGCCGCTGGTTTTTGCCGCGCTGGGCGGCATGTTCAGCGAGCGCGCCGGGGTCATCAACATCGCCCTCGAGGGGCTGATGCTGATGGGCGCATTCGCCGCCGCGGTCGGGACCTACGTGGCCCACTCACCCTGGCTGGGATCCGCGAGCGGGATGGCCGCAGGCATTCTCTTAGCCGCCATTTACGGGCTGTTCGTGATTTGGTTGCGCGCCAACCAGATCGTAGCCGGCACGGCCATCAACATGCTGGCGTTGGGCCTGACGCCGTTCCTGTGCAAGATTCTCTATGACGTAACCGGCCAGACGCCTGCCATCCCCCTGGGGGAGCGGTTTCAATCGGCGCCGCTCTATTTGAGCTGGATCATGGTGGGGATTTGCTGGCTCTGGCTGAAGTACACGCGGGGAGGGCTTTGGGTGAGCTTTGCCGGCGAACATCCCGAGGCGCTGGATGCGGCGGGCATCCGGGTCAATCGCGTCCGGTGGGCCGCGGTGTTGGTCAGCGGGGCGCTGGCCGGAATGGGGGGCGCGTCACTCTCGGTGTTCCTGGCCTCTTCCTTCTCGCGGAACATGACGGCGGGCCGGGGTTTCATGGCGCTGGCCGCGCTCATCTTCGGAAAATGGAGGCCAGTGCCGACCGCCATCGCCTGCCTGCTGTTTGGTTTTGCCGAGGCCGTGCAGATTCGGCTCCAGGGTGTAAGCCTGTGGGGCGGCAAGCCAATCCCGGTTCAATTCATCCAGATTCTCCCGTATGTGGTAACCATCCTTGTGCTGGCCGGCTTTGTGGGCCGCTCACGGGCGCCCAAGGCGCTGGGCACGGTGTTCCGCAGAGGGTAGCGGACTTGAGTTCAGGACGGTTACCCGCCACAGAAACCCGGCATGATGAAAGGCCAGTATTCAAATCACACAATGGCCTTTTCTTCCGGTGTCTGCTATAGAGACAGGCGAATGAACCTGGATATCTTCGAGCAGATGGACGCGCCGGAGTTGCGCAGTTACATCGAGTTCTTCCTGCGGCATTATCGGGTAATGGATGCGTTCTGGTTCATCTATCTGACTGAGACGTACGGGCAGGAAGCGGCTGAAAAGATCAATGAGCAGGTTTGGGGGCGGGTTGGCGGCCTGGCGGCCAAAGAGATCATGGCCCGGTTCGGCATCCGGGAGAGGGGGCTGCGGGGTTTCGTGCGGGCGTTGCAGTATTATCCCTGGACCATTCTGATCGGTTACCAGATCGAGGAACGACCGGATGAGGTCATTCTCTCGGTGCCCGTTTGTCCGGTCCAGGAGGCGCGGCTCAAGCGGGGCTTGAAAGAGTATGCCTGCCGGGCGATGCACGAGGCGGAGTTTGTCAGCTTTGCGCGGGCCATCGACCCCCGCCTCCGCGTCGAGTGCCGGTTCGCCCCCCCCGATCCGCACCCGGCTGAGATGCACTGCCAATGGCGGTTTTATTGCGAGGGAGCAATATGACAAATGTAATATTGTAACTTTGGGCAGGATTTCCGTAAGAAAAGAGATAGATGGCCCTTTGACCGGGCTGTGGTCATTAACAAATCGAGCGTGACCACATCGAAATATGAAACTAAACGCACTCAAACCAACCGCACTCCTGTTCCTGATCAGCTCGGTCGCCGCCTTGGCTGCGACGGAGGAAAGACTCGACCATCGCTTCTCCGTCCAACCGGGCGGCACTGTGGTTGTCGAGGTGGACTTCGGTTCAATTGACATCAGCACCAACGGGACCAGCGAAGTCGTCGTGGATGTCTGGCGCAAGATTGGCCGGAGAAAGAAGGCGGACGAAGAGGCATTCCTGCGGGACAATCCCGTCGAGTTCGCTCAGGAGGGTAATACGTTGACAATTCAGTCCCACGGCAAATCCAAGTGGTCCTGGTCCGTGAGCGGGCGGAATCAAAACGAAGCCAAATACACGATCAGCGTGCCGGCGCAGTTCAATGCCCGGCTCAAGTCGGGCGGTGGCGGGGTCCGCGTGGTTGACCTCACGGGGGACGTGAAGGCCCACACCGGCGGAGGGGGACTGAGTTTCGCTCGTCTGCACGGCGCGCTCGACGGTGAGACGGGGGGCGGAGGCGTCAACGCCAGCGATTGCGAGGGCGCCCTCAACTTCCGCACAGGCGGCGGCGGCATAGAAGTCACCGGCGGCTCCGGGTCCCTTGATGGCACCACGGGCGGCGGCTCGATCAGCGTGAGGAAGTTTCAGGGGGCGGCGCACGTCACGACCGGCGGCGGCGGCCTCACCATCGAGAATGTGGACGGCGGGGTTGACGCTTCGACTGGCGGCGGTTCCATCGGCGCGCTGCTGCCCTCGGAGTTGTCCGACACAGTGAAACTCTCGACCGGGGGCGGCAGCATCAGCGTGAGCGTGCCCGCGACCGCGGCGTTTAACCTGGACGCGAAGACCTCGGGAGGCAGCGTCAGCACGGACCTGCCAGTGACCGTGGTGGGCAAGATCGAAGATGGCCGACTTCAAGGCCCGGTCAATGGAGGCGGCAAATCCGTCCAATTGCGCAGCGGCGGGGGGAGCATCCGCCTGAAGAAGCTTTAGCGCCGGGAACTGGACCACTCACATTCCCGGTCCCGGCTCACGGTGAAGATGCGGGCGAGAACGGGGAACCCGGGATGGTGACAGCATCGCCGGGTTTCAGCCGGTTGAAATCCACCTTCGGGTTGGCCGCTTTAATGGCGCTGACCGGCAGGCCATACATCAGGGCGATGGTGGCCGCGCTGTCCCCCGGGCCGAGGACATAGACCTTTTTCGGCGGGATGACGGGCAGGTCGGGCGGCGGTTCCGGCGGCAAGTCCTGCCCGGTCGCAACGGTGTTCGCCTGGAGCTGTTCCAGCTCAAGCCGCTTCAACTCGATGCTCTTCTGGTCGGCGGTCAGGTTCGTGTCGCCGCGTATGCGGTTCTGTTCGGCCAGGGCGGCCTGGTTGATGGCGTAGAGCGCTCCGGCCGCCTCCGGCGTGCCGGCTTCCTCCGCGGCCGCCACCGCGTCGCGATAGACCGGATCGTGGAGCATCCGATACTGCTCGTAACGCTCCGGGCCCAGCGCGATCTTGATCGCGTTCTCGCGCTGATCCTCCAGCGCCTTGCGGGCTTCGACACTGCTCGGGTCCGTGGCGTCCGCCAGCAACTGGATGCGCTGGTCCAAATCGTCCGTCGCGCGGAACACCGCGCGGAACTCATCCGGCGTGGGGTCGAAAAAGCGGAGCTGGCCAAATTCGGCGCGCAGGTCATTGCCGTCCTGGGAATAGCGCAACAGGAATTCTTCGAGTTCGGGCGGACTGAGCAGACCGGCCAGCTCGTCGCGGGTCTGCTGCCGAAGTTTGGCCAGTTCAACCGGGTCGGGCTCTTTGCCGGCGTGGCGCTGCGCGTCCAGGTAAGCCTGCATGCGGTCTTGCGAGCGAACGTTGACATTCTGAATGGCCTGCTTGGTATCGGCTGGCAGTGCCCCCAGCACGCGACCATCGAGCACCACGCCAGCCCGCGACGGCCGCGGAATGCTGACCAGATCGCCCGTCTCCCAATTGGGTCCCAGCAGGCGAGTCAGCAGGGCGCGCCGCTCCTCTTCCAACTCGCGGGCCTTCTCGGCGGCGGCGCGGACGACATTGGTGTCCGGCTCGCTGCGCCACCATTGTTGCGCCGCCGTGATCAATTCCATAGCCCGCCTGCGCGAGTAAAGCACGTTCACGTCGGCGATGATGAGGTCGCGAATAGTCTGTTCCGGGCAGCCAATCTGGCGCAAGTTGGCAACGTAGGTCGGGTAATCCGCCGACTCGACTTCACGCCAGGAAAAGAGCTGGCGGCGGGCCACGAAGTTGGTGGTGGTTTGAACGGTTGAGGGGTGGCCTGAAGCGGCGAGCGCCGCCGCAACCTTGGCCGCCTGCTGGCGGGTGACGAATAGCCCCGCGGCGGCCAATGCGAGATTGACGCCGAGCGAAACCAAAGCAATTGTCCGCCAGCGCATAGTTCTATTTATCCGCAAATCGCTGCCACAGCAAATGGAAAAATGCAAACAGGCAAAAGTTGCGCCCGCAACCAAAGATTGACCGTTGCGCGGCAAAGCCGGTTTTAGGCTGGCGCTCCTCGGACTGACGCCGGAAACTAAAGACCCGCCCTTGCCGGAATGAGGTTCAAACCAGCTTGAGCTTGGACTCCGAACCTGCCGCCGCTACATTCCCCGCCGATGAAACAAAAGGCCTACGCCCGCGCGGGGGTCGATATCGACCTGGGCAACCAGGTCAAGTCTGCTCTGCCCCGAATGCTTCGGGCGACGCATCGGCCGGAGGTGCTGGGCAAAGTGGGCGGGTTCGGCGGCCTCTTCGCGCTGGACGTCCGCAAATACCGGCAGCCCGTTCTCGTTTCCAGCGTCGATGGCGTCGGCACCAAACTCAAGCTCGCCTTCGCGCTGGACCGCCACGACACCATCGGTCAGGACCTGGTCAACCATTGCGTCAACGACATCGCGGTGCTCGGCGCCGAGCCGCTCTTCTTCCTCGATTACCTCGGCACCGGGAGGCTGGAGCCGCGCGTGTTCAGGGACATCATCAGGGGCTTTGCGAAGGCGTGCGCGGAAAACCACTGCGCGCTCATCGGCGGCGAGACCGCGCAAATGCCCGGGTTCTACCGGGCGGGCGAATATGACGTGAGCGGGACGATTGTGGGCGTGGTCGAGAAGTCCCGGATGCTGGACGGCAAGGCCATTCGGCCGGGCGATGCCGTAATCGGCCTGGCTTCCAGCGGGTTGCACACCAACGGTTACTCGCTGGCGCGGAATATCTTCTTCGATCAGATGGGGCTTAAGCCGGCCAGTCGGGTGCCGGAACTGGGCAACACGATCGGGAATGAGTTGCTCAAGGTGCATGTGAGCTACGGCCCCCTGATTCAGAACCTGTTCAAGAAGTTCAACCCGGTTATTAGCGGGGCAGACCTCCCGCCTGCCAACAAAGCCAGACCGGGCAGGCGGGACGCCTGCCCCACTATCAAAGGCCTGGCCCACATTACCGGGGGCGGGTTCGTGGATAACATTCCGCGGGTGCTGCCCAAAGGCTGCGACGTCATCATCCGCAAAGGAACCTGGGAAGTGCTGCCGATCTTTGAACTCATCCGGGCCAAAGGCGGCGTGCCGGAAGATGAGTTGTATCAAGTCTTCAACATGGGCATCGGCATGGTCGTCATCGTGGCGGCAGACAAAGCCGGGGATGTCCTGAAGTGCATCCGTGCGCAAAAGCACCAAGCCTGGCTGATCGGCCAGGTGGTGCAGGGCAGGGGAGTGGCGAGGTTGGTTTGAGGGCCTGCTATTTCTTCTCCGCCTTTTGGGCGGCGGCGTTCGTCAGCTTCTCCAGGTCCTCGGGTTTGATGACCTCAATCTTGGCGCCCTTCTTGAGCTCTTCGGCTGAGGGCACCCGGATGATGTCGCTGGTAAGGGGCTGAGCGGGCGGCGGCGGCGGCGCCGGCGGCGGCGGGCTTTCCGTGCTGACCAGTTCCATCTCGAAAATCAGGGTTGCGCCGGGTTCAATGTTTGGCCGGGAGCCTCGCTCGCCGTAAGCCAGAGTCGAGGGCAGATAGAGTTCCCATTTCGAGCCGGCCTTCATCATTTCCAGCGCCTCGGTCCAGCCACGGACCACGCGGTTGACCTGAAACTTGGCCGGCTGACTCCCATGCTTGGCCGAGCTGTCGAACTCCTTGCCGTTGATGAACGTGCCGCGGTAATTGACGGTGACGGTGTCGTTGCTCTTGGGGATGGCGCCCGTGCCTTCGGTGACGACCTTGTATTGCATTTCCGCCGTCGTCCCATCCGGCAGCTTAACGTCGAGGGTCTTGACCCCGGGCTTGGTCTTGTTCTCGGCCAGGAAGGCTGCGCCTTCCTTCCGGTTCTTGTCCGCGGCCTGTTTCTGCATCTCTTCATGCTTGGCTCGGGCTTCCTGCTGATAGGCCATCATGGCCTCCCGCGCCTGCTGCTCCGTCAACTTCAGCTCGCGGCCCGCCAGCACGTCCTTCATCGCGCCGGCAAGTGTGTCCACATCCAGTTCGACGCCGCCGCCCTTGATGCTATTGCCGATGCTCATGCCGATGCTGTAGCTCATGTTCTGCTTCTGCTCGGCCGGGGAGAGCTTCGGCGCATTGGTCGCCGTATTTGTTGAGGCCGGCTTGTCCTGAGCCGCCGCGTTGACTTGCAGCAGAGCAATCCCGAACCCAACCGCCAAAACCATCTTTAATCCATTTTTCATAGTTCTTTGATATGAATCTTTGTTAAACGCAGTTCCATTTACAGCAATGCCGGCAAAAGTCGAGCAGGAAAATGTGTAAATAACTTTTGCCCTCGTGGCAATACCTGATTCAATCGCGCGCATGAAGATTCTGGTGATCGGCTCCGGCGGACGCGAGCACGCGCTGGTCTGGAAACTGGCCCAGTCGCCCCACGTCACCCGGATCTGGTGCGCGCCGGGCAATGCCGGCATCGCCCGGGAACGCCTCGCGAAAAACGGCGCGCCCGTCGAATGTGCCAACCTCGGCGCCGAAGACTTGCCGGGCCTCCGCGCTTTCGCGCAGGAGCGCCACGCCGACCTTACCGTCGTCGGGCCGGACAATCCGTTGGCGCTCGGCATTGTGGATTTGTGGCAGAAAGACGGACGGCGCATTTGGGGCCCGAACCAGAAAGCCGCGCAATTTGAAGCTTCCAAGGTCTTCTCCCAGCGCTTCATGGAGCAATACGGCATCCCGACCGCGCGCGCGGGCGCCTTCGCCGATTTCGCCGCCGCCTCGCGCTTCGCCGCCTCGCTCGGCGGACGTTGCGCCGTCAAGGCCGACGGCCTCGCGCTCGGCAAAGGCGTTTTGATTTGCCGCGATATGGCCCAAGCCGACCACGCCATCGAGGCGGTGCTGGTCAAAAGAGCCTTTGGCGGCGCGGGTGCCAACATCGTCATCCAGGAGCTGCTCGACGGCATGGAAATCTCTCTCCACGCCCTGTGCGATGGCAAGACGGCGAAGCTCTTCCCGGCAGCCCAGGACCACAAGCGGGCGCTGGACGGTGACCGCGGGTTGAATACCGGCGGCATGGGGGTCTATTCGCCGACGCCGTTCCTGAGCGAGGCGGAACTGGCCGCCGTCGGCGACAGCATTCTGAATCCCTGGCTCCGCGGTTGCGTCGCCGAGGGCATTGATTTCCATGGCATCCTGTATCCGGGTGTGATGCTAACGCAATCCGGTCCGAAGGTGCTCGAGTTCAATGCCCGCTTCGGCGACCCGGAAACGCAGGTCTATCTGACCCGCCTGGAAAACGACCTCGTTGAACTGCTGGCCGCGAGCATAGACGGGACCCTCGGGAAGGCGGAATTGAAATGGAACCCGATGCCTTCGGTGTGCGTGGTGATGGCCTCAGCGGGCTATCCGGGCAGTTACGCTAAGGGCAAACCGATCCGGGGACTGGACGAAGCGGCGCGGTTGCCGAACACGAAAGTCTTTCACGCCGGCACAGCCAGCGCCGGAGACCAAATAGTCACCAGCGGTGGCCGGGTGTTCGGGGTGACGGCCTGGGCGGGGGACTTGAAAAGCGCGCGCGATGCCGCTTATGCCGCCGTGGAAACCATCCGCTTCGAGGGCGCCCAGTTCAGGCGCGATATTGGAAGCAAGGCGTTGCGTTGAAAGGGACAATAACGCAGGTCAGCGATGGGAGCCACCTGCCATTGACGTCCGATTCCTATCCTGAGCGGAACGGATGGCAGTTGGGCAGGGACCGCGCACGTTTGCATTACGGCTAGGAGGCTTCTGGCGGCTAGAATCCTTGGGGGACGAGGCCGAGGCTGTTGATGGCGTCAGTAACCGATTCGAGAGCCGTGTGAACTGCGAGGACCTCGGCATAATTCCAGTACGTAAGCTTGTCCTTAAGCTGCGGAACAGCCGCCGCTTCAGCTTGGATCTTGGCAAGTTGAGGCGGGTCAGATACGGCGACCAAACGTTGCACCGCTGGGTTGGTGACTGCCCTGATGAAATTCATCATCAAACTGTCGATGGAGCCTTTGGTTTGGACTTCAAACACATATATGACGCGGCCCATGTTGCCGATGGTGGCCTCCCATACGGCATCCACGACGGCACCAGTGGACACCTTTTTTTCCTTTTCGGCTTGCAGGTTGAGCATGTTGCCGATTGCCACAATGGCGTCCCGAACCTCATCGTGGATGAAGGTGGAGGTTTTGTCGTCCACCTTCTCGACGGGCGGCGGGGCTGGCTGGGGTTTGAAGATGCCTTCGAGCGTGTCGGCGACTTGGAGCTCGTCCCAAATGAAGTAGTCGACGATCAGAAGGTTCGTATCTTTGGAACCGAGCGCACGCATTTCCTGCGCGATTTCTTCGGCGGTGGCGCAAAGTTGCGCGTACTTCTTGCCAGTGAATTGGTAATTGTAGCGGGGGAGGTCCGGAACGCCGAGGTAATTGAGGGCGACGTAGGCGCGGCGGTTCCAGAGCATGTACTCTTCAGGGTGCGCGTGGCAGAGAATCTCGCTCATCATCGCGGGGCCGATTCCCTTGACGTTTTTGCGGAAGGAGTCCCAGCGGTTCTCGATTGACTGGTTGGACCAGACGAGGTCGGCAATGTTTCCCAGGAGGGCCGGGAGGCCGTTGTCGTCAACGATCTGGTCAACGACGTATTGCTTATTGCCCCAAATCCGCATGGCCCAGAGTTTGGAAAGGTACTCTGCCAGGTCATCCTTGGTCATTTTGCGGAGTTTGTCCGTCGTCCAGGACTTGTAGTAGGCGGCGCGCTCCTGGCGCTCCTTGATGTCCTCGTCGAACTTTTTGGGACTGGCGGTGAGCTTGGCGAGGTAGTTCTTGATGTGCTTACGGAGAAGATCTGTGTTCATAGGATTGTTCTGGGCGTCGGTCCGTTAACTGTTATTGTTGCAACAGGAGTTTCCCAGGCGTTGTGCCTGCCATGAGTTTATGAAAACCGGTCCGTGGATTTCCGTCAAGGACGGAATTGGTTGTGGACTGGGCGCGTAATGGGCTTTTCCTTTCCCGGGGACCCGCTATAGTCAAACCGTGAGCGACGAGACCCGGCCCAACCCCGACGCCCTGCTGGCGGCCATCCAGAAAGAGGATGCCCGCAAGAAGCGCGGCAAGCTGAAGGTCTTCTTCGGCATGGCCCCGGGCGTCGGCAAGACCTACGCCATGCTCGAAGCCGCCCGCCGGGAGCTGGCCGCCGGACGCGACGTCATCATCGGTTACGTCGAGACCCACGGGCGCAAGGAAACCGACGCGCTGACCGAGGGCCTGCTGGTCATCCCGCGCCTTACTAACGAGTATCGCGGCGTCACGCTTACGGAGATGGACCTGGACGCCGTGCTGGCACGCCGTCCCCAGCTTGCCCTGGTGGACGAGTTCGCCCATACCAATGCCCCCGGTTCGCGCCACCCCAAGCGCTACCAAGACGTGCTTGAACTGCTGGACGCCGGCATTGATGTTTTTACCACCTTGAACGTTCAGCACGTCGAAAGCCGCGCTGAGGCCGTGCATCAGATTACCGGCGTCACGATTCGCGAGACGCTGCCCGACACCGCCCTGGACGGCGCGGACTTTGAACTGGTGGACCTGCCCCCCGAAGAACTGCGCGCCCGTCTCGCCGCGGGCAAGGTCTATCTGCCCGAATCCGCGCGCGCGGCGCAGGGACATTTCTTCCGTCCCGGCAACCTCTCGGCGTTGCGGGAACTCGCGTTGCGTTTCGCTGCCGAGCAGGTCGGACAGGATGTGCTTGCCTACCGGCAGGCCCAGGGCATCGCCGACCCCTGGAAATCCGGGCAGCGGTTGCTGGTCGCCGTGAGCGCCAGCCCCACCTCGGCGGCTCTGGTGCGCTGGACGCGCCGCCTCGCCGGCGAACTCCAGGCTCCCTGGCTGGCCGTCTATGTGGAACTGCCGCAACCGCTCAATCCCGACGAACAGGCGCGCCTCTCGCGCCACTTGGCCCTGGCCCGGGAACTGGGCGCGCAAGTCGTCACCACCACCGACGACGACGTGGCGCGCGGCCTGTTGCGGGTGGCGCGGGAACAGAACGCCACCCAGCTTGTCGTTGGCAAACCCGTGGGCTGGCGGGCGCTCGACCTCCTGCGCGGCGGCTCGCTGCTCAACCAGTTGATTCGCGAAAGCGGCCACATTGACATCCACGCCGTGCGCGCCGAAAGGGAGGCGCCCCTGCTGCGACGCCTCGCCACACCGCGCTTCAACGCCGGTGTCGCGCGCGGGTACGGCGTGGCGCTCGGCTTCGTCGCCGGCGCTACCGGCCTGAACGCCATTCTGCAGCAGTGGCTGGGCTACCAATCGCTGGCGCTGATCTACCTGCTCAGTGTCGTTGTGCTGGCCATGTTCGTCGGGCGCGGCCCGACCCTGGCCGCGGCGACGCTGACCGCGCTACTGTGGAACTTCTTCTTTGTGCCGCCGATATTCACGTTTCGCATCACCGGCATCACCGACGTGATGCTCTTCTGCACCTATTTTGTGGTGGCGCTGGCGATGGGGCACCTGGCCGCTCGCCTGCGCGCGCAGCAAGCCGCGGAGCGCCGCCGCGAACAGCGCGCCACCGCGCTCTACCTGCTGACGCGCGAACTGGCCCAGGCTTCCGACTTCGCGGACCTCCTGGCGATTATCATCCGCGAGGTGGGCAAAGCCACCCAGGCCGAGGCGGCCCTCTCGTTGCCGGCGGAAACCCAAAGCGCTCCCCTCACACCTTATTTCGCCAGCACCTGGGCCATGCCCGAAAAGGAGCAAAGCGTCGCTTCCTGGGCTTTCCTCCATCGCCAGCCGGCTGGCCGGGGCACCGACACGCTGCCGTCCGCTGAGGGATTACATTTGCCGTTGTTGGCGGGCGACCGGGCGGTGGGCGTGCTCAGCTTGCGCTTCCGCGACCCCGCGCTGCTCCGCGCCGACCAGCGCGACCTGCTCGACGCCTTCGTCCGTCAAATCGCCCTCGTGCTCGACCGGCAGCGCCTGCGCGACGCCGAGCAACAGGCCAAGCTGGTCGCCGAATCCGAGCGCCTCAGCAAGACTCTCCTCAACTCCATCTCCCACGAAATCCGGACCCCCATCGCCGCGATTACCAGCGCCGCCAGCAGCTTGAGTGAGGCGCGGCATGGCGGAGCCGGGGACTTTGAGCAAACGATGGTCGGCGAAATCCAAGAGGCCGCTCGGCGGCTGAATCGCCTGGTCGGCAACCTGCTCAGCATGACGCGCCTTGAATCCGGGCACGTCAAAGCGAACCTCGATTGGTGCGATGTGGCGGACCTGGTCCAGGTGACGCTGAAGGACATCGGGAAAGACTTGGCGCAGCACAAGGTAACCGTCGGGATGGCCACAGGACTGCCGCTCGTCCGCATGGATTTCGTGCTGATGCAACAGGTCCTCACGAATCTGCTGTTGAACGCCGCCGTCCATACGCGCCCGGGCACGGCGGTGCAAGTCAACGCCGCCATCGAGGCGGACACGCTGGCATTGAGCGTAGCGGACAACGGCCCCGGTCTTCCGCCGGACGCGCTTCCCCTTATCTTCGATAAGTTCTATCGCGCCCCGGCGGCGCCGGCGGGCGGCACCGGCCTTGGCCTGGCGATCGTCAAAGGATTCGTCGAAGCGCAAGGCGGGCAGGTCAAGGCCGAGAACCGCCCCAGCGGCGGAGCCGTCTTCACGGTCCGATTGCCCCTCGCTAAACCTCCCTCAGTCGCAGCGGAGGCGAGCGTATGAACGATACGAAAAGCATGCTGCACCTCGAGCTTCCTCCTCTCTTCCTTTCAACCATCAACTCTCCCTACCATCAACCTGCATGACCACCTCTCCCCTCAAATCCACGGCCCTGGTCATTGACGATGAGTTGCAGATACGGCGCCTGTTGCGCGTATGCCTGGAAGCGAATGGCTACCGCGTTTCCGAAGCCGCGACCGGCAAGGAAGGGATTGCCGAGGCCGCGCAACACCCGCCGGACGTGGTGATTCTCGATCTAGGTCTGCCGGATATGGAGGGAGTCGCCGTGCTCAAGCGGTTGCGCGAGTGGAGCCGCGTGCCGGTCGTCGTGCTGTCGGTGCGCGACCGCGAAGAGGACAAGATCGCCGCGCTCGACAACGGCGCGGATGATTACGTCACCAAACCTTTCAGCTCCGGCGAGTTGCTGGCGCGCCTGCGCGTCGCTCAACGTCATGCCGCGCCCTCATCGGAAACCACGGTCTTCCGCTCCGGCCAATTGGAGGTGGATTTGGCGGCCCGTGTCGTGAAGCTGAAGGGCAAAGAGGTAAAGCTGACCGCCACGGAGTATTCGCTCCTGCGCCTGTTCGTCCACCACGCCGGGAAAGTGCTCACGCACCACCAGATACTCCGCGAGGTCTGGGGGCCGAACTATGTCGAACAAACCCACTACCTGCGCGTTTATCTGGCGCACCTGCGCGAGAAACTGGAAGCGAACCCCGCGCAGCCTGACCTGCTGATCACTGAACCCGGCGTCGGCTATCGTCTGGTCAGCAAGGAGTAAGTCCCCGAAAGCCAAAGAGAACCACAGATGAACCCAGATTCATTTGTTCCTCCTAATCTTAATCCTAATCTTAATCTCCGCGCTGTGTCCATCCGTGGTTGCAGCTCAGCGTTTCACCGGTGCGGCCTTGCCGGTGGTTGCCGACGCCCGTGCTTTCCACTGCAGAATCTGCTTATCCGCCAGCAAACGAGCGCGAAGGGTTTCATAGGGAAGTTTCTGCACCGAGGACTTGCCGTCCAGGGCCAGCGCGCCTGCCGTGGCCGCGGATTGCCCCAGAATCATAAACACCGGCTCCATGCGAATCGACCCGTAGGCAATGTGCGTCGCGGAGAGGCAAATCGGGACCAGCAGGTTTTCGCACTCGCCGGCCTTCGGCACAATCGAGCGATACGAGATCGGGTAGGGCGGGAATCCTCCAACCTGCACGTCCCCCTCGTTTTCCACGTGGCCGCTTTTCACAACGCGCTGGCAGTTGTGCGAGTCCATCGTGTAGGCGGCCAGCCCCACGGCGTCTTCGGCTGTTTGCTGCCCGCGACAGTTGTGCTCGGTCATGACGTAGTCCGACACCATGCGGCGGGCCTCGCGCACGTAGAGTTGATGCGGCCAGTGGCCGGTGTCCATGAACTCATCCCTGGCCGGCCCCCACGTCCGCATCTCGGCGCGCAGGTTCTCCGGCACGCGCGGGCTGGTGGCGAGGAAATAGACGAAGCCGCGAATATAGTCCTCGTGCGCCTGCCAAATCTGCGCGCGCGTGGCATAGTCGGCCTCCGGGTAGGCGTAATTCGCGCCGATGAAATCGGTGGAGAAGCCGCCGTTGTTATTGATGTCGGTCTTGTGATTGGGCATCCAGATCGGGTCCCAGAAGGCTTTCAGTTCGGGCTTGTGTCCGGTGGCAACCAGCGCTTCGAGGTAGCGGGCGAGAAGTTCGTATTTGGCCGGATCATACTTCGCGGGTTTTCTGTGCGGCAGGCGGTTGGCCGGGTCCTGCGTATAGCAAAGGCGGAAGTTGTAAGCCTGGACGCGCGAGTCGCCCTCCCCGGGGGTGCCGCCATCACCGGACTGAATGAACGGCAACAACCCGCTGTCCGGGTCGCCGGGCTTCAGATAGGGATCGACCGCAACCGCGAATTCATGCTTGGGTGTTTCGGCCCGAATCCCGTTGAGCGTCTCGTTATAATTCGTATTCCCCTCGCGCCCGACGGTGTAGCTAACCCCCGCTTTGGCCATTAAGTCCCCTTCGTAGGTGGCATCAATGAACATCCGGGCGCGATAGACCTTGCCGTTCTCCATTGCGATCTCCCTGATGCGCCCGGCCTCTTTCTTCACGGAAGCCAGACGCTGCTGGAAATAGACGGCCACCTTGGCTTCGTTGAGCATCTGGAAGAAGACGTCCTCGGCCACGTGCGGCTCGAAGGTCCATAGGGTGGCCTCCGGGGAACTCAGCTCGCGGACCGTCGAGCGCCCGCCGCGCTTCGCGAAATACTCTTCGCGCTGCTCGAACCGCCACGCATTGTTGTCCGCATAATGCAGTGCGATGCGATGATAGAACTCGCGGGCGATGCCGCCGATGGCCGCCTTGTTGCCGATGTCCGTCGCGCCGAGTCCGCCGGAAGTCACCCCGCCCACGTGGCTGCCGAACTCGGCGATAACGGCGGTCCTGCCCATGCGCGCCGCCTGCACCGCTGCGGCCACCCCGCCCGCCGTGGCGCCATAGACGCACAGGTCGGCCTCGATGACCTCAGCAGCCTTGAGCGACACCAGCGGCGAAAAACAGAGCAGGGTAAGCAGGAGGCAAATTCGCATCGCTTCAAGCCCGGGGCCTTGCCGGGGACGCGCCCTCATTGGGCAGCCCGTTTCCACTCTTGCCCTCCCCGTTCGGACTTCGGATTTCGGATTTCGGATTTCGGACTTCGGCCCTCGCCCCTCCTCCATGTTTCTCTTTCAACGTCCTGAAGTCCCCTTCCTCGCAGCAGACCACGAAGGTCTCGGTCACCGATTTCAATTCCTCCCACCGCGCGCGAATCTCCTGCGACTCCTTTTGTGTGATTTGATTGTCGTGGGCCGCCGCGGCCACCACAGCCAGCAAATCCGCAAATTCCTGCACGATCTCATTGGTGGCGGGGATCAGGTAGTGCGGATGCGAGCTGGTGGTTTTGGGGTTCCGGATGAAGAACCCGCCGGCCCGCTGGCAAATCCATTGGACGAGGCGGGGGTCGTTGGTGGACCGGATGAGCGCGTCAATGCGGTCCAGGGGGTTGGTGCTGCCGCTGCCGGCGGCCGCATCGCCCGGCTCCGCCCACTTGTAAATCATCGAGAGCGAAAGCCCAAGGTCGGCCGACACCTGCTTGGGGCTGCACTTCTGGAAGACTTCGCGCAAAAGTTCATGTGATTGCATGGGGCAAGATTGAAAGAGCAACGCGCCGTTGGCAAGCCGGAAGAGTGCCGCCACGGCACCAGTGCGGGTCGCCGGCTTGAAACTCCTCAGGGCCAGTGACAAAGTACCGTAGGCGTCCCGCCTGCGGGCTCACCGGGCGTCCCCGCCCGGTGCTCCAAAACCACTGCTTTGTTAACGGCCCTCAAATCCCTGCTTGACAACCCTTGCACTCTGTGTATGTTATAGCCCGGTATTTTGGGACACTCCGCCGCCCGGCGGCTGGACCGCACTGGTGCCCCGCCTGGGGACCGCGCGGCAGAAAGAGAAGGACGAGAGGGCGAGCGCCCCCTGAACCTTTGGGTGCTTGGCCCGGGGCAGGGCGGGAGAAAGAAGGGGGGAGCTTCAAACAAGCTTGCAACAGGCTTGCAACTTCCTTCCAACTACTCTGCAACCACGGAAGCACTACTGTGGTGGTGCTCCGGTGCTGCTCTGGTGCCACCGGGGCAGCACACCGGCCAACTGCTCGATGCCGCCTGGCCCCGCTGGGGTCTCACACCGCCCACACCGTCTGCCCGGCGCGGACCTGCACCCTCTTTTGACGGTGTTGAACGCGAGTGGTTGCGGGGATTTGTTCTGGCTATCGGCGCGAGGGGAGCGCACTCTGGCTCCGTGAAAGTTGTCGAAGACGTTCTCGAGCGCGGCGCCAAGCAAGGCGTGAGCGCAGTTGACGCCGGAGTTTGAAGCACTAGCGCAATGATCGAGCGCCATTTCAACGTGCCGTTCGTGGCCGCGTTGGCTCTGCGGGAAAAGCAGATTCAGCAGAACTACCGGCCGGTCATCGCGGTCCACAAATGGTTCGCGCGGAGGCCGGGCACGCTATTTCGAGCGCTGATTCTGTCGGAGTTCTCGGGGCGGCCTGTGCCCGAGAACTACTACGAAGCCCATCATTTGCCCGACGTCCGGGTGTTTGATCCCTTCATGGGCGGTGGCACGACAATGATGGAGGCCAATCGTGTCGGCTGCTCGGTCACGGGCGCTGACATCAATCCGATGGCCTGGTGGATCGTCCGGCAAGAACTGCTGGACCTGGATGTGGAGGCTTACTTGAAGACGGCAACGCAGTTGCGGGCGCATCTGGAGGCCGAAATCGGCCACCTGTATCGCACGTCTTGCGACCGCTGCGGTAAACGCGACGCGCGCGTGAAGTATTTCCTTTGGGTGAAGACGGCTCATTGCGGCTCATGCGGCAGGAGCACAGACTTGTTTCCAAACTTCCTGCTCTCGGAAGACGTGCGGCATCCGGCAAACGTGTTCGTTTGCGGGCACTGCGGGGAGCTGTTCGAGACGGAAGACCGGAAGCAGCCCGGCCCTTGTCCGCATTGCCATCGGGCATTGCCGCTGGAGCATGTTGCTAGCCGTAACAAAACGAAGTGCCAGCACTGCGATAGCCCGGTGGCCTATCCGAACGGCGCAGTGCCAAAGCATCGGCTCTACGCGATCGAATACCACTGCGAGACATGCGGGGCGCAGTCAGGCGGTCGCACAGGGCGCCTGTTCAAGAACGTTGCAGCAGCAGACTTGGCGAGGTTCGAGGAAGCCGCCGAGCAGTTGCGGAAAATGCGTGAGAGGTTCATCCCGGACGACGCAATTCCCAAGGGCGATGAAACGGAACGCCTGCACCGATGGGGCTACCATCACTATCGTGAACTATTCAACGCGCGGCAGTTGCTCGGGCTGGAACTGAGTTGCCGGTGGATTGCCGCCGTGAAGGATGTGCGCATCCGCGAGGCGCTTGCCACTAATTTGTCAGACCTCCTTCGCTACCAGAACATGCTCTGTCGCTACGACACGATGGCGCTCAAGTCGCTTGATGTATTCTCAATGCATGGTTTCCCGGTGGGGCTAATTCAGTGCGAGTCGAACCTGCTCGGGATCATGGGCCGCAAGGGTACGCCGGTGGGCAGCGGGGGCTGGCTGAACATGGTGGAGAAGTTCGCCAAGGCGAAACGCTACTGTGCACAGCCTTTCGAAATCCGGCACGAAGGCTCGCGCAAGGTGGAAGTGCCAGTTAAGGGAGAGTGGATTGGCTCATTTCGCAGCGGTGCGCACTCGCCTGAGCAACGGGAAATTCAACTGCTGTGTGATGACTCGTCATCAGCAAAGCTCGGCGGGGAGAAGTTTGACGCCGTCTTTACCGACCCGCCCTACTTCGGCAACGTCCAATACGCCGAACTGATGGACTTTTGCTACGTCTGGCTGCGGAAGCTGCTGGGGAACTCGACGCCCGAGTTTCGGAAACCGAGCACACGGCATCAAAACGAGCTGACGGGCAATGCCAACATGGGGCGGGGGCTTGACCATTTCACGGAGGGCATTTCGAGAACGCTCCGACTCGCAGCAGGGAGACTGAAGCCGGGACATCCGCTGGCCTTTACCTACCACCATAATCAACTTGATGCCTACATTCCACTGGCCGTCGCGATCCTGGATGCCGAACTGGTCTGCTCGGCCTCATTACCTTGCCCGGCAGAGATGGGTGCTTCCATCCATATCAATGGCACTGGCTCGTCTATCGTGGACACGATCATGGTCTGTCGCTCAACCGGGAGCTTTCCGCGGCGTTGGTTGGCTGAGGACGCGACAGGTGTAGCGGAGGTTGTCCGACGAGACGTTGAATTGTTGGCCGAGGGCGGGCTTACCGCAACGCAGGGGGACATCCGGTGCATTTGCTTCGGCCATTTGACTCGGCTGGCGATTTGGAATTTGCGTAAGAGTTGGAATAGCAAACGGCCCGTCAAGGAGCGGATGAATGAAATCAGCGGCTGGTTCAGGGCCTTTGGTGGAATCAGCGCAGTTTTGGCCGCTCTCGGCGGAGCATTTTCACGAGCACAGCGAGAACAAAGCTGGGCGCCCGAAAGCGCATTCAGAGAAACTCATAAGCGAGAAGATGAAGTATCCTTTTGAAGCAACGTTTAAGGAAATCGAGGCGGCGCCAGAGGCTTTTGTTTCCGCGGTGTTCTCCAGCCTGGCTTCCGAGTTCCTTACCCTACCCAAAGGCGATGGTTTTGTGGATTACGCCATCTTCGAGAGCGGCTATGAGGCGCTGAAGAAGGTGACACGCGGATTCGCGGTGCTGCCAAAACCTGAGGTCTTGAAAGCAGTGCTTGAGGTGCCCATCGCGTTAGTCGTTTTGCGGGCAATGCTCGGATTTTCACCTCCTGAGTGGGCTTATCTCGCGGCACAACGTTATGGTCCCAAGTTGAACCAAGGTTTCGTTCGGACACTCGACCGCAAAGTCCGCGTATCCCCGCTCTCACCGCTCCACCCACGCCCTGAAATGATGAAGCGAATCGAGGCGATGGTCACAACGGCGTGCAATTTGTTAGAGCAAGGGTGCCCCAAGCTTGAGGCTACCCAGGTTCACCGTCTCCAGAAGGCCGACACTGTTGGTGGTCTTGCCGCTCTGCGAAACATGGCGGCTATCGGCGCGCCCTACGCGATGGTGCTGTACGAGCGATTTCTCGGCCGCCCGTTCGCCGGGCACCGCGATTCGGTCAGCGAGCTTGTGGGCGACGGATTGGAAAACGCCATCGAAGAGCAACTCGCGAAAGCCGGAATCAGTTTTCGGAAGACCAGGCGCGCTGAAAGGTTCCCGGGCTTCGACCAAGCACCCGACTTCATGATTCCCAGCGAGTTCAATCCAAAGATTGTAATTGAGGCAAAGCTGACAGAGGACGACGGGACCGCTAGAGACAAGGTCACGCGGATTCAGCACCTGCATTCGCTGAGCATCGCGGGCCAGCCGCGCGGCCAGCAGAAGTTCGAGGTCGTCGCCTGCATCGCCGGGAGGGGATTCGGTGTCCGGAAGGAGGACATGAAGAAGCTGCTGCTTGCCACCCGGGGGAAGGTCTTCACTCCAAAAACACTCGACCGGTTGGTCGATTGCACCGAACTCCGCGGATTCAGAACACGATGATGTCGGCGTGCTACGGGCTTTGGGGCAGGCTCCAACTCCAAGATTTGCCGCGCATTAGCACGATGAACGATGGCATTGCCCTGCCGCGCCAGGCGGGGCGCTATGGCCGCCCAGTCTGGTCCGATGATATGGAAGGCGTTTCTTTGCTGGCGCTCAGCAAGGGCACTTCGGCCTCTCCGCCGTCCGGCAGTTTGAAATAGAGCACTTGGGTGCCCGATCTTTCCGCGATGCTGAAAGACCGCGACAGGGTTGAAGTGGTTTTCGGCGTGACCTCGACAAAGAACAGCACGATGCGCTGAGCCACCTGGTCGCCCGCCTTGAAGTGCTGCGCACGGTCCGAGAACGAGCCGTAGAGAATGTCGGGACACACCGCCATGTGCGGATCATAGCCCTTGGCCTGGTGGTAACTGAGGCCGGAGCCGACCGCCATCACTACGCCCAGCCGGCCATCCACGTTGGCCCACGAGCCGGACAGAGCAAGCGGTTTTCGGGGCGTCTTCCAATCGAAAGTGGTCTTGCCGTCGCGATCATACACGACTCGTTTGCCGCCGGTCACCTCGTCATTCTCGATGCCGACCGGCACGCCCAGTTCGCGCGACAGGGAGACATCGGACAGCGCGGTGACGCGGTCCTGATAAACGACTGTCTGTTTGCCGACCGAGGTCATCCGTATCGTCTGCTTCAATAACCCGCCGTTAAGCAGGAGCGAGCCAGTGGTCTCGAACCCGTTTGGCGCCTCGCTCCACACATGCTCAATGGTCTTCGGCCCGGCAGGTTTCTTCGGCTTTGGTGTGAGGTCGAACGAGCCGACAAAGCCGCTGGTGATGGGGACGGTAACATGAGGGTTGTCGTCGTGCCCCTGCCCGATGGGGATCAACAGGCCCATGATCCGGTTCTTCCAGGAGAAGGACGCGAACTTGCTTTCGGTGCGATGGGCGATGAACTCCACGAATTCATGGGCCCAGGTGCCCTGGAGTTGGGAGACGGCTTTGCGGGCGGTGATCTCTTTGGCTGGCGGGCCGAAGACCTTGTGCGACAGATAGGCGTAGGCGGCTTGCTCGACGCAGATGGCGTGCCGGGTGAATCCGAGGCGGGAGCCGGGAACCGCCAGGTCCCCGTGGCACATCGTCTGCCACGCCCGCACATATTGCAGGCAGTTATCCTCCAGGCGGGCGGCCAAGGCGTCGTGGTGGCGGCTGGCGAGGGAGGCATAAAGATTGATGAAGCTCAGGCCGTGCAGTTCCCAGTCCATGCCCTGGGGGTAGGCAGACTCGCCGCAGGGAAGGATGATCGTCTGGAACATTTTCCAGGTATCCATCAGGTGGTGGGTCGCGGCCTGGGGAACTGGCCGTCCCGCGTAGGTATAATACATCTCGGCTTGGGTCAGAAAATATGAACTGCACGCCATGTAGGAGGGATGGAAGAAGTAGTGATTTTCCAGCGTGAAATCGGGATTGAGGTTCTCTCCGACGAACCACTCGCTTACCGGGCGGCCATCCACCAGCGTCTTGTCCAGCGCGTCCGCCGGGACCGAAAGCGTATTGATCATGTATTCGATGCCCTTTTCGTTCCAGGCGGCGGCGTGGGGATGAGCCGGAAACATGCTCGCCGCGACCGCAAGACAAGTCATGTCCCAGCCATTCTCCTCCGCTTTGGTATCGCCCCAACGTCCCACGGGCGGCTTGTCTTTGAGAAAGCGGTCCGCCTCGGACGCGACGACGCGCTCGACGCCCTGCCGCAACTCGGAATCCAGATCGTCCCAGATAAGCCCTGCTCCGAAGGCCAGCGTGCCGGTCCACATGGCCGATTGCCAACTGCCGCCCCAGGGCTTGCCGTCGGTACACTTCTGCGTCCCGGTCAGGTGGGAGGAGACCGCGTAGCGAATCGCCCGGGTCGCCTGGCTCAAGTAATGACGGCGTTCGGAATCGCTCAGGGTGTCGGAGTATTTCAAAAGCGCGCCGCAGGTCAGCACCATGCCCGAGATGGCACGAATGCCCTCGTTCATCTGGTCGCTTCGGCCCGAGCCCCAGTACCCGGCGCGGGGGTCGGCTGACGAATCCTGCCACACTTTGTCCGCGTGGCGGCAGGCATCCGACATGAGGCTCGTATAAGCCCGCGTCAGCTCACGCTCGGAAAGGCGGCGGATATGGTAGATCTCCTCCGATTGCGCGCCGACGGGCAGCAGGAAAAACAATATAAACAGCCTCAGAAGTTTCATTTGGACTTGAACTGGTAAGCAGACGATGTGGGGTTGCAGCCTATTCAAGCGGGCAGTCGCACGAAGCGAGGTTGGTCTTCCTGGCCCCAAAGTTCATCTTCGGAGCGACCGAAAGCCCCCCGCCGCTCCCTTCCTGCGGCGGTGACGAGTGCACTTCCGGTCTGGGGGGGTGGGCCGGTCCGGGCAGGGTTCCCCCCGCCCCCCCAAAAAACATCAAAAAAATGTTTGAAACCCATTGACATGGTCGGGCCAGTCTCGTAATTTCTCGCAGTCATTGGGCCGTAGAAAGTCGAAAACCAGCAGTTCCTGGCCTTTTTTAAGTGGGAAGGCAGGGGCGAGGGGTTTTTGTCGCTTTTTGGTATCAGGATGAAGCATTAGACTTGGCCGGCGCCCATGTAGCTCAGTTGGTAGAGCGCGTCCTTGGTAAGGACGAGGTCATCAGTTCAATCCTGATCATGGGCTCCAGTAATGCGTCAGATTGCGTAAGACAGCACAGAATTGCATATAAACATGTAAATGCGCGAAAACAAATCGTGTAAAAAGCACAAACACAGAGACAACAACATCAGCAGGAGATAGCAATGGCAAAAGAGCAATTTCAACGAACGAAACCGCACGTCAACGTCGGCACGATTGGACACATTGACCACGGCAAGTCCACGCTGACTGCCGCAATTGTGCAAACGCAGGCCAAAAAGGGGCTGGCTACGCCTGTTTCCTATGCGCAAATCACCAAAGGCGGCACGGTGCGTGACGAAACCAAGACGCTGACCATCGCGGTTTCGCACGTCGAATATCAGAGCGACAAACGGCACTACGCCCACATCGACTGCCCGGGCCATGCCGACTTCATCAAGAACATGATTACCGGGGCGGCGCAGATGGACGGCGCGATTTTGGTGGTCGATGCCTCGGAAGGGCCCATGCCTCAGACCAAGGAGCATGTGCTGCTGGCTCGCCAGGTCGGCGTGCCCGCCATCGTGGTCTTTTTGAACAAGGTCGATCTGGTGGACGATCCGGAATTGCTGGAGTTGGTGGAAATGGAAGTCCGCGACCTCCTGAACAAGTATGAGTTCCCCGGCGACAAAACCCCCGTCATCCGCGGCAGTTCCAAGAAGGCCATGGCCGGAGATCCCGAAGCCGAGAAGTCCATCCAGGCATTGATGGAAGCGATTGATGCGTTTATCCCGCTCCCGACGCGCGAGGTGGACAAGCCGTTTTTGATGTGCATTGAGGACGTGTTCAACATTGAAGGCCGCGGCACCGTAGTGACCGGTCGTGTGGAACGCGGTCAGCTCAAGCGCATGGACGACGTTGAAATCGTCGGGCTGAAAGAGACCCGCAAGACGGTGGCGACGGACATTGAAATGTTCCGCAAGCTGCTCGATTCGGCGAATGCCGGCGACAACGTGGGCGTGTTGCTGCGCGGCACCAAGAAGGACGAAGTGGAGCGCGGAATGGTTCTGGCCAAGCCCGGGACCATCACGCCACACACGCATTTCAAAGCGGAGGTGTATGTTCTGTCGAAGGACGAAGGCGGCCGGCACACGCCGTTTTTCACCAATTACCGTCCGCAATTCTACTTCCGCACCACGGACGTGACCGGCACCGTTACCCTCCCGCAGGGAGTCGAAATGGTGATGCCGGGCGACAATGTTTCCGTCGAGGTGAAAGTCATCGCCCCGGTGGCGATGGAGAGAGGCCAGCGGTTCGCTATCCGCGAAGGCGGCCGCACCATCGGCGCGGGGCGGGTGACCGAGGTGATCGAATAGCCGGGCTTTGGAGAATGCCGGGAGCGCGGGGGCAGTGCCCGCCTCGTTTTTTTGTCTGGTGAAACAAAAGCAACACTTGATGGCCGTAGGGCGGTAGCTCAATTGGTAGAGTAGCGGTCTCCAAAACCGTCGGTTGGGGGTTCGAGTCCCTCCCGCCCTGCCAAACGGCCAAAGCCGGAGAGGTGGCAGAGTGGTCTATCGCGGCGGTCTTGAAAACCGCTTCGGCTTAACCGCCGACGGGGGTTCGAATCCCTCCCTCTCCGCCAAACTGAATTTTATTGTGAATGACCTTATAAAAATTGGGATTTGGGCCGCAGTCGTCGGCACCCTTTTCGCCATCTGTTGGCGCAAAGGGTACCTGCTGCAATTGACGAGTTATGTGCAGCAGACGCGGGAAGAATTGCGCAAATGCACTTGGCCGAACTGGGCCGAGTTGAAGGGCCAGACGGTGGTGATCACCATTTCCATCATCTTGCTGGGGGGCTTTATCGTGCTGGTTGACCAGGTGTTCTTCCGGTTATTCATGTTCTTCAAACTCTAGCATCATGCGAAGCCAGTGGTTTGTCATCCATACCCTCTCGGGCCAGGAACAAAAGGTCAAAGAGAGCATCGAAAAGCGCATCAAGGCCGAAGAAATGGGCGATTTCATTAAAGAGGTCCTGGTACCGATGGAGAAGGTGGTGGAAGTGCGGAACCAGAAGAAGACGGTTTCGACCCGCAAACTCTGGCCGGGCTATGTCTTTATTGACATGGCGCTGCTGGATGAGAACAACCGCATTATCGAGAAGCCGTGGTATTTTATTCAGGAAACTCAGGGGGTCATCGGCTTCGTAGGCGGCGAGCCGCCCACGCCAACCCCCGCCGAGGAAGTCGAGGCGATCAAGAACCAGATTTCGGCGTCGGAAGAGCACGAGAAGCCGAAGGTCAGCTTCGAAGTCGGGGAAACGGTGAAAATCAACAACGGCCCTTTTCTCAACTTCAGCGGCGTGATCGAGGAAGTCGAGCCGGAGCGGGGCAAGCTGAAAGTGACGGTCAACATTTTTGGACGCAATACGCCCGTCGAGTTGGAATACTGGCAGGTGGAAAAAGGGTAGCAGTGATGAGTGAAACGTGAAACGTGAAGCTTTAAGAGCCGCTTCACCATTCACGTTTCACGTCTCACGTTTCACGATTTTATGGCAAAGAGAATCACTGGATTAATTAAATTGCAGATCCCTGCGGGGCAGGCCAATCCAGCGCCGCCCGTCGGGCCGGCGCTGGGCCAGCACGGCGTGAACATCATGGCGTTCTGTAAAGAGTTCAACGCCAAGACCAAAGACCAGCCCGGCATGATCATTCCGGTGGTCATCACCGTTTATCAGGACAAGTCATTCGCGTTCATTACCAAATCGCCGCCAGCGTCGATCCTGCTCAAGAAAGCGGCCGGCATTACCGCGGGCTCCAAGGAGCCGAACAAGGAAAAAGTCGGCAAGGTGACGCGCAAGCAGGTTCTGGATATCGTAAAGATCAAGATGAAGGATTTGAACGCGACGTCCGAAGAAGCGGCGTTTCGTGTCGTGGCCGGCACAGCCCGCAGCATGGGCATCGAGGTCGTCGGCTGAAGCATCATCCGGAAGCTCGAAAGTCAAAATAACCGCGGGAGAGCGGAAGCTCGTCTGCACCGCAACCAAACCAAATGCCTAGTAAACGTTACAAGAAAGCGCTCGAACTGGTGGACGGCGAGAAAGCCTACCCGCTGAAGGCCGCCGTCGAAGTCTTAACTAAATTCCCTAAAGCGAAATTCAACGAGACCGTGGATCTCGCTTTCCGCCTGGGGGTTGACCCCAAGCAATCCGACCAAATGGTGCGCGGCACGGTTCCCTTGCCGCACGGCAGTGGCAAGACCGTTCGCGTGCTGGTCTTCGCCAAGAGCGGTCCAGCCGCCGAGGCTGCCAAGACCGCCGGTGCCGAATATGTGGGCTTTGACGACATGATCAAGAAATGCCAGGAGGGCTGGGCTGATTTCGACGTCGCCATCGCCACACCCGAGGCCATGGGCGAGGTCCGCAAACTCGGCAAGGTGCTCGGTCCGCGTGGGCTCATGCCCAATCCCAAAACCGGCACAGTGACCGATGACACTGCGCGCGCCGTGAAAGAAGTTAAAGCCGGACGCGTCGAGTTCAAGATCGACAAGGCGGGCAATGTCCACGTGCCGGTTGGCAAGGTCGCCTTCACCGCGACCCAAATTGAAGAAAACGCCCGCGCGGTCATCGACGCAGTTGCCAAGGCGCGACCGCATAGCGTGAAAGGGGCCTATCTTCAAAGCTGCACGCTCTCGGCGACGATGAGCCCACCCGTGCGGGTGGACCTGAAGGAATTCGCGGCTTGAGCGCTTCATGGTTTTAACTCTTTAACGAATTAGACGAACATGCGTCCCGAAAAGCAAAGCCTGACGAAAGAATATCTGGCCCGCCTGAACGCCTCGCCGTTCTTCATCGTGGTGAATTACAAGGGCCTGAAGGTTGGCCAACTGACCGAGCTGCGCAAGCGCCTCAACAAAGCCGGCGCGGAGATTCACATAGTCAAAAACTCGGTGTTCCGCATCGCTGCCAAAGAAGCCGGCGTGGGCGATTTGAACGGCACGCTGGGCGGACAACTCGCGGTCGTTACCGGCCAGCGCGACATATCCACCGCGGCGAAGGTCGTCAAAACGTTCGGCACGGAGCTGGACCGCCTGAAAGTGCATTTCGGCTATCTGAACAACCAACGGCTCGAACAGCCGGAGATCATGATGCTGGCGGACTTGCCCTCGATGGAAGTGTTGCGCGCCAAACTGCTGGGTTTGTTCAGCGCCCCGGCGTCCAAGTTGGTGCGGCTGTTGCATACACCGGCCGGCCAGATGGCGCGCGTACTGCAAGCCCGCGCCGATAAACAGGCCGAAGCGCCGAAGCCTGCGGCGAGCTAAGTTTAAACCGATTTCATCCCCGTTCTAAGCCGACGGGGGTGGAAGCAAACAAACAACAACGTAAATCGTCGGTTGGCAGGCAGCGAACTTAATCCGTCCATGGCCGTGGGCGACGACGAGACGAAATGAAAGGTAACAATGGCTCTAGACAAAGCAAAAATCGTAGAAGACCTGAGTAATGCGACGGTGATTGAAATCGCCGAGCTGGTGAAGGAACTTGAATCCAAATGGGGTGTGTCAGCCGCCGCGCCGGTTGCGGTTGCCGCGGCCGCTCCGGGAGCTGGCGCAGCCGCGCCGGCCGCCGAAGCCAAGACACAGTTCGACATCATCCTGGCCTCCGTGCCGGCTGACAAGAAAATTGCCGTGATCAAGGCGGTGCGCGAGGTTAAGGCCGGCCTGGGCCTGGCGGAAGCCAAAGCCTTGGTGGAAGGCGCGCCCAAGCCGGTGCTCGAAGGGGCCAATAAGGCCGAGGCCGACGCCGCAAAAAAGAAACTTGAAGATGCCGGCGCCAAGGTCGAAGTAAAGTGAGAGGCTTTCTCTATCGGGCGGCGGCCCATGCCCGCCGCCCCTGATTCGCCTTAAGCAGAACAACGAAAGTTCTAGATTAGAAAACAAAACATCAGCGACGCCACCAGGGGTGGTTTGAGTTTCGGCAAGTTCGCGCTTGAACGCAGCGTCCTTGCCTTGTGTCGTTTAGCAGTAACCAACGGTCTGGCCCTGTGGCCAGCCATTTATTAAAGGCCCAAATGCCAACGCGAGCAACTGAACGGATTAACTTCGGTAAAATTAAAGAAATCATCGCTCCGCCCAACCTGATCGAATTGCA
>Ga0187860_1000803_pt1 | contig 29137 bp, 26 predicted proteins | sample June2016WEW_10_4_FD_132981 | JGI IMG/M metagenome (GOLD analysis project Ga0187860, IMG submission 132981) | Peatland microbial communities from SPRUCE experiment site at the Marcell Experimental Forest, Minnesota, USA - June2016WEW_10_40 | ecosystem: Environmental > Terrestrial > Soil >...
ACGCGCCCCGCTGTGCGGCCGCAGGAGCCACCGGAGCCCACAGCCGGTGGTCAGCGCCAGCGCCGCAGCTTCAGCGCAATGGGGACGACCGGCCGAGGTCAATCGGTGGATCGAGGCTAAGGGCCAGGCCGTCAGGTGGCGTGCGAATGGGGCGCCGAGCTTGCCGGGCAGGTGTTGTTCATGACGGCCCCAATGAACTCTGGGTACCCCAGCGCGGCTTGCTGGTCTGTCCCGTACTCGCCGTCCTGGCCGAAGGCGTTGACCCCGGTTCCCGAGTTCACGTTGCCGAACTCGATCTTGCAGGTGCTACTCGTACCCAATTCCGACCAGTAGGGGTAGAAGTGTCCCGGGCCGTTCGGCGGAACCGTGCAACCCGCACCGCTAGCGGTACAGGTCGACTCGCTCAACGCGATGTCGGTCTGGAAGAAGAACCGGCTGTACTGGCTGCCTCCCGATGCTGGCGGGCTCTCCACGAAGCTGCCCGCCCACGTGCTCGTCGGCTTGGCGCCGGTCGGCCAGTCCGGGTAGTAGGGCTGGCCGTCGAAGTCGAGGTCACCGTTCTGGTAGTAGTTGTCCTCGCAACCGGTGAGGAGGTCGCCTGGCGCTTGCGCCAACCCGTTGTGAGTGTCGCCCGCCGGGTAGCACAGGGCATCGCTGGTCTCAGGACCCTCACTTCCGCCCGCTTTCTCGTAGACACCGTGGCACTTCTTGTAGAAGGTGTCGATCACGCCACCGATGTTGAGGTGCCCGGGCTTGGAAAGGGAGGTGCACCCCTCGAAGTGGCCAGTCTCGAATTCTGTGCTGACGTTGGTCCGAAGCGCCGCCCAAGGAACGATGTTCGTCGCCGAGGCGGTCGAGTACTCGGGCTGGAAGTTGTATGGCGTGCCAGCGCAGTTGGTGATCGATGTGTTGGCGAAACCGTTGGCAGCCGACGCCTGCATGAACCCGGACTGCCCGGTCGTCAGATCGTCGAGGACCACTTTGAAGGCAGTCGCTCCGTGACCACCTGGCACTGGCGCGTCGTACATGTGCACCTTGATCTTGTCACCTGGGTTCATGAGCAGTGTCTCGGCGTTCGGAGTCTCGGTCTCGACGTCCGACAGTTGAGGGCTTGGTGGCCCGGCAGGGACGCCGTTGGTCTGGATGAACGCAAAGTTGACCGGTTCCTCACAGTCGTTGTTGCACTGGGCGAATTCAGCCGTGCACTCGAGGCTGTCGATCGTCAAGGCGGCGCACCAGTGAGTGTCGTCGCAGCTGGTCGAGTCCACGAAAGGCGGCATGCCTGGAGGGTAAAGCTGCATCTCCATGAACGCGCTGCCGGCACCCGGGAACCTGCTGGTGGGAGCGTTCGAGTCGCTCTCCGCCGTGCACGGCAGCTGCGGGTAGGAATCTCCGTCGCAGATGGCCATCGAGAACCACGGCGCCGGCGTCAGCTCGAAGTAGTGCGTGACGTCGCCGCCCGGGTCGGTCGTCGTCGGCGGGGCCGCTGGGTCCTTGCCGATCGTCTCCGTCCAGGTCACGTCGTTGCCTGAGCCTGCTGCGCTCGAGAGGAACGTCATGTCCGGCTCGTCGTGGCCGATGTAGATGCCGTTGTCATAGAAGCGGGAATTCCAATTGTTGGCGTTGTCGACGTTCGCGAAACCCCGGATGTCGGTGCACAGCATCGAGTGCTTCACCGATGTCTGGACCGGGCTGTACCCGTTGCAGTCGAGCTCGCCGGTCGTTCGCGGTGCGTACTGCACCTTGGTGGTGCTCGCCTTGGCCGGTGTCGCGGCGGCATAGAAGCCGACAGCGATCGTCAGCGCGAGCACGCTGGCGATCGCGCGTCGTGCCGCGCGGCAGCGTTCCACACGACGTGTCTTCATATATCTCTCTCTCCCCTTGCGGGGGAAGCAGTCATTCTCGGCTGGTGCCGGGAGCGGCGCTGCTTCCCGGTGTCTTCACTACCCCAATGCCACGAGATACAAATCGCACCGTACGACGGGGCGGGCGATTCCGTCAAGGGTTTGGCGGAGCCGGCCCCGACGAGCCGGGGAGAAGTCAACCGGAAGCGAACGATAACCCCGGAAGAATCAGTGCTCTTCGCGCACCACGAGCACAGGGCAGCGGGAGTGGTGCACGCACTGGCTTGACACCGACCCCATCACCAGTCCGAGAAACCCCCCCAAACCCCTCGACCCGACCACCAATATGTCGGCGTGGCGGCTCTCCTCGATGAGGATCTCGGCTGGGTTGCCGGGGATGCATCGCCAATCGACGGTCAGGTCATCGGTCGGCGGCGCGGCGTTGGCAACCGCCTCAAGCGCCGCTTTCGCCTCAGCCTCCACCTGCTTGTAGTAGTCATCGGCAGTCCAACCCGTGAGAGAGGCCTGGGCGGCGTAGGCGTAGATGACGTGGAGATCGGCCCCCCGTAGGCGGGCCTCGTCGATCGCGAACGACAGAGCGGTCGCAGATTCGGGAGAGCCGTCCACGCCGACGACAATTCGTTGCGATTCCGGTGCAGCGCTCATCGGCGACTCACTCCTTGCTCGGCCTCCGGAAGCCGAAGGCGCTGATTGATGCGGACCCTCCATCATGCGTCGCCGGGCGACCGCCTGCGAGCATGCCTTTGCGCCAGCGTGCCTAGGGGACCGAGCGTGGACGCGTGACTGGGACCCGGCCTGCCGTTCGGTGTTCCCGTCCCCGTCTCAGGCAACCTGCGTGATCGGGCTCGGGGACCGTGACCTGAGTCCGTCAGGTCACGGCTTGACGAACTTCGAGACCCCCTTTCGAGGACCCGAAGTCGAGTTCGCGTCCTGCAGCAACGTCGCCAGGTAGTCGCTCGTATTCTCGGTGACCCCGTCGTTGGGGTCGCCGGTGTTCGGGACACAGATGTAGAGCACGCAGGTGTATTGGAACTCGATCGGCAGCACGACGAAGGCGCAGTAGCCCGGAATGGCGCCGGCGGCGATGTTTGCAGCGCTCGGCGGGCAGTCGATACCGGCGGTGCCTGGCGAGAACGGAGTGGAGCTACCGGTCTCCTCGACAGGGCCGTACCCGTAGCCCGTGGCCTTGCCGAGGTGCCACTTCTCGGTCCATCCGTCGCCGCTGCCACCTTGCTCCGGGAGGCAGTAGAGCGTGCCCGGAAGCCCTCCGAAGATGGACCCGAGCGTCTTCAACGTGGAGCACTGGTTGTAGGACGTCCCGTGGTCATCGCCAGGGTTGTTCGGGCCGGCGTTGTAGTCGGAGAGCACGACGATGTTGTTGAGGTCACAGTCACCTTGAGCGGTGGCGAGGTCTGTGGCCGCAAGCGTGCTGCAGAACAGCCCGACGACCCAATAGCCGGCGTTGCAGCTGCCGATGAGGTCTGGGCAGTCGGCGCCCGTCACGCTGCAACCCGAGTTCGACGGCGAGCCTTCCCAGCGGATCTTCACCGTCAGGGCCTCGCCACCCGTCAGGTCGCTGTACGGGTTGATGCCAACGTGCCCACAGGCCTTGTTGCCGATGCTGATCGAGTGACTCGGCTTCGGGGATGCACTCGCAGCAGTGCCCCCGGAGATTGCGGCCAGCGCGACCGTGCTGAGCAGCAGGCGACAGGCCAACCCGATCGATCGCGCAGGACTGACGTTGCGCGTGGCGAGGTTGTCTCAACGACATGGAATCCCCCTCTGCAGTCGATGCCCAGCCGACGCCTGTGACTCTGGGCGAGCCTGCAGCTTACGAATCGGTCACTACGAATTCCACCGGGAACCTTGGGGGTGGAACCCGCCCGACAGAGCCGTGAACTGGGCATATGGGGCACTTGGTCGGGACCGGGAGGAAGCCGTTGGCTAGTGTCGTTCCATGTCCCTGTCGCTGCGACCGATCTCTGGCGCCGAGCTGAGCCGATGGTTGGCGGATCACCGCCATGAGTACGTCGATGCTCGGATCGCATCGGGCGAGCCGCGCGAGATCGCGGAGGCCAACGCCGAAGCGTCCCATAGCCGCCTCTTTCCCGGCGGCGCCCTGGCGCCAGGTCACGAGGTGTTCGTGCTCGTGGAAGACGTGGACGACGCCGACGACGCCGGTAATGGCGAAGCCGGCGCGGGCAACGACTCCGCGCGTGGGGGAGCGGTGGGAACGCTGTGGATCGGACCGTATCCCGATGACCGAACTGATGCGATGTGGGTGTGGAACATCAACATCGGCGAGGAGCATCGCGGCAGGGGACTCGGCCGAGCAGGCATGTTGCTGGCTGAGAGTGAGGCTCGCCGCCGGGGGGCACACGAGATCGGGCTCAACGTGTTCGGCTACAACGACGTCGCCATCGGCCTCTACCGGTCGCTCGGGTACCAGACGGCATCCCTGCAGATGCGCAAGGTCCTCCTTTGAAGGCCCTGGTCTTCCACCACCAGCTCGCCCGAGAGGCTGCAGCGAAGATCGGTGGCACGATCGACAGGCGGAGCTTCGTCGCGCGCTTTGCGCCCGTCAGCCTCGATGACATCGACGAGCCGCAGATCCCGGGGCCGGGCTGGGTCCTGTGCGAGACGGTGGTCAGCGGGTTCTGCGGGTCGGACGCAAAGCAGATCCTCCTGAACGGATCGCGCGACAACCCCCTTACGGCGCTCCTCAGCTTCCCGCACGTACTGGGTCACGAGGCCGTAGGCCGCCGCACCGACAACGGTCAGCGCGTCGTGCTGAACCCTTGGTTGTCATGTGCCCCTCGCGGCATCGACCCGCCCTGTCCCGCTTGCCAGATGGGCCGCTACCCCTGGTGCCGGAACTTCACAGGGGGCGTGATCCCGCCGGCGCTGCACATCGGCAACTGTGCCGGGGCCGCCGGAGCGCACGCCGAGCGTTTTGCCGCCCATGAAGGGCAGCTGTTCGGTGTGCCAGACGACGTGCCCGACGAGGTCGCCGTCCTTGCCGACCCAGTGAGTGTCTCGCTCCGCACGATCCTGCTTCACCCGCCCGAGCCCGGTCTGCCGGTGCTCGTGTACGGGTCGGGGACCTTGGCCTTCGCCGCCGTCGCCCTGGTTCGGCACCTGTACCCCGACATCGAGGTCTGGGCGGTCACCCGGTCGGGCCCTCGCGCGGCGATGGCCGAGCGGATGGGAGCCCATGCCGTGCTCCCGTCCGACCCGGACGCGCTCGTCGCCGCGGTTGCCGACCGCATGGGTGTCCGGACGCTCGTGCCTTGGAGCGGGCGGGAGTGGCTGCAGGACGGCCCGTCGGTCGTCTACGACACGATCGGGTCGATCGAGACGGTCGAGACCTCGCTCCGGCTGCTCAACACCGGCGGCACGCTCGTAGTGAGCGGGGTCGAACCGCCAGGGCGCTTCGAGTGGACGCCCCTGTACTTCAAGGAGCTACGCGTCATCGGGTCGAACGCGTTCGGCATCGAGGAAGTTCGCGGAGTGCGCAAGCACGCGTTCGAGCACTACTTCGACTGGGTCGCCGAAGGGCTCGACCTGAGCCCACTTGTCACGCATCGATTCCGGCTGTCGGAATGGGACAGGGCGCTTCTGACGGCGTCGCAGGCGAGCAAGACCGGCGCCATCAAGGTCGTGCTGCGACCCTGAGTCGACCCGAGCCGACCCTGAGGCGGGCCGGCGCTCTCTCTAGGGCCTGATTGGCGGCAGGCCCAGCTTGCGGTGGTCCCAGCTCACGGTGCGGTCCACGTGCAGTTTCGCCACGACTCGCTTGGCCAGCATCGTCTCGACGAACGGGAGCATCTCGTCGGTGTACGGCGCGTAGTAGCGGCTGAACACGCTCTTACCGAGCTCGAGCAGGCGCTCGGGCTCCTCGACGATCTCGGCGTGCCCGACGAGCTCGACGCCACGGAGCTCGTCGTAGTGCTCGCCGTCCTCGAACAACGCAGTCATACGAGGGTCGCGGCGGAGGTTCTGCGCCTTCTGAGACTTCGCTTTCGTCTCGATGGCGACACAACCTTCGAGCCAGCCGTACCACATGGCCACTGCGTGGATTGTCCCGTCATGGTTGAGCGTGCACATCGTCATCGGGCGGCGCTCCTCGAGGAACGCCTGGACCTCGCCTGGTGTCAACTTGATCTGGGCTCGCTGATTCACACCTTGGCCGCCAAGCGCGCGTACCTCACCGCCGCCGCGGGCGTTGCTCATGTCGTTCCTCTCTCGTCGGATCGCGTCAAATGTGTCACCAGGAGGTTGAACCGCAGCCCGGACCAATCAGAGTCGATCGCACAGACCTTGAAGTCCACCAGTCCGTGATCGATGCCGGCTCTCCGGACTACCTCGTCGGTCAAGTCTGACGCGAGTGGGGACGCGCGTTTTGGCCAAGCGATCCACAAGCCGCTCGATCGTGCGCGCGGTGCCATTGAGACGATCTGGCGCTCGAGCGCAGCGCGGGACGGGACGAACCACACCGTGAGGTCGGCACTGCCTCGAGCCGAACGGCGGATCTCGACACCCGCCGGCAGGTTCTCCACCTCGAAACCCTCCGGCGCTCCAACGAGCGCCACCCTCCAACCCTCTCGGATCCCGAGTTTGCGCCACAGCGGAATGCCGGGTGCAAGCGAGTTGACAGCCGAACGTGGCGCGTCGGGCATGGCCGAATGATGGCACGAGCCTGGCCTCGCGGTCGCCTGGGCCGTCACAAGCCCTAACATGGTTCTAATTCATGAGTTCACGTCCGTCTAGTCGTCGCGCCCAGATCGCGACCGCGCTAGTGGCCGGGGCAGTCCTGGTCGCAGGCTGCGGGGTCGCCGCGGCCGTTGTCCGCGCCGGTTCGACCTCGACCGCAGCTGCGCCGTCCAGTGTCCCGGTCGCCGGCGGTTCGATGCAGTCGCAGATGAGCCCTCGGCCGCACACCTTGGCGGTGCGCCCGCCGGCGCGTCAAGCATCTCGCCGCACCGCGAGTACGACGGCGCCGCTGGGACCTGAGCCGGTAGGCAACTCGGCGTGCTCCCCGCCGCCGCTCGCGCAGCCCGGCGCTGGTCTTGTCGTAGGACGGGTGACCGCGATCGGCGACTCGGTGATGATCGACACCGAACCGAGCTTGCAAGCCGATGTAAGCGATATAAACTTCGACGCCTACGTCGGCCAGCAGTGGTACGAGGGTGTGCAGGACGCACAGACCCTCCGTGCCGAGGGGCAGCTCGGCTCGATCGTCGTCGTCGAGCTGGGGACCAACGGACCCATCGATGCGGCTGATTTCGTCTCGATGATGCAGGCGCTGAGTGGCGCGGCCCGGGTGGTGTTCGTGACGAACTTCGTGCCCGACTACTGGCAGAACCCGAACAACGCTGTCATCGAAGCTGGCGCAAAGCAGTACCACAACGTCGCTGTCGCCAATTGGGAGCCCCTTGCCGCTGTCAACCCGGAGTGGTTCTACGACGGGGTGGGCCCACACATGCCGATCGGCGGTCTGGGCGCCCAGGCGATGGCGCGGCTGATCACCAACTGTGCCTGACCTACTGAGGAGATCAGGAGCGTGAGCCGTGGAGCTTCATGAGGCTTTGTACACGACCCGCGCCATGCGGCGCGTGCGGCCAGATCCGATCCCAATGGACACCCAGGCTCGGATCCTCGACGCTGCGATCCGAGCTCCGAGCGGCGGTAACTCACAGCCGTGGCGATTCTTGCTCCTGGACTCACCCGAGCTGAAGGCGGAGCTCGGCCCGCTGTATCGGGACAGCATCGCGTTGCTGTGGAACACGATCTACAAGGACCGGTTGGCGGCCGCCTCGCACGATCCTGAGCGGCGGTCGAACCAGTCGCTCCTCAAGGTGCAGCGCTCGGCCCAATGGCTGGCGGATCACTACGAGGACGTCCCGCTCTTCCTGTTCGCCTTCGTCCGGGAGGGATCGGGGGACGGATCGATCTACCCCGCAGCGTGGAGCGCGCAGCTCGCCGCCCGGGCCGAAGGGGTCGGGAGCGCCCTCACCTCAGTGCTCGGGACGTTCTACGCGGACGACGTGAGGCGCATCCTCGGTGTCCCGGACAAGTCCTGGACGAACGCATGCATGGTGTCGTTCGGTTACCCGACCGGCCGATGGGGTGTGGCAGAGCGGTTGGGTGTCGACAAGGTCGCTGGGCGCAACGGCTGGGAAGGGGACCTGGGCTTCTCGGTGCTGGAGCCTTTGTGGCCGCCGTCTGAGGGCGGGCAGCAGTGAGCACGTTCCGCGCCGTTCTGGCCGCTGAGCCAGACGGCCCCCCGGGTCGCCTTGCCCAAGTCGACGAGTCGGACCTACCCGAAGGGGATGTGACGGTCCGAGTGAGCTGGTCGAGCCTCAACTACAAGGACGGCTTGGCCGTCACAGGCAAAGGGCGCGTCGTGCGGGCCTTCCCGATGGTGTGCGGGGTCGACTTGGCCGGGACCGTCGAAGCATCCGACTCGCCGGACTTCGTAGTGGGGGACCAGGTCGTGGTGACCGGCTGGGGACTCGGGGAGGAGCGGTTCGGGGGGTTCGCCGAGGTCGCTCGCGTCCGCTCCGAATGGGTCGTGGCGCTGCCCGAGCAGCTGGACGCACGGCGAGCGATGGCAGTCGGGACAGCAGGCTTGACGTCGATGTTGTGTGTCATGGCACTCGAGCGCCACGGTCTTACGCCGGACGGCGCTGCTGGCCTACCGGTCGTGGTCACCGGTGCTGCGGGCGGTGTCGGCAGCGTAGCTGTCGCGATCCTCGCCGGGCTCGGTTATGAGGTGGCGGCTGTGAGCGGGAGACCGGAGCAGGAGGCATACCTGCGCTCGCTCGGCGCCTGCAGCATCGTGCCGCGGGCTGAGCTCGCAGAGGCTCCGCCGCGACCGCTCGACAAGGAGCGGTGGGCGGCCGGGGTTGATGCCGTGGGCGGGACGACGTTGGCCACGATTCTCCGACAGACACGCTATGGCGGATGCGTGGCAGCCTGTGGGCTCGCAGGCGGCGCGGACCTCCCGACGACCGTGCACCCGTTCATCCTGCGCTCGGTGACGCTCGCCGGCGTGGAATCCGTGCGATGTCCGATCAGGACGCGTCGCACGGCATGGGAGCGTCTCGCCAATGAGCTGTCGCTCGAGATCCTGGATGAGATGACCGTCGAGGCAGCGCTCGAGGATGTGCCTGCGTTGGCGGAGGAGATCCTGGCGGGCAAGACGCGTGGTCGCGTCGTGATCGCTGTCGGTCCCTGATCGCGATCGGTCGACTGGCTTGCCCGTCTTCGGCATCGATCCCGGCTCATACGAAGCCGGCGGGGTAACAGCCGCTCGCTCCGGCGGGCACACGACACCGAGCCGGACAGCTGTGGCGTCCGGGCTCCCACAGCTCATGTGGCCGGGACGGCGGGTCGAGACGGCGTTCGTCCTCGGCGGCGGCGGGAACCGGGGAGCTGTGCAGGTGGGGATGCTGCGGGCGCTGGTCGAGCGGCGTGTCGTACCCGACCTCGTCGTCGGAACGTCGATCGGAGCGGTCAACGCGGCGGCGTTCGCCGGATCACCGACCATCGAGGGTGTCTACCTGGCTGCCGACGTGTGGCGCAGGATCGCCGCCGAAGAGGTGTTCCCTCGGTCACGGTTTCACGGCACGTGGCGTTTCGTCGAGCGGCGGGAGGCGGTGTACCCGATCGATGGGCTGAGGAAGGTGGTGGAGGGGTTTCTTCGCTTCGAGCTCCTGGAGGAATCGCCGGTCCCGATCGTGGTCGTGGCAGCCCGTCTCGACGACGGTGCCGAGGAGTGGTTCGTGGAAGGCCCAGCGCTCGAGTCCGTGCTCGCTTCGGCGGCGTTGCCGGGTCTGTACCCCGCCGTCGAGATCGGCGGGACCCACTACTTCGACGGTGGCGTGCTCAACAACGTCGCGCTCTCCGCCGCCCTTGCTGCCGGTGCCCGGCGGGTGTTCGTCATGCTGTGCGGCCCGGTCGAGGTGAGAATCCCGACGTTCAACCGACCCTATGAGGCCATGCTGGCGGCCTTCTCCTTAGCGCTGCGCGGCAGGCTGAAGCGCGATCTGTCGCTCGTCGGTCCCGATGTCGATGTCGTCGTGATCGAAGAGCCTGCCGTTGGTGGGATCGACCCCGACGACTTCTCGCGGACCGAGGAGCTGATCGATTCGGGTTACCAGTCGGCCCGGGACGTGCTCGACACGTATCTTGGGTCGACATCGGTTCGTCCAGCTAGCGGCACCCGCTTAGTCGGATGGGCAGATCGGGCGCGCCGGTCGCTCCCGAGCCAGCGGCCGTCCTGACTGTCCGGCGGGCCGGCCAGAGCGCCTGCCGCCCGATCGTCAGTGTGCGGTCGGGGACTCAGGCATCGGCGCCGGCGCCGCCTCGACCCGGTAGCCAACCTGCCCCTCAAGCTCGAGCCGCTCGGCTTGGCCGCGCAGCCGAAGGTATTCGAGGTGGGCGTATGTCTCACTCTCGGCCATCATCCCCCACACCGCCGGGCGAAACAGCTCCCGGCTCAGATCCACGACCGTCGCCGGGCCGAGGGCGGCGCTGATCTAGCGGAGCTCTGCCAGGCGGTCGTCATGGTGGGCGATAATCTGATCGATACGCCCGCTCAAGTCCCCGAACGGATGGCCGTGCGCCGGCAGTACCAGCGTCACGTCGCCCAGGCGCCGGAGTCCTCGGAGGGACTCGAGGTACGAACCGAGCGGGTCGGCGAGGGGTGAGAGACCGGGGACGTGCGGCGTGATCGTCGGCAGGACATGGTCACCTGAGATGAGCAGCTTGGTCTCCAGGTCGAACAGGCAGACGTGGTCGCCGGTGTGGCCGGGGGTGAACACGACCTTCCACTCCCGCCCGGCAAGCTTCAAGTGGTCGCCACCGTTCACCAGGCGTGTGGGGATCGGTGGGCGCATCCGCGGGATCAGGTGCCAGCGGGCGAGACGCATCATCCAGATGCTGCGGTTCAGGTGGGGGATCGGGGAGCCGCCCCACGGCGTCGTGCGTGTGGCCCATAAGTAGCCCGTGTCATCGGTGGTAGTGACCCCGGTGTCGTCGGCTTCGGAGTCGCCCTCGACCGCGACCGCCTCAGGACTGGTGATCTGGGCACAAGCGTCGGGGCCACCGCCATGTCGGTGACCGTGCGCGCTCGACCCGGCTCGGCTCCGCGTGGACTTCGGTTCGAGCCAGGTATGGAAATGGCGCTCGGTGATGAGCTCGGCACCCGCTTCGCTCGCGAGGGTCCCGGCGCACCCGAAGTGATCAGGGTGCGAATGGGTCACGATCACGGTATGGACGTCGCGAACCCGCAGGCCGGCGTCGCGCAGCCGACGGGTGAGCGCTTGCCAGGTGGCCCGGCCGGGCATCCCTGCGTCGACGACGGTGGCGCCGCGGTCGTCGAGCAGCGCGTAGCAGTTGACGTGCCCGAGACCGGTGAAGAAGATCGGGATCTGGAGCCGGAGGACGCCAGGGGAGACCTCGGTGATCTCGCTCGACGCTGGCTCTTGTTCTTGCTTGAGCGGTCGCCGGGGCGCTTCGGCCGACCCGGCGGAACCCGAAGAGTCTTCGGGCCCCTTGATCACCCGCCGCTGCCGTTCGTAGCGCTGTCGGGTGCTGGCGCAGCGGCGGCCCCAGGGTCCGCTCCGGCGTCGACCGGCGCCGCTCCGGCGAGGAAGTGCTGCTGGTAGTAGACGAGCTCGGCGACGCTCTCGCGGACGTCATCCATCGCCCGGTGCGCAGTCTGCTTGTGGGGCCGTGCGGCGTAGAGGTCAGGGCGCCAGCGTTTGCAGAGCTCCTTCACGGTGGACACGTCAACCGACCGGTAGTGGAACCAGCTCTCGAGCTCGGGCGCGTACCGCCGCAGGAACCGCCGGTCCATTCCGATCGAGTTTCCGCACAGCGGCTCGACTCCCCCGCGCGGGACGTGAGAGCGGACGAACTCCAAAGTCTCCGCGGCTGCTTCGGCGACTGACACCGTTGACACCGCGATCTCCGGTAGCAGGCCGGACACCGAATGCATATGCCGCACGATGTCCTCCATCTCGGCGAGCTGCTCGGGGGTTGCCCCGATGACGAGGTCGGGGCCCTCAGCGACGATGTTCAGCTGGTCGTCGGTGACGAGGGTGGCGATCTCGACGATCACGTGGCGTTCGGGCTCGAGACCAGTCATTTCGAGATCCATCCAGACAAGCACGCTCGGGGATCGTAGTGAGCGCTCCACTACCCTGCAGCGGTGACCGAGATCCCGCCGCTCGAAATTCCGGTGTTGCAGCTCGATCCCGAGTTGCCGATCCCGAGCCGGGCTCATGACGGCGACGCTGGTGTCGATCTCCTCGCGCGTCACGACGTCGTCCTCGAACCGGGCGGTGGCCGTGCCCTCGTGCCCACAGGGGTGGCGCTCGGGCTGCCGCCCGGTACGGCCGGCCTCGTCCTGCCGCGAAGCGGTCTCGCGCTCCATCACGGGGTGACCTGCCTCAACGCACCGGGCCTGATCGACCCTTCCTATCGTGGGGAGGTGGGAGTCATACTGGTAAACACGGATCCGAGCGAGCGATACCAGGTGCACCGTGGGGATCGCATCGCACAACTACTCGTCGTGACGCCCGAGACAGCGTTGCTGGTGACGGCCGCGGAGCTCGGCGACAGTGACCGGGGCAGCGGGGGCTTCGGCCACACCGGGCGCTGACGGCGTGGCGGGACCCATCAACGACGACGAATCGGCGAAGAGGCACGGGAGGACGAGATGCAGCGTTTGAGCGGACTCGATGCCATGTTCTTCTACCTGGAGACGCCGACCTCGCACATGCACGTGACCGGCGTGTATGTGCTCGAACCGGGAGATGCGGGCTTGTCCTTCGACGCGGTGCGCGACCTGATCGCAAGCCGCCTGCCGCTGGCCGCACCATTCCGGCGGCGCCTGGTCGAAGTGCCGTTGAAGCTGGGACACCCGTACTGGATCGAAGACCCTGATTTCGACCTCGACTACCACGTGCGCAGGGCGTGCCTGCCGCCGCCGGGTGGGATGGAGGAGCTGGCGGGCTACGTGGCCCAAGTGGGAGGGCTGCCGCTCGACCGGGCTCGCCCGCTCTGGGAGATGTATGTCGTCGAAGGCCTCGAGGGCGGGCGATTCGCCCTCGTCGGCAAGATGCATCACGCCGCCATCGATGGCGTGTCCGGCGCTGAGATCATGGCGACGTTGCTCGACCTTGAGCCGGACCCGCCGGCGCGCCAGATCGTCGACCCGTGGCGCTCGGAGCAGATCCCGAGTGATGCAGAGCTGATGGCGCTGGCGATGAGCGCGCTCGTCGGTCATCCGGTGAAGGCGCTCAAGACGGCTCGACGCGTGGTCGAGACTGCAATGCACGTCAGCGAAGCCAACCGTGAGTCCGGGGTCGCACCTCCGCCCGCACCGTTCAGCGCGCCGAAGACATCCTTCAATGCCTCGTTGACGCCTCACCGGAGGGTCGCCTTTGCAGCACGGCCACTCGACGATTTCAAGACCGTCAAGAACCACTTCCGGTGCACGGTGAACGACGTCGTACTCGCAGTCTGCGCGGGCGCGCTTCGGCGATACCTCCTCGACTACTCCGAGCTCCCGACCGAACCGCTCGTCGCCATGGTGCCAATGTCGGTCCGCACCGACGACGAGATCGGGTCCCACGGCAACCGCATCTCGGCCATGCTCACGTCACTGGCGACCAATCTCGACGATCCTGTCGAGCGCCTCGGGGCTGTGTCGGAGGGAATGCGCCGGGCCAAGGAACAAGAGCGCCTGATCGGTGCAGCCACGCTCACCGACTGGACCGAGTTCACGTTCCCGGCGCTCATCGGGCGCGCCTCGCGCCTGACCGGCTCGATGCGGGTCTTCGACCGGATGCGCCCGCTGTTCAACGTGACGGTGTCGAACGTGCCAGGCCCGCCCTTTCCGCTCTACCTGGCCGGCGCCCGCATGGTGGGCATGTATCCGCTCGGCCCGGTCACCGATGGCGTCGGGCTCAACATGACCGTCATGAGCTACTGCGGGATGGTCTACTTCGGTCTGAACGCGTGCCGTGAGAGCGTGCCGGCGATCTCCGAGATGCCGAAGATGTTGCACGAGTCGCTCGACGAACTGTTGGCGGCGACGAGATCGGGCCCTCAGCGCACGCGCCGGAGGCCCAAGGCGCGAAGCGCCGGTGCGCCCGCGATCATGCGGCCGGCCGGCTGAGCCTTGCCCCTCGCAGGCGAACTGTCGTACGATTGACTGTATGGTCAATCAAACATTGTCGGAAGGACGAGCCGCGAGCTGGCCAGCCGCGGGAGCCATGCCGGATGTGGCGCCCATCGATCCGCGAGAGCTCGAGACCGTGCTCAGGCCGTTTGGCGAGAGTCGCATGCTTCCGCGCGCGGCCTACGTGAGCGAGGCCGTCTTTGTTTGGGAGCAGCGGCACTTCTTCGCCGGCGGATGGATGTGCGTCGGCCGCAGCGACTCGATGCCGAACCCCGGTGATCAACGAGCCGAGTCGCTTGGCCACGCCGGCGTGTTCCTCATGCGTGACGCCGATGGCGTACTGAGGGCATTCGCCAACGCCTGCCGGCACCGCAACCATGAGTTGCTCCCGTGCGGTGAGACCGTCAACCGGCCGATCGTGCTGTGCCCGTACCACGCGTGGTCGTACCGGCTGGATGGGTCGTTGAGGAAGGCTCCTGGTTTTGACGAGGGAGCGATGGCCGGGTTCGACCCAGCTGACAACTCGCTCGTCCCACTGCCGATGACCGAGTGGCACGGCTGGATCTTCGTGGATGGCTCCGACCACGCTGGGCGGTTCTCTGAGCATGTCGCCGGGCTGGAGGAGATCGTCGGGCCGTACGAGCCCGAGCGGCTGCAGGTCGCGGGCCGCCACGACTACGTGGTGGCGGCGAACTGGAAGATCCTGAGCGAGAACTACCAGGAGTGCTACCACTGCCCGGTCATCCATCCTGAGCTGTGCGCCGCAAGCCCACCGAGCAGTGGCGACAACTACGCGCACCCCCGAGAGGGTGCCTGGGTCGGCGGCTGGATGGATTTGCGAGAGGGTTACGACACCATGTCGCTCGACGGTCGCACATCCGGTACCCCGCTGCGGGGACTGGACGAGCGCCGCCGCCGGATCGTCGACTACATCGGCCTGTTCCCGAACGTGCTCATCAGCCTGCACCCCGACTACGTCATGACCCACATACTCACGCCGCTCGCGGCGGACCGGACGAGGATCCAGTGCACGTGGGCCTTCTCGCCCGAGGACCTCGCGCGCCACGACTTCGACCCAGCGTTCGGGGTCGACTTCTGGGACATCACGAACCGGCAGGACTGGGGGGCGTGTGAGTCCGTCCAGCGGGGGCTCGCCAGCGAGCACGCCGTGCCCGGACTGCTGTCAGAGGCCGAGGACGGCGTGTACCAGTTCGTGACGATGATCGCCCGCGGTTACGCCGGGCTGCCGCTCACCGCCGGGGCCGTCTCCGTCGGCTGACACCCTTGCCGGTGCTGTCTGCGCCCGCGTGCTAGATGAGCTCGCGCACGCTCCGCTTGGCCAGTTGGTGGGCGATGATCGAACGCTGCACTTCACTCGTGCCCTCCCAGATGCGCTCCACACGCAGCTCGCGGAAGAAGCGCTCGGCCACGTTCTCGCGCATGTATCCCCGGCCGCCGAAGATCTGAACGGCGCGGTCGGCAACGCGGCCGGCCATCTCGGACGAGTAGAGCTTGCTCATGGAGGCCTGTGCGTGTTGCACCTTGAGGCTCCGGCCCTCGTCGACGCCTCGGGCCGTCTCGTAGACGATCGACCGTGCCGCGAACAGCTCGGTCAGGCTGTCGGCGAGCATCGCCGCGACGAGCTGGTGGCCCATGATCGCCTGGCCGTACACGATCCGCTCGTTGGCGAACGCCGTCGCCTCGGAGATCAGGCGCTCGGCGGCACCGAGGCACCGGGCGGCGACCATGACGCGCTCGAAACGGAACCACTCGTAGGAGAAGCCCATCCCGTCGCCTTCCTCCCCGACGCGGTACGACGCCGGAACGCGGACGTCCTCGAACGCCACGATCGGGTGATGGTGGGCGATCGTGTGCGAGTAGGCCGGGGTCCGGACGACCCGGACTCCGGGAGAGGGCAGATCTACGACGAACATGGCGTGCTCGCCGGCGTGCGGCCCATTGGTGAGCTTCGCCTGGAAGAACGCGTATGTTGCCCCGTTGTAGGAGGTGACGTGCCACTTGACTCCGTCGAGTACGTAGTCGTCGCCGTCTCGGCGCGCCGTCGACACGATGGCGTCCACATCGGAGCCGGCCCCTTCCTCGGTGATGGCGTAGCACTCAGCCATCTCACCGCGGACGGTCGGGAGTAGCCACCGCTCGAGCTGGTAGTCGGTGGCGACCGCAGGCCACCACTGGGGGGGCGTGGAGATCATCCAGCCGAGGGCGTTCGTCGCACGCCCGACCTGCTCTTGCACCAGCACCTGCTGGAGCATCGTGTACCCGCCGCCGCCGAGCGCGGCCGGCATGTTCGTGGCGAGCAGCCCGAGCTCACGCGCACGGGTCTCGAACTTCTCGCTGACGTCGGCCGGCAGCTCGCCCTCGTGCATCTCCGCTTCGGTCTCGTAGGGGATGAGCTCGTCGATGAACCCTCGGGTTCTCGCCTGGATCTCGAGATCGTCCTCAGACAGCCCGTACATGCTGGCTCACGCCTCCTTAGCGACCACGCGCCATCGCGTTCGGTCGGCCTTGACTGACTGTTCAGTTTATGTCAGCGTTCCCGCATGCGCACGAATCACTGGGGGGAGAGCGACGACCGCGTCGCCGACGCCGTCGTCGTCGGCGGAGGGACCGTCGGCGGATGGTGCGCATGGATGCTCCGGGAGTCCGGCCTCGAACGAGTGGCCGTCGTCGAGCGCTCCACCCTTGGGCGAGGTGCTTCGAGCCGGGCTGCCGGGATGGTCCGCAGCCAGGGTGGCACTCGGGCTGCGGTACTGCTCGGCATGTGGAGCCGGGACTTCTACCTGAGGCAGGCCGACGAACTGGGGGTCGATTCGGGCTTTGTAGCCCAGGGCTATTTCATGCCCGCGTTCGACTCCGGATCGGTGATGATCGGCCAGGCTCGAGTCGCTATGCAGCAGGATTTGGGCCTCGACGTGGAGTGGCTGTCACCCGCCGAGGCTGCTCCGATCACCCCGACCTTTGCGCCCGACTCCCATCTCGGTGGCTCGTTCGCCTCGGGCGATGGGTATCTCGACCCCCCTCGCAACGTGCTCGCCTACTCCGTGGCGTTGCACCGCGCCGGCGTGCGTGTCATCGAGCGCACGGAGTTCACCGGCCTCAAGATCGCCGGGGGCAGGGTGATCGGCGTCGGGACCGCCGCCGGATCAATTGCCACTGAACGCGTCGTGTTGACCGGCGGTCCCGAACTCGCCAGTGTCGGGCGGTTGGCAGGTGTGGTGATCCATTCTGGAGGCACCCGCCATCAGGTGATGGTGACCGAACCGCACCCGGCGTTGAATCCCGACGTGTTCGGTGCCATGGTGTTCGATCTGCCCAACGGCCTGTACTGGCGCCCTGAGGACGGTGGGCTGTTGTTCGGTATGTCCAACCCCGAGGAGCCTCCGGGCGACGCCCTCGAGATCGACTGGCCCTACCTCCAGAAGATGCGTGCGCGTCTCGGTCGGCTCGTACCGCTCACAGCCGGCCTCGGTCTCCGCCGGGCATGGGCTGCCACGATCGACTACACGCCCGACCATCTGCCGATCCTCGGGCCGGCGTTCGGTAGTGACGGGCCGATCGCCGGCGTGACCGTCGCGTCGGCGGGTGGGCACGGAATGATGTGGGGTCCCGCCGTTGCCCGTGTGGCAGCCGATCTGTGCGTCTTGGGCAGCACCAACGTGCTCGACGTGTCGTCGCTCGGGCTCGATCGGTTCGATGCCGACGGCCACAGCCGACTCGACCCTGATCCCATCGCTCTTCCCTTTCCTGAAAGGACTGCTACGTCATGACTGATACCGAGGCGACGAATTTGGGCTCTCCGGTTGGCACGCCCAAGATCGCCGGCGCCGCGACGCGGACCGACCTCGAGGACTGGGGGCCGCTCGCCGAAGCCACGGGCCACGAGATGTCGACCGCCGGGATCACCCTCTGGAAGAACGAGGAGACCGAGGCGGAGTCTGGCATCTGGGAGTGCACCCCTGGCCCGTCGCGCTGGGATCTCGAGACGAATGAGTTCGTCCACGTGCTCGCCGGCCGGATGACGGTGACGGAGGACGGCGCTGAGCCGGTTGAGCTGAGTGCCGGCGACAGTGTCGTATTCCCCCTCGGTTGGAACGGCACCTGGGACATCCACGAGACGTTGCGAAAGCTGTACGTGATCTTCTGAGTCCTGGGGCGGCGGCTGGTGATCCTCGCCCCGGCCCGTCGCGCCGGTTGCCGTCCGCACTGCCAGCGACCGGCTGTCGCGGCCTGGTTCAGCCCCGAGCGACCACCAGTGCGTCGAGCGCAACTGCGCCCGACGGGCCGCACCGCAACGGGTTGATGTCGAGTGCCTCGATGACCTCGCCGAGCTCCAGGGCCAGGTTGGACACGCTTTTCAGCGCGCCGACGACCGCGTCCAGATCGGCGGCGGGCGCGCCCCGGTAGCCGTCGAGGACACGCTGCACCGTGAGCCGACCGAGCAGCCGCCGCGCGGCAGCGCTGTCCAACGGCGGGAGGCCCACCGCACGGTCGGCCAGGATCTCGACGAGCACCCCGCCGGCTCCAATCACGACGACGGGCCCGAGGAGTGGGTCGCGGATGACGCCGAGCGCGAGTTCGGTGCCTGCATCCGCCATCGCCATGACGAGCGCCCCCGGGCCGAGGCGGCCCGCGAGGTCCTCATAGGCGCGAGCGATCTCGTCGGCCGTACCGAGGTCGAGCACCACGCCGCCCACGTCGGACTTGTGAGCGATGTCGGGATCGTTGGTCTTGAGCACCACGGGCCAGCCGATGGACTCAGCCGCTGCGACCGCTGCGTCTCGGCTGGTGACGGGGGCGTATGCGGGCGCCGCGATGCCGTAGTCGGCGAGCAACGCGAGCCCCTCGGCGCCCGACAACGGCCCGTTGCGGAGCCGTTCGGCCCACCGCTGTTGGCGAGCGGGGTCAAGGGTCGGGTTCACGGCGGCGGGCCGGGCGAACAGGTCCGGGAGATCGACCAGATGACGGAGCGCCAGCAGGCCGGTTCGTGTGCCTTCGAGCACCGGGATGCCGGCGTCACGCAGGCGGCGGGCTGCGGAGCGGTCCAGCGCGCTCGGGAGGTTGGTGAGCAGGCAGACCGGTTTTTCTGTTGCCGACCAGGTGTCGAGCAACGCTTCGGGATAGGCGGTGTCCCCGTCCAGCTCCGGCACGAGGTCGATGCACAGGGCGACCGCTTGCACCGCATCATCTTGCGCCATAGCCAGCAGGGATGCGGCGAAGAGCTCCCTCGTAGCAGCGCCCGTACCCCAGACATCGAGTGGGTTGCCGGGCTCGAGCCCGGGGTCGAGGATGCCGGTCAGGTGATCGCGCGTCGTGTCAGCGATCGCCGCGAAGCGCACGCCCACCGCCTCGGCCACATCGGCGACGAGAGCCCGTTCAGCACCGGAATCGTGTACCGTCGCGATGCCCAGGCCCGCTTTGTCTGCTCCTCGGGTGGCCACGCGCCGGCCGGCGCAGAACAGCTCCAAGGTGTCCGCCATCTCGTTGAGATCCTTCACCCGGATCACGCCGTGGGCGTCGAACAGCGCCTCCCATGCGGCGTCATCGCCAGCGAGGGCGCCCGAGTGCGCAGCCACCATGGCCCGTCCCCCGGGTGAGCTTCCGACCGTCAGCGCCACGACCGGCACGCCCGCGGAGGCGGCCCTCGCCAGCGACGCCCGAAGCGAGGTGGGGGACCGGAGGGTCTCGAGCAGGAGCGCGACGACCCTCGTCTCCTCCAGCTCCAGCGCGTAGTCCATGTACGACGCCGTCGTCGTGACGAGCTCCTGCCCGGACGAGACGGCCACCGTCCAGCCGAGCCGGCGGTCGGCCCTCAACAAGGCGGAGAACGCCGAACCGGAGTGAGTGACAAGTGCGATCGGCCCGACGGGTAGAGGGTAGGGCTCCAAGTAGCCGATCGCCCGCAAGCCTTTCACTTGATTGACAAAACCCATGCATCCCCCGCCGCACACTGCCATCCCCGCCTCACGGGCGGTGGTGGCGAGCCGCTCGCGAAGCGAGCCGTCGGTATCGACCGCGCTCCCGTAGACAACGGCGCTCCGGTCGCCGCGTGTGGCGGCAAGCCCGATCTGCTCTTCCAGGGCGGCGTCGCCCACGCAACACAGCACGAGGTCGACCGGGTCAGGGATGCTGTCCAATGACGGCAGGCATGGGAGGCCTGCGAGGTGCCCGTACTTGGGGTTGACGAGATGTATCTCCGGCGCGCTCGCGCTGCGGTAGAGCTCGGTGAGGACGCGGTTGCCGAAACTGTCCTCTCGCGGACTCGCCCCGACGACGGCGATGCTGCGGGCCTCGAGCATGGCCTGGATGGCGGGGCGTGTTAGGCCACGGTCACCCGGCGCGGCTCCGTCGCGCCCGCCGATCAGGTGATGCCCCTCGGTCGGGCTGCTCACGCCCGGCGAAACAGTTGCCTCGCTCGGCTGCGGCGTTCTTCGGAACGCCGGTCGGCCAATGCCGCACGCGCCGCCTGCCAGCCCGGGATGCCGCACACGCCGCCGCCGGCGTGGGTCGCCGAGCTCGCGTAGTACAGGCCGTCGATCGGCGTGCGGTAGTCGGCGTAGCCGGGCGCAGGCCTCATGTGGAACAGCTGCTCGATCGACAGCTCGCCGTGGAAGATGTTGCCACCGATCAGGCCGTACTCCTGCTCCATCTCGCATGGTCCGACGATGTCACGGTGCAAGACGGAGCCCTTGAAGTTGGGCGCGAGCTCGGTGTAGAGGTCGATCAGCCGGTCGGCGTACGCCTCGAGCTCGGCTGTGTGAGGCTCGGTGTTCCAATCCGCCGGCACCCACTGAGTGAACAGCGACATGATGTGGATCCCGTCTGGGGCCAACGTGCGGTCGAATGCGGTGGGGATCACGCTGTCGCTGAAGGGCGCAGCCGCCGGCCGGCCGTCGCGGGCGTCGAGGAACGCCCTCTCGATGAACTCCATCGATGGCGCCATCTCCACCGAGCCCGTGTGGTGCTCCTGCTGGTTCGTGCCGGGGTCGGCGGTGAAGTTCGGCAACTCCGCCAGCGCCAGGTTGATCTTGACGACGCCAGAGCGCGTCTTCCAGTGCTCGATGTCGCGGACGAAGTCGTCCGGCAGCTCGCGGTGGTCGATCTGGTCGAGGAAGGCCGTCTTCGGATGCAAGCTCGTGACGACGACCGGGGCGAGGATCTCCTCACCGTTGTCGAGGACGATCCCCCTGGCCTTGCCGTTGCGCACGATGACCTCAGCGACACGGGCCTCGGTGCGGATCTGCACGCCGAAGCCGGTTGCCGCCCTCGAGATGGCGTCTGCCACCGCACCCATCCCACCCTCAGGGAAGCCCCAGTTCCCGAGGTGCCCGTCGCCGACGTCACCGATGGAGTGGTGTGCCATCACGTAGGCGGTGCCCGGCTCGTAAGGGCCCGCCCAGGTGCCGATCACGCCGTTCACAGCCATGGCCGATTTCACTTGGGAGGACTCGAACCAGTCGTCGAGCAGATCGGCGATGCTCATGGTCATCAAGCGCGTGACGTCGCCGATCGTCCGGACGTCCATGCCGCGGTGGCGCCAAGCGAGTCGCAGCGTGTCCAGCAGATCGGCAGGTTGGCGTGAGCCCAGCTTCGGCGGCACCGTCAGCAGGAGCGGTCCGAGCACGTCGGCGAGGCCACCGAGCCAGGCATCCCACTGCGGCATTGCCTCGGCGTCCTGCTTGGACCATTTGACGATCTCGTCGTAGTTCCGCTTGGAGTCGTCGGCGAAGAGCTTGATCGAGCCACCCTCGGGAAAGGCCTGGTAGTAGGGCCCCATTGGGTACACCTTGTAGCCGTTGCGCTCGAGATCGAGATCCTTGATGATGGTCGGGGGCAACAGGCTCATGACGTAGGAGAGCCGAGTGACCTTGAGCTCGGGAGCGTCGGGCCACGGGCTCTCGGTCGTGGCGGCGCCGCCCGCCTTCTGGCGGGATTCGAGCACCACCGTGCTCAGGCCGGCACGAGCGAGATAGGCGCCGGCGACGAGCCCGTTGTGCCCCCCACCGACCACGATCGCATCGAAGTTCGACGTCATCTGTAGCGCCCCTCCGTCCCCCGGACGTTCGCCGGCGGGTTTGACTGACTGTTCAGTCTAGGTCCCTGGTACGGTTGCGACAAGCGACTCGGTCTCCGCCGAGCAGTCTCGCGACGGTGAAGGGAGCAGTAGTGATGGCGACACGGACGGATCCGCCTGCCCCAGCGACCGAGACGGCCTCCGCTCGTCCGGAGGCGGCCGGCAGCGCTGCCAACGAGACACCCGGCACCCCGGACGGGCGGCGTACGCAGATGTTGAGAGCGGCGCTGGACGTGCTCGAGGAGCGGGGCTTCCCCGACACGCGCATCTCCGACGTCGCCGAGCGAGCCGAGGTCAGTCCAGCCCTCGTCATCTACTACTTCAAGACGAAGGACCGTCTGCTCACCGAGGCGATGCGCTATGCCGAGGATCTCTGGTACGCCGACGGTGGGCGCCGCCTCGACGCGCTCCCGACCGCTGCCAAGCGGTTGGAGGAGATCGTCTCGATGACGTGCCTCCCTCAGGAACCGCAGGCGGACGAGTCCTGGGCGATCTGGCTGGATCTGTGGGCGACGGCGGTCCGCCACCCCGAGGTGCGCCGTGTCCGCGAGGAGTTCGACGAGCACTGGCGCGAGACGATCCGCCGCATCGTCCGCGAGGGCCAGGCGAATGGCGAGTTCACAGAAGTGGATATCGAGGACTTTGCGGTGGGTTTCTCGGCGTTGCTGGACGGATTCGCCATCCAGATCGCCCTCGAGGATCCCGTCGTCGACGCGCGCCGTGCATTCGAGCTGTCGATGAGGGTGGCGGCGCAACAGCTGGGTTTCTCGTGGGGACCGGCACCGAAAGGATCACCGCGTGGACCCTGAGGACCGGCGAGCATGAAAAGGGCGCCCCGAAGGGCGCCCTTTTCATGGCCTGATGGTCAGGTCTTGACGTCGGTCTTCACGTTGACGAACTTGTTGTCCGTCTGGGTGAGGCCGCTGCCGGTGTCGTCGTAGATGCCGTAGGTGTCATTGCTGACGGTGTTGTGGCTGATCGTGATCGTGATCCCCTGCTTGGTGCCGCCGTTGTCGAGGAGGATTCCGGTCGTCGACGAGTCGCCGGTGCCGGGGTCGCCGGTGAGGTCGTTCGTCCCGATGTTGTTGCCGCTGACCACGTCGCCGCTCAGGTCCTGCCCGGCGAAGTGTTTGTGAATGGTGATGCCCGACAGGCCGTTGCCCGAGACGGTGTTGCCGAAGATGCGGTTCTCGTAGGATGCCGCTCCAGGAAGCGCCGCAGCCAGGAGGATGCCGGCGCCTTCACCCTTGGTGCCGTTGCCGGTCACGGTGTTGGACTTGATCGTGTTGTCGTACACGCCGGCGTTACCAGGCTGCGGTACGCCCTTCGACGACACCGCGTTGGGGTTGTGGCCGACGATGGTGATGCCGCAGTCGTAGACGTTGTTCTTGACAGTGTTGACCTCGATCAGGTTGCCCCACGTCGGGCCGTACTCATCGGACAGCAGGATGCCGCCGGAGTTGCCCTCGACCGTGTTCTTCAGCACCGTCGAGTTGTGCACGGAGATGAGGTGGATGCCTTCCCCGCAGTCACCCGGCACGCCGCCCTGCGCTTGGCACTCCTTGTACGAGCTCTTCGGGCCACCGAGGTCGTTGTCCACCACGGTGTTGAAGGAGATGGTGGCGCCGGAGACCGTCTGGACGAGAATGCCTTCGCCGATGGCGTGCTCCACCTTGAAGCCGGAGACCGTCACGTTGTTCGCGATGACCTCGATGCCGTGGTCCTGCTTGCTGGCGGACAGGGTCGGGTTGCCCTCACCGACAAGCTTGATCGACTTGGTCACGACCACGCTCTTGCCGTAGAGGCCCCCGCAGACCGTCACCGTGGAGCCGGTGCTCGCGGCGGCGACGCCGGCGACGATCGAGTTGTACTTCGCCGTGGCACACGACTTGTCGGCGTTGGTGGATCTGCCATTGTCGGCGACGTACAAGGTCGTCGCCGCATGAGGCCGGCTGGAGGCGACGGCTACGCCGGCCGACGCCACCGAGGCGGCTACTGCTGCTCCGGCAAGGATTGTTGCGGACATCAGCGTGCCCAAGCTTCGTCGCATAACTGGTGGCTCCTTTTCTAGTGATTACATGGAATATATAACAATAGATCACTCATGATGCCGGTAAGGACGTCAGATGTCGGCGTCACAACCCCGCTTCCCGACCCGGTGCAAGCCGGCGAGCGGCGGCGGCGGCGGCTCAGGGCGCTCCAGGTGACGCCACAGCCGCCAGGTCTGGCTGGTCGCCGTAGGTCTCCTCCCGGATCTCTGCCACGCTCGCGCCTCCACCCGGCAGGACCCGCAACGCGTCGGGTGGCAACAGGACGTTTACCGCCGAGCCCTGTTGGAAGGCGACGAGCTCGCCGTCGTTGTGCACGAGGGACTGGAGCGTCTCGCCTGGCGCCAGCCGGACGATCACCTGGCTCGCCGAGCCGAGGAACACGACTCGTTCCACCATCCCGGGCACGCGGTTCTGCCCCGGCTCGTCGTACGGCTTGAGCTGCACGCGCTCGGGCCGGATGGCGAGCTTGACCGCTCCGGTCGCAGAGAGCACCCCGCACTCGGCCTCGAGGTGGAACTCGCCGATCTGCAATTGGCACGGGGAGCTGTCGGTGCCGGAGCGGATCACCGTGGCCTCCATCAGGTTGGACACCCCGAGGAAGTCGGCGACGTAGGCGTCGGCGGGCTCTTCGTACACCTCGCGAGGTGTGCCGAGCTGGGCGATGTGCCCGGTGGACATCACGGCCAGGCGATCCGACATCGTGAGCGCCTCCTCCTGGTCGTGGGTGACGTAGAGGAAGGTGACGCCGACGCGCTCCTGGAGGGCTTTGAGCTCGACCTGCAGCGCCCGGCGGAGCTTGGCGTCGAGGGCCCCGAGCGGCTCGTCGAGGAGCAGGACCGCCGGCTTCAGCACGAGCGCCCGGGCGAGCGCCACCCGCTGCTGCTGGCCCCCGGACAGCTGCCCGGGCCGCCGCCGCTCGTAGCCGGCGAGTTGAACGAGATCGAGGGCCTCCCCGACTCGCTGGGAGACCTCGCTCCTTCCGAGCGACTGGTACTTGAGCCCGAAAGCCACGTTGTCGGCGACGTTGAGGAAGGGGAAGAGCGCATAGCTCTGGAATACCGTGTTCACGTTGCGTTTGTTGGGCGCGAGACGAGCCACGTCCTTTCCGTCGAGCAGGATGGCGCCACTCGTAGGCTCCTCGAAACCCGCCACCATCCGCAGCGTCGTCGTCTTCCCGCAGCCCGATGGCCCGAGGAGCGAGAAGAACTCCCCGGCCTCGATGCTGATAGAGATCCCGTCCACGGCGAGGGTCTCGCCGAAGCTCTTCGTGAGCTCCACGATCTCGACATGGCCTCCAGCACTGGTGCTGGATGTGGTGGTTGCCCGCGATCGGCCTGCTGGCACTCGAAACCCTCCCTTAGATTCCGGCGATGCTGGTGAGCGCTTCGGTCGTGCTCCCGCGCTCGCCGCGTGTCATGAACCGATATGCGACATAACCCAAACCTGCGACGACGAGCGAGAACACGAGCATCAGCGTGGCCAGGGCGTTCAGCGCGGGCCCATTGTTGCCGCCGTGGGCCTGCGAGTAGATCAGTACCGACATCGTCTGGCTCCCCGGGCCCGAGAGCTGCTCGACGAGCACGAAGTCGTCGACAACGCTCGCGAACGTTAGTACAGCGCTGGCGAAGATCGCCGGTATGAGGAGCGGGAGGAGCACGCGCCACATCGCCGAGAACCTCGACGCGCCGAGATCGGCCGCTGCTTCCTCGTAGACCTTGCCGATGGTCACGAGCCGCGCCCTCACGATGATGGCCGGCCAGCTGATGTTCCAGACGATGAGAGCGGCTGTCTCGGCGTCGGTTCCGAGGTGGACGAATTTGAGCAGCTGCAGGAACACGAACATCAAGGCGACTGCCAGCAAGAGCTCGGGCACGACGAAACTGAAGATCATCACCAGGTTGAGACCGTTGGATGTACGCCCACGCCAGCGGTCGATCCCGATCGCGAACCCCACCCCGAGCGGGATCGTGATCAGTGTCACGAAGAAGCCGAGTTTGAGCGTCTGAACGACCGCCGAGTGCAAAATCGGGTCGTGCATCACCGATCCGAAGGCCTGGGACGTGCCGGTGTACCAGCGCAGGGACAAGCCCTGGAAGGCGCTCTGTGACTTGCCTCTGTTGAAGGAGAAGAGGACGGCGATGCCGATGGGGACGATCGACCAGATGAGGTAGATCCACGTGAAGGCCTCCAGGCCCCACGGGTGGCGCCAGGGGCCTTTGCGGCGGGAGCTCGCCTTGTTCGGGGGGACGGCGACGGTGGCCATCAGAGGTTCTCCCTCGATGCCTTGGTGGTCGATCGGACGTAGTAGATCATCGGGAGGAGCAGCAGGACGAGGAGCACGACCGAGGCGGCGGCGCCGTCACCTTGCAGGTTGGCGACGTCGAGCTGACCTTCGATCACGTTGCCGATCATCGTCGTGCTTCTCGTCGCCGACAGGAGCTGGTTCGTGAAGTAATCGCCCACCATGGGCAGGACGGTGATGAACATGCCGGCGAGCACCGTCTGCCGGCTGAGCGGCACGGTCACCCGCCAGAACGTCCGCCACCTCCCGAGGCCAAGGTCCCTCGAGGCTTCGAGGAGGCGGCCGTCGATGCGGTCGAGACCGGCGTACAGGACGATGATCAGGTAAGGGATGTAGCCGTAGATGAGCCCGAAGATGACCGTGGCGGGATGGCCACCGAGCCAGCTCTCGGGGTTCTTCGCGGACATCAGGTGCAGCCACTCGAGCGTCTTGTTGACGTATCCGCTCACCTGCAACAGATCGATCCAGGCGAGCATGCGCATCATGTAGCTCACCCAGAACGGCGAGATGAGGAGCACGAGGTACAGCGTCTTGCGCTTGCCGGCGTAGCGAGTGACGAAGTAGGCGACGGGGTAGGCGATCGCGAGCGAGAGCGCCGAAGCAATCGCCGTGTACGCGATCGTGCGGAGGAACGGCGGCCAGAGAAACGACACTTCCCGCAACAGGTTGGCGAAGTTGGACGCGCTCCACAGGAACGGGTTCCAGACCGGGACGGGGGATTGGAAGATCGGGTCCAGGATGCCGGCCGCAACCGAGATCACGACGTAGAACGGCAGGACGAAGAACACGATCAGCCAGAACGCACCTGGGATCGCGAGCGCCGCCCAGAACCATCGGGGTCGCCAGGACTCGATCCGGTCCTGCGCCGATCTCGCTCGCATGCGTTCCCGCAGAGGCGGTTTGCGGGGCGCCTGTCCGGGTGCCCGGGAGGTCTCCGGCGCGACCCCGTCAGGACGTGATCGGAGTGTGGCTGTCGGGGCGACGGGCGCTGCCGGCACCTAGAGCCCTCCACCGAATTGTATCCAAGCGAGCTCCCAAGCGTCGTTGGCGGCATTCGGCAACTGGAGCTCCTCGATCCCGGCTCGGAAGTTCGACGGCAGCACGACCGTCGACTCGAGGCTCTTCGGGAGGTACTTGAGCTCGATCAGTTTCTCCGCCGTGACTCCGTCGATGGGTTGCATGTAGCCGTTGAAACCGATGTTCGTCAGGGCGTTCGGCAGGTCGAGCATGTAGTCGAGGAACAGGTGGGACAAGACGGGGTTGCGACCCGACGTGAGGATGGAGATGGCATCGTTCGCGACCGGCCCGCGCCCGTCGGTTGGGAACCAATAGCCGATCACGTCGACCGGGACGCCCGAGGGCATGTACTCCCAGGCGGCCGCCATGTCCCCCGACCACGCGTGGTGGATCCAGGTCTGCCCGGAGGGGATCTCGGTGTAGTCGTTGTTGTCGATCTGCACGTCGACGAGGTTCGCCAGCTCCTCGAGCTGGTTGTAGGAGGCGTTGATCTGGTGAACGTCGGTGGTGTTCAGGTCATAGATGCCTTGCTTCATGAGACCGAGGCAGATCCCTTCGCGGTAGTCGTCGAGGATTGCGACCTTGCCGCGGTACTTCTCGTTCCACGGCATCGCCCAGGGGTTCGCCATTGTGTAGGGGTCCTCGTCGACGAGGTCCTTCCTCCACGAGATGCCGGTCGTGTAGATCGTGTACGGCACTGTGTACTGCCAACCCTGGTCGTAGAACGGGTTCAGGAAGTCAGGCCACGCCTGGTCGATGTTCGGGATGTACGAGTGGTTGAGCGGCCGGAGGAGCTTGCCATCGATCAACGGCCCGAGGACGTCGATCGTCGGGAAGAAGATGTCGAAGTCGAGCTCTCCGGTCTGGAGCTTGGCGATGGCCTCGCTCATTGTGTTGAACGTGGTGACTTGTGCCTTGCAGTGGTACTTCTTGCAGAAGCTGTTTACCACGGCCTGGTTGATGTACGCGACCCAGTTGTAGATCTGCAAGGTGGCGCCGCGCTCCGGCTGCAGGCCGCTCTTGATGGGCTCGTTGTTGGCGTAGACCGGCCAACGCACGGGGTTGTTCTTCCGAGGCCGTGGGATCGTGATGCCGGCGTCACCCGGTCGCTGGCATCCCGCCACGAGGCCCCCGGTCCCGGCGAGGGCAGCTCCCCCGGCAACCATCCGGAGGAAGTCCCTACGGGACACACCGCTCGCGCCGCTCGATCCGAGGCGGGCACGGGCACGATGGTCAGCTCCGGTGCCCGAGGCTGAAGTGCCGGAGAAGGGTCCGACGGCACGGCGCCGAGCACCACGCTGCGACCAACCCTCGCGTGGATGCGAGGTCATCGTCGACACCTCCCCCCCGGGGCCGGGGCCGTTCTCAGGAGACTGAACAGCCGATCAACGCAGTCAACCACCTCTGCTGGGGCACCGCAAGGAGGTGCCCCAGGATCGTCACATGGCTACAGCTCGAGTGAAGCTCCGGAAGTTCGTGAGGAAACGATCCATGTCCGCTTCGTCGTGTTGAACCGAGATCAGCCACTGCTCGGTCTTGCCCCACGGTGGCAGGAAGACGCCGCCGTTCAGCTGGAACAGCCAGTGGGCGTGGTTGTAGCGGTCGTCCACCCGC
>Ga0187860_1000807_pt1 | contig 29118 bp, 25 predicted proteins | sample June2016WEW_10_4_FD_132981 | JGI IMG/M metagenome (GOLD analysis project Ga0187860, IMG submission 132981) | Peatland microbial communities from SPRUCE experiment site at the Marcell Experimental Forest, Minnesota, USA - June2016WEW_10_40 | ecosystem: Environmental > Terrestrial > Soil >...
ATCTCGCGCACTGCCAGATCGATATCCTGAATCGGCATCGGGGCGACCCCGAAGAGCCGCCGCGGATAGGGCCGGCAGAAATCCGCCATCCAGTTGTTGTAGGCGCGGCAGGCGGCCGCGGCGGTGAGAAGTCCAGAGTTCTGAAATTCATCGGCGAGACGTCGCGCACTGTAACCATCGGCGCAGGTCGCACGTCATTGGGGGGAGGGAGTTAATCCGTTGGGCGTGGCACAGACATTGCTGTTTTCGACGAAGTCGGTCGAAATTCGCGTATGGCGCTCAACTTTTGTGCAATTTCCGGGTGCATCGCTATGCACTTGAAAGAATAATAGGCCGTTAATCACTCCGTCATGGGGTTCGAATGACCGAGAAATCAGAACGCGACTTGCGCCTCGACTTCTGTCGCGGCGTCGCGCTGATAATTATCTTCATCGATCATGTGCCGGATAATCCGCTCTCGTCCTGGACGTTGCGCAACTTTTCATTTTGCGATGCGGCCGAAGTCTTCGTTCTGATTTCGGGCATCGCGACCTATCTGGCTTACGGGTCACGACTGGCTCGGTTCGGATTCGCGGAGTGCGCAAAAGCGGTCGGACGCAATTGCGTCAGAATTTACCTGTCGCATCTGTTGCTGCTCACGGTGATTGCGGGTTTCATGCTCTGGGCGGCGAGCCGATTCCCGGCAACTGACTATATCGATTCGCTCAAGCTGCAATGGCTGGTGGACGATCCCGCGCGCGCGGTCTTCGCCGCGATGATGTTGTCGTATCTGCCGCGCCTGACGGATATTCTGCCGCTGTATATCCTGCTGCTGACGATCGCGCCGGTGCTGATTGTCATGGTCAAGCGCGACTACCGGATGGCGCTGCTGCTATCGGCAGGGGTATACGTCCTCGCATGGGCGCACGGCTGGAATTTGAGCGCCGACAAATACGGACGGGAGTGGTATATCAATCCGCTCACCTGGCAGTTCCTCTACACGATCGGAATGACGCTGTGTCATTTGAGCCGCAACGAACCGCAAGTGCTGCCGTGGCGGCGCGGATGGCTTTTTGCGGCGCTTGCGTTTCTGATCGTCACGGCGATCATCGCGTGGCCGTTGAATCAACTAGGTCTGACTCAGATAGCGCCATTCTCATACGTGTGGCCGGCCGACAAAACCTTTCTTGCGCCGCTGCGCGTCGTGAACGTGCTGGCACTGCTGTACGTGTTCGTTTTTTATGTTTCGCCACGCGCGCCCTGGCTCAAAAAGCGATTGGCGGCGGTCTGCATTTCATGCGGCCGCCATTCTCTGACCGTATATGGAATGGGCCTGGTGCTGAGCTGTATCGGCTACGTCGTCATCCAGGAGAGCGGGGCCAGAAACGTCGCGAACGTGGCCGTTAACGTCCTGGGCATTTCGATTCTCGTGCTGACCGCGGCGATGCTCGATCGCTTCGATGATGCGCGGCGCGTCGCACCGGCGGCGTCAGCGCTACCGATCCGAAGAACACGGAACGCCTCCGCCTAGCAAGAGGACGCAGAGCGCGGCCCGGCCGGTCGTCCGCACGCGAGGTCAGTCGGCGTGCCAGACGAGGGCGCACGGACCTTGCACGAACGCGAAGACCGTACTAGATGAAGCTCTGAAGCCGCGCTCGCGGCATCAGCCCAAGAAGGAGACCATCATGGCGGTCAATTGCGAAAAAGTCGTTAGCGATCTGTTCGCGGCCTGGACTCGTCTGAATGTGGACGAGGTCATGGGTTACTTCACCGAGGACGCCGTTTGGGACAACGTGCCGATGAGCCCCGCAAAAGGCAAAGCGGCCATCCGCGAGATGACGCACGGCTTCATGAAAGATGCGAGCGCCTTCACCGCGAAAATCCTGAAGAGCGCTCACGAAGGCAACGTGGTGTTCAATGCGCGCGTCGATACGATCGTGATGAAGAACGGCAAGAAGGCCGATATTCCGGTCGCAGGGATGTTCGAGCTGACCGACGCCGGCAAGATCAAGGTCTGGCGCGATTACTTCGACCTCGCGACATTCACCAAGCAGATCTCGTAGCCGCACTCGGGACGGTAAGCGGTGATCCGACAGCCGCCACGCCTCAGGTGAACGGCGCCGCGGAGGTGAGCCACGGCTGCAATTTGCGAACGGTTTCACCCATGAGGACATGTCGCATGTGCGGGAGGCCGGGGCGAGCAAGCAGGGCGGTGCGGCAGCGGGTAGGGCGAGCGGCGCTTCAGATTTCCCGCTTTGTGCAAGGGTTTGCGATTTCGGCGGCGGGCATGGGGGGCGGAAAATGTTTCACGTGAAACATCTTTGCGATTTGTTTGCGGTGAAATTCTTCTCCCCTGGCGCGACAATGCGGTGAAATTCTTCTCCCCCAGTGCGACAATGTGGTGAAGTTCTTCGCCCTTGCGCGAGGAGGCTTCGAGACCACCCGCCAAGGGAGGCAAAGGTTGGCGGGTGGCGGTACAAACGCAGACTAAAAGCGGGCAAAAAAGAGGCAGTCGGGTCGGTGGCGCGGGGCCAAGCTAGCGTCGGACGCTCTTACTCGCGGGGTTGAACCTGGCTCGCAGCTTTCGCCGTGGCCGCGGGCCACGCATAAGTAGATTGCCTGACGGCTTCGTAGTTGGCGTCCAATGCCGGCTCCATCAGGAGGATTGCGGCGATCCGGCGCGCGCGACGTGCAAGCAGACATCGCCAAATTCAGCCGGATCGCCCTGCCGGACGCGCTTCTGTTTCTTGGCGATGAAATCCCATTGCTCGTCGCATTCGATGATGCCGACGTTTAGATCGCGCATCAGACGGCCGCGGAGCCGCCCGCAGCCGTCGCCGACGCGAACGCCAAGACTCATCACGGTATTGCGGTTTGCGCCCGTCAGCCGCTCCGTGGAGCGAATCGAGCAGCCTTCCGTCAACGCGCTAATTACTTGAACCTGTTTCTCGAATGGTAGGACGTTCATTGCCAGCCCCGTGCCTTGATTTATCGGGTGGGCGGAGCGACAATGATCTTGTTAGCTTCGATGTCGTCCGCTTACCCGGATGCGTTGGAGACCGTGACCGGCGCGGGTGCTAGAACACTCACGCCGGTCGGCTTATTAGGGATGCTCACCACGGCCCGTGCCTGACGCTGCCACGCTGTCAGGACGGGCCTTTCGTTATTGCACCGAGCGTCGGCAAGCGTGGACGCAAAGGCTAGTGGGAGTCTCATCGTCATCACCATGGACGGATGCTACGGGAGCGCGCTACTGATGTCAAGCAGTAAGACCGATAAGTTTAACGAAACGCACTACGGCTTGACTATCGTTCGCTGCCGCGCCTATTATCTGAGTCCAGAGGAAGACGAAAATGGAACCGAAGAAGGAGACGTCCAGTAGCGGCACGGCGCAGACCCCCAAGAAACACAGGGTCAGGAGTCCGGCCTACCCCGCTGAAAGCTTGAAAGCGGCTGTGGCGCGGGTGCAAAAGCTCTACGACGCAGATCACGAATCTGGATCGACAATTGAATCTGCCGCTACGCACATGGGTTTCAACAAAGCTCATGGAGATGCCTTGTCTGTCTTAGCCGGATTGAAAAAATTCGGGCTGATTGAAATGCGAGGGGAGCGCGTCGTAGTTACAAAACGCGCCGTGAGCATTCTGCTTTTCCCTGACCAAGATCGAGGAAAGAATGCTCTGCGAGAAGCAGTCTTACTGCCGCAAGCTTATCGTGAGCTTTTCAATCGTTTTAAAGGCAAAAAAATTCCTTCTGACCAGACGCTACGATCTGAGTTGGTTGCCGATAAGGGGTTCAATTCCAAAGCCGTAGATGGGTTTCTCAAGGATTTTCGAGCGTCATTAGCCTATGCTGGTATATCGACAGAAGAACAGCTAAACTCGTCGGCAGAAGAACCGGAGCAACCGGAACTTCATGACGAGGAAGCGCAGTTGAAGGCTGAAGACGAAATCCTAGAGAAGCCGGAAATTCCGGCAAATCAGGCAAAAGCAACTAAATCAAAAGTGTTCAATGTGGCGTTGGACCCGATTACAAACGATGCGCCCCAATTCGCTCAGGTCCTCATTCCCGTGCCGATGAGCGACGAACAAAAGAAACGGCTGATAAGTTTTCTCCAGAATCTTTGATAAAAAGGTCCAATCCCATGCCTAACGACAAATTGCTCGCAACATTGCAGGAAACTCGACGCGAAATCGTCCAAGAGCGCTACGCGCGTATGGATCGCTCGCAGAACGCGCGAACAGTCCTCGATCATTCCCGCGCACATTTACGGCAGGCCGACGATAAGGCGCGTGTTGCCGTCCAAGCGGATGAGGATGTTAAAGAGAAACAGCGAGTATTGATCGACAGCCTCAATGGCATGACTGAAAAACCGCAATATTTGCTCGATAAGGTTGGCAGACTTCAAGGCGATCAACTGGCGACTTATCGAGAACGCCAAAACGCTCAGGAAATTGCCCGCAATCGTCAACGTGAAGTGACTCAGGCCGAAACCGCACTCGCCGTGGCGCAATCGGATATGCAGGCCATCGATAAAGACATTACCGATATAGACGCGAAGATTCAGGAAGTTCAAGGCTATCGGCTGTGAAGCCCCGCTACGCCGCCACGCTCGCGCTTGTGGGCTGGTATCTGCTGGTGCCACCTTCACGCCCCAACTATGAAGTTGATCAAAGCGCGCCCCTATCGAGGTGGGCGCAAGACGCCAGTTTCGATACCGCTTCCGAATGCGAGCACAACCGACAAGAAATGATCGAGTCGCTCGCAAGTCATAAAGTAAAAAATATGAGCGTCGAAATGCAGAATGGGAATGCGCGTATATACGCGCTAAGCAGGTGCATCGCGACCGATGATCCGCGCCTCAATTCAAATTAAGCCACTCGGCATTTCAAATTCAGACACTCAAGCCCAAATTAAGCCAGTACCTAGTGGCGGGGGGGTGTTTACTTGCTCTGCATCTGCTGCTTAAGGTCGTCGATCTGCCCCCTCAGCTTCGCGATATAATCCTGCTGCATCTGCGACTGCTTCTCGAGATCGAACCGGCTCGCATTCCAGTCCGGCTCATCCGATTTGTCGACCGTCGCCCCTTGATTCGAGGCGGGTTCAACGCCGCGGTCGCATCGTGCCAGCGGCAGTTCCTCTTCCATGCATTCGTGCAGCCGCGCCCGCGCGTCTTGTAATGACGTGATGGTCTGCCGCTGCTCGACCAACGCGTCGCGCACCTTCTGATCCTGCTGCATTTCGTTCTGGCGATGGGTCATGAGCGCGGCCGTTCCAGCCGCCGCCGCGCCCAGGTAGCCGCCGCTCTCCGCGCCCTGCGGCGTGCCGGTACCGAGGCCTCCGACCAGCGTACCCAGCATGCCACCCGCGGCCGTCCGCGCTACGGCGTCAACCACCGGAGGCATAGCGCGCAGTACGCAGGCGACGGTCGCATGATTTACCACCTCGACCGCCTCGCCGCTCACGGTAGTAGCAGTGCCCGCGTCATTGTCACTTTCATTTACGCCGATAACCGCGTCGGCATCGCGCGGATATTCCTTGGACGCGAGCGCCCGCAGCCGGTTCGCCATCGTCGAATCGCCCGTTTCAACCGTTGCCTGCGCGAACGGCTCCGTGATGCTGAGCGGGCCCAGGTCGCGATAGCACTGCCCGGAAAGGTTCTCGCCGGTGACGTAAATCTATAACGGTTGGGATTAGCGGCGCGCGGCGCTTCCGCCTGCGAGGAGCAGGCCGCCGCCAGCAAAAGCATCGCCAGCAGGCCGCGCCGCTTATGCATCTTCAACCAGGGCACCTCCTGCATGCGCAAATAGGGACCGCGACGGCCCCGCCTCTGCCCATATTGGCACAGAATCCGCATCGCGAAGACGAACCAGCCCCCGCGCCGGTTACGGCCCCGAACCACTCGACCGCCAATCAATTGCCAAATCGAAGCCGTGCGAACGGGATCGGCGAGCGAGCGCGTTTTTCACCGATTGACGCTCGCGATGCTCGGGTCGGCGGCTAAGTCGTGCAGGCCGGAGTCGGAAAGAATTTCGTGAAACCTTTTTTTCAGTGACTGACGCTCGCGTTGCTCGGGCACCGGCTAAGTCCTGCTGCTCCACCTTCTTGCTACGATCAGAATCCACATACAAGGATGACTTTTATCAGTGACTGACGCTCGCGATGCTCGGGTAGTTCGCCAAGTCGTGCGGTAACAGGGTCACATGACGTCAATCATAGGTTTTGCGTTCCTCAACAAGTTGATGACCCTTATCTAAGCGGGGGATTTCCCGGGATTAAATTCCCAAAATGGGGGGGAGGTCGGAGAGGTCGGCGATGATGAAATGCGGTTGCGGGATGCCGTCGGGCACGGCCGCCGCGCCTTTGCCGATCCACGCAGTCCGCATCCCGACGCCTTGCGGACCTTCGACGTCTTCGCGCGGGGTATCGCCGACGAAGAGGACCTCGTGTGCATCGAGGCGCATCATTTCGAGCATGCGGCGGTAGATTTGCGGGTTGGGTTTGCGCAGGCCGACCTCGGCCGAGATGATCACCGCCTCGAACAGGTGGGCGACACCGGTATCGCCGAGGACCTCGCGGCCGCATTGCGCGTCATCGAAGTTCGAGAGCAGTCCGACGCGATAATTAGCCGCGACCAGCGCGACCGCCGCGACCCGCGGGGCCGGCGCCGAAGTGACGCGACGGACGCCGTCCATGTGTACGCGCGTGAGTTCCTCGGCGAAGGTCGCGTGGGTATCGCCGGCAAGGGCGGGCGTCAGCCGCGAAAGTGTGCGCACGAAGCGTTCGGTGCAGGTGATCTCGATACCGTGAAGCTCGCGCTCGGCCATGATCTCGTCGATCACCGCGTGATAGACCTCGACGAAGCGGTCGCGGTCGAAGCTCGCGCCGAGGCGTTGCTCGAGCAGCGGGAAGACCCACGGGATGGTGGTGTGGATCTCGCGGCCGCCGACCTCCATCAGCGGCAGCCGGTGGGGCTCCCACTTTACGATGGTGTCGAACAGGTCGAAGACGACCGCCTTGAAGTCAGCCTTAGCCATTACGTGTCAATGCGGTCACCGTGGTGAGCAGGGCGGAGAGGTTGAGGAGCATCACGCCGCCGTTGAGCATCACCGACAGATGATGCAGGCGATCGAACTCGGCGCGCCGGGCGGGATCGGGATTTTGATCCTCGACCACCGTGCGCACCGCGTCAACCTGCGGACGGACGATCATGCCCGCGTAGATGGTCAGTCCGAGCGCCGTGGCCAAGGCGAGCGCCGAGAGACTCCACCAAAGACGCGCCGGGTGTTCGACCACGAAGTAGATCGACAACGCGACGCATATCAGGCCTGCGATGTAGCCCATTATGTAGTAGCGCGGGAAGAGGGCGGCGACGAGCTTGCCGGCGTCTGCGATCGGCAGCAGCTTGAAGACCACCGGTGCGATGATGGCGGTAAAGAAGATCATACCGCCGAGCCAGCAGACGAGGGCGAGCAGATAGAAGAAGAGAGCTATCAACATAAGACTTTTTCAGTGATTGACGTTCGCGTTGCTCGGTGTACGGCCAAGTCAGGCGGGGTGGATAGTCATAAAGATCCGGGATTCTCCGCTACAGCAGCTTTCGCTCAGGATGACTTTTTCAGTGATTGACGCGCAGCCCAACAGTCTTGACCTGACTTTTCGGACTGCTCGCGTTGCTCGGATAGGCGGCTAAGTCCTACGGCGACATGATTGCAGATCAATTGAGATAAGTCCCGCGGGCGCCCGGAAGCGGCTGGCGATCGCCGAAGCCGCGGTCGATGGTGTGCCAGGCCGTCACGCGCGGTTCACCGAATTGCCAGCAGAGAAAGACGACCTCGTCACCGAGTTCGGAGGGGAAGTCCACCAGGCCCTGGTCGATATCCTTGAGGAAACAGCCGAGCGCTTCGATGCGGCCGGCAATTTCGGCCATGCGCGCCGTGATTGGGCGCAATTCCGGGTGGTGTTCGATGATTTGCGGCAAACGCATCGAATCGAGGTGTTCGTCGGCGCGGACGAGCTCCTGGATGCGCTCGCGCAAGGTGGCGGCTTGGAACTGTAGATCACGAATCAGCACCTCAAGAGCAGGGATAAGGTCATCGGCGTCGTTGATGCTGAAGAGTTTCTCGAAGTGATGCCTGAACAATTCCGCCTCACTGGCATGGCGCGCGGTGCCGGGCGTGATTAGGTTTGATAGACGAGGAAGCTACCTTGTCCTTGCACCGGTCCTATACTACGTTACTTTTCGGCGGTGGGGAAAGCGTGGACGGCATGCGGCCGTCCGAGTCGCGGGTGGCGCATATCTATGGCTGATAAAGCATTAGGGGAAAAGCGGTTCGAAACTGAAGAGGACCTGAGCAAGGCCGAAATTCCCGATATTCTGCCGGTGCTGCCGCTGCGCGGCATCGTGATCTTTCCAAGCCAGATACATCCGTTCCTGGTCTCGCGGGCCTCGTCGCTGAAGCTGATCGAAGAGGTCGGCGGGGCGTCGAAAATAATCGGCCTGACGGCGCAGAAGAATCCCGAGGAGGAGAGTCCGAGTCCGGAGGGTCTGTTTGCCCGGGGCACCGCGGTGCGCATCCTGAAGATGCTCAAGTACCCCGACCAGAGCGTGCGGGTGCTGGTGCAGGGGTTGGCGCGAATCGAGCTTGGCGAGTTCGTTCAGCGCGAGCCCTACTTGACCGCGCATGTCACGCGGCTGACGGAGGATTTCACCCCGGACCGCGAGGCCGAGGCGTTACAGGCGAACCTGGTCAATCAATTCTCCAAGTTCGTATCACTGGTGCCGTACCTGCCCGATGAGCTTCAGGTGATGGCGATGCAGGTGCGCGATCCGGCGCGGCTGACCGACCTGGTGGCGTCATATCTGAAGGTCGCGGTGGAGGAGTTGCAGGATCTACTGGCGACGCTCGACGTGCGCGGGCGGCTGGAGAAACTGCTCATCATATTGAGCCGGGAGATCGAACTGCTCGAACTGGGCCACAAGATCCAGTCGCAAGTGCAGACCGAGCTCAACAAGAACCAGCGCGAGTACTACCTGCGCCAGCAGCTCAAGGCGATTCAGAAGGAGCTCGGCGAGGGCGACGCGCGGTCGTCGGAAATCGAGGACCTCGAGAAGAAAATCGAGGCCGCGAAAATGACCGAGGATGCGCGCAAGGCGGCGGAGAAGGAACTCGAACGGCTGCGCATGATTCCGCCGGAATCGGCCGAGCATACGGTTGTGCGCACCTACCTGGATTGGCTGGTGAGCCTGCCGTGGAGCGTCACGACCGAGGACAATCTCGATATCAAGCATGCGCGCCAGGTGCTCGACGAGGACCATTACGACCTCGAGAAGGTCAAGGAACGGATCCTCGAATTCCTGGCGGTGCGCAAGCTCAAACACGACACCAAGGGGCCGATTCTGTGCTTCGTGGGACCACCGGGTACGGGCAAGACCTCGCTCGGGCGATCGATCGCGCGGGCGCTGGGGCGGAAATTCGTGCGACTGTCGCTCGGCGGCATCCGCGACGAGGCGGAGATTCGCGGCCATCGACGCACCTATATCGGATCGCTGCCCGGACGAATCGTGCAGGGCCTGCGCAATTCGGGCTCGAACAACCCGCTGTTCATCCTCGACGAGGTGGACAAGCTGGGCGCGGATTTTCGCGGCGACCCGGCCTCGGCGCTGCTCGAGGTGCTGGACCCGGAACAGAACAATTCCTTCGTGGACCATTACCTGGACGTGCCGTTCGATCTGTCGAAGGTGTTGTTTCTGACGACGGCCAATATGCTCGACACGATACCGCCGGCGCTGCGCGATCGGATGGAAGTGCTGGAGTTGCCGGGCTACACGGAAGAGGAAAAGCTGCAAATCGCGGAGCGCCACCTGATTCAGAAAGAGCGGGTGGAAAACGGGCTGAGCGACCATAAGATCGAATTCAGCAAAGCGGCGGTGGCGGAGATCATCCGGAGCTACACGCGCGAAGCGGGCCTGCGCAATCTGGAGCGGGAGATCGCGCGGGTGTTCCGCAAAATCGCGCGGTCGATTACCGAAGGGGAAAGCGCGCCGGAGCAAATCACGCCTGCGATGCTGCGGAAGTACCTGGGGCCGCCGAAGTATTTCTCGGAGGTGGCGGAGCGCACCAACGAGACCGGCGTGGCGACCGGGCTGGCGTGGACTGCGGCGGGCGGCGACATTATTTTTATCGAGAGCACGCGCATGAGCGGACAGAAGGGGCTGACGCTAACCGGCTCGCTCGGCGACGTAATGAAGGAGTCGGCGCAGGCGGCGCTCTCCTATATTCGATCGCGCGCGACGAGCTTGGGAATCGCGCCGGACTTTTTCGAAAAATCCGATATCCACGTGCACGTGCCGGCGGGCGCGATACCGAAGGACGGGCCGTCTGCCGGCGTGACGATTGCGGCGTCGCTATCGTCGCTCTTGACGGGGCGGCCGGTGCGCAACGACGTCGCGATGACGGGCGAGATCACGTTGCGCGGCAAGGTGCTGCCGGTCGGCGGAATCAAGGAAAAGGTGCTGGCCGCGCGGCGCGCGGGAATCACCACGGTGATCCTGCCGCGGCGCAACGAAAGCGACCTGGAGGATATTCCGCCGGAGGTCCGCAGCGAGATGAAGACGATCTTCGTCGATACGGTCGATGAAGTACTCAAGTACGCGTTGCGCGACCCGGACCAACCGGTCGTGGCGCCAGCCGACGTAAAGGCGCCCGCCGAAGTAAAGGCGCCAGCCGCGGCTTGATGTCGTCCTTGGCAGGGGGCTGGTTTTTGGCCGGTACGGGTTCGCGCGCGCGATTTTGAGCGATGTTGATCGTAGCGGCAGGATTTGGGGCCGACCGGACCGCGGCGAATGATCCGGATCGCCTCGATGGCGGCAATCAGTGGCGGCAAAACGCGGCTGCGGTTGACTGGCGCACTTACGCTTCATAAATCAGTTGCACTCGCAGGCGTTCGGCACCTTTCAGTGCGTCGCCGTCGTGGGCGCTTGCGCAATCGCGGATAACGGGCGAGCGTGGCGGGGCAGGAAATTAATCGGGCGGCGGCGCCGAACCGGCATCGGCGCCGGTACAGGATGGCCGGCACATGAACGTCGCGATCGTTGCTGCAGAAATGGGACCCCATGCGAAGGCGGGCGGCCTCGCCGACGTGATCGGCGCGTTGCCGCAGGCGCTGGCGCGGCGTGGAGTGACGACCAGCGTGATCGTGCCGGGCTATCGGGCGCTGCTGGAAAAGCTGACGACCACGGTGGTCGCCGACGGACTGGGGATCGTGATGGGCGGGGTGCGCGAGGCCTTCAGGATATTGCGGGCGGAGGGGGCCGGCGGCGTCGCGATTTACCTGATCGATCATTCGGATTACTTCGATCGCGACGGCATCTATGGCGATCGCGGCGAAGCCTATCCCGACAACAATCGCCGCTACGTTTTCTTCGGACGTGCGGCGCTGGCCGCGGCCGATCTGATTCGGCCCGACATTCTGCACACCCACGACTGGCACGCGGCGACCGCCGCGATCGTGATGCGCGCCGCCCCCGGAATGCGCGCGAGATTCGCTGCGACCCTGTCGGTCTTCACGATCCACAACCTGGCCTACCAGGGAATCCTGACACCGGCCGAATTTCCGCTGATCGGAATCGACCCGTCGTGGTTCAGCGTCGAAAGCCTGGAGTTCTGGGGCAGCGCCAATCTGATGAAGGGCGCGATCGTGCTGGCCGACGGCGTTTCGACCGTGAGCCCGAGCTATGCCGAGGAAGTCGCGCACGACCCGACCATGGGCTTCGGCCTGGACGGCGTGTTGCGGGCCAAGGGCGATCGGTTCCGCGGAATTCTCAACGGCGCGGATTACGATGAATGGGATCCCGCGCGCGACCGCTACATCCCGAAGCCTTATTCACCGCATAAGCGCGCGCACAAGAAACTTTGCCTCGACCTGTTGCGCGACGACTTGAAGCTGCCGCATCCGCCGAAATCGCAGCCTGTGCCGATGGTCGGAATGGTGACGCGGATGACCGCGCAGAAGGGGATCGACCTGCTGGCCGAAGCGCTCGATGGGATCATGGCGCTGAACCTTCAGCTCGTGATGCTCTCGAGCGGGGACCCGGCACTCGAGCGGACTTTCCTTGACGCCGAACGCAGGTATCCGCAGCGCATGCGCGTGATCCTCGGATTCAACGACGCCATGGCCCATCGGATACAGGCCGGCTCCAACATGTTCCTGATGCCCTCGCGCTTCGAGCCGTGCGGGCTGACGCAGATGTACGCGCTCAAGTACGGGACCGTCCCGGTGGTTCGTGCAACGGGTGGTTTGCGTGACACCGTAAGCGAGTTCGATCCCAAGACGATGACGGGCAATGGCTTCGTCTTCACGCCCTATACGGTCGCGGCGCTGACCGCCGCGTTGGCGCGCGCGATCGCGGTTTACGGCCGGCCGAGCCAATGGAGCCGGTTGATGGGCAATTGCTTCAAGTCGGAATTCTCATGGGATCGCGCGGCGGGCGAATATCTGGAATGGTTCGAACGGCTGCGGCGCGCCGACCGCGCCGCCGTGCGATGAGGGATGATGGGCGCCTCGAAAGAGACTCATTACGTTTACGCGGACGGTTCGTGCCTGGGAAATCCGGGCCCCGGCGGATGGGCGGCGGTGATCGTCAAGCCCGGGGGCGTCTCGAACACGATCTACGGCGGCGACCCGGCGACGACCAACAACCGCATGGAGTTGACGGCGGCGATCGAGGGTCTGCGCATCATCCCGAACGGCACGCGCGTGGTCCTGCGCACCGATAGCCAGTACGTGGTCAAGACCATGACGCTGGGCTGGAAGCGCAAGCTGAACGTGGACCTGTGGGAGAAGCTCGACCATGAAGTCGAGCAGCGCGACGTGCACTTCGAATGGGTGGAAGGACACGCGGGCGATCCGCTCAACGAGGAGGCGGACCGCAACGCGCGCAACGCCGCGATGACTGCGGCGAAGAGCGGCCGGGTGCATTACCACGGCCTGTCGATCGTGGGTGGTGCGCACAAGGCGCCGATGGCCGAGGAATACGGCGCGGACAACAATGCGGTGCGCGAGTTGCGTCCGTTGCTGGCAGCCAATGAATCGATTCGCCGATGCGTGGGCTGCGGCCGCGCCTACGTCGGCCCGGCCGGCGACGCGTTACCGTACTGCGCGCTCGCGGCCTGCCAGTTGAAGTCGCGCCGCGCCGCCACGTCGCCTCCGGCCCATCGCAAAAACGAGTAAATCCGGAAAACGCAAAACTTTACCTTCATTGAAACCTCACGAGGTTTCAAACTTCCCGTTTGGAAGATGCGGGCTTCGCCCTGGGAAAACCTCTCTTGGGATGGCCGCTCGAATTGGTAGTGCGAGTGGCGTCGTCGGGCGTGGGTTGATAAAACGAGCGCCGCCGAAACAATCCAGTAATACCGCACTAAGGCCCGGGATGCTTCGCGATCGCGCGATAATTGGCGCGCGGAGGACCGCGCGAGATCTTTTTTTTCAGTGATTGACGCTCGCGTTGCTCGATTGTCGGCAGGGCCGCTTGAGACTCACGACGCTAGAGTTCGCGGCGTCCACTGAGGGCGCTGCTGAGCGTCGCCGAGTCGCTATATTCGAGATCGCCGCCGGCGGGCAATCCTCGCGCGAGCCGCGTCGCCCTGACGCCGATCGGTTTGAGCATCTTCGCCAGGTACAGCGCCGTCGCTTCGCCCTCGACGGTCGCGTTAGTCGCGATAATCACTTCGCGCACGGGGGAGTCGGCCTCGCGCAGGCGCGTGAGCAGTTCGGCGATTTTGAGGTCGTCGGGACCGATGCCATCGAGCGGTGCAATAGCGCCGTGCAGTACATGATAAAGTCCGCCGAAGGTTCGCGCGCGCTCGATCGCCATCAGATCGGCCGGACCCTCGACTACGCAGATGAGGTCGTGCTCGCGCTGCGGATCGTCGCAGATGCGGCAGCGTGGCGCGTCTGAAAGTCCGAAACATCTGGCGCAGAGACCGACCCGCTCCTTCATTTCGAGCAGGGATTCAGCCAGTGCGATGACTTCGTCGCGGGGACGATTGAGCAGATTGAAGGCGAGCCGCGCCGCGGTCTTTTCTCCGATGCCGGGGAGGCGCGACAGCTCCTTGACCAGCCGCGTCATCGCGGGCGGAAGGCCGTCGTTGCGTTTGAGGTTTTCGGCCATCGTGAACCGGTTCGGCGGAAGCTGCGGGTGCGTTACGCGCGCCTACTGATTGCCGCCGAAGATGCCGGGGAGATTGAGCCCGCCCAGCGGCGAGAGTTTGCGCATATCTTCGGCGACCATCTCCTGCACGCGCCGCAGCCCTTCGTTAACGGCGACCACCACGAGGTCCTCGATCATCGATTTGTCGTCGGAGGCAAGCAACGCTTGATCGATTTCGATCCGGCGCACGCGCATCGAGCCGTCAACGGTCGCACGCACCATCCCGCCGCCGGAATTGGCCTCGACGGTTTTCTGCGCCGCCTCTTCCTGCATCCGCTTGAGTTGATCCTGCAGAGCCTGCGCCTGCTTCATCAATGCCGAGATATCGAATTGTGGTTCTGACACGGGCTTAAGCTCCTTTTTTCAGTGATTGACGAGCAGCCCAACAGTCTTGACCTGACTTTTCGGCCTGCTCAAGATGACTAGCTCCTGGATGCAACTTATTAATGGAACACCACCCTAGGGCTTACGCGGAGCGAGCTCGCCGGGGGAGGATGGCGCGGACGGCTGCGCGCGGACCTCGACCAGCCGCGCCTGAAATTCGTCGAAGATACGCCGCACGACCGGGTCGCCATAAACGCTCTGCTTGAGTTCGGCTTGCGACATCGCGGCCGTGCCGCCGTTGCCGGACAGCGCCGATACATCCTCGCCCCGATCAACATTGTCTGCCTGCTCCCGATCCTGAGGTGTTGCCGATGACGGTGCCGGTGACGCTGGCGGAAAAGCCACATCCGCCGAGGTCGTATCCGCGGCGGCCGACGGCATCGGCGCACCCACCTCGGTGATTTCCGCGCGGATGCGGCGGCCGTAAAGCTCGGAGGCAAGATCGGCGATGACACCGCGATTATCGCTCAGATAGCGAATGTAAATGTCGTTGCGCGGGATGATGGTGAGGACGTCGCCGTTCAAGTCGAGTGCGGCGCCCTGCTCCATGAAGCCGTAAAGTGCGGCGCGGCGGCTGCGGATAAAATCGCGCAGGTCGGGCAACCCGGCGGGTGCGCTGACGGATGACGCGGTGCTTTGAGCCGGTTGCGGCGGTGCGCTGCGACGCGCCGGGGCCTCGGCCTTGACGTCACCCTCGACTTTCATGCGGCGCATCGGCGCCGGTGCGAGCACGGATTCGGTCAATGCCGAAGTGGGCGCGGCCTTGACCGCTCCGCTCAGTGGAGCGGTGCTGCCGGCAGCGGGCGTTGACTGTGATGCGGACCCCGGCGCGTTGCCACCACCGCCGGTCACTTTTGTGGAAGCGCCCGCGGCGCCGGCTCCGATCGCACGCAGGAGTTCGTCGGCGTCGATCACCGGCGCGAGCGTCGCCATGCGGATGACCGCCATTTCGAGCAGCAGGTCGGGGTAGGGCGATCGAATCAACTGTTCCTGGGCGTCGGCCATCAGGCGAAAGAGGCGCATCAGATCGCGATTGCCGGCGGTGGCGGCGATGCGCCTCAATTCAGCGGCTTCCTGATCGGGCAGGTCGGCGAGCGGGCTTTGCGGGCCGTTGGCGTCGGGCAGTTTGGCGACGGCGAGATTGCGCAGGAGTTCGAGGAGGTCGCGGCCGAGCGATTCGAGGTTGGCGCCGCGGCGATGGAGTTCGCGGACCGTGCCGAGCGCGCCGGCGGCGTTCTTGGCGAGGATCGACTCGACGATGGCGAAGACCCGGCTGCGGCTCGCGACCCCCAGGATCGATGCGACGTCGGTCTCGCTGACCTTGCCGTCGAGCGATGCGATGGCGGTCTCGAGCATCCGTTCGGCGTCGCGCATGCTGCCGCCCGCCTCCCGCGCGAGCATTCGCAATGCGGGTTCGTCGGCGTCGGCGCCTTCGCGCGACGCGAGTTCCTTGAGCCGATCGAAGATCACGGCGAACGGGATGCGGCGGAAGTCGTAGCGCTGCAGCCGCGAGAGAATCGTCTCGGGCATCTTCTGCGGCTCGGTCGTCGCGAGGATAAATTTAACGTGGGCGGGAGGTTCCTCGAGCGTTTTCAGCAGCGCGTTGAAAGCCTGATCGGTGAGCTGATGCGCCTCGTCGATAATGTAGATCTTGAAGCGGTCGCGGGCCGGACGATAGCTCAAGTTCTCGATAATGGCGCGGGCGTCGTCGATCTTGCGATAGGTCGCGCCGTCGATTTCGACGACATCGAGGGCCGAACCCGCGCGAATCTCGAGGCACGCCGCGCAAGTGCCGCACGGCTCCGGCGTCGGACCCTGCTCGCAGTTGAGGCATCGCGCCATGATCCGGGCGGCGGTGGTTTTGCCCACCCCGCGAATACCGGTGAAAAGAAAGGCGTGGGCGATGCGGCCGCTCTTGAGCGCCTGCATCAACGTGCGCGTGACGTGCTCCTGCCCGACCAGATCGCCGAAGCGTTCCGGGCGCCATTTGCGCGCCAGTACCAGATGGGATGACGGACTCGCAGCCATGCGCTTGGTTAGAAATCCTGCCCGTCGAATGATAGCCAGGCACCCCTGCGGCACAGGGTTTGAGCCGGTACCGTTGCTTCCTTCCGGACCTGGCGGGGTTCGCGGCCTTCCCTTGCGCAGGACCCGGCTATCAGCGGCGGGCAGGATTTGGTCATTCGCAAATCGTCGTGGCTTCGCGGTCGCGGCGGCCGGCGGGCATACACCCCGTTTCGGTCCGTGCGCCTCGAAACTCCACATTAAATTATCACACTCGCGCGGTTGCAACCGCCTGGTAGAAAAATTTTTCTGGCACGATCGCGGCGCGATTGACGGTCGGGGCCTGCTGTGGAATGTTCCGCGTCGAGAGCAGCAATGCGAAGGGGCCGACCGCGCGCCAGCCGCAGAGCGCTGGCAAGTTCCGCATCGATCGTTTCATTGAAATACCGCACGGAGCATCATTATGGAATTCGGCATCTGTTTCGACACGCACATCGACAAATGGGAACTCATCCGTTACGCCGAGGAGCTTGGCTACGAGCGCGCGTGGGTGCCGGACTCGCAGATGATCTGGTCGGACTGCTACGCGGTGATGGCACTGGCGGCGCAAGCCACCAAACGCATCAAGATTGGCACGGGCGTGGCGATTCCGGGCACGCGGCTCGCGCCGGTGACGGCGCACTCGATCGCGACTATCAATCAGATCGCGCCGGGGCGCACCTTTCTCGGCATCGGCACCGGGCATACCGCGATGCGCGTGATGGGGCAGCATCCGATGCGCATCAAGGATTTTCGCGAATACCTGCGGGTCGTGCGCGGGCTGCTCAATGGCGAGGCGGTCGAGTACACCTATGCGGGGCGCACCCGCGAAATCCAGTTTCTGCATCGCGATCTTCATTACCTGAACCTGGAGCAGCCGATTCCGATCTACGTGGCGGCGAACGGCCCCAAGGCCTGCGAGATCGCCGGCGAATTCGGTGACGGGTGGGTTACGGCGGTCGGCAATCCGGCAGAGGTCAAGGCGCAGCGAGCGCTGATCGAGCAGGGCGCGCGCAAGGCCGGTCGCAAGTTGCCTGAGTCGTTTCTAACGACGGCGCTAATTGGCGGATGCGTGCTGCGGCCGGGGGAGAAAATCACCGACGATCGGGTAATCGACGAGACCGGATCGTTCGTGTCGGCGATTCTGCACTTCGCCTATGAAATCTGGAAGGACATGGGCAAGCAGGACGCGCTGATACCGCCGTATTTCGCCAACGTGTGGGATCAGTATCTCGCGCGGGTCGAAGACATGAGTCTGCCGGAGCAATCGCGGTTTCGGCAGATCCACGACGGTCATTGCACCTACCTGCAGCCGGGCGAGCGCAAGTTCATGACGGCCGAAGCCATCAAAGGGTCGTGCCTGGTGGGCACGCCCGAGGAGATCGTGCATCAACTGAAGGAGCTGGAACGCCTGGGCATTCATGGCATCAGCCTACTGCCGCCGGCCGAGTTTCAGCGCAAGGTCTTCCGCGATTTTTCCGAAATGGTGATGCCGCTCATGCGCTGACCGCGCCGTGGTAGCGTGGGAAACGCGCGGCTGCTATCAGGATCACGATGGACGCGGGACACCTTAGCATCGGGCTGATCCAGATGAGTTGTGCGGCCGACCCGGCGGCGAACCTGGACAAGGCCGCCAGCCGCATCGAGGAAGCGGCCGGACGCGGCGCGACGGTTATCTGCCTGCAGGAGCTTTTTCGCTCGCAGTACTTTTGCCAATCCGAGCGCAACGAGATGTTCGATCTCGCCGAGCCAATTCCGGGACCGACGACCGAGCGGCTCGGACGCGTCGCCGCGGCGCACAAGCTCGTGATCATCGCGCCGGTCTTCGAGCGTCGCGCCCAGGGCGTGTACCACAACTCCGCCGTCGTCATCGACGAGCTCGGGCGCATAGCAGGGCTCTATCGCAAGATGCACATCCCCGACGACCCCGGCTATTACGAGAAATTTTACTTCGCGCCCGGCGACCTCGACTTCATCGCGCATCGCACCAGCCGCGGATTGCTCGGCGTGCTGATTTGCTGGGACCAATGGTTTCCCGAGGCGGCGCGGCTGACGGCGCTCGCGGGCGCGCAAATTCTCTTCTATCCAACCGCGATCGGCTGGAGCCCCGAGATGTCGCCGGCTGTACGCACGCGGATTCAGAACGCGTGGGAAACGGTGCAGCGCGGGCACGCGATCGCGAACGGGGTTTTCGTCGCGGCGGTGAACCGCGTCGGCATCGAGGGTGACATCGAGTTCTGGGGCAACTCCTTCGTGGCCGATCCATCTGGCGAGGTGATCGCGCGCGCGGACTCGGCGAAGGAAGAGACGCTGGTGGTCGATTGCGACTTGAATCTGATCGAGGAGACGCGGCGCAACTGGCCGTTTCTGCGCGACCGCCGCATCGACGCGTATCAGGATTTGACGCGCCGCTTCAGAAGCTGACGTGAGCGCGCCCCCGCCGGAACATCAGCGGCTGCTGTCGTCGTATCGGATGCCGGCCGAATGGGAGCCGCACCTCGCGACTTACCTCGTCTGGCCGCACAACCTCGACACCTGGCCGGGAAAGTTCGAGCGGATTCCGCCGCTGTTCGCGCGGATGGCAGCCGCGATCGCGCATTTTGAGCCGCTGCGCATAATCGTCAACGACGCGGCCGCGATCGCCGGCGTGTGCGCGATGATCATGAACGCGCCGACGCCCGACGGATCGCCCGCGCGGATGGATCGCATCGACCTCGTCGCGATTCCGACCAACGATTCGTGGGTACGCGATCACGGTCCGATCTTCGTCAATCGCGTCGCGAACACGGGTGGCGATTTACCGGCGCAAATCGGGCTCGACTGGCGCTTCAACTCGTGGGGCGAGAAATACGGGCGCTTCGATCTCGACGACGTCGTGCCGCGGCGTCTTGGGGAGCATTACCATTTCGATGTTATCGAGCCGGGAGTCGTGCTCGAAGGTGGATCGATCGACGTCAACGGCGCCGGCTCGCTGATGACCACGGAAGCGTGCCTGCTGAACAAAAATCGCAACCCGTCGATGAGCCGCGCCGAAATCGAAGAGTACTTGCGGGTCTATCTCGGCGAGACGAATATTCTGTGGCTCGGCGACGGCATTGCGGGCGACGACACCGACGGCCATATCGACGACCTCGCGCGTTTCGTCGGGCCGCGCACGATCGTCACCGTGATCGAGAGCGATCCCGCCGACGAGAACTATCGCGTGCTCAACGACAACCTCGCGCGGCTGCGCGGATTGCGCGACGGGCACGGTCGTCCGTTCACGATCGAGACGCTGCCGATGCCGCCGGCGCTCCATTACGACGGCACGCGGCTGCCGGCCTCGTATGCGAATTTCTATATTGTCAATGGCGGCGCGATCGTGCCGACTTTCGACTGCGCCACCGACGCCGTCGCAATCGCGACACTCGAGCGGCTGTTCCCGGGCCGCCGCGTCGTCGGCATGCCCGCGACCGACCTGGTGTGGGGACTCGGCGCGGTGCATTGCCTGACGCAGCAGCATCCTTTTTCACTTTTCACTGACTGACGTTTTTCAGTGATTGACGCTCGCGCTGCTCGGGTCGGCGGCTAAGTCCCGCGAAACGTCGAGGGCGTACGATGGCAAAGATCCTCGCGGTCCCTTTCCCCGACGATCTGCTAAATTGCTCGCCCTCCCTCCCCACTGGACTTGGCCGCCGACCCGAGCAACGCGAGCGTCAAGCCATGATGGGAAGTCTGAAACCTCCATGAGGTTTCAGTAAAAATAATAGTTTTGCGTTCCTCAACAACTGAGTTACGCGCGGGGAAGCCGCGCGAGACTCTCTCGCCTTAGCCCGGGTGGGTTTCGGTGACGATGCCCTCGCGCAACAGCGTTTCGATTTTGTCTTCCGGGTAGCCGCACACGGTGCGCAGGATTTCGCTGGTCTGCTCGCCCAGCGCCGACGCCGGAACCGGATCCGATGGCGGGGTCTTCGAGAACTTGTGCGGCGACTTGAGCAGCAGCATCTCGGTGCCGTCCGCGGTGGGAACTTTCGCGACCATGCGGCGGCTCAGAATCGGATCGCGCGCGAATTGCCCGACCGAGAGCACGCGGGCCGCGGGCAGGCGCAATTCGTCGGCCAGAATGCGCACCGCCTCATCGTCGTTGGGCAGCGTCGCGAACCATTCCTCGATAATCAGCTTGAGCGCGGCCTGATTCTGGAAGCGGCCGCCGGGGGTTTTGAATTCAGCTATTTCGAGCAGATCCACACGGCCCATCCGCCGCACCAGCGCCTCCCATTGCGGCTCGGTGAAGATGCCGATTCCTATATAGCCGTCCTTCGACTTGAACACGCCGTACGGGAATGCGCCGGTGCGCTGAGTGCCGCCGCGCTGCGGATCGAGTTCGCCGCCCGAGGTGCTGAAGGCGGCCAGTTGCCAGTCGTGCGAGTTGTAGGTGCAATCGACCAGCGCCAAATCAATATGCTGTCCCTCGCCGGTGCGCGCGCGATGGAACAGCGCCGCCGAAATCGCGCCAAAGGCATTCACCGCCGTCATGTGATCGGCGATCGCCGAGGCGGGATACATCGGATGGCCGTCGGGTTCGCCAATCATGTGCAGGAATCCGCCGGCTGCCAGCGCCACGAGGTCGTTGCCGATGCGCTCTGCGTACGGACTGTCCTGCCCATAGGTCGAGACCGAGCACATGACGATGTTCGGATTCACCGCCGCGATGTCGTCGTAGCCGAGCCCATAACGCCGGAGCACGCCGGGGGTGTAGTTCTCGAGCAGGGCGTCGGCGCTCTTGGCGAGATCCTTGACCACGGCGGCGCCAGCCGGGCGCTTGAAGTCAACGCAGACGCATTTCTTGCCGCGATTGTGCATCGCGAAGTACGTAGCGGCGGCGCCCTTGCGGCCGTCGCCGGCGCTGAACCGCAGCCGTCGCGAGCCCTCGCCGCTCGGCGGCAATTCGACCTTGATTACTTCGGCGCCGAGATCGACGAACAGCCGCGTCGCGACGGGCCCGGCGAGGTATTGCGTTACATCGATTATCCGAACGCCTTCGAAAATACGCTTGTGCGAGGCCATCGGGGAATTCCTTTCATGCCGAGGCAATTGCCGCACGCCCGCATCGATTGTTGCAAGCAATTGGTTCATCGGCGCGCGGCAGTTGCGCCAACGGTTAACACAAAAACGGACGACTCGGTTAGCGATATCGCTCCGGGGGCAAAGAGAACGGGAGAGTTGATGAAGAACTCGAAACCATTTAATTCATTGAAACCTCACGAGGTTTCACGGCATTCCATGCCGACGGTGGGCCACGCTCGCGTTGCTCGATTGTCGGCAGGGCCGTGCGGGCTTCGCCCTGGGAAAACCTCTGTTGGGATGGCCGCTCGAATTGGTAGTGCGAGTGGCGTCGTCGGGCGTGGGTTGATAAAACGAGCGCCGCCGAAACATTCTAGTAATACCGCACTGAGGCCCGGGATGCTTCGCTGCGAGCAGCCCAACAGTCTTGACCTGATTTCTGGACTGCTCGCGATGCTCCGGGTCTGCGCGGCCTTTCAATCTGAAGTAGCGATGATGCTAAGTAATAGCCTCAGCAACTCAGCATTGAGGAGGCGGTATCGTGCGTCGCGTCAAACCTATCCGTTCAGCCCTGTTCGTTCCCGGTAACCGCGAGGACCGGATTCAAAAGGCGCCCAGATTCGGCGCCGACGCGTTGATTCTCGACCTTGAGGATGCGGTCGCGCTGCCCGACAAAGAGCGTGCGCGCGGCACGGTGCGCAAGATGGTCGAGGAACTGGGCCGCGCGGGGCAAACGATCTTTGTGCGGGTCAACGATTTCGAGACCGGGCTGACCTGGGCGGATCTCGACGCGGTGGTGTGCAAGGAACTTTACTGCGTGATGTTGCCGAAGGTGACCGGTCCCGAGGACGTCAAGCGCTGCGACACGATCATCGAATTTCTCGAGCGCAAGCACGGGATCGAGCCGGGCACCGTTCTGATCGACCCGGTGCTGGAGACCGCGCAGGGCATGCGGCAGGCGTACGAAGTCGCGATCGCATCACCGCGCGTCGCGCATTTGGGCGGTATCACGGGCAAGGACGGCGACATCGCACGCGCGATCGGTTTCCAGTGGACGCCCGAGGGCCATGAGGCCTTCTACTATATCTCGAAGGTGCTGCTCGACGCGCGCGCGGCGAACATCGCGTATCCGATGGGGGGGCGCGGATGGTGGGAAATCCAGGACCTGGAGGGGCTGCGCGCCGAGGCAATTCGGACGCGCGCGTTCGGCTACAACGGGATGCTGCTGATTCATCCCTCGCATGTGGCGATCGTCAACGAGGTCTTTACGCCGACCAAGGATCAGATCGCACATTGGAAGGAACTGATCGCCGCGGTCGAGCAATGCGAAAGCGCGGGCAGCTCGGTGCTGATTCACAACGGCATGATGATAGATACGGCGCATCTGAAGGTCGCGCGCGACATGCTGAAATGGGCGGCCGAGCTGGGAGTCGCGTAGCGGGAAGAGAGAAGGGGAGAGTTGTTCAAGAACGCATAACTTTTTCAGGAAACTGAAACCTCACAAGGTTTCAGACTTCCCATTGGTAAGGATGCGGGCTTCGCCCTGTGAAAACCCGATTATCCGATGACGCGTCATATTGGCACGACCGCAGTTGCGATGCAGCCGAAGCGATCATGACCCGGTTGCCGCTTAGCCGACTACCCGAGTATCGCAAGCGTCAATTCATGATGGGAAGCCTGAAACCTTGTGAGGTTTCAGAAAGCTTATAGTTTTGCGTTCCTCTTCCACTGGATTACGCGCGGGCAGGCCGCGCGCGGTCCGTCCATAACGCACCGAGAACCGCGCGCGAGCCTTCACAATGTTCCGGATGACGGGGCCGGCGCGGTCAGGCGGGCTTGCGGCGCATCATCGCCATCCGCCGGGAGGTGACCACGGTCTCGCCGCGCTGGTTCACGCCGCGATGCTCGAACTGGACGACGCCCCACTGCGGCCGCGACTTGGACTCGCGCACCTCGATCACTTCGGTCTCGGCGGTGATGGTGTCGCCGATGAAGACCGGCTTGGGAAAGGTGGTCTTTTCGAAGCCGAGATTGCCGACCGTGGTGCCCAGCGTGAGTTCGCCGACTGAGAGTCCAACGACCAGCCCGAGGGTGAAGATGGAATTGACCAGCCGCTGGCCGAACTCGGTATTTTTGGAGAACTCCGCGTCCAGATGGAGCGGCTGCACGTTCATCGTGAGCGTGGAGAAGAGCAAGTTGTCGGTTTCGGTAACGGTACGGCTCGGCTGATGCTTGAAGACCTCGCCGACGCGGAATTCCTCGAAATATTTTCCTGCCATTTTTCGCCTCGCGTTTTCAGAGTGCTGTAACTGATACCAAAATGATCGCGCGGAGCGCGAGTCTGCCGCACGAAGGCGCGTTTGCGGTTTCAGGCGTAAAGCGATGGGCCGGGCGGCCAGACGATGTTCAATTTGCCCCGGAAGCCGGCATTGCGGTCTCGGGCGACAGTTGCTCGAGAGTTTTGCCGCGCGTCTCCGGCACCATGGTCAGAATCAAGACGATTCCGATGAGCGGGCCGGCGGCAAAGAGTGAGGCGGCTTTGCCGAGCCCACCCAGCGGAGCCGAGAGCGCGCCGACGGCGAGCGGCGATAGCATCCAACCCAATTGCCCGAGGACCTGAACCGTGAGGCAGTAGCCGGTCGCCCGCGCGCCGGTGGGAAAGAGCTCCGAGGAGAGCGCCGAGTTCGCGGTGCGCGCGCCCTGATAAGCGAACATCGTCGCCATGAAGGCAAGCAGCGTTGCGCCATGGTTTTCGGTGCGAAACAATTCGAACATCGCGAATGCAGAAGCGAGGAAAAACAGCGCGGCAGTGACGCGCCGTCCAATCCGATCGAGCAGGTACCCGCAGAGCAGGGTCCCGACGGTGCCCATCAGGTAGGCGAGCACAATCGCGGCACCGATTTGGCTGGACTTCCAATGATGGTCGCGCTTGGCGTAGAGGCTGAAGAAGGAAATGGTTGGACCGCCGACGAGGCCGATACAATTGCAGAGCGCGGCGATCAGCAGCAGGCGACCGCGATAGGATTCCTCGCCCGACCGGAGGCATCGCCAGAGTGGAGTGAAGAAGCCCTCACGGTCTGCGGCAGTCTCGCGGCGCGTTTCCTCGACGGCGCCGAAGCGCACAGTCTCACGCATCCCGCGCCGCAGCCACGCGACCGCGAGCAGAGGTGCGATTCCAAGAAAGTACATCCCACGCCATCCCCAACTCGACTCGGCGACATAGCCGTAGAGCATTCCAGCGGCGGCTACGCCGAGGAAGGCGACCATGTGCAAGACCGAAATCGCGCGGCCGCGCAGATCGTCGGGAAACTCCTCGCAGATGATGGTGATGGCAATGCCGAACTCGGCCGCCAGAAATATCTGCGAGGCGCTTTGAAACAGCGTGAAGGACAGCATCCCGGACGACAGCGCGGTCATCAGAGTGAAGAACGCGTAGCACAAGACGGTGTTCGCGATGACGGGTTTGCGGCCGTAGCGATCGGCGAGCGTCACGACGAAGATCGACAGGATGCCGCCAAAGCGGACGGCCGTCGCGACGGCACCGATGGCGCGATCGCCGAGGTTGAAGGTCCGCGCGATGTCGGGCGTGCAGAGGTGGAAGATAGTGATGTCGTAACCTTCGAAGATAGTCGCCGACATCAACATCGCGAGCAACGCCCACAGGTAACGCGGTTCGGGCACCATCGGAGTGGTGGCTTTGGCTTCGGCGGGGGGAACGCTCAGGGTTGCTGCGTCCATCGTGTGGGTCGCTGCGGAATCCAGATCGCCGTTAACCTTTCAGATCGGGTGGGCACGGGCAAGGCGTTATGGGCGGTCGCGGTGCGGCCGCAGGGAGATTTCACCGGCGCGAAACGATCGGAAGCGGCGGTGAGCCAGGGGCCGTGCCGAGGGGCTAGGAGCCGTCGGCGCGGCGAATGGTTGCCCGTCCAGCTTCGCTGAACAGGCCGCCACGCGAGGTGGACTTGAGAGCCTCGAAGGTGGCTTGGTAGTCGGTAGCGCCGACCGCGAAGTCCAAGGGCTGCGCTTGCGTGGAAACGTGCAGAGGCTGGCCCTGATAGTACTGCGTGATGACGGCAGCCAAGGACTTGCTCGAGCCGTAGGACGCGACGCTTTGACCCTGACATTGGAGGCGCTCCATCAGGTCTTCCTGGGTACATTTGGGCGCCGGCGCGTCCAGCGTGATTTGCTTGACGGGAAGGTCCTGACCTTCGCAGCGCATCGACGCGGCGTAGTCGAGGGAGCGAAACTCGAGGTCGCCGGCGACGGTCATGAGGTTGTCGGCACCGGTGACAGTTATATTCTTCGCCGTCATGGTTTCGGTGACGCCTTCGACCGGAATTGGAATGTCGAAGGTCGAGCCGTACAGCTTGAGTACCTGGTTGATGAAAGTATATTGCGCGTCAACGATTAGATTACTGATTGCGGGAGCATTAGCTACTTCGTTGCCGACCGATGAATCGTTCAAGTAGCGAATTGGCATAGCCATTCGTCCGGTCGGGGCAGCGATGACGGTAATCGCCGATCCCGGAAAACCGACGGCGAGATCGAAGCCGACATTGCTTCCAGGTCCCGTGAGGATGCGGATGCCGGAGGTATCGTAGTTTTTGATAGGCGTGAAGTTTTTGAGATTCGGTGCGGCAGATCCCGGCCTCGCGGCGCCGGCCGCGTCCGCAATCGCGAGCGACATTCGCCAGGGAACCCACGCCGCGCGCAGCTTGATAACTTCGAGCCAGTCAGAAACCGGGACTATACCCATCAGGCGGGCGGCCACGTTCGGGAGCGGCGCGGTGCAATCGTTTGCGGAAAGTACGGAGGACGACAGTGCGCGCGCCTGCCCGGGCACGGCAAGGCCGATCGCATAGGCATTGCCGGCTGAATCGCCGCCGCAATAGACCATCGCAACGACAGAGATTTTTGGTGGCACGAGGTCGGCGGCACCGCCGGGCTCGTCGAATACCAGCGGGAGTATTTGTCGGATCGCATCAGGAATCAGGCGCGGCAAGAGGAGCACGCGAAGCGGCGGCGGCGCGCTCTGAGCGCCGGCGATTAGCGGCATGGCGAGCAGCGAAATTGAGGAGAAAAGGGCGACCGACGCCGCGCGGATCCAGCGGAAGAGTCGTCTAAATCTGTACATTCCGGATGCTCACCAATTGAATCTCCCGACCCCGTGGCTCTGTCGCCACCGGCGCCTTTATCCTAGCATGGGGCCCGGCAGAATCCTGCGGAGAGCGGCGAGGAGTAAGTAATGAAAAAAGCCCTGATAATCGGCGGCACGGGTCCGAGCGGACCATTCCTGGTAAACGGACTGCGCGATCGCGGATTTGCCGTGACGATACTTCATCGGGGAACGCACGAGATTCCGGAGATTGGGCCCGACGTCGAGCATATCCATACGGACCCGCATTTCCGCGAGACGCTCGACCCGGCGATCGCGGGGCGGACGTTCGACGTCGTGATCGCGACCTACGGGCGAATCCGCGTGATCGCCGAGGCGTTTGCGGGCAAGACCGGACAGTTTATCGGGATCGGCGGCGTGCCGGCATACCGGGGCTACTTCGAACCGTCGGCAAATTTCCCGGTGGGTCTGCCGATACCGGTGCCGGAGACCGCGCCGACGGTCCAGAGCGAGGCGGAACATCGTTTTTCGTATTTAATCGCGAGCACCGAGCAGGCAATTCTCGCGGCGCATCCGCGCGGCACGGTTTACCGTTATCCATATGTGTATGGACCCTACCAATTGCTGCCGCGGGAATGGTGCGTGATTCGGAGGGCGCTCGACCAACGTCCGTTCATAATCCTGTCGGAGGGCGGACTCAGCCTGATGACGCACGGGTATGCGGGGAATCTCGCGCATGCGGTGTTGCTGGCGGTTGACCGGCCGGAGGCGGCAGCCGGGCAGATCTACAATTGCGGCGACGAGCGGCAATTCTCGATTCGGCAGCTTGTGGAGATAATCGGCGACGAGATGAAGCATAAGTTCGAGATCATCAGCTTGCCGGCGGCGGTTGCATATCCGGCGCGGGGAATCAGCCTGGAGGTTACGCCGCATCACAAGCTGATGGACTTGCATAAGATCAAACAGGAGCTGGGCTATAGCGATCCGCTACCGCCGGAGGAGGCGCTGCGGCGCACGGCGCGCTGGTATATCGAGCATCAGCCGGAACGCGGGGGCGAACTCGAGCAGCGGCTGCAGGATAACTTCGACTATGAGACCGAGGATCAGCTAGCGGCGATCTATCGGGAGGCGGCAACGCGGGCACAGGCGTTTCATCGCGAGATGGTGCGCACACCACATCCGTATCCGCATCCGAAGGAACCGGGGCTGACGCGGGACCATCGGAATCGATAAACCCTCGCAAACGGGGAAAAAAGAAGAACAGAGAGTTGTCGAGGAGCACAAAACTTTTATTTTTTTCGGAAACTGAAACCTCATCATGATTTGACGCTCGCGTTGCTCGGTAGAGGGGCCAAGTCTTACGGCGACATGATTGCACAAGCGCTGGATTAACGCGCGGAGGACCGCGCGAGCGGCATTCCATGCCGACGGTGGGTCACGAGCAGCCCAACAGTCTTGACCTGACTTTTCGGACTGCTCGCGTTGCTCGATCGCGCGATAATTGGCGCGCGGAGGACCGCGCGAGATCCTTCGCTACGGCAGCCTTCGCTCAGGATGACGGAGGGGGGCGGCCTCTCAAGCGCCCCCGGCCCACTCCCTGAAAAGGAAGGGGAGTTGGAGGATGGAGGCGGGATGCTTCGCAGGCTCAGAATGACAGAGGGGCAGCACTCGACATGAGAGCGGCAGCCCTAATGCGACGCAAGCTCTCGTCGAATAAGGCTGCCGTTCGCAGGCGAACGAATTTCCTAATAGGTGCTAGTGGAGCTATGCGAGGAGTGCTCGCTGCTCGAATCGCCACCGGGTGAGCTATCGTTCGAATTCGAAGATGACGAGGAGTGTTCCCTCGTGGTTGTGGACGGCGCTATCGGGGCCACGACTACCGCGGCAGGTGCGACGACGACCGGGGCCGGATAAACGACCGCCGGGGCGGGCGCCGCAGTGGTGCTCTCGGTGGTGGTCGAGCTGGAGGTGTCAGTGGAATCGGCGAAGGCGATGGGAACGCCTGCCAACAGGATCGCGATGCCAAAAGACCAAGCCGCAGTTTTCAATGGGTGTTTCACAATATGTCTCCGTTAGATCTCATGATCGAGGGTCGATCTCACAGTAAGAGCGTATTGAGTTGAGTAGCAAGGACAGATGAGGCGCTGATTGGGGATTGGGTGCTCTGGAGAACGAGCGACGTGTGTGGGGAGACTGAACCTGCCCCGAGGTGGAGGATGGAGCCGGGATTCTTCGCAAGCTCAGCGACTGTGTTGAAGGTCAAGCAAATAGCTAGGGTTCCACGGCAGCTGGTCGCGCAGGATGGCATTGAGGATAACGAGCAGTTTACGCATGCAGGCAA
>Ga0187860_1000813_pt1 | contig 29070 bp, 24 predicted proteins | sample June2016WEW_10_4_FD_132981 | JGI IMG/M metagenome (GOLD analysis project Ga0187860, IMG submission 132981) | Peatland microbial communities from SPRUCE experiment site at the Marcell Experimental Forest, Minnesota, USA - June2016WEW_10_40 | ecosystem: Environmental > Terrestrial > Soil >...
ATCCCGCTGGCAACCGACCCGAGGCGTGCGGCGTCGCCAGCGGCGTCGGCAGCGCGGGCTTCGGCTTCGAGATCCACGAGCGCCCGAGCAGCAGCCGCGCGGACGAGCGCCACGATCGTGTGGTCAGGATCGGACTGGGGCTCGCCGACTGCGAGCTGGAGCAACAAATCGGCAGCCTGCCCACCGGCGTTCTCGATCGCCTCGTGGAGGCTGGCGGCACCGGCAAGGGCGAGGTAGGCCTCCTGCTGCACAGGATCGGCGAACAATGACTCGTCGAGCCGGCCGGCCATCAGGGCGGGCGCATGGATCGCGAGCGTCAACGCTTGCAGCCCGGCTCGTTGGCCGGAGCGGTTGGCACCGCGCCGCCCGGATCCGGGTCGCTCGCCCCGGGCGCTCCGCCATGCCTCGGGGCTGCGATCACCGGTACCGCCTAGCCGCCCGTTCGTGCCACCGTGGCCCTCGTAGTCGCCGTTGTCGCCGTAGTCGCCGTACGAGTCGTAGTCGTCTTCGCCCGGTGCGTCGGAGCCCGGTCTCCCCGGCGCTCCGCGCTCGTGCGGAGCCCGGCCCCCTCCCGTCGCACGAGGGTCCCGGACGGCTCGGACCGCTTGCTCGAGGCGGTCCCGCAGGCGGTCGACCTCGATCCGCGTGCGGTCGGCGATCGTCACGAGGTACTGGTCGCGCACGAGCTCGTTCGGGTGCTCCGCGATCATCGCCACCGCCGCCTCGGCTGCCCTGGCCCGGCCTTCGGGTGTCCGGAGATCCCCGGCGGTGAGGGCGCGGTCGACGCGGAACCCGAGGAACGGCCGCGCCCCTTCGACGGCCGCCCGCAACCCGTCAGGGTCCTCCCGGGCCATCTCGCCGGGGTCGCTCCCGGACGGCAGGAGGGCGACGGCAACTTCGAGATCGTGGCGGCGCTCCCACTCGTAGAAACGCGACGCGGCAGCCTGTCCTGCCGCGTCCGCGTCGAAGGCCAGGACGACTCGCTTGCCGAAGCGCGCCATCAGCTGGAAGTGCTCGTCGGTCAACGATGTCCCACAGGTGGCCACCGCGCGCGGGACGCCGGCGGTGAACAGCCCGATCACGTCGGTGTAGCCCTCGCAGACGACGATCTCACCCGTCTGGACGATCGACTGGCGCGCCCAGTTGAGCCCGTAGAGGGTGCGGCGTTTGGAGTAGATGGGGGTTTCTTTGGAGTTGCGGTACTTGGGGCCCGGGGGAGTGGAGCCGGCGCCGGGGAGGATGCGACCACCGAGGGCGATGGCGTTGCCGGACGGATCGAAGATCGGGAACATCACGCGACCTCGGAACGAGTCCTGCAGGCCGTAGTTGCCCTCGTGGGCAAGGCCGGCGGCGGTGAGCACGCCGGCGCTCAACCCGATCGCCCGAACGAGCGAGCTGCCCCGCTCGGGGGACCACCCGAGTGCGAATTTCCTCACGGTGCCGCCGTCGTACCCCCTCGAGCGGAGGTATTGGCGGGCGTGGGCAGCATCCGCGTGGCTGAGCAGGCGCTCGTGATAGAAGGCGACGGCGCGGCGCATCGCCTCTTTCAGCTCGTGTTGCTGGTCCCGTTCGTGCTGCCCCTTCCCATCCGCCGTGTGGCGCACGGTGATGCCGGCCCGGGCGGCAAGGCGTTCCACCGCCTCGACGAAGTCGCACCCCTCGATGGCTCGGAGGAACGTGATGGCGTCGCCGGAGGCCTGGCAACCGAAGCAGTAGTAGAGGCCCTCCTCGCCGTTCACGCTGAACGATGCGCTCTTCTCGGAGTGGAAGGGGCAGAGGCCGACGAACCGCCGCCCGACTCGTTTGAGCGGCGTGTACTCGCCGACGAGGGCCACGAGGTCTGTCGCTGCCCGCACCTGGGCGACGTCCTCGTCATCAATAGCCATCCGGCGCACCGTAACGCTTTGTCCGACGCGGTGGCGCTAAGTGCCGGTCCGGGTCGGCGTGGGCAGGATCAGGAGCCGGGCGGCCCAGCGGCGACGATCTCCTCGACGACATTGGCAGGCGGCTCTCCAGGACCGAAACCCTCCAGGATCCACGTCGCACCAGCCACCTCGAGGGCCGTTGCCGTCGCCGCCGTGGTCCCTGGCGGCGCGAGTGAGACGGCGTAGCGCAGGACGAGGTCGTAACTCTCCGGCCCAGGCACGCCGAGCTGGTCCAACGCCCCCCGGATTGTTGCAACCTCGCGGGGATCGGGCGCGGCCGGCGCTCCGTCGAACGGGAAGATCGGGAAGATGCCCTGCAGCCGGGCTGCCCGAGCCAGCGGCCGGCGGTGGGGCCATCGGCAAGCGGCCCAGATCGGTATCGGGTCCTGCACCGGGCGCGGGAGGAATGCTACGGAGGTCACGTCGAGGCGCTCCCCGTGGTACTCGACAGGCTCGCCGCTCAGGCATTGCTGCAGCACTTCGAGCGACTCGTCGAGCAGCTCGCCGCGCTCGACCGGGTCGACCGTCTCGGCGAAGGAGCTGAACTCCTGCCACCCGTCGTCGCCCAGCCCGATGCCGGCGACAAGCCTCCCTCGGCAGAAGTGATCGAGCGTGGCCAGCTGGCGTGCGAGCACCCAAGGCCGGCGTCTCGCCAACGGCGTCACCATCGAACCGAGCCGGATCGTACGCGTCGCTCCTGCCGCGGCGGTGAGTGTGACCCACGTGTCGGCGACGGGGCGCTCCGGCCCGGCGACGATGTGGTCCCACAGGAAGAAGCCGTCCCAGCCGGTATCTTCCGCCTTGCCGGCGAGATCGGCAACCCGGTGAGGGTCGGCGAACTCCGCCATCGCCGGCAGGAAGAGTCCGTAGCGCATGTGGGCGGCTACTTCGAAGCGGCGAGCACGGATTGGGCGGCGGCGAGCCGGGCAACCGGAACGCGGTACGGCGAGCAGCTGACGTAGTTGAGGCCGACCTCGTAGAACAGGTGGATCGAAGCCGGGTCGCCCCCGTGCTCCCCGCACACCCCGCACTTGAGGCCGGGCCGGGCTGCCCGCCCGCGCTCGACGGCGATGCGCACGAGCTCGCCGACACCGACCACGTCGATGTTCTCGAACGGGTTCGCCGGGAGCAGGCCGAGTTCGAGGTACGTCGACATCATCCGGCCCTCGACGTCGTCCCGGCTGAATCCGAACGTCATCTGCGTGAGATCGTTCGTGCCGAAGGAGAAGAAGTCGGCAACCTCGGCGATGTCGCCGGCCACGAGAGCGGCCCGCGGGGTCTCGATCATCGTGCCGATGGCGACCTCGACCCGTGCGGCATCCTCCTCAGCTCCGGCCTGAGCGGCTCCGATCGCCTCGGTGACCCACGAACGGGCCAGGGCCATCTCGGCGCGCGTCACCGTGAGCGGGATCATCACCTCGATGATCGGGTGGCCACCGGCGCGCACCCGGTCGAGCGCTGCCTCCATGAGGGCCCGCACCTGCATGGCGTACAGACCCGGCTTGAGGACGCCGAGCCGGACGCCGCGTGTCCCGAGCATCGGGTTGGCCTCCCGCCAGGCCCGGGCGGCTTCGTACAGGCGTTGCTCCGTGGCCGACAGGCCTTCGGTGGCATCCTTCACGGCCAGGTGCTCGACGTCGGGCAGGAACTCGTGCAGCGGAGGATCGAGCAGCCGGACCACGACGGGCAGGCCGTCCATGGCCTCGAGGATGTCGTAGAAGTCACTTCGCTGCGCCACCCGGAGCTCCTCGAGCGCCTCGGTCTCCTCCTCCGGCGTCTCAGCGAGGATCATCCGGCGGACGATGGGGAGGCGGTCCTCGCCGAGGAACATGTGCTCGGTCCGGCACAGACCGATCCCCTCGGCGCCGAGGCGCCGCGCGTTGGCGGCATCGGGCCCGGTGTCGGCATTCGCCCACACACCGAGGTGCCCCTCGCGGATCTCGTCGGCCCAGGCCAGGATCTGGGTCATCTCGGGAGGGGCCTCGGCCCCGGTCAGCGGGACCGGCCCGAGGACGACCTTGCCGGACGTCCCGTCGATCGAGATGACGTCACCCTCTTTGACGACAACGTCCCCGACCGAGAAGGACCGGTTGGCGTAGTCGATCCGGATCGCCTCGGCGCCGACGACGGCGGGCTTTCCCCAACCGCGAGCCACGACCGCCGCGTGTGACACCAGCCCACCTCGGGCGGTGAGGATGCCCTCTGCGGCGAGCATGCCGTGGACGTCGTCAGGGCTGGTCTCGGTGCGGACGAGGACGACGTGCTCGCCCTGTCCCGCCTGGGCGTCGGCGTCGTCGGCGGTGAGGACGACCTTGCCGACCGCAGCGCCCGGTGAGGCGCCGAGGCCCTTGGTGAGGGTGGGCGCGGACTGGTCGGCGAACTGGGGGTGCAGCACCTGGTCGATGTGCTCAGCGGTGACTCGTTGTACGGCCTCGTCGCGTCGCAGCTTGATCGCCGGGTCGGCGACCATGTCGACGGCCATCTTGAAGGCGGCGTGACCGGTTCGCTTGCCGACGCGTGTCTGGAGCATCCAGAGCTTGCCCTGCTCGATGGTGAACTCGGTGTCGCACATGTCTCGGTAGTGGGCCTCGAGGCGGGCGAAGATGTCGAGCAGCTCGGCGTAGATCGTCGGGAATTGACCCTCGAGAGCCGCAAGCGGCTCGGTGTTGCGGATGCCGGCGACGACGTCCTCGCCCTGGGCGTTCACCAGGAAGTCGCCGTAGGCGCCTTTGGCGCCCGTAGCGGGGTCGCGCGTGAAGCCCACGCCGGTGCCCGAATTCTCGTCCCGGTTCCCGAAGACCATGGCTTGCACGCTGACGGCAGTGCCGAGGTCGTGGGGGATGTGCTCGCGGTTGCGGTAGGCGACGGCCCGTGCGCCGTTCCACGATCCGAACACCGCTTCGATGGCGAAGCGGAGTTGGTCGATCGGCACCTCGGGGAAGGGGCTGCCGGTGCGTTGCTCGATGACCTTCTTCAGCTCGCCGACGAGCGCCTTCAGCTCGCCCGCAGGGATACCCGCATCGGACGTGGTTCCGCTGCGCTGTTTGGCAGCTTCGAGCGGCTCGTCGAAGACCTCGCCCGGGACGCCGAGCACGATCCGGCCGTACATCTGCACGAAACGCCGGTACGAGTCGTAGGCGAAGCGCTCGTCGCCGGTCTGAGCCGCCAGGCCGAGCACCGAGTCGTCGTTGAGACCCAGGTTGAGGACCGTGTCCATCATCCCTGGCATCGAGAACTTGGCGCCCGACCGCACCGAGACGAGCAGCGGGTCCGCGGGGTTGCCGAGCTTGCGGCCCATCCGGGTCTCGAGGAGCTCGAGGTGTTGGCTGACCTCAGCGGAGAGCCCGTCGGGCCAACCGCCGTCCATGTAGGCACGGCAGGCGTCGGTCGAGATGGTGAAGCCGTGTGGCACGGGCAGCCTGAGCACCGACGTCATCTCGGCCAGGTTGGCGCCCTTGCCACCGAGGAGGTCCTTCATCTCCATCGGCGGGCGCGGGTGCTCGTGGTCGAAGTCGAAGACATAGGCCATCGGGTACAGATCCTCCTTGGGTGGGTCAAGATGAGCCTAAAGGAGACTCCCGTTTGCCAGGCAATCGCACGCGCGCTGGCTCGGGTGATCCGCTGACCGTTATTCGTCGAGGCGCGCGGCGATCAAGCCGGCCAGCTCGGCCACGGGCACCCGCACTTGCTGGGTCGAGTCACGATCGCGAAGCGTGACGGCGTGGTCCTCGAGCGAGTCGAAGTCCACTGTCACGCACAGCGGCGTGCCGATCTCGTCCTGCCGGCGGTAGCGGCGGCCGATCGCTTGGGTCTCGTCGTACTCGCACACGTAACGGCGCTGGAGCGAGTGCAGGATCTCCTTGGCCATCGGCGTGAGCGTGTCCTTCTTCGACAGCGGCAACACTGCCACCTGGTACGGGGCGATCCGTGGGTGGAGGCGCAACACGGTCCGTTGCTCGCCGGCGACCACGTCTTCGTCGTACGCGGCCAGCAGAAAGGCCATCATGGCCCGGGTCGTACCCGCCGCCGGCTCGATGACGTGCGGCATGTAGTGCTCGTTCGTGGCCTGGTCAAAGTACTCGAGCTTCACGCCTGAGTGCTCCGAATGCGCCCGGAGGTCGAAGTCGGTTCGGTTGGCGATGCCCTCCAGCTCGCCCCAACCCCACGGGAAGAGAAACTCCACGTCGCTCGTGCCCGACGAATAGTGCGACAACTCGTCGGCCTCGTGCGGCCTCAGCCGGAGCATCGACTCGGCGATGCCGTAGCGCCTGTACCAGTCCAGTCGTTCGTTGCACCAGTACTCGTGCCATCTTGGCGAGTCCGCCGGCGGTACGAAGTACTCCATCTCCATCATCTCGAACTCACGGGTTCGGAAGACGAAGTTCCCCGGCGTGATCTCGTTGCGGAACGCCCGGCCCGTCTGAGCGATGCCGAACGGAGGCCGCTTGCGCGTCGTCTGCAGGACGTTGAGGAAGTTCACGAACATGCCCTGGGCGGTCTCGGGGCGCAGGTAGGCGGCAGCGGCGCTGTCGGAGACCGGGCCCACGAATGTCTTGAACATCAAGTTGAACGGCCGCGCCTCAGTCAGGTCCTTCGAGCCGCAGTTGGGGCATTCGTCACCGATCTGGTCCGCCCGCCACCGCTCCTTACAGTTGCGGCAGTCGACGAGCGGGTCGGTGAACGCGGCGAGGTGCCCGGAGGCCTCCCAGACCTTCGGGTTCGTGAGCACGGCGGCATCGATCGGCACGACGTCGTCGCGTTCTTGGACCATCGATCGCCACCACGCTTCCCGGACGTTGCGCAACATGAGGGCGCCGAGCGGCCCGTAGTCGTAGGTCGAGCGGATGCCGCCGTAGATCTCCGCCGACGGGAAGACGAAACCCCTCCGCTTGCACAGATTGACCACCGTGTCGAAGAGGGCCGGGTCAGGGCTGAGGGCGGTCTCCGTTGGCTCCATCCTCCGAGGATAGTCGGGAGCTGTGAGCAGCCTCACAAGCGACGGAACCGGGCCCTTTCGCCGGATGGCGACGGCAGCAGCGGGCCGCTGGCCAGCCAGCGGCCCGGACCCCGACGACGACGCCGGTGACCTGCCGAGTACACTCTCGCACGGGTTTGGTCCCCTCTCGGCGTGGGCCAAGCCAAGACCCGGTTGGCCGGTCGTGTTAAACCCCGGTTGGCCGCGACGGGCGTGTCAGGGCGAGGCGATTGTCCCGCCACTCCGCACGTTGGTTCGCAATGCGAGCGTGCCCCGGCGATATTGGGGGCGGGCTTCGTGGCCGCCACTGAGGGAGAAGACATGGACGTCGGGAACATCGCCGAGCTGAACACGTTTCTCGTCCTCGACGCGATCCGCTCCTCCCGTCAGGCGACGCGAGCTGAGCTCAGCCGGGAGCTCGGTCTTTCCGACGCCTCGGTGAGCAGGATCGTGAAGCGCCTTCTTGCCCGCGGCATCATCGAAGAACGGCCTGGCGAGGCAACGGTCCGCGGAAGGACGCCGGCGGTCCTGCATTTCGTCGGGCCAGTCGGCGGCGTGATCGCCGTCGACCTCGGTGGCACGAAGTGTCATGGCGCCCTAGCGGACCTCGCGGGTGAGACCGTGACCGAGGACATCTCGTCGATCGGCTCCGGTGGCGATGCCGCAGAGACGCTCCTTCAGTGCATCGCGACGCTCAGGCGGAAGTCTCGGGCCATCGACATGCCGGTCCGGGCGGTCGTGGTCGGAATCCCTGCGCTGATCGACCCAAAGAGTGGGCTGGCGACGGCGGGGCCGAACGTGCATTGGGAGGGTTTCGATCTGATGCGCGTCCTCGCCAGCAACTTGAAAGAGCCCTTCGAGGTCGACAACGACGTCAATCTGGCGGCCCTTGGGCAGGCGTGGCGCGGTCAGGGTCGTGGGGTCGAGTCGTTCGTCACCGTGTCGCTCGGCACCGGCATCGGAGGTGCCGTCGTTGTAGGTGGTCGCCTCGTGCGAGGTCGTCACAACGCCGCCGGCGAGGTCGGGTACTTCCTCATGTCGCCGAGTCAACTGCGGTCGTCGGCCGGGCAACCCGGCTTCGAGCAGGTCGCCTCAGGGCCGGCGCTGAAGGCCCGAGCGGCGGCCATTCTCGCCGAGGGCCACCCATCGGTGCTCGATCCGAGGCGGCTCGAGGTTGCCGACGTGTTCGCGGCTGCTGCCTCGGGTGATGCAACCGGGCAGCAGGTAGTTCGGGAGCTTCTCGATCATCTGGCGGTCATGGTGGTCGGCATCACGGCGCTCGTCGATCCGGAGCGCATCATCCTCGACGGCAGCATCGCGCGCGCCTTCGAACCCTGGTTGGGCGAGCTCCGAGAGCTGGTCGAGTCGAAGGTCTTCTCGCCTCCGGACATCGTCATGTCGAAGCTCGGGCCGAACGCGACCGTCATCGGCGCCATGGCGCGGGCTCTCGCGATCGTGTCGCAGAGCGACGCCCCAGCGCCGATCTCCAAGCGAGTCGTCGTGGTGCCCGATCACCCGCGATCCCCCGCGAGCGAGACGGCCCTCGGCGAGGCCGACGGCGCCGTCGAGGTCACCGTGGAGAGAGCCTGAGCCCAGGCGCAGTCCCACCGGCCAGGCGAGGCTCGGACCCGCCTGGAGTCACGCATTTCCGCTAGGTCCTTCGGCCCTAGCGCCCCTAGGGCCAAAAGGCCCTAGCAATTGCGATACCCGGTCGTTTACAGTGCGCCATAGTTTCACTCTGAACGAAAAGAAACTTGCACCGAACGGGACAGCCTCTTCCTGTTACAGCCTCTTCCTATTACAGCCTCTTCCTATTAAGTACGTGCATGAGTCGAAGCAACCCGTTCAAGGGGGAACGTGAGCACTCCAGTGGTTCTGGGCCTCGATTTCGGGGGTACGAAGATCGCGGCGGCGGTGGCCGAGCTGTCCGGCCAGCGCATCGGAGAGACAACGGTCGAGACCGACGCCTCGTTCGGTGCACGGTGGAACCTTGATCGCGGTCTCTCAGCAGCATGCGTCCTACTCGACGACGTCGCCCAGGATCGTGAGCTCGCCGCAGTCGGTGCATGCACCTTCGGTATTCCTGCCGCTTACGGAGTCGGCCTCGCTCCGGCGATACCAGGGTGGGAGGAGCTGGCGCTCGGCCATGAGCTCGCGGTGATGTTCGACTGCAGTGCCGTCAGCCTCGCGACCGATGTGAAGGCGGCTGCAGCGGCAGAGGCCTGGTCGGGGTCGCTCGTGGGCTACGACCCGGCTATCTACGTCAACCTAGGGACCGGCCTCGCCGTGGCGATAGTATGCGGCGGGAAGGTCGTCTCAGGCGCCAACGGAGCCGCCGGCGAGATCGGCTACAACCTCCGCCAGCTGAGCGATTTCGACCTCGATGGCGCCGAGCGCGTCATGCTCGAGGAGGTCGTGAGCGGGATGGGCCTGTCAGCTTCCGGGCAGCGCCGGACCGGCCATGCGATGACGGCGGCCGAGGTCTTCGCCGGCGAGGCCACGGACCCCAGGCTGGCGGAGGTGATGGAGCAGTTCGTTCGGGAGCTGTGCTTCCACCTGGCGAACCTGGCTGTTGCGCTCGACCCGTCACGTATCGCCGTCGGGGGCGGGATGGTGCGGTCGTGGCATCGGCTGGAGCCACCTCTGCGGCGTGCCCTCGAGACGGCTGTGCCATTCCCGCCGGAGCTGGTCGTCGGCACCTACCCGTTCGACGCGCCGCTCGTAGGAGTGCTCAACCTGGCACTCGCCGCCGCGCGATCCGATGAGACCAGCGCCGGGTCGCTCGCGTTCGACGCGCGGGCCGGGTTCACGTCGAGTGGCAGGGCCCGCCACGACGGGCAGACCGGGCCTAACAGAGCACCAGAAGAAGCGCCAGAGGAGCAGTCACCGGCAGACCGAGCGGCGAGATGACGCCGGCTCCACGCAGCGAGCACCGGACGCTCGGCAGGACGACATCAAATCGGGAAAGATAGGGGCGGCCACGCGGCCGCGGGAGGAACAGAGCCATGAGACATGTAGGTCGTAGTCGCGTAATCGCGTTGTTTACAGTGGCGGTGCTCGCTACCGTGGCTGCCGCTTGCGGCAGCAGCTCAAGTACCAAGACCACTACTCCGTCCGCAGCCGGCAGCTCGCTGACGATCTCCAACGAGAGCGGCACGACGTGGACCTGCGGGTTCAACCCGTTCAACCCGTCCGTGTACGGGCTGTCCTTCGGGACCGTCTATGAGGAGCTCACGTTCGTCAACAGCCTGAAAAGCGGCGCCGCGACCCCGTGGCTGGCGTCGTCCTACACCTGGAGCAACGCCAACAAGACGTTGACCTTCACGATCCGCTCCGGCGTCAAGTGGTCCGACGGGACGGCGTTCAGCGCCAAGGACGTCCTGTTCACGTTCGACATGTTGAAGAAGTTCCCGGCTCTCGACCTGAACGCCGTGTGGTCCGTGCTCTCGGGCGTGGCTCAAGTCGGCTCCGACCAGGTGGCGTTCAACTTCAAGACGTCTGCGGTGCCCTACTTCTACTACATCGCCGACGAGACGCCCATCGTTCCCGAGCACATCTGGGGGAGCATCGCGAACCCCGTGACGTACAACGACTCGTCCCCCATCGGGACCGGTCCCTACACCATGCACGCCTGCACGTCGGCGGACGTCACCTACACCAAGAACCCCAGCTACTGGCAGCCGGGCCTTCCGAAGATCCAGACCGTGTACTACCCGTCGTTCACCTCGAACGATCCGGCGAACGAACTTCTCGCGACCGGCGGAGCTCAGTGGGGGAGCCAGTTCATACCGAGCATCCAGAGCTACTACCTCTCGAAGAGCAGCAACTTCCACGACTGGTTCCCACCGGTCGCCAACGTGTCGATCTTCATGAACCTGACCAACCCCGTGCTCGCCCAGCTTCCGGTCCGCAGGGCAATGGCGTACGCCATCGACCGTCCGAAGGTGTCCGAGCTTGGTGAGTACGGCTACGAGCCGGCTTCGAACCAGACCGACATCGTCAAGCCGACGTTCTCGAGCTGGTACGACTCGAGCCAGGCCGCTAGTTACGACTACACCTACGACCCGTCCCGCGCCAAGAGCATCCTGCAGCAGGCCGGCTACACGGAGAAGAACGGCGTCTTCCAGACTCCGAAAGGACCACTGTCGTTCTCGATCATCAACATAGGCGGCTACTCCGACTGGGTGGCATCGGTGTCAGTCATCGAGACGGAGCTGAAGGCCGTCGGCATCTCGATCACACCGGACAACCTGGCGTCCAGCGTCTTCGACACCGACCTCTACACGGGCAAATACCAACTGGGGTACAACTCCGAGTCGGGCGGACCGTCGCCTTACTACGAGCTTCGTCAGCTGCTGTACTCAGCGAACTCCGCACCGCTCGGTCAGCCCGCGGCGACCGACTGGGAGCGGTACAGCAACCCGCAGACCGACGCCCTGATCAACCAGTACGGTGCGACGACCAGCCCAGCGACGCAACAGTCGATCGTTGACAAGCTCGAGCTCGTCATGCTGAAGGAAGTGCCGGTGATCCCGATGACCGAGGAGGTCGACTGGTACCAGTACGACACCGCCAACATCGCTGGCTGGGCGACGCCGTCAGATCCATACGCGCAGCCTGGGGCCTACGACGTCCCCGACATCGGAGTGATGCTCCTGCACCTGTACCCGAAGAGCTAGTTCCACCCCTGTTGATCGCCCTGCCGGACGGAGCTCGGACATGAGGTGCGACCCATGAGGTACATCGCGAGGAGGACGGCTTTCTTCGTCTTCACGTTGTGGGCCGCGGTGACGGTCAACTTCGTCATCCCGCGCCTCATGCCGGGCAACCCGGCGCTCGCCATGATCGCCAGGTACAAGCACGTCACCCCGGCGGAACTGGCATCTTTGGAGGTGTTGTTCGGTGTCAAGACGCATGCGAGCCTCGTGTCCGAGTACTTCGAGTACCTTGCCAACATCTCCCGGGGCCGCTTCGGGATCTCCTACACGTTCTTCCCCGAGACGGTGAGCCACGAGGTTCTCCAGGCGATTCCCTGGACCCTCTGTCTCGTCGGCGTCACGACGATCCTGGCGTTCCTCCTCGGGACGCTCATCGGGCTCGTGAGCGCCTGGCGGCGGGGAGGTTGGCTCGACAGCATTTTGCCGCCGATCTTCGTGATCACCTCTGCTTTTCCGTATTTCTGGATAGCGTTGCTTGCTGTCTGGCTGTTCAGCATCAAGCTCAACTGGCTCCCCTTATTCGGCGGCTACAGCATCGGCGACACCCCCGGCTGGCATTGGCACTTCGTTGTCGACGCGCTGGAGCACTCGATCCTGCCGGCGAGCACGATCCTTGTCACCGCGATCGGTGGCTGGATCCTCACGATGAGGAACAACGTGATCAGCGTCCTCGACGAGGACTACGTGCGCATGGCGCGTGCCAAGGGCCTGAAGCCGTGGACGGTGATGTGGGGCTACGCCGGGCGCAACGCCATCCTCCCGAACCTCACGGGGTTCGCCATGTCGCTCGGCTTCGTCGTAAGCGGCGCCATCCTTGTCGAGTACGTGTTCAACTACCCGGGCGTCGGCTGGATGCTGCTCGACGCCGTGTTCAACGAGGACTACCCGCTCATGCAGGCGCTCTTCCTCCTCATCACCCTGGCGGTGCTGACGGCCGTCCTCCTCGCCGACGTCGTGACGGCGCTGCTCGACGCCCGCACCCGCGACCTGGTCTGAGACGAGGGGGCTGAGCGTGGCGGTTGCCGGGGCCGAGTTGAGGGAGGCGCAGGCCGAGGTGCCGGTGCCGGGTCGGCGCCGCGCCCCGCGAGGCGGGAACCTGTGGCGCGCCGTCCGGCACAACCACAAGGCGACGGCCGGGGCGCTGCTGCTGTTGTTCTTCTTCGTGCTGGCGGTCTTCCCCGGGCAGATCGCACCCGACAGCTACGCGTCCACCAACTTCACGAGGGCGCTTGCACCCTCAGGAGCCCACTGGCTCGGGACGACGGCGCTCGGCCAGGACATCTTCTCCCAGCTCGTCTACGGGACGCGCGAGTCGCTCATCATCGCGTTCGCGGTCGGGGGGTTGTCGACGTTCATCTCGGTCATCATCGGGGTGTCGGCTGCGTACCTTCGTGGTCTCGTAGACGGCGCTCTCTCACTGTTCACCGACGTGCTGCTCGTCATTCCCACGTTCCCGCTCATCATCCTCATCGCCGCCTACGTTCGAAGCGCCGGCCTGCTCACCATCATCATCGTGCTCGGCCTCCTCGGCTGGTCCTACGGAGCCCGCCAGCTCCGCTCGCAGGTGCTGTCGCTGCGCGACCGTGACTTCCTCGAGTCGGCACGGGTGCGGGGCGAGCGGTCCTTGTACATCATCGTCGTCGAGGTCCTGCCGACGATGACGTCCCTCATCGTGGCGAGTTTCCTCGGGGCAGCCCTCTACGCCGTGCTGACCGCGGCGGCCCTGCAATTCGTCGGCCTCGGAGACCCGAACGCCCAGAGCTGGGGCACGATGCTCTACTGGGCCGAGAACAGCGAAGCCCTCGGTGCCGGCATGCCGCTGTGGGCGATCATGCCCGGCGTCTGTGTGGCGCTGCTTGGAGCGTCGTTTGCGCTCCTCAACTACGCCTTCGACGAGATCTCCAACCCGGCGCTCCGGCCGGTGCGCAAGGTGATGAAGGCCGGGCTCGGTGGCTTTGATTCGGGCATGACGCTGGACGTCGTCCCTGGTGCCAGCCCGTCCCGGAGCCGCCTAGGGGAGGAGCGGTGAGGCTCCGACGTCAGAAACCCGACAGCGCCGGCACCAACCGCAGAGGTGGCCACACCGAGCCAGACGTCTTCGCCGACGGTGTGCACGACCTGCCCGGCTCCTCCGCGGACGAAGCGATCCTCGAGGTCCGGAAGCTGTCGGTCGCATACGTCATCGATGCCGGTTTCGTGATGGCCGTCGACAGGGTCGACCTCGACCTCGGGCGCGGAGAGTTCCTAGGCGTGGTCGGGGAGTCCGGGTGCGGGAAGTCCACGCTCTTGTTCGGCATCGCTCAGCTGCTCAGCCCTCCGGCGCGGATCGTGGGGGGGAGCGTCAACTTCCACGGCAAAGAGATCGCCGGCCTTTCGGACAAGCAGCTCCGGCACATCCGCTGGCGCGAGTACTCGGTCGTCATGCAGAGCGCCATGAACGCCCTCAACCCGGTGAAGACCGTCGCCGGCCAGATGCGGGACGTCTGCAAGGCGCACTCGGACATGTCCGACGACGAGATCAGGCAACGGTCAGAGGAGGTCCTGCGTCTCGTCTCGATCGACCCGGTCCACCTCGACAGCTACCCGCACCAGCTCTCGGGCGGCATGCGGCAGCGCTCGATGATCGCCATGGCGCTGCTGTTCACCCCGGACCTCGTCATCATGGACGAGCCGACATCCGCCCTCGACGTCGTCGCCCAGCGGTCGCTCATGGTCCAGATCAAGGAGCTACAGGAGCGGCTTGGCTTCGCCGTGATCTTCGTGACCCACGACATGTCGCTCATCAGCAACTTCTCGGATCGGCTTGCCGTCATGTACGCCGGCCAGATCGTCGAGCTCGGCGACACCCGGCAGCTGTTCGACTCTCCGCTGCACCCCTACACCCAGGGCCTGCTCGAGGCGTTCCCGTCGATCAGGGGACCCAAGAGGCATCTGCTCGGCATTCCAGGGCAGCCGCCCGATCTTGCCAAGCCACCTCCAGGGTGCCCCTTCGCCCCCCGCTGCCCGCAGGTGATGGCCAAGTGCACGACGATCGAGCCACCACTACTCGACGTGCAGGAGGACCTCGTACGCTGCCTGCTCTATGAGAATGGGCCGCCCGAGGCGCTCGCCGCCAACGCCCCGACTCCGGTAGAGATCCAGGAGCTGCCGGAGCGCCTCCCTGCTGGGAGCGCCGCCGGGCCGGGAGAGGGGACCAGCCAATGAGCGACCCTCTGCTCCGCACCGAGGGGCTGACCCGTCATTTCCGCCTGGGAGGTTTGTTCGGCAAGCGCACGCTGCACGCCGTCGACGACGTCAACCTCATGGTCGGCCGCCGGGAGATCGTCGCCCTCGTGGGCGAGAGCGGGAGCGGGAAGAGCACCATCGCCCGGCTCCTCGCGATGGTGTACAAGCCGACGGCGGGCGAGATCTACTTCGAGGACCGGCCGCTCAGTCGCCTCCGCTCGCGCCGGGACCAGCTCGAGTACCGCGGCAACGTCCCGATGGTCTTCCAGGACCCGTACAGCTCGCTCAACCCTGCGTACCGGGTCTCACACGGGCTTCGGCGGGGGATGAAGCTGCACCGGCCGGATCTCGACCGTCACCAGCGCGTCGAGGAGATCGAACGGGTGATGAACGCCGTCGGGCTCGTACCTGCGGACATCATGTTGAGGAAGTTCCCCTACGAGATGAGCGGGGGACAGCGGCAGCGGGTGGGTTTCGCGCAGGCACTCGGGTACCGGCCGAAGCTGATCCTTGCCGACGAGCCCGTCTCCATGCTCGACGTGTCGATCCGTATCGGGTTGCTCAACGTCATGAGTGAACTGCGCGAGCGAGAGGACGTGTCGTTCCTGTACATCACTCACGATGTGGCGAGCGCCCGCTACATAGCCGACCGGGTGATCGTGATGTACGCCGGATACATCGTCGAGGAGGGCCTGACCGAGGACGTCCTCCAGCGCCCGAAGCACCCCTACACCCAGCTCTTGCTCTCGGCGGTCCCCGACCCGAAGGCGATTGTCGCTGTCTCCGGCTCGACCGACGCGAGCGAACCCCCGAAAGTCGTCGATCCCAAGGAGGGTTGCCGCTTCCAGCCCCGTTGCCCGTACGCCGTCGCCGAGTGCGAGACGATCACACCGCGGCTACGCATGCTCGGTGTCGAGCACCGTGCCGCATGTCACGTCGCGGTGCCCGACGAAGCCCAAGAGGGTGGCGCCAGCAGTTCTGAACGCGGCAATGAGCTGGCCGACCCGTCACCCTCCACGGCCTCGCCGCGACCGGTGTGAGGACGCCTCCGTCGGCTGGCGAGCCGTGACGACGAGCGAGCACCGAAACGCGTGAGTACGCCCGCTGCGCTGATCCCGGTTCCTGCCGTCGTCATAGCCACGGAGGCCAGCATCTCGTTGCACGACGGCCTCACGATCGAGGCTCCCGGCGAGCTCACGGGTGTCGCTCGCTGGTTGCGCCGGGTCCTCGAGCAGGCGACGGGCTGGGGCATCGAGGTCCGCGGCGCCGGCACGCCTTTGGAGGCTTCCGGGAACGTCATCTGCCTCGTGCTCGAATCGGGCGGCGCCGGAGATGATCGTCGCTTCCCGCCCGAGGGCTATCACCTCGGTGTCAGCGAGGACTCGGTGACCGTGGTAGGCGCCAGCCCGGCGGGCGTCTTCTATGGCCTCCAGACCCTGCGCCAGCTCCTTCCTGACTCCTGGTGGCGGGCATCCAGCGGCAGTGCCAGCCCGCCGGTCGAGCTCGCCGGCATCGACATCGAGGACCGGCCGGCCTTCTCATGGCGCGGTGTTCACCTGGACGTGTCCCGGCACTTCATGCCGAAGGGCTTCGTGCTGAAGCTGATCGACCTGATCGCCCTTCACAAGTGCAACGTCCTGCACCTGCACCTGACCGATGATCAGGGCTGGCGCATCCCGATCGAGCGGTATCCTCGACTTGTCGAGGTGGGAGCCTGGAGACGGGAGTCGCCGGTCGGGCACTACCGGGAGCGCCGCTTTGACGGCACCCCCCACGGTGGCTACTACTCGACCGAGGATCTCCGGGAGATCGTCGCGTACGCCGCCGAGCGGTTCGTTGCCGTGCTCCCGGAGATCGACATGCCCGGCCACATGGTGGCGGCCATCGCCGCCTACCCCGAGCTCGGCAACTCGGGCACCCAACGCGAGGTCCGCACGTCGTGGGGCATCTCCGGCCACGTGCTCAACCTGGAGCCTGCCACGTTGCGGTTCTGCAAGGACGTGCTGGATGAGGTGCTGGACATCTTCCCCTGGACGTACGTCCACATCGGCGGGGACGAATGCCCGACGACCGAGTGGGAGTCCAGTGCCAGTGCTCAGAGCCTGATGAGAGACGAAGGGCTCGAGACGGAGCGGCAGCTGCAGGGCTGGTTCACCGCCAGGATCGGCGAGCATCTCGCAGCGCGCGGGCGGGTCCTGGTGGGTTGGGACGAGATCCTGGAGGGCGGCGCGCCTGCCGGCGCCGTCGTCATGTCCTGGCGTGGCGAGCAGGGCGGGGTCGAAGCGGCGAACGCCGGTCACGACGTCGTCATGGCACCTCAGCAGTGGCTGTACTTCGACTGGTCATACGCAGACGACCCGAGGGAGCCGATCGCCATCTGCCCGGCGATCAGCGTCGAGCGGGTCTGGTCCTATGCCCCGGTGCCGGACGCCATCGGTGAGGACCAGCGTCATCACGTGCTCGGCGCCCAGTGCCAGCTGTGGACGGAGTACGTACCGAACGCGGATCACGCGGAGTACCTGTACTTCCCGAGGGTGTGCGCTTTCTCGGAGCTCGTATGGTCTGGAGAGGCGTCTGCTCGTGGCGCCGAGTTCGCCGAGTTCGAGCGCCGTCTCGGTTCCCACCTTGCTCGCCTCGACGCGCTCGGCGTCAATTACCGACCCCTCGCGGGCCCGACTCCCGGGCAGGCGCGGATCTGGCAGGACGTCTGACAATGGCAGGCATGGTGAACGTGAGTGTCACGCTGGCACAGGTGGTGGAGCGTCTCGGGCTGGGAGGTGGCGGCGTTCGATGGGCGGAGGGGCTCGATGCCCTCGGGCCACCTCCGTTCGACGTGGCGCTCCCCGGCGGCGATGCTGTTGGCGAGCTCCTCGCCCAGCTCAACGTGGATCCCGCCGATGCCGCCGACGTGCTCGCCAGCCTCCCATCCCCGGATGGGTGGCCCGAGTGGTGGTGGTTGCTGGAGCGGTCGGTGCATCAGCTCACGAGCTCCATGGGCGACCCCAGCCAGTCTCACGGCGGCTGGCCGGACTGGATCGGATCCGAGCAGGCCGTGCCGTTGGCGCGGCGCTGCTTCATGGCCCACGTCTTCCTCGCAACCGTGCCGCACACGCGGGTATGGCACCTCGCCCGCGGCATCCCCGACGACACGTCGTGGGCGTCGCTTCAGGACCTCGGCCGCCACATGGCCATCCATCGTCGCACCTACGGTGCGACCGGGGTCGACGCGGCATGGTGGCTCTCGCACTGCCTGCGTGGCGAGTCATTCGATCTCGGCCGCCTGCAGTTCACCTATTTCGAGCTCGCTCACGGCGACGACACCCCGTGGTGGTACCCCTGGGACGAGGCCGAGACACTCGGCGAGGGGTTCCGCCAGGGTGATGCGTGCATCGGCGTCCACATCCCCGAGTCGGGGCCGATGACCCCGGAAGCCTGCGACGAGTCGTTCAGCCAGGCGGCCGCCTTCTTCCCGCGCTACTTCCCGGTACCCAGCCAGAGCCGGCGCCTTGCCACCTGCTGGTCCTGGCTGCTCGACGACGAGTTGGGCAACTGGCTCCCCGAGGAATCGAACATCATGAGGTTCCAGCGCCGTTTCGAGCTCGTGCCAGGTGGGATGCCGACCAACGACGCCCTCAAATTCGTCTTCCGGACGCCGATCCCCTCCGAGGGCGTGAACGAGCAGTTCCTCGCGTCGCTGCCCGTCCGGACGACGCTCGAGCGAGCGATCATCGCCCACTTGAGAGCCAGCGGCCAGTGGCGTTCTTGCAGCGGTTGGGTGGATCTGTCAGCGACCTGACCGGATGTCGCCGGCGATCTCGCTCAGGCAGCTCTGGCGGTCGAACACCGCACGGCCCGCCACGATCGTGGCCACCACCGAGAGATCGGGCTCGAGGACGACGAGATCCGCAGGCGCACCGGCTCTCAGGTGTCCGAGGCCGGAGTCGCCGAGGCCGGCAGCCGCCGCCGGCGTTGCCGACGCCGCAGCCAGAGCTGCATCGAGGGGCATCCCGACGACAGTGAACAGGTTCCGCACCGCCGCGTCCATGGTAAGGACGCTGCCCGCCAACGTCGCCGGGTCGCTCGCGAGGGTCACGCGGTCTGCTTGCACCGACACCTCGAGGCGCCCGATCTCGTAGTTGCCCGGCTCGAGACCCGCCGCCGGCACCGCATCGCTGACGGCGACGAGGCGTCTCGGGGCGCAACGCGCCGCCAAGGCGAGCGCGGCCGGGTGGACGTGCTGCAGATCGGCCACGACTTCCAGCGTCACCCTGTCGTCGAGCAGGAGCGCCGTCACCGCACCCGGTCGCCGGTGGTGCGGGGGCGCCATGGCGTTGAACAGATGGGTGGCGTGGCGGGCACCGGCCTCGATGGCGGCCAGCGTCGTCTCGTAGTCGGCGTCGGTGTGACCCACGGCGACCCGGATACCCGCGCGGATCGCCTCCGCTATGAGCTCGTGGCTGCCGCGAAGCTCGGGGGCCACGGTGACCATGCGGACGCAACCGCCGGACGCGGCGACCAGCGACCTGAGCTCGGCGACGTCAGGAAGCCGAAGCGAATCGGGGTTCTGGGCGCCCATGCGTGCCCGCGCGATCCATGGGCCTTCGAGATGGACGCCTCGGATCGTCGCCCCATCGCTCACGCCGCCGCCGCCCACGACCTCGGCCACGCCTTCCACCGTGGTCCGCAGCCGATCGGGCGAGTCGGACACGGTCGTGGCGAGCATCGACGTCGTCCCGTGCCGGGCGTGAAATCGCGCGATCCGTTCAACCGACGCCACCACGCCGGCAACGTCGTCGCCGTTGACTTGGGCACCGTCGCCACCGTGAACGTGCACGTCGAAGTAGCCGGGTGCCACGATCCTCGAACCGAGGTCGATCGCCGGGCCGGGGAGGTTGTCTCCGGGCCTGCCTTCACCGACCAGGGTAATGACGCCACCTCGCACGGCGACATAACCGGGCGAGAGCACCGCCTCCGGTGTGGCGACGCTACCGGCGGTGAGCACGTAGCTCACGTGATCGTGACCTTCGTCAATCCTTCGGGGGAATCCGGGTCGCGCCCGCGGAGCCGGGCGAGCTCCAATGCCAGCTGCTGGCCTCGCACGACAGCGAGCACCGGTGCGAACGCCTCGGGTGCCTCCGGCGACCAGTCTGCCGAGCTCCCGGCCACGGGCCCGGCCAGACGAACGGAGGCGCCCCGCAGGCGCAGGTCAGCGACCAGCGCGCGGATGTCCTCGGATGCCGGCCCAGGGTGAGCCAAGGCCAGGATGGGTATCCCGGTCGAGGCGATGGCGATCGGTCCATGGCGCAAGTCAGCGGACGAGAAGGCCGTGGAGAGTATGGAGGTCGTCTCCTCCACCTTCAGTGCGCACTCGGCCGCCGCGCCGTAGAGCAAGCCTCGCGCCACCGTGACGAAACGATGGTCCGCTCCCGACAGCCACCCTGCCAACGCGCGGCTCGGCTCGACATCTCTTACGACATCGGCGACCTGTGACGGCAGGGCCGCCCAGTGGTCCTCAACCACGCCGATGTCGCCCACAGCGGCGGCGATGACCGCGAAAGCGACGATCTCGGCCGTCACCGTCTTGGTGGCTGGTACGGCCTTTTCCGCGCCGGCGTCGAGTGAGATGACGGCATCGGCGATCTCGGCGAGTGGGCTGTCCGCGTCGTTCGTGATCGCGATCGTTCGGCCGCCGGACACCTTGGCTCGTTCGAGTACCGCGGCGATCTCGGGCGTGCGCCCCGACTGCGACACGGCGATCACGACGTAGCCGGAGAAGTCGACCTCTGCCCCGTACAACAAGTGGACGCTCGGGGACGCCGACGTCACGGGGCGCTTCGTGGCGATCTCGAGGAGATAGCGGCCACACGTGGAGGCGTGGTCGGACGAGCCCCGTGCGACGACCACGGTGCCGGCGAGCGGCGCCTCGAAGCAGCGAGCCAACTCTGGTTGGAACTGCGCCCGCCGCCCGATCAGTGCCGCCAGCGCCTCGGGCTGCTCGGCCATCTCGGCTTCCATCGTCGTCCCAAGCAGCCGTGCAGCGCTCACGGGGCGACGTTACTCCGGGGCAGTGTCAACTCCTTGAGGCGCAGACGGCGCCGCCGCCGGTCGCGCGGGCGCCACGTTGCCGGCGTGAGCCGACCGTAGCCGCCGATCGAGGTGGTACTCCGTGGCGATCGTGGCAAGGCGCTCGACTTCGGCTGTAGCGCGGCTGGATGGCTCGGCAAGGGCCAAGCGGAGGCGCCCGCCCATAATATGGCGGATCAGTGCCACGGTCTCCGGGGACACGGCATGCCCACTCCGGCACGACCTGCACAAGAAACCACCCACCGCCTCGTCAAACGCCACCAACTCCGCAGGCTCGCCGCAGGCGGCACACTGCTCGATAACCGGGCCGACGCCCTCGAGCGCCAGCAGCTTCCACAAGAAGGCGCCGAGCAGCACTGCTCCACCGTCGCCGGCGAGCGTGGTCAGGGCGCCGACCAGCATGCGGAACAGCTCGGGCATGGGTTGCCGTTCGACCGCTACCTGATCCACCGCCTCGAGCATCGTGAACGCAACCGGCATCTTGTCGAGGTTCTCGCGGATCGGGCGGAACGAGTCGATGATCTCCGCCTGCGTGACCACGTCCAGCTCCCGGCCGCGCCAGCACATGATCGAGACCTGCGTCATGAGGTCGAGCCGCCCGCCGAGCTTGGACTTGGTCTTGCGGACCCCCTTCGCGACGGCTCGCACCTTGCCGTGGTTCGGCGTGACGAACGTGATGATCCGGTCCGCCTCACCGAGGCGCATGGTCCGCAGCACCACACCTTCGTCCTGGAACGTCGCCACTCCCTCCAACCTACGGCCCACGCCGGTCGCAAGCGCCTCAGCGGCGTCGGCTCGGGTCGCTCGGCTCAAGCCCGAGACGGAAGAGGCGCCGGCAGTCGCCTGGGTCCTCGTCGGCCTCGCCGGGGTCGTGACGGTGTGGTTGACGTCGCTTCGCGTCTCCCGGCCCGAGGCGCCGGAGTGAAGAACATCGCCATTTCCCGCAAAGGCCGGCCGGGTCCAGACACGCCGGTCGCGGTGGCGGCGACGCGCCTCGTCGGGGAGCTCTGAGCAAGCTCGTGCACGTCGGCGACGAGCGCGACGCGCCCGACGACCCAAGGCTCAATGCCGATCGACGGTCCGGGGGTCCAGCCTGGCCCCCCGCCGATTAAAAGATGATTGCGATGGATATACTAGAATCAAATTCGTTCGGCAGTATCTATGTAGGAGCACTTTCGTTGTTCAAGCACCGCTTTCCCATTCTCGTGACCATCGGCGTCGTCGCCCTCGGTGCCGCCGCCTGCTCATCGTCGAGCTCGTCGAGCACGACCACCGTGACGACCGCCCAGCCGGGCTCGTCTCCCGGTGGCGCGCTCGGCGGGTCAGCCGACACGTCGACCCCGACCGTCAGCCTGACCGGCGCCGGTGCCAGCTCGGCCCAGCCGTTCCTCACCCGCGCGTTCTACGACTACAACCGCTCGAACCCGAACGTCACGGTGAACTACTCGCCGACCGGCAGCTCCGTAGGCATCTCGGACATCCAGGCCAACAACGTGAACTTCGGCCAGAGCGAGATCCCGATGAGCTCGTCGGACCTCGCAAAGGCGACGGGTGGCCCGATCCTGCAGCTTCCGATCGACCTGGGCGGAGTCGCCATCTCGTACAACGTGCCGGGCACACCGAAGAACCTCCACCTGAACGGCAACCAGCTCGCTCAGATCTACCTGGGCAAGATCACCGACTGGCACCAGATCGACTCGTCCATCCCGTCGGGCATCCATATCGTCGCCGTTCACCGCGCCGACTCGTCGGGCCCGGGCTATGACCTCGACCAGTACCTGATCGACACGTCGCCGACATGGGTCACCGCGACCGGCACGACGACCGCCTCGAAGACTTGGCCCGAGGCCAATGTCGGCATCGGCCAGCAGCTCAACTCGGGCGTTGCCACCTACGTGAAGCAGACGCCGGGCGCCATCGGTTTCATCGAGTACTCGTACGCCCTGCAGAACAAATTCACGAACGCCTCGTTGTTGAACAAGGCCGGCGCGTACGTGGCGCCGACGACCGCTTCGATCGCCGCCGCCGGCTCGCACGCCGCCAACCTCAGCGCGTCGAACTACAACATCGTCAACGGGACCGGCCGGGGGACCTACCCGCTGGCCAACTTCAGCTGGTCGCTGATCTACCAGAAGCAGAAGATGATCAACACCGGGATCGCACTCGGCAAGCTGCTCGATTGGGTGTCGTCGACCGGCCAGCGCAATGCTCTGCCCCTGGGCTACGCGCCGCTGCCGGCCAACGTGCAGGCCGTCGCCCACGCGACCCTCCTCAAGCTCGAGGACTCGACCGGCTCGGCGCTCTTTAGCTCGTGAGCTCGTTGTTGGCGCCGGACGGGTTCGCCGGCGCCGACCCCTCGTCCCCGGTCCGGGGCGTGCGCGAGGCGCTCGAGCGTCGGCGTGCCCGAGCCCATGGACACGTGTACGCCGTCGTGCGCTGGGCGGGCGCCGGGATCTTTGCCGCCGTCTTCGTGACGTTGCTGGTCACGTTGTTCGACCAGGCCAGCGCGGCGCTCGGCCACATGGGCATCGCCATTCTGTGGACCGGGTGGAACCCCGCCAAGAACCAGTACGGCGCGGGCGTGTTCATTGTCGGCACCCTGCTGACCACGCTGGTGGCACTGGTCGTCGCGGTGCCCATCGGCATTGGCACCGCCGTCCTTTTGTCCGAGCTCGCCCCCCGATGGATCGCCGCGCCGTTCACGCTGATGGTCGAGTTCCTGGCTGCCGTTCCGAGCATCGTCGTCGGCTTGTGGGGGCTCATCGTCCTCACGCCGCTCTTCGCCACCCACGTCGAACCGTTCCTGAAGAAGGTGCCACTCCTCAACGTGCTGTTCCACGGCACGGCCTACGGGGCCAGCGTGCTGCTGGCCGGGGTGGTGCTCGCCGTCATGATCCTGCCGACGATCGTGGCTTTGAGCCGCGTGGCGATGTCAGGGGTCGCCGTCGCCGACCGTGAGGCCGGGTTGGCGCTCGGCGCCACCCGCTGGCAGGTCGTGAGCAAGGCGGTGGTCCCCGGGGCTCGGCGCGGCATCCGCGCCTCGATCACCCTCGCGATGGGCCGAGCCCTCGGTGAGGCGATCGCGGTGGCCCTCGTGATCGGCAACAACACCTCCCTTCCGCACTCGTTGCTGTCGCCGGGGGCCACGCTGGGCTCGGCCATCGTCAACTCGTTCAGCGAGGCCACACCCGGGAGCCTGGAGAAGAGCGGGGTGGTCGCGCTCGTGGTGGTGCTGCTTGCCATCTCGGTGCTGGTGAACGCCGGTGGGCAGCTGCTGCTGCGGGCACGAAAGCCAGGGTTACCGCCGCGAGGACCGGTGACCGAGTCGGCGTCACCGATCATGCCGACCGTTCCCGGTGTCCCGGACACGGCCGGAACGACGACGTGACCGACGCGCCGATTGCCTTCGAGTCATCGCCGTCGCTGTCGGCCGCCGTGGTCCGGCGCGCCCTCGTGCGGGACACGGCGCGGCGCAGCCTGGCCCGCCGACGCCTCGCGGGACGGGTGGCCACGTCGCTGTGCACCGTCGCCCTGTGCATCTCGCTCGTCCCGCTCGTCGCCCTGATCGCGTACATCATCTCCAGGGGACTGCCGGCGCTGTCGGGCGGGTTCCTCGTCCACACGCCGACGCCCGAGGGGATCCCGGGCAACGGCATCGGCAACGCCATCGTCGGCACGCTCATCATCGTCGGCCTGGCCATGGCCATGGCGGTGCCGGTAGGTCTCGCCGCCTCGCTGTTCGTGGTGGAGCGGCCGGGCAAGCTGTCGGGGGCGCTCCGCTTCGCCGCCAACGTCCTCACTGGCGCGCCGTCGATCGCGATCGGCGTCTTCGCGTACGCGGTCTTCGTCGTGAACTTCGGCTACTCGGGCCTCGCCGGGAGCTTCGCGCTGACCGTGCTCATGCTGCCGATCATGCTGCGGTTCAACGAGGAGGCGATGTTCACGGTCCCGGCCGACCTGTGGGAGGCGGGGCTCGCCCTCGGTTCGCCCCGGGCCCGGGTCGTGCGCTCGGTGGTGCTCCGCTCCGCGCTCCCGGGTATCGTCACCGGCAATCTGCTCGCGATGGCCCGAGCCATCGGCGAGACCGCTCCGCTGATCTTCACCATCTTCGGAAGCCAGTTCTTCGTCTTCCGCCCGACGTCGCCGATGTCGGCCATGCCGCTCACCATCTACGACAACGCCACCCAGGCCTACCCTGACGCGCAACAGACGGCTTGGGGGACCGCGCTGGTCCTCATGGTGCTCGTGATCATTCTGTCCGTCGTTGCCCGCGTGGTGGCGGCCCATCTGAACCGCAAGACTCGATGATGTGGACGACCCGCAGGAAGGAACGCCGGTGAACCCGGACATGACGGCCACCCTGGCCGCCCGGCTGGCCGACGAGCTCCACCACGGGCACTCGGCCGAGCGCCGGCCCGGGGCGTCCTCGCCTGGCGCGTCACCCGGCCCGCCGGCCGTGACGCTCGACGACGTGAGTGTGTCGTTCGGTGGCAATGTGGCCGTGCGCAAGGCCACCTTGGACCTGGCAACCAACCGGGTCACCGCGCTGGTCGGACCGTCGGGGTGCGGGAAGACATCGATCTTGCGGGCGATCAACCGGCTCCACGACCACACGGGCGGCACCGTGACCGGCACTATCCGCCTTGGCGATCTCGACGTGTACGCCGCCGACACCCAGCCCGAGCTGGTGCGCAGCCGGGTGGGCATGGTCTTCCAGCGGCCCAACCCGTTCCCCACCATGAACATCTTCGACAACGTGGTGTCGGGCCTGCGCTTCAACGGTGTGCGGTCGAAGTCGCTTCTCGCCGAGGCGGGCGAGGCGGCACTTCGCCAGGCGGCGCTGTGGGACATCGTGAAGGACCGGCTGCGCGACCCGGCCATCAAGCTGTCCGGAGGCCAACAGCAGCGCCTGTGTATTGCCCGAGCGCTGGCCGTCGAGCCCGAGGTGCTCCTCATGGACGAGCCGTGTTCGGCCCTCGACCCGATCGCCACGGGGAAGATCGAGGCGCTGATCACCGAGCTGTCTGCGCGCGTGACGATCGTGCTCGTCACTCACAACATGTTCCAGGCGGTCCGGGTGTCCGACGACACCGCCGTCTTCCTGCTCGGCGAGGACCGAGTCGGTGAGCTGGTGGAGGTGGGGCCGACCACCGAGGTGTTCAGTTCGCCGACCGACGAGCGAACCAAAGCGTACGTGGCCGGCCACATCGGATAGCCGCCAAGCACGACCTGCAAAACTGCGGACAACCTGACTCCTGCGCCGCGGCCGTTGGCCGTGCTGGATAGCGAGGGTCTCTGGGCCGCAGCGAGGAACGACAGAGAGGAGCCAGGGCGGTTGTGGCGCTCTCGCGGGAGGCGGGCGTCCCTGTTCTCGTCCCCGCTCCAGGTCGTCGCGATCACGGAGATCCTGCCGCCCCGAGCCCGGAGGCGGAGCCACGAGGTAGGACCCCGAGCCCGGAGGCGGAGCAGAGCCCTCAGCGAGATCGCGTAAGACCGTGCAGCTTGCCGCCGAGCCCGATGAGCGCAACCCCGGCTACCACGACCACGACGATCGCCAACGCTGCCTGATCACCGAGGATGGCAAGCAACACGAGGAACGCGAACACGGCCAACCCGAGGCACGCCCCTGAGATGACACCGATGTGATCCCGCAGCTTGGCCGGCGGTCGCTCGTTCGAAGCCGGCTCGGCCGCATCAGGGGTCTTGCTCATCACGTCAAGCCGCCGTACCGGCGCTCCCGGCGTTGGTACTCCCTGATCGCGTCGAACAGGTTCTCCCGCCGGAAGTCCGGCCAGAGGACATCGCTGAACACGAGCTCAGAGTACGCGAGCTGCCACAGGAGGAAGTTCGAGATGCGGAACTCTCCCGACGTCCGCACGACGAGGTCGGGATCAGGCATGTCCGGCCAGTAGAGCCGCGAGCGGATCGCCTTCTCGTCCACCTTCTCAGGCTTGACGCCGTCGGCGACGATGGCCTTCACGGCGTCGACGATCTCGGCGCGGCCCCCGTAGTTGAAGCAGATGGTGAGCGTCATCCGGCGCTTGCGCTCCGTCAGCGCTGCGGATTCGTCCATGTGGCGCAGCAGCCGCTTGGGCACGCGCCAGTCGCGCCGCCCGGTGAAGCGGATGCGGACGCCCTTTCGCGCCAGGTCGTCGCGGTGACGCGTGAGGATGCCCTCGTTGAAGTTCATGAGGAAGCGGACCTCGTCGGGGGGACGTCGCCAGTTCTCGGTGGAGAAGGCGAACATCGACAGCCAGCGCACTCCGACGTCGAGAGCCCCGTCCACTGTGTCGAACATCGCTTCCTCGCCTGCGGCGTGCCCCGCAGTCCGGGGGAGCCCCCGGGCGCGCGCCCAACGCCCGTTGCCGTCCATCACACAAGCGATGTGGCTTGGGACGCCATTGAAATCGATGCCCTCGGTTGGCACGAGGCGAACTTAGCCCGGACGCTGGGCAGTACCCTGTGCAGCGTCCGCCGGGCCGCGTCCATCAGCGGCCAGCACGGCGTCGACCCAGCGGACCGCCACTGACCTCGCAAGTGCCACATCGCCGGCGCTGATCAGGGGCCACAGGATGTCATCGACGAGGTCACCCCAGTTCAGGCCCTCGCTGGACCTTCCCGCTGATCGGATGGTGGCCCTGGCTTCACCGACGATCTCCGCCAGCATCCCCACATCCGGGCCGACGACCTCGCCGATCCGCCGGCGCACCCACCCGGCGAGCCACGGGCTCACTCCTGCGGTGGACACGGCGACGGATACGTCACCGCTCCTCAGCACTGCCGGCATAAGAAACGAGCACGACGCCGGGTCGTCCGCCGCATTCACGAGCACCCCGGCTCGCTGAGCGTCGACGTACACCTGCCGGTCCACCGCCGGGAGGCCCGTGGCGGTTACGACCAATCGGTACGACGCAGCCTCACCGGCTCGGTATCTCCGGCGCTCGATGGTGACGGGCAACTGCTCAACCTGCGGGGACGTCGCCAGGGCGACCAGGGTCACCTCGGCACCGCATTCCAGCAGCGAAGCCGCTTTGCGGGCTCCGATCGGGCCCCCGCCGACGACCAGGCACCGCTCGCCTTCAAGCCGCAAGGCCAGGTGAAACAGCGGTGCCGCTGGCCTGGTGGCGATCGGCGCCACAGCCGCGAGCACGGGAGCAGCGGCGTGCTCCTCGGGCGCCGAAGCGCCCGGAGCTGCGACGGAAGTGGGTGGCGGGGCTGTCATCGTGAGCGAGCTACAGGAATACCCTCAAAAGCTGATCGGTTTAGTCAGATATAGTAATTGCACAGATTGCGAGGCCATCGTCGGCAATCACCGAAGGGGACGGTAATTTGAATACCAATGAGGGAACCGCAGTGATCGAGGACGTCCGGGTGAATGAGCAGGAGCTAGCCGCCGCCTCGGCCCGCCTCGAATCACTGCCGATCGAGGAAGCCGCCAAGGGTGCGATCGACTGGGTGATCGAGCACGCGGGCGGCAAGTATGCCGTCGCCAGCTCGTTCCAGGACGCCGTCCTGATCGACCTCGTGATCAAAGCCGACCCGAATGCCGAGATCATCTTCCTCGACACCGACTTCCATTTCCCCGAGACGCTGGCGTTCGTCGAGCGGCTCAGGAAGACCTGGAACCTCAACCTCACGACAACGCACCCATCAATCGGTCGGGAGGAGTCGCCCTGCGGGTCCCCCCGCTGTTGCGAGCTCCGCAAGGTCGTGCCGCTGAACGCCGCCCTCGAGGGCAACAAGGCCTGGATCACCGGCTTGAAGCGGGTCGACACGCCCGAGCGTGTTGGCGCGCCGATCCTCGCCTGGGACCATCAGCGGAACATGGTGAAGGCGAACCCGCTCGCGACCTGGACCGACCAGGACATCGACGACTACCTCGAGCGCAACGGGCTCCCGCTTCACCCGCTCACGTACGTGGGCTACGTCTCCATCGGCTGCGCACCCACCACCCAGCCGGTTGCCGACGGTCACAACCCCCGCGAGGGGCGCTGGCCGGGCAGTGACAAGACCGAGTGCGGGCTGCACGTCTAGCCCTCCCGGACTCGTCCACCTTCCCGCCACCGAACCCGCCTCCCCGCTCGCCGAAGGCCTGCGATCGCCGTGGAATTCGTCCGTCCGTTCCGGACCCTCAACACGCTCA
>Ga0187860_1000820_pt1 | contig 28947 bp, 18 predicted proteins | sample June2016WEW_10_4_FD_132981 | JGI IMG/M metagenome (GOLD analysis project Ga0187860, IMG submission 132981) | Peatland microbial communities from SPRUCE experiment site at the Marcell Experimental Forest, Minnesota, USA - June2016WEW_10_40 | ecosystem: Environmental > Terrestrial > Soil >...
CGTGTAGCACCCGATGTCCCCCGCCACGATGCAGTCCCGCTTGCGCAGCGCGTCAAACACAATCCGGTATTGGCACGCTTCGCAGAGCTGCGGCGGTTTGCCGGGCGGCTTCGCCGGCTCCGGGCTGAGGTCGTTGTTGAGAATGCGCCGCACACGGGGCACGTCCAGTTCGCCGAACCGGTACATGTCCGCCTTGCCTTCCACCGGAATGCCCGCGGCGCGGATGGCTTCGACCAGGTACGGATCGCCTTCCTCGATCACCACGCAACGCCCGACGCCCTTCACGAACTGCGCGATCTTCTTCATCGGCAGCGGATGCGTAAACCCCAGCTTGAGCACGCGCGCCTCCGGCGCGGCTTCGCGCGCGTGCATGAAGGCAATCCCCGAAGTGATGATGCCGAGCGATTGGCCGCCCTGCACAATGCGGTTCAAAGCACAGGTCTCATTCCACTCCTGCAACTCCGCCAGCTTCGCGCGCAGCCGCCGGTGCGCGGGCCGGGCGTAGGCCGGGATCATCACGCGCCCACGGATGTCCCGCTCGAAGTTCGCCGGTTTGGGCCCCCCGTGGTTCTCGCGCGGCCGCACGACGCTGTAGCTATGGCAGACGCGCGTCGTGGCGCGGAACAAGACCGGTATCTTCCACCGCTCCGACAGCTCGATCGCCGCCCACAGGAAATCATAGGCCTCCTGCGAGTCGGACGGCTCGAGCATCGGCAACCCCGCCGCCACCGCGTACCGCCGGTTATCCTGTTCGTTCTGGCTCGAAGCCATGCCCGGGTCATCCGCCGAGACGATGACGAGCGCGCCGCTCACGCCGGTGTAAGCGGCCGTGAAGAGCGGGTCCGAGGCCACGTTCAGGCCGACGTGTTTCATCGCGCACAGCGCCCGCGCCCCGCCGAACGCCGCGCCGAGGGTCACTTCCAGCGCCACCTTCTCGTTCGGGGACCACTGGGCCTGCCCGCCCAGTTCTGAGAAATGCTCGAGGATTTCTGTGGACGGTGTGCCGGGGTATCCGGCTCCGAGCGCGACACCCGCGTGCCGCGCCGCCAGCGCGATGGCTTCGTCGCCGCTTAACAGAAGTCTCTTTGACTCATTCATTCGATAAAATGCGCGCCAGCTTAATACCCCGTTCCTGGGCGCTTGAGAAACAAATTCGGTTGCCTTCACCCGATCATAAGGCAATAAGGCAATTGTACACTTGCCTTTCGCTGCCCCCTGCCCCTCATGACCGGAACAAAACTTCTTCGCGGTGGAACATCCATACCGTTGCGGCCAGGGCCGTAGCGGCATACAGGCAGGCCGACCCAAAAATGAGCAGTATGTAATTCCAATGCCAGGTGCCGGCAATCATTTCCTTGCAAACGAGGCTGACATTCAAAAGGGGCACCACGGCGAACGAGGCATTTAGGTCCACCCCGGGCAGCATCGCGACCACCGTGGGCACGATCGCTACGAACATCAGCGGGCCGCAATAGCTCTGCGCTTCGCGGAAACTTCTCGAAAACAAGCCTACCATCAGCAGCACCGCCGAGAGCGTCACCGCCACCGGCAGCAGCATCAGAAACATTCCGGCCAATCCCCCGATATCAATGCTGGCAACGGTCTTCAGGGCTGCCTGCGGCAGTGAACCCGCCATGGCCCGTTTGGCGAAGTGGAACGTGGTCCCCATGCTTAACAGCGACAGCACGACCGTCCCGATGGAGGCAGTGAGCACCATCAGAAATTTCCCCAACACCAGGTCGGTTCGCCCGATCGGACAGCAAAGAATCGTTTCCATCGTTCCCCGCTCTTTCTCGCCGGCGGTGACATCCAGCGCCGGATACATGGCACCCGTCAGGCAAAATATGATGATGACGTAGGGAAGAATCCCGCCCAGCACGTTCCCGGTGACCTTCGCCGGCGGCGCGACATTCTGCCGTTGAATTGTGAATGGTTTCAGAACCTCCACTGGAACGCCCCTGTTTTCCAGGCGTTCCTGCACCGTCGCGTCCTGCAGATTACGGAAGAAGGCATTCAGGTTTTCCGCCGCAAAACCCGATTTTATCTCGCCTTGATACTCGTAAATCTCAACCTTGGCCTTGTCCCCGCGGGCGAGCGCGGCGTCGAAATCCGGAGGCAGCTTCACTACGGCGCGAACCGTCTTCTCCACAATCTGATTCGTGAAGTCCTCCGTCGCCGGGACGATCTGGAAGTTCCTTGCCGCGCGCAGTGCCGAAAGCACTTTCGGCGAGTTTTCGCCGCCGATGATCATTACGCGCGGAATCTCCTGCCGTGCCTTCGTCATGGTTTTCATCATCAGCGCGCCGACGCCGAACATCAGCAGCGGCATGACCAGCACGGGCACCACGATCATGGAAATGATCGTGCGCCGGTCGCGCAGTGAATCACGCAATTCCTTGCCATAGACGATGCGGATGGCGCGCCCGTTCATGGCCGGCCCTCCACGACCCGCACAAAAATGTCCTCCAGATCGGTCAGGCCGTATTGCGTCCGCAGTTCCGCCAGCGTGCCATCCACCAGCAGCCGTCCACGGTCAATGATGCCGATGCGGTCGCAAAGCTTCTCGGCCTCGCTCATCACGTGCGTGGAAACAATCACGGTCTTGCCCTGCTGCCGGCAATCACGAATGAACTGAACGATGGTTCGCGCCGTCATCACGTCCAGCCCAACCGTTGGTTCGTCAAAGATCATGACCGGCGGATCGTGAACCAGCGTCCGGGCGATGGACACTTTCTGTTTCATCCCGCTGGAAAGCTTGTCGCAGCGGCGGTCGGCGAACTCGCCCATCTCCAGCGTGGCAAACACTTCGCGCAGGCGGCCCTGGAGCAGATCCTCCCCGACGCCGTGCAACCGCCCGAAATACTCGACCGTTTCCCGCGCCGTAAGCCGTCCATATAACGCCGTGCCAGTGGAGAGAAACCCGATGCTGGCGCGAATTCCTTCCGGCTCGCGGACGGCGTCGTGACCCGCGACACAAATCGTTCCCGAACTGGGTTGGAGCAGAGTGGCCAAGAGCCTTAACGTGGTGGTTTTGCCGGCCCCGTTGGCTCCCAACAACCCGTAAATCCGCCCAGGCTCGCAGCGTAAATTGATGCCATCCACCGCGCGCGTCTCCCCGCGTTTCCGGTCGCGGAACACTTTGGTCAGTTGGTATGTTTCGATCACAAAGATTAGAGCAGCCTCGCCGCGGTTAATCACGGTCTGCGCCCATTGAATGGGGCAATCACTACCAAGGCAAGCATCAGATCGTCACGCAGGATGTTGCCGGTCCGACCGTGTTGCAACCGGCGCACCCCCCGGGCATGGCAAATTGTCTTTGGCGCGGGTGACCCAGAAGACTTCCCGCAGGGACAGATCGGCCAAGGGCGCGGTCGCCAGCCGTGATGGGCAGCAACTGTTGAAGGAAATCTAACTCCCGGACCACTGAGCGGAGGCGCCAGTAAGGCATCAACCAAACCAACGAGCGGCCTCGTCAGTTTGCGACTGGCGGGTCTTGCAACGGAGAGCGACCGCGAGCCCGACCAGGAGGGCCGCCTCGGGGAGAATCGCCCAGGGATCGTGGCGGTAGTTGGGCAAGCGGCTCAGCCAAGTGAAGGGCGGAAGCTCGTTAAAGATGCGCCCGAGGAGGTGGTGCAGATGGGGCTGGCGATAAAAGGGGATCCGAAAGCGGAAGATTTCCTGCGCGTGAATAAAAACCCAGTCCAGGTCCGGGAGCGAAGCAAAAATGATCCCCCACTTGAAGGGCTTCCACCACCAATAGAGGAACAAGACGGTGACCAGCACGAGCGCGGAATGGTAACCGACCCAAATCGGGCTGTGGAAATCCGGGTTGGCGGGGTGGTAGGTCAGGTTGGCAAGTTTGTCGAGCAGCCCGTGAGACAGGAAGGCACAGACGGCGGTGAGGCCCAGGGCCAGACGGCGATGCTGTTTCCAGTGGAAGGCTTTTTGAATGAGAACGCCGGCGAGGAAGTGGGTGGGGAGTTGCACAGGTTCGGGCGGCTGGCCTGGCTTCTAATTCCTAAGTGAGCTTGAGGGCAATGGTGGCGCGCGTGTTGGTGATGAAAAGAGGTTATTGGGTTCCCGCCTTCACGGGCGGGTGGCCTGGCGGCAGCGCTGGCGCGTCGGAAGTTTCCTTCGGTTTCAACTTCTCATCCAGGATTTCCACGCCGGCCTCTTTCTTAAGCTTGGCGATGTAATCCGGGAATTGCTTCTGCAGCGCCTGTTGCGTCAGACCTTCTTTGATGTCGGAAGCCGCCTTGGCAAACTCGATCTTCCGGGCCGGAATCTTCTCGCTCAGTTTGATGATGTGGTAGCCGAACCGCGTGGTGATGATGTCGCTGACCTGATTGGTGTTCAAGGAGAACGCCGCGGCCTCGAACTCCGCGACCATCTGGCCACGCGGGAACTTGTATTCGCCGCCTTTATCTTTCGAGCCCGGGTCTTCGGAATACTCCCTGGCCAGCTTGGCGAAATCTTCGCCGGCGCGGGCGCGTTTCAAGAGGCCTTCCATTTGCTTGCGCTTGGCCGCTTTCTGGTCCTCCGTCAATTCGGCGTTGGTTTTCGGGTCGGTCGTCGTCAGGAGGATATGGCTGGCCCGGACCATCTCGGGCTCTTCGAACCGCCCCGGGTTCTCATCGTAGTACTTCCTGGCGTCCTCGTCGGTGACATTGACCTTGAGTTCGCGCTTGGCCAGCATTTGGGCGGCTCCTTGCTCCGTCATTTCGGCCAGCGCTTCCTCGCGGGTGGTGCCCATGAGTTTCAACTGCCGATTGAGCGCCTCCTCAGAACCGTACTGGGTTTTTGCCTCCGCCAATCGTTTCTCGGCCAAGGCTTTGCCGGCGGCTTTGTCGGCATCGGTGACCCTGGCCTGCAGAAGCTGGCCCTGGATAAGTTGCTCCAGGAGATACTGTTCCAGCGCCCCTGTTTGCTCAGGTGGGACGGGGTGGGCCCGACCTGCAGCCTGCGACTTGAAGCGAATCACCTGTTCGTCCAACTGGCTGCGCTTGACTTCCACGCCTTTGCCTTTGGCCACAAGGTTGTTTCCGAAAAGGCTGGCGGGTTTGGACGCCGGCACGGGCGGCGCGGCGGCGTTGGTTGAGACGGGCTGGTCGGGCGAGGCGCCCCACGCCGGGAGCGACGTTGCCAGGAGAAGCAGGACGAGTGACTTTATCATTCTCTTAATAAACATATACGTTCTTTTGCTAATCTATAGTTTGACCACCTTGACATTGCTGATGTCCGGGTCCCTTTGAATCTCGTCCAACACTTCCGGCGGAGGCACGCTATCCAAATTCAAAACCGTTAAGGCCTGGCCGCCGGCAGTATCGCGGCTCAAGCTCATGCTGGCAATGTTTACTTTGTGCCGGCCCAGCAAGGTCCCCAGGTAGCCCACCATGCCGGGCCGGTCTTTGTTGCTGAGCAGCAGCACCACGCCGAAGGGCACAATCTCGGTCGGCTGGCTGAACACGCGCACGATGCGCGGGTTGTCCGGCGAACCGAAAAAAGTGCCGCCGGCCGAAATGACCTTCTCGCCATTGCGGAAGGCTTGCACGTGCAGCCATTCGTTGAACGTGACCGGCTCGCTCGAACGCTTTTCCTCGACTGTCAGCCCGAGCGTGGAGGCGATGCTGCGCACGTTGACGTTGTTGAGGTCCTTCACCGAGGCGCGCGAAAGAAACCCCAGCAGAACGGCGCGCGTCACCGGGTCGGTGTTCGGCAACTCCTGCGCCTTGCCGCCAAAGGTGATGTGGAGGCGGTCCACCTGCGGCGGGGCAAGCTGGGCCAGCAACCGGCCCAGTTTCTCGCCCAAAGTCAGGTAAGGCTTGATCTGTTCGTAGGTCTTCGCATCGAGATACGGCAGGTTGACGGCATTGCGCACTTCGCCGGTGAGCAGGTAGCCCGCGATGACCTCGGCGACTTCGATCCCGCACTTCTCCTGCGCTTCGTGTGTGCTGGCGCCCAGGTGCGGGGTCAGCGTGATGGCAGGATGCTTGCGGAACGGGTGCTCGGCGGGCAGCGGTTCGGTGGCATACACGTCGAGCGCAACGGCGGCGACCTTGCCCGAGTCCAGCGCGGCGAGCAGATCGTTCTCGACGATGATCTCCCCCCGGGCGCAATTGACGAGGCAGACCTTGGGTTTCATTTTGGCGAAGGCCGCCGCGTTGAGCATGCCGCGCGTCTGGTCGGTTACGGGCATGTGCACGGTGATGAAGTCCGCGTCCCGATAGACATCGTCCAGGTCGGCGAGCAGTTGGATTCCCAGTGCCTTGGCGCGGGCTTCCGTGAGGAACGGGTCATATCCCAGCACGCGCATCCCGAAGGCCAGCGCCCGTTTGGCGACTTCGCTCCCGATGCGGCCCAGGCCCAGCACGCCCAGCGTCTTGCCCGCCAGTTCGGCCCCTTGAAACTGCTTCCGGTCCCACTGGCCGGCGGTCATCGAGGCGCAGGCCTGGGGGACCTTCCGGGCCAGGCTCAGGATCATCGCGAACGACAGCTCGGCGGTGGAGATGGTGTTGCCCCCAGGCGTGTTCATCACCACGACGCCCCGCTGCGTGGCCGCCTCGACATCCACGTTATCCACGCCCACGCCGGCCCGGCCCACCACCCGCAGCTTCGGCGCCGCCTCGATGACTTTGCGCGTCACTTTGGTCTCGGAGCGCACCACCATCGCCACGACATCTTTGACGACGGGCAGCAGTTCCGCTTCGGTTAGCCGCTTGGGCAAAACGACGACCTCAAACTCGGGTCGCTGTTGCAACAGGGCAATTCCTTTGGGCGACACGGGGTCACATATTAAGATTTTCATAAAGAAGGGCGAAGTGTAGGCATTGGTGGGCGTGAGGTCAAACCCGCAACACAACCCGCAACACAACTCGCAACCCGCTCAACGTGAGCTTGCAGTTCCGGGGGGATCCCGCAGTGATTTCAAGCCCAGGCATCCATCGGCCTGCGGGTCTCGAGTCTCGGACAGCCGGTTGTCTCCTTTCTCTCCACCGTGTCAATTCTTGGGACTCCGAAGACGCCAGGCGGGCCGGGACCGGTCGGCGGGCGCTGGTTCGGGTCGTGGCCCGTGGTTTGCTGCGAAGCACGCATGAGTGCAATCGTGTATAAAGTGAAGCGGAAGAGTGGCGATTACATCAAAGTGGCCGTCGTTCCGTCGAACCACTCGGAAGAGGCGCATTTTGGCCTGGTCGATGGCGTGATCGTCGGCTTCCTGCTGCTGTGCGCTTGCGGGCTGGTTTGCCTGCTGGTCCTGAGCTGACATTCCCCTTCTCCACGCGGACAGCGTTGTTTCAGCCGAGTGGTCTAGCGCGGATTCAAGAGTCCCCGAAATCGTAGCCGCCGACGGCAGTCGGCGCGCTTTTCCTCAGTCACAGAAATCAGCGCTGACTGCCGTCGGCGGCTACGGTTTCTTGCATCCGCCCTGCGGGTGGCCGGTCAAAGCCGATTTGGGCTTGCTGATTGGAAACCGTCCCGGAAAGTGGTAGAGAGGGTCTGGCCGTTAATGACCGAACGCATGCCCTCGCAGTGGGACCAACAAACATGATCGCCCGCGTGACCTTGGAAATCGCGCTCCGCAAGGAGTTCGATTATTTCATTCCGCCCGAGCTGGCGGACCAGGTTGAGGTGGGCAGCCGCGTGCAGGTCCCGTTCGGCTCGCGCAAAGTGCTGGGGTGCGTGACCGGTTTGGCCGAGGAGTCGGCGCGCGCCCGGCTCAAGCCCATCCTGAAGGTCATCGGCGCGCAGACGCTGGTCACGCCCAGTATCCTCAAGCTCGCCTGCTGGATCGGCGATTACTACTGTTGCGCGCCGGAGACGGCCTTGAAAAGCGTCCTGCCCGAGGCCGTCCGCCACCTGCAAGCCAATTGGCGCGAACGGCTTTACGTGCGCGTCCTGCCGGCCAGCGGCGAAGGGCCGAAGCTGCCCAAGCGGCAAAAGGAAGTCTGGCGCATCCTCGAAGAACGGCGCGAGTTGCCGCTGAGCGAATTGCTGGCGCTGGCGAAGACCACGGCGGCGACCGTCCGCCGCCTGGAAGACCGGGGCCGGGTCACGATCGCTCCGGAGATTTCCGAGCGCGACCCTTACGCGCGCGAGCACATTCTGCCCACGCAACCGCTGCCGCTGAACCCGGCGCAAGCTAAAGCGCTCGCGGCAATCAAGGCGGCGATGGACGGGGGGAAGCTGGAAATCCGAAATCCGAAATCCGAAATCCGAAGTGCCAATGAGGCAGGAGATCAAGGTTCAAAGTTCAGCCCGGCCCAGCCATCATCTCTCCTCTATCCTCCATCCTCGCCCTCCGTCCCTCGCCCCTCGACCTTCCTCCTCCACGGCGTCACCGGCAGCGGCAAGACCGAAGTGTATCTGCAAGCCATCGCTCACGCCCTGGAACAAGGCAAGGGCGCGATTGTGCTCGTCCCGGAAATCTCGCTCACGCCGCAGACCGTCGAGCGATTCAAAGCGCGCTTCAGTTCCGGCCCGCTGCAAACGCTGGTGGCGGTGTTGCACAGCCATTTGTCCGCCGGCGAGCGCCACGACGAATGGCACAAAATCCGCCAGGGCCGCGCGCGGATTGCCATCGGCGCGCGCTCCGCCATTTTTGCCCCCGTCGAACCGCTCGGTCTCATCGTCGTGGACGAGGAACACGAGCATACCTACAAGCAGGAGGAGGCGCCCCGCTACCACGCGCGCGATGTCGCCATTGTGCGCAGCCAAATGGAAGGGGCGGTGGTCGTGCTCGGCTCGGCCACGCCTTCGCTGGAAAGTTATTACAACTGCGGCAAGGGCAAATACACGCTGCTCCAGTTGCCCGAGCGGGCCGACGACAAGAAGATGCCCGTCGTGCGCATCGTTGATATGCGCCAGACCGTGCGCCCGGGCAAAGCGGTTCCCATCTTCTCGCCGCAACTTCACGAGGCGATTGCCCGGCGGCTCGAGCAGAAGGAGCAGGTCATTCTATTCCTGAACCGGCGGGGCTATTCCACCTCCCTGCAATGCCCTCTCTGCGGCTTCGTCGCCCAATGCCCGAATTGCAGCGTCTCGCTCACTTACCATCGCCACGAGCAGAAACTCTGCTGCCACATCTGCGCCCACGTCGAACCGGTGCCGGCCGCCTGCCCGAACGACAAATGCCGCAACCCGGCGATTCGCTACGCCGGCCTGGGCACGCAGAAGGTCGAAGCTACCTTGGCCAAACTCTTCCCGCACGCCCGAACCGTCCGCATGGACTCCGACGCCCTGAAGCGGAAGGAGGATTACCGCCGCATCCTCGGCGACTTCCGCGCCGGCAAGATTGATATTCTCGTCGGCACGCAGATGATCGCCAAGGGCCTGCATTTCCCCAACGTCACCCTGGTTGGTATTATTTACGCCGACCTCGCGTTGCATCAGCCGGATTTCCGCGCCGGCGAGCGGACCTTTCAGTTGTTGACGCAGGTGGCCGGGCGCGCGGGCCGCGGCGACATCGAAGGCGAGGTGTTCGTCCAGGCCTTCACTCCGTTTCATCCGGCGATTCAATTCGCCCGCCGGCACGACTTCGAGGGCTTCTATGAGCAGGAACTCGAATTCCGCGAGCAACTCAAATACCCGCCCGTGGGCCGCATGGCCTTGCTGACGCTCAAGGGCCGCAACGAGGAGAAGGTGAAATTCTCCGCCGACTACCTGAAGCGCGAGCTGGAAAAGGCGGTGGGGGACATCAAGGGTCTGGTGATGGCCGGCCCGGCACCCGCGCCGTTGGTGAAGGCCGAGACCTACTACCGCTACCAGATCATGCTGCGCGCACAGCGCATGGCGGCGCTCAGCCAGCGCCTGGCGCTGCTCATTCGGTCGCTAACGCTCCCGGAGGACGTCTCGCTGGCCGTGGACGTTGATCCGGTGGATTTGACGTAATGCCCCGCAGGCCGGCGCGCCCCCAAAAGGGTTAAAGAGCAAAAGGGCGGGTTAGCGCCGACGCGGACACCACAGTTAACCAAATTCCGGACTAGGAAATCGCATGCCCCACGAGCTTCAAAGACAAGACAATTCTCTGTTGTTTCGACGATGTGTGTGCGGCCGACCCGCATCCCGGTCCGAGCAGTTAGGCGGGTCAAACGGAACCCCGCCGCCGCCATTCTCGCCCGTTTGGGGGCCGAAATCCAAACAAACGTCGAATAATCCAAACTTTCGCCCCCTAGCCAAAGCTCACTTGGGGCCACATGCTCGCGTTTGCCGGAAAAGGGTCCGAGGACACTGATGCCCTCGGAGGTCGCTGGGTGGTCGGGCCGCCACCCGAGAAACTGAATTGCAGTGCGGGCAATGAAAGAATCAGATGGCACGTCCTTGTTGCAGAATGTCGGTTCTCAGCGCAGCGATGGTCCTGGCGCTTGTCGGTTAGTCGCCGGACCGCACACTTGCGTCTCTTCCCCGCGGTCTGCCGACCGTGCGCCCGAAGTCTGTTTCCCCGGAGCAGCCGAAGTAAGGAGGCTCTCGCTTGATTCCGCGTTCCGCATTCTGCACGCCGCACTTCCGTCTGCTTTCCGATTCCCACTGTCTTCACCATCACAGCTTGAAAAACTGACTTTGTGAAAGCGAAACTCTCTTCCTCATTCGTGATTCGCCCGCGGTCTTTTGTCCTGCTCGGGTCCTTGGCCCTGTTGGGCAGCCTCCTCCCGGCGGACGCGCAGTGGCAGACCCAGTCCTTCGTGGTCAAACCCGGTTGGACGGCGGTCTATCTGCATGTGGACGCGTCCTACACGAATCTGGATTCTCTCATCGGCAGCGACCCCAACAATCCGATCGCGGAGGTGTGGCTCTGGGTGGCGCCCAGCACCATTCAATACGTGACCAGCCCGCAGACCCCGATCACCGGCAGCAGCCAATGGTCGGCCTGGACCAATGGCGGCGGCGGCATCGGCACCACGCTGGCCTCGCTGGTGCCCAATGCCGCCTACCTGGTTCATTCGCTGGCCACCACGAATTACACCTGGACGGTCAAGGGCAAACCCGCCACCCCGAATTACACCTGGACGACCACCGGCATCAACCTGATCGGATTCCCGACCGTCACCACCAGTCCCCCGCTTTTGGACAACTTCCTTTCCCTGGATCCGAATTTCCAGAGCGCGGCGACTTTTTACCAGTATAATGGCGGCGACCTTGGACCCGCGAATCCCAGTTTGGTATTTGCCCCGCACACGGTTTCGGTGACCCGGGGAAAGGCGTTCTGGATCCAATCCGGCTCATTTTTCAACACCTACTTCGGCCCATTCCAAGTCGCTCTGGGCAATGGCGGCGTGGCCTTCGCTGATTCCACGAGCCAGACCAGCTTTCACCTGCTCAACACGACTCCCGTCACGGTGACCGTCCGACTCAACCTCTTGCCCTCGGAGACTCCGCCCGCTGGCCAGGCTCCGATCCTCGGTCTGCCGCCCCTGGTAGTGCGGGGCGCGTTGAACTCGAGCAATCTCACCTACAGCGTCTCCAACCTCACCACCTCCAGTTCGCTCAGTTGGACCCTGCCGCCCCAGGGCCAGTCCGGCTCGGACATCGTCATCAACCTGGGCGTCAACCGCGCCGGCTTCAACGGCAACCCGGGAGACCTGTATGCCGGCATCCTGAAGTTCACCGATTCCTACGGCGACACCGAGGTGGACGTGCCGGTTTCGGCGCAACCGGCCGCTTACGGCGGCTTGTGGGTGGGCTCCGCCGCCGTCTCGCAGGTGGCCAACTATCTCAAGATTTACCAGCTCGATGCGAACAACAACCCGGTCGTCGGCGACAACGGCGCCTACGTCGTCACGGGCGTGAACACCAACCTCGGCGCCGTCTCCACCCCCTTCCCGCTCCGGCTCATGCTGCACAATGACGGCACGAATGTCGTCCTCTTGCAGCGCGTCTTTTACGGTTCCGACATCTATTCCAATACCATTGTTGCCACCAGCGAGAGCTGCCTGGATCCCGCCCAACTGGGCGCCGCGCGCCGGATCACCGCCGTGCAGTTCCCCTACACCGCGAATAACCAGACCTGGCCGTTCACGGGCCAACTCCTGCCCGGCGGCACCCTCAGCACCAGGGTGGACCTGCCTTACGATGATCAGGCCGCCAACCCGTTCCTCCATACCTATCACCCGGATCATGACAACCTGGACGCTACCTTCCAAAATGAGTTGCCGGTGGGTGCGGAGTCTTACGGCATCACCCGGCAAATCACCCTGACCATGAACTCTGCCGGAAGCGATTACGCCAGTCTCACCCAATTCGGCCAGTCGTTCCAGGGGGCTTACACCGAAACCATTACCATGACCGGACTCAACGCCGCCACCCGGACCTTCAATGTCGCCGGCAGTTTCGCCCTCAACCGCATCAGTCCCATCGCCGTCCTCACTCGACCGTGACCCGGATATTCCACACCTATGAACCAGGCAAAGCAGTATCTCATTAACACCCCGCTTCAGCGGGGTGGCAATCGGTGCGCCGTCCTCGTGAACCGTTTCAACGGTTTCTCGCACCTCGGGCAAACCGTTGAAACGGTTAGCAACGCCGCCCATCCGTCGAGCATGCTGAAGCGGGGAGTTAATGAGAGCCGCCTCCTTGCTGGCAGTCAGGGTGTGAAATACCCGAGTTGAGGCCATCCGAGCAAAACCAAGACATCAAAAACCGCAGATACATTATGAAAAAATCAATCATCAATCCGTTGCTGCCCCTTCTGGTCCTGGCCCTGGCACCGTGGGTGTCGCAGGCACAGCCCTCTCCCAACCCGCCCGGCCAGATCAGTTACCAGGGATTCCTGACCGACGCCAATGGCTACCCGCTGGCCACCAACACGCCGAGGAATTACACCGTCATCTTCCGCATTTATGATGCTTCCACCGCCGGCAATGAACAGTGGGCCGAACAACAGGTGGTCACCGTGGATCGGGGTTACTTTACCGTCATGTTGGGCAATGGCAGCGCCATTGACGCAAACTTCACCAACGATCTCACCAGCGTTTTCTCCGGCACGACCGCCTCGGACCGCTACCTCGGCATGACCGTGACTGACCTCAGCAACAATGAGATCGCGCCCCGCTTGCGGCTGCTTGCCTCACCCTATGCCTTTCTGGCGCGGAACGCCGTGAAGCTGGTCAGCTCTTCTTCGGGCGGTGACCTGATAACCAGCAGCAGCACGAACGTGACTGTCAACGGCACGATTACGGTGAACGGCGCCGCCACTGTCGGAACCTTGAATGCGACTGGAGCGGCCACTGTGGGAACGTTGACCGCGACTGGAGCGGCCACTGTGGGAGCGTTGACTGCGATTGGAGCGGCCACTGTGAGTGGGACGATGACCGCATCCAACTTCGTGGGCTTTGGAACCATCCCTATCGGCGGGATCATCATGTGGTCGGGCAGCACCCCGCCACCAGGCTGGGCCTTGTGCGATGGCAGCAACGGAAACCCGGATTTGCGCGGGCGCTTCGTGTTGGGGGCCGGGACTGGCACCGGTTTGACGCCGCGATACGTCGGCAACTTCGGTGGTGCGGAAACCCACGCTTTGGCGCTAGCCGAAATGCCGGCGCACACTCACCAGCAATCTGTGAACACGGTGGGGTACGAGGCCGATTACAACTCCGCAAGCGAAGCGATGGCCGCCCCAAACAACTCCAAAAATAATGGCAGCCAAACCTTCACTACCGGCACTGCGGGAGGTGGGACCCCCTTCAACATGATGCCACCCTACTACGTCCTGGCTTACATCATCCGGGTTCAATGAAAGCTCAGACCGGGCGGGTGAACAACGCAACCACCCTTTTCTTGCAGCAAAGCTGTTGAAACCTTCGCCCCCACCAAACCTATGAAACCGCAATCTCGAAAGCTGGAGCGGTTGGGCCTCCTGGGCGGCGCGGTGCGGCTCCAGGCGGACATTCTTACCTCGGTGCTATGAAACCCTTAATTCGACCTCCAAGACCGGAGCGAGCCGGCGCCAGCCCTTGGCCGCCGTTTTTCCGGGGCGCTGCCCTCGCCGTGGTCCTCGGGACCCAGTGGGTTGCCCTGGACTCCTCGGCGCAGAGCCTCCCGCTGGCGCTTGACCAGAACGCTTTTCTCTACAACACCAATTCGGTTTACACCGCCAACACGCCGCCCGGCATTAACTGGCAGTCCGCGCGCGGCGTGCCCATCAGCACCAACTCCGCTGACCCGGGCTCCGATGGCCGCGCTCCCCGGCCTACCAACGGCATCCCCTCCAGCGGCCAGTTCCGCGGGTTTGTCGGCTTTGCCGCGGTGCCCGTCCAGGGCACCACCGTGCTCAACCCCAATAATACCAACTTTGCCCAAGACGTCGAGGCGCTGAACTGGCCCCGCCTCAAGGATGCCGGCGGGAACATCGTCGCCATCTTGCGCGCCGCCCAGGTCGGAGCGCCCTACCTGGTCAAATTAACGTCGTATCCCTTTGGCTCGGTCATCCCCGTGCCCTTGACGGATGAAAACGGGGTCACGCTCACCAACAATCCCAATTACTGGTTCGCGGCCCCCTACCCGCCCGGCGGCACCAACCTGCCTTATTACTACAGTCCTTACGCCAACGCGGTGTTCGCCACCCAGCCGGGCCAGGTTTCCATCGTCTGGGAAAAATCCGTGCCGACCAGCACTTGGCCGACGAACCTCCCAGCCAACAACGTCGGGGTTTTAACCAACAATGGTAGTTTCTTCATCCTTTACACCAATATCTGTCTGGTTTCCGGCGAGGCGGTGAAGACACCCCAGATGATGTTCTGGACCGAAGGCGCCCGCTCGACGCTCGGCCAGCCGGTGACCGTCCCGTCGGCTGTGACTGTCAATATTATCTACAACACCAACAGTTTCCCCCGCAATGTCGCGGGGGGGGATACCGCCCCCAATGTCAACCCCAACTATACGAACTGCACGCTGTGGGTGGACAGCAATCATCAGCTCCGGGCCGACAATATAGAAGGCCAGGTCTTCGTCGAGCTCTTGGGCCCAAAGAACTCGGATGGCACGGTGCCGTTCCTTGGGTTTGAGATCGTTGAGGTCTTCTCCGACCCCGTTCCGACGGACGTGAACGTCGAGTTGGGCACGCGCATTCCGGCATATCAGGATGGCCGCGATGATTCCCAACTTGCGGTAGTGCCGCCTCAGACCGAGTCCCAGTTCTTCTACAGTCAAAGCCTACCCAACAGCGCCAATGTCACGCTCTACGCCACCCGCGAAACCTTCAATCTCAACGATTTTGAGGCCTATTGGCTCATCTCGGGCGTGGCGGGCATCCAGTGGCCTTATCTGTTCAACCGCTACCATGAATACTGGCCTGCCGACGTGGACGAGTACGTGAATTATGTCCGCCCCCTGGTGGCCACGGATACGCAAGCCGCGCAGACCGCGGTCCAGTTGCCGGGCGGCGAAGCCCCCTCCATCGCCTACCAGGACGACCCGAACCATCCCCGGGCCTTTCTCTTATCGAGCGGTCTGTTCCACACCTTCCTGACCCCGGACTATCCCGCCCACCGCACGCTGCTCCAGTTCCTTTCGGGCAATAATGTCGCTTACGAACGGGTGTTCTCCTGGCTCGACGTAAACCTCGAGGCCACCAACTTTGTCGGCACCATCGCCACGAACCTCACGGCCGTGACCGACTACCCGATCGCGTGCTCCAACTACGTGGTCGCCTACAACAACTACGTGGTCAACTACAGCAACTACGTGGTCGCCTACAACGAGTACCTGGTTGACTCGAACAACTACCCGGCCGCGTGCACGAACTACCTGCAAGCTCTCCCGCGGGGGGTGAACGGGGTTTGGTATTTCGAGTGCGGTGAGGATGCGGGTTATAACGGCTCGATACATTCCTGGGCTGTGATCGTCGAAACCGTGGCCCCGGGGGGCGGCCTCTCGACCAATGAGTTCGACGGCCCGGGCGTCGCCATCATTGGTAACTCCTATGTTCAGAGCTCTATCATGGTAACGGGGATCACCAATGCGGTGACTGCCGTGAGGTTGAAAGTCAAGAGCTTATCCGATCCTTCGCCGGCGGACTTGGCTTTCTATGTCTTTTCGCCCATCGGCGGTCTTCCACTCATGCAATTCTACGACGCCGGGTTTCCCCCTGTCACCAAGGTGGACCTAGTCTTTGACGACGCAGCGACGCTCTCAATCTTGTTGGACCTAACTTATAACGACCTGCCACTTGTATCCGGCACCTACTACCCTGATGGCTCCATCATGGATAGTCTCCTGTTGCCCGCTCCCACCGCTCCCACGCCTCCCACCCCTCCCATCCCGCCCACCGCTCCTGCCGTGCCAACGCAGTGGCCAAACGAGTTCACCGCACCCCGCATCGTCAATGCCACCGTCAACGTCGGCGACCGGATTGTGGCGCCGGACGGGGAGATCGGCTCGGCCAATGGCTCTCCCTACCTGGCCGGCTATATCATTCAGACCGACGGCAACGCTTTCAACCCCGGGGCTTATCTGGACCCGTTCGTGGCGGGCTTTGACCTGGCGGGCCAGGGCGCGATCATCCCCGTCAACGCGATCCCGGGCAGCAATACGCTCAACGTGCTCTGGTTCCGCAGCGACAACGCCAATGGCGCCCTGGGTTTCGAGTCTTCCTACTGGCCCGCGGTCATCGGCCAGTACTATCTGCAATGGCCCGCGAACGCCCCGGAGATCGTCATGGCCAACAATGCCGGCAGCGGTCCCCTGGACAGTCTGCAGGCCAATGGCACCATTTATCGCCAACCGGATCCCACCCTGCCGGGCTACAACCCCAACGAAGAGCATGCCCTCATGCTCGGCGGCCAGGCCTATGCCTTGCGGGACGACCTGAACAATACCAACCCCGCCGCCTACACCTCCGATCCTTTTGTCCTGATCAGCTACACCGGTTCCGACGGGCGTCCGGCTATGGCTCCCTTCCATCTGCGTCGCGAGGCGCCCGAACAAGGCATCCTGTTCGATTATGTGGTTGATGCCGGCACGTTTTTGCAGGCCCCCATGCCGCTGCCCTTGCTGGAGCCGCCAGTGGACGGTTCCGGAGCCAACGCGATCAACTATAACACCGAGCCGCCCGCCACTTCGGGCGACCTCCCGGCGGGCTATGCCAATCTGGCGACGGGCAGCCCGTTGGCTTATTACGGCGGATTCACTTTCCAGGATCGCAAACGCGAGTTCTGGGTTTATCGCGGCCTCAATAGCGGGCTGCCTCCGCTCCAGGCCGGTGCGTACAACGCCGCCAGTAGTACTTTCGATCCGCTCCCGGAGGCCACGGCGGTCTTGAATCAACCGTTTGCCTACTACATCCAGGTCTCGCGCCGGGTGGATTCACTGACCATGAACGCCGCGAACCTCCCCAGCGGCCTTTCGCTCGGACTCACCACCAACGGCTTTGCCATCACCGGCACTCCGAATGCGACCGGCTCCAATGTGGTTTCGATCGTGACCCAGGATACGGGCGACAATTCCCTCGTGACCAACAGCTTTTCCATCAACGTGGTCTCCAGCGGCACGGTCGTCGCCTTGGGGCCGCCGGCCATCACCAGCACCAACCAATACTCCGGTGCGACCATAACGTACTCCAACCGCCCGCCTTTCCTGGCTCAGGCGCCCACGCCCACCAACAGTTTCACGATGCGTTTTTATTACAAAAACCAGGCCGGCTTCGATTGGCCCGGCCGGGTCAACCCGCCGACCAACGGAGCCATTGTTCCCTATCTCCGGCCCAAAGGTTCGACGGCCGATCCCACGTCCAAAAATACCGCCAGTCTGGACATCGTTTACCGGCCGGTCTGGCCTTCCCTGGTCAATGGTCAACCCTTACCCACGCTCCAGTCCGGCCAGACGCTGACCGTGCCCGTCAATAATCTGGCGGCCGTGCGCGGTCAAAGCAGTGTCCAGGTGCTTTATCAGCAATCCCTGGCCACGAACAACGTTGCTGGAACCAACCAGAGTGTGGCCCTTTTCGATCCGACCGTTCAGAAGACTTCCAGCCTCGCGGCTCAGGGGCTTAATGCGCTGCCCGTGGGTGTGAATGCCACCTTCTACCAGGGGCGCTACTATTTCCAGAATCTCCCCCCCAACCTCGTCAACCGGCTTTACTTTGATCCCAACACGACCAACCTGGTCTTCCAGGGCCAGTTCGTGGCCGAAACCGTCGGCGACAGCTACCTCCTTTTGAACGTCCTTTCCGGCGCCGATCTGGCCGCCGTGGAGGGGCTCTGTCCTGCCCTTGACCCCAACTATGCACAGTGGCTGCGAGTGGTCACCAACCTTTCCACCCCGCTTTACACGTTCTATGAAGATCCGGCCACTCCGGGAAGCTACGTGGTGGATACCAGTCAAACCCAGACGAAGTTTGCCAGCGACCTGGTCAACATCACCAACTCCGACCAGCCGGTGGATTCCTACGCCCTGAGCGCGACCGGCCCGGGCCTTGGTTACATCACTTACATCGTCGGCGACACCCTCAACCCGGTCCATGCCGGCGAGCCAGTCACCGTCTATATCGCGCGGGTGGCCCCGCCCTTGTGGACGGGTCAACTCCAGGTGATTCAGGATCCCAATCCGCTGAGTGAGGCCATTTCCTTCCAACACACCGTGGACTTGGCCGGTAAAGCCGCCAACTACCAATACGACTGGCGCATCGCGCCGCCGGTGGATGGCCAGCCGCCTACAGCGGACCCCAGTACTTGGACGCCGCTCACCCCCATCACAAATGACCTCTCCCATTTCACCCTCGGCGGCGCCAGCGGCCTCCAGTCTCTGGGCGACAATTATGTTGCCTTGCGCTATCGGGAAACCGATCCTTCGGCAAACCCCGCCAATACCAATTGGTCGTCCTGGACCGCGCCGGCCTTGGCCGAAGGCTATATCGAACGCGTGCTGTCGGGCATTAATCCCTTTGACCAGCGCACCACGGACCTGTTCGACAACCCGGTGAACACCACCGCCGACATCATCAGTCAGGCCGGCAGCCGGTGGGAGGGCGACGTGGCCCTCAATGCCGACACCATCACGAATGCCGGGTTAATCCAAATCTACGAAACGGTGCTGCACCAAGGCGAGGCCCTGAGCATCAATGCCGGTTACAACTACGGGCCGGCGAACAGTGCCCTGTTGCTGGTCGCCGGTTACCTGAGTGATCTTTACAGCCTGGTGGCCAACGACGCCGTGGCCGACGCCGCCAACCCCACCATCGGCATCGGCACGGCGGACAAAACCTACGGCAGCATCGCCACCGCCTTGTTCTGTTTCCTGGGCGAGGAACCTTCCCTGCTCGAGGAAAACCTCGCCCTGCTGCGCGGACGCGACGACTCCCTGTCCCCGGGAGTGCAACTCGCACCCGTCTATAACCGCCTTTACTGGAACTACACCCTGGGCATTGACGCCGGCGAGGTCATTTATGCGCTGAATTACAATATTCTGGATGAGAACAATGACGGTGTCGTGAACGCCGCCGATGCGGCCATCCTTTTTCCCATGGGCCACGGCGACGCCTACGGTCATTACCTCACCGCGCTCGGCAACTATTGGTCGCTCTTGATGAATCCCAACTTCGACTGGGTGCCGCAGAGCGAGACAGTTTCGGTGCTCGGCGCGGCGGTTTCCGTGAATTACGAGCACGAGCGTAAATTCGCGGCGACTGCCGCCGCCCTGGCCAGCACCGGGTTGCAGGTGTTCGACCTGACCTGGCGCGAGGGCTACCATGCGGGCACCAGCGGGGGCTGGAGTTACTTCGATGCCACGCAAGTCAACTCGAGCCGCACCTATACCAATGTCAATGACGGCACGATCCTGAACGTCACCCGTTACTGGGGGCTGGATCATTGGGCGGGCCGCACCGCCCAGGGGGCCTATCTCAATTGGGTGGTCGGCAACGCCATCCTGCCGCCCGTGGACCCGGACCCCACCCACCAGGGCATCCAGAAGGTGGACCGCACCACCGTGCCCGAACTAAACGAGCTGCCCCAGACCGCCGATCAACTGCAAACCGACATGAACAACGCCGAAGCCGGCTTCACGCCGTTCGATCTCTCCCAAAATGCCATTCCCTTTGACATTGACCCCTTGCTGGTGACGGGTCCAAATCCCCAGACGCACTTCGAGCAGATTTACGGGCGCGCCGTCACCGCCCTCAACAACGCGGTGGTCGCGTTCGACGATGCGCAAAATGTCACCGAATTGATGCGCTCCGAGGAGGATTCGCTCGCCGATTTTCAAGCCGGCGTGACGGCCCAGGAACTGGCCTACAACAACCAGTTGATTGAGCTGTATGGCACGCCGTACCCGGACGACATGGGGCCGGGCAAGACCTATGCCCAGGATTACAACGGCCCGGACCTGCTCCACTATACGTATGTGGAGACGCCGGACATAAACGACTATGATGGCGTGCTGCCGGATCCAACGACCAACCAGACATTTTATCTGGATACCCAGCAACTCCCGTCGAATTGGTCCACCACAATGTATTCCAATTTCGATTCCATCCTGGAGAGCACGGCCCCCGGTTACGCGACCGGCTCGAATGTGGTGCCGCTGGTCATCGGTCCGGACGGGTTCTTCGACAAGCCCGCCGGGTGGACCAGCCAGCGCAGTTCCCCCGGCCAAATCCAGCAGGCCATTTCGGCCTTGGTCGGGGCGGAGCATGCGTTGCGCCAGGCGGCGGCCAATGCCGTGTCGGACAAGCAGGCCCTGGACAAGGCGATGAATGTCTTCAACGCGCAGGTTTTGGCTGAATCCAACACCACTGCTCTAGCGACCCAAAACCTGCAATTGCAGACGGACATCAACAATATCTCGACCAGCTACAATATCCAAGACAAATGGAATACGTATGCTCAAACCATAGCAAAAGATTCAGAACAAGCCGTTGTCTCTGGCATACCTGTCATGTTTGTTGTGGGCACTTCTATCGGCTCAGATGCCGCAACGGCGGCTAAAACAGGTGTGCTGGGGGCGATGAGTTCGGCGGCGGACATTTTTCAAGCAGTTAATGCTACATTGTTCACCGCCTTCCAAACTGCCAACGCCTCCCTGCAAACTGAGATCAACAACAACTCGATAAGTATCGCCAACAGCCAGTTGGATACCGACACCCAGAATAAGGTGTTGAGCTTGGGCACTCAGCTTGGCAGCCTGCAAGGGGATCTCGTCACCATCAACACCAAACTGCGTGCGGTCAGTGACGCGCAAGCCGCCTACCAGGCTCTGGTCGCCCAAGGCAACCGCATCCAGTCCGACCGGGCGACGTGGCGGCAACATGCCGCGGCGCTGGTGCAGGGCTATCGCACGCGGGATGCCGCCTTCCGCGTCTTCCAGAACGAAAAGCTGCAGCGTTACCTGACGCTGTTTAATCTGGCGGCCAAGTACGCGTTCCTCGCCGCGCAGGCCTATGACTACGAGACCGGCCTGCTGGGCACCAGCCAGGGCCAGGCGTTCCTGAGTCAAATCATCAGCGCCCAGGCCTTGGGCGTCGTGAGCGACGGGGAGCCGCAGTATTCCAGCAGCACCTCGGGCGATCCCGGCCTGGCCGGGGCGCTGGCGCAGATGAAGGGCGATTGGGACGTGCTCAAAGGCCGGCTGGGTTTCAACAACCCGGACGGGTACGGCACAACGGTTTCTCTGCGCTCGGAGAACTACCGCATCCTCTCGGGCACCAATGGCGACAGCGCCTGGCAGTCGGTCCTGCAACAAGGCCGCGTGGCCGACCTCCTCGCCGATGCGGATGTGGAGCGCAACTGCCTGCAGATTGATGACGGCAGCGGAACCCCGGTGCCGGGCATCATCCTGACCTTCAGCACCACCATCGCCAACGGCCTGAACCTCTTCGGCAACCAACTGGCGCCTGGTGACCACGATTTCAGCCCCAGCTCGTTCGCCACGAAAATATTCGCCACCGGCGTCTGCCTGGACGGTTATATCGGCATGGATAATCCCTGCGCGGGTGGCGGCATCACGCCGGCAGATCCCACGCTGGATCCCAACGCTCTAGCCGCCACGCCTTATGTCTATTTCATCCCGGTGGGGCAGGATTCGATGCGCAGCCCGCCGCTCGGAGATGCCAGCACCATCCGCTCGTGGAATGTGGATGACGTCGCCATCCCGCTGCCGTTCAACGTCAGCGCTTCGGATTTTTCCAGCACGCCCTTCTACACTTCGGCCAACTCGCTCTCCGAGCCGCTGTTCGCCATCCGCGAGCACCAGGCCTTTCGGCCCGTCTCGACCACCAGCGTCTTTAATACGAGCATCTACGGCGCCAACGGCGCGTTGCAGCCCTCGCAATACACGAACAATCGCTTGATTGGGCGTTCGATTTGGAACAGCAAATGGAAGCTGGTCATTCCCGGCCGCACGTTGCTGGCCGACCCGAACGAAGGTCTCGACCGTTTCATCCAATCCGTCACGGATGTCCACCTTTACTTCATCACTTACTCCTATGCCGGCAACTGAGCCACCCCCATGCAAAAGCTTATGAACACGAACAAAAACATCTCGCTGAAGCAACGCGCCCGGTTGGCCTTGGTGTTGCTGGCCTTGCCCATCGCCCCGGGCCTGTGCCCAACCGCGAGGGCTTATCCACCCGGTCCCTACCATGTGCTCTACGGCACGGTGCGCGACCAATACGGCACGCCGCTTAGCTCCGCTCAAGCGCAGATTGTCCTCCAAACACCTGCCGGCCTCCAGTTCTGCGCCCCGGTGGTTCCCGGGATCAGCATCCCGGGTGTCAATTACCTGCTGCGGGTGCCCCTGGACTCCGGCGTGACCCCGGACCTCTATCAACCCAATGTGCTGGTGCCGGCGGCGCCCTTCAAGCTGGTGGTGGTCATTGGCACCGTTACCAATCTGCCCATTCAAATGACCGGCACCAACTTCGCCCTTGGATCGTGGGCCATGTCCACCCGGGTGGATCTGACCCTGGGGGTTGACTCCAATGGGGACGGCCTCCCGGATGCCTGGGAATATGCCTTCCTGGCAGCCATCGGGGCAACCAACACGCTAGCCTCGCTGCACGCAAACTCGGTGCTGACCCCGGACGGGCTCACTCTGGCGCAAGAGTTCCTGCTGGGCACTGCCGTTTTCGATCCGGACGATCCCTTGAAGATTACATTCCTCGGATTCAACGGGGCTTCCCCCGTCTTGCAATTCCCCACGCTCTCAGGGCGCTCCTACACGGTGCGCATGTCAACCAACTTGAAGAATTGGAGTTTGGCGGCGTTTAACCTTGCCAGCGACGCCCCGGACGCTCCGGCCCGATCAGTTTGCATTGCTCCCAGCACAGCGATCATCCAGGTTTACGTGGCGCCCCCTCCCGCAGGGACAACAAAGCAGTTTTACCAAATCCAAGTCCAGTGACCCGGCTGGGAGCGGCTCCCCACGCCCCGTATGAATTCAAAGCGAAACCATCTCCCTGAACTGGTTGCCGCCGTCGGCATCGTTTGCCTTGGCGCGGCGCTGTTTGTATGCCTGCGAAAGCCGCCGGCAAAGGCCATCCATGCTCCGCCTCCAGAAATTCCACGGCACGACCTGGTGCAAACCGATGGGCGCTGGTATCGGAGCGGGGAATCCAACCCGTTCACAGGGTGGATGGTTGATTATTATCCCGGAGGGGCGCGGCTCTCGCGTTCGCAGATTTCCAACGGACTGGTGAACGGCGTGTCCGAAACCTGGTACACCAACGGCCAGATGCAGGTGCGGGAATCGTTCAAGGATGGCATTGCCGCCGGCCTCCGGGAAAAATGGTACGAAAACGGTTGCAAACAATCGCGGGCGATGATTGTCGCGGGCAAGATCATCGGCACCTTCCAAAGCTGGCATGACAACGGCCAATTGTCCGAGCAGATCGAGATGAAGCACGGCCAGCCGGATGGCACCGCCTGGGCCTATTACCCGAGCGGCTTCGTGAAAGCGGAAACCACGGTGGCGGACGGCAAGGTGCTGGCCCGGAAATCCTGGGAAGACGGCCAACGCCGGCAGGCCAGCGCGGCCGCAATTGGCCCGCTGGATAGCAAAGCGAACTGACGACGACCATCCGGTGTCGGACGGCTGGCGATGTGGCAAAGAACATTCGATACATGGATTGGTAGGGCGCGTCACTCCGTGCGCGTCGTCCCGTGGCGCAATACACCCTTGCCTGGAACGACAACGGGAACACGACGTTTGGCGTGGAACAACGGGCTTACGATGTGGACCTTCCGCCCAATGGCAGCACGCTCACCGCCATGCCGGCTCTAGCCCCCCTCACACAACGAAAGCCGTCGTACAGGATGTTGAATGGGAGGCCGGCGCCACCGCGATCCGCGCACCGGGCGAAGTAGGCGTCGTCCAACCACAAGCCGCCCCGCGGCACACGGTAGCCGGCAGGGCTGGAAGCCGGGCCGTGCGGGTCAGTCCCCGGCGACGAACTGTAGTATCCACTGTCGTACCAATCCCAGCACCATTCCCACACATTTCCCGCCATGTCGTAAAGGCCATACCCGTTCGGCGCAAAATAGCCCACCGGACTCGTGTAGGGAGTCACCCCGTTCGTGAAGGCTGCATTCGGGCCGTTCGGTCCCAAGTCGTAGCTAAAGAGGTTGGTTCCGAAATAGTTGGCCTGGCTTTCAGAAATCGTGTCGCCCCACGGAAACCGTTGCCCGCTTAACCCGCCCCGCGCCGCCTTCTCCCACTCCGCCTCTGTCGGCAACCGGTAGCCGTTGGCCGCCCAATTCACGTAGTTGGTGGCTAAATCAATATCGCGGCTGCGATAAACCGTCGCTTGGGTCGCGTCGGTATAGTAACACGGGATCAAGCCCTCCATCTCCGACCGCGCATTGCACCATTTCACACAGTCATACCAGAGTATCGTCTGCACCGGATGGTTCGGCGCTTTGCCCGAACCCGCATTGGTAAAACTGTAGCCGTTGTTGGTCGCCCATTGATAGACGTTGGTCCAAAGCGAGTAGGCGACCAGGTTCGTGTCCATGTAAAACGCGCTCACATAGACCGTGTGCAGCGGCAACGCGTCGCTCTCGCCATCCAGCGCGTCACCCATGACGAAGCTGCCCGCGGGGATGAGCGCCATGCCACTGGGCGGAGGAGTGCTGGCAGCCAGCGCCGCCACCCGGTAAAACCGCTGCGGGGCCGGCGGCGCGGCCACATCCACAAACTGATACGGGCTTTGCGCCACCACCAGGTTCGTCAACACCACCCAGTTGGTCTGGCCCAGGTCGGTAGTGTACTGGATTTGGTTGGTGATGCCCACGTCGCTTTGGACGGCAAACTGCGGCGTCGCCCCGACCATCGTGATGCTCGTGATGACCGGCGCCTGCGCCCGCGCGGCCACGCCTGTCGCGAACGCCAGGACGCACAGGCTCGTTCTTGCAGCTTGTAATGCAGTGTTCATATTCCGTTCTGCATTTCGTAGTTTCATTTCATGTCTGCGCTGGCTGCATTCCCCCAGTTAGTAGCCGCTGGCCGGCTGCCCGTCAACCATCAAGCCGAGCCAAATCGCCCCTGAAATCCACCTTTGGGCAGCGTTTCCCGTGCCGTTTTGGCCGCTACCACTTCGCATTATAGCCGCTAATTCCGCTCCAGCCGGAGGGTTGGCTCATGGCGGAGCTGCAACAGGTCCTGGTCGGACGAAACCGCCGCCTCGTCGGGGAACAGCACCACAATGGAGGTGAACCGGTCGCTTCGCCACTGCCCCTCGCGCATCAGCCACTTCTTGACGAAGCCGGCGACCGACTGCCGGCAAGCCTCGCGGACGAGTTGGACGTGGGCGGTGTCCCCGGCTCTTTCCTCGAGGGTCGGAGTCATGCTCCGCTCGAGGACGTCAAGCTGGTCGTTCTTGTCGAAGCGCGCCCAGCCGCTCTCCGCGCGGCGCTCCATGTCGGCGGTGTGGATCGCGGGTGGTAGGCTGGGGCGAATCTGCGGCGCCAAGACCAGGCAAACCTGGTCGCGGGTGGCCAGGCGCCAGGGGTCGGAGAGCCGCAGGTGGTAACGGAAGGAAACCGGCACGCGGATTTCGGCGACCGTCGTCCCGAGGTAAACCCAGCCCCAGCCCGCCCACTTCTCGTCGGTCCGCTTGAAGGTCTCGTCGCACTGGAAGACGGCCAGCTCGAGGATATCGCCCTGAGTGGAGGTGATCTGGGGGATGCTCTCCCGAAAGGTGTGGGTGATGTTGCCGGTCAGGAAGTTGCGGGCAATCCTGGGCGCCGTGTCGATCACCCGGTCCACGGTCTCCTTTACCCCGCGCACGGTCTTGAGGTAGGCGATCAGCGCAAAGGCGGCGATGATGACCAAGGCGGCGGCGATCATGGCCGTGGCCCAGGGGAACCGTTTGTGAGTCTGATTGTCTTGCATACTGCGCGCGATGACGGCGCACTTAGTTAGACGGGATGGTTTCCGTGTGTCAACTCCGGTTTAACCACAGAGAACGCAGAGAACCCAAAGAGAAGCAGGCCGTTGGGCAAACGGGCGCGATCACCTGGCGGGTGAAGGCCATCCCACGTTCCCTTCCTTGCGTTCTTTGGGCTCTTTGTGGTTGGCCAATTGCTGTTTTTAGGATTAGAGTCTGCAAAACAAGAACTGGCCCGCTGCCTGAACCCGGGCGGGCCAAGCGGCGTAAAACCTATGGATACTGAACTGCTGCACTATACGTCCGGCGAGGAGATCCAGGTCGGTGACCGCGTCCAGTACGGCGGCACGTTTGCCACCGTGGTGGTCGTGAGCGATGGCGAGACCTACCAACTCGCGTCGGGCTACGAAGATCACGCGGGAGCGGAGCGGGGCCTGATCATCTGCGATGACGATGGCTCTCTGACGACCCTGAACGATACGGACGAACAGTTGATCTTTGTCGAGCGCGGGACCGTTTGAGCCGAAGGGCGGCTGGTCCAGCCGCCTTTCCTGCTTTCCTGCTTGGCCGATTCTCGATTAACCTGCCGCCATGCGAATTTTATCCGGCATACAGCCTTCGGGCGCGTTGCATCTGGGCAATTACTTCGGGATGATGAAGCCTGCCATCGAGCTTCAGGAAAAGGGCCAGGCCTTCTATTTCATCGCCAATTATCATTCGATGACCTCGCTGGTTGATCCTGTTGAGCGCCGCCAGAACACCCTCGACGTGGCGCTCGACTTCCTCGCCTGCGGCCTCGACGCGAAGAAAACGGTATTCTTCCGCCAGTCCGACGTGCCGGAGGTCACCGAACTGGCCTGGATGCTGAGCACGGTAACGCCGATGGGTCTGCTGGAGCGCTGCACCAGCTATAAAGACAAGATCGCCAAGGGCATTTCGCCCTATCACGGCCTGTTCGCCTACCCGGTGCTGATGGCCGCGGATATTCTAATCTACGACTCGAACGTAGTGCCCGTCGGCCTGGACCAGAAGCAGCATGTCGAAATTACGCGCGACATTGCGATCAAGTTCAACGAGCAGTATGGCCAGACGTTCGTCATCCCTGAGCCGCAAATCCGGGCCGAAACCGCTAAAGTCCCCGGCCTCGACGGGGAGAAGATGAGCAAGAGCTACGGCAACACCATCGAGATTTTCGGCGATGAAAAGGCGCTCCGCAAGAAGGTGATGAGCATCAAGATGGACAGCCGCACGCCCCAGGAGCCAAAGCCCGATGCCGACCAGAACCTGGCCATTCAAATCCTGAAACTCGTCGCCCCGCCCGAGGTGGCGAAGGGTTATGAGGAGCGGTTGCGCGCCGGTGGGCTGGGCTATGGCGATCTGAAGAAGGCGCTGTTCGAGCACTACTGGAACCACTTCGCCGCCGCCCGCGCCAAACGCGCCGAACTGGCGGCAAATCTGGACTACGTCCACAAGGTTTTGGCCGACGGGGCCGCCAGCGCGCGCAGCGTCGCGCGCAAGGTCTTGCAGCGGGCGAAAGTCGCCAGCGGACTCGAATAAGCCTCACGCAGAGACGCGGAAAAGGCGGTTCAGCCACGGATTGAACACGGATTAAACACGGATGAAGAACCGAGAGGCAGAACTTGGACCTCGGCCACAGGGTGGTAACAGGAGTAACTTCTAGTCCGTGTTTAATCCGTGTTCAATCCGTGGCTAAATTCACCGGTCTGTCTTGCGTCCTTGCCTCTAGCGTCTTTGCCTGCGCGAGACCTCCTCTTATCTCCGCCGTTCGTGCTTGAGCAGCCACTCGTAGAGCTCCGGGTTCTTGTAAGTCTCCGTCCACGAATCGTGCTGGGCGTCCGGGTAAACCGTGAGCTTCACGTCCGGCACGCCCGCCTTCTTCAACGCGTCCACCATGCGTTGCGATTCCTCGAGCGGCACGACCGGGTCTTTGCCGCCATGAAATGCCCACACCCCGAGCGTCTTTAACGCCGGCCCCTTATCACGGCTTGACGCCATGACCGAAATCAGTTGGCCGCCGCCGCAAATGGGCACGATGGCCGCAAACTTCTCGGGGTAAGCCAGCCCGAGGTCCCACGTGCCGTAGCCCCCCAGGCTCAGTCCCGTCAGGTAAATCCGGTTTGTATCCACCGCGTACTTCGCTGTGATTTCGTCGAGCAGCGCCAACAGCACGTCCTTCGACCAAACCTGGTGTTCCGGGCACTGCGGCGAGACCACAATAAACGGAAAGGCGGGCTGCGCAGTGACGTTCTTGGGCGGGCCGTGCGTCGCCACCTTCCAGACGTTCGTGCCGCGCTCGCCCGCACCGTGCAAAAACAGGATCAGCGGCCAGCGCTTTTCCGCTTTCGCATCGTAACCCTCCGGCAGGAACAGGAGGTAATTCACTTTGACACTTGCCGTCCCTTTGAACTGAAACTGCTTAGCCATTTGTGTGGGCGGCGGGGCCGAAGTGGCTGCGGGTTGGGCTGAGAGGCGCGCGGCCAGCGCCAGCAAGGCCGCCAGGGTGAGGAGTGCATTCGTATTTCGCATAGGCATAATAGTTCATTCAATTCGAAAAGCGTGCGCGGTTGAGTCCCTTGCCGGAGCCCGGCCTACATTAGCTTGAGCTTCGGCAAATCCTGCGA
>Ga0187860_1000821_pt1 | contig 28910 bp, 21 predicted proteins | sample June2016WEW_10_4_FD_132981 | JGI IMG/M metagenome (GOLD analysis project Ga0187860, IMG submission 132981) | Peatland microbial communities from SPRUCE experiment site at the Marcell Experimental Forest, Minnesota, USA - June2016WEW_10_40 | ecosystem: Environmental > Terrestrial > Soil >...
ATGAATGGAATATGGACTTATTCTTGACATACTCTCGCTCGCATGAGCAAGAGCATTCATCCCAAAATCACGCAAATGCCGCAAGTAAATACGTCATCGTATTTATGTTTTAATGTACTTAGGAAACGTCAGGACGCGATGGGTGGGGCGCTTCTTCGCCACGGCTTCGTGGGGCAACGTCACCCGAATCCGCGTCCCGGTTTTGGGCGACGGTTTCCGCTCGGACAAATTCTTGAAATTGCTCAACATATAAAGTCTCAACCTAGCAAGATCTTATCCCGCAGATCAAATCGAAAAGAAATATTTTGGATGGCTCGATGGCTCCGCGGAGGTGGCCCTGAAGGGGTTCCGGCAAACGGGCAAACGAGTTGCTGTTCGGAGGCAGAGAGGAAAGGATTGCGGCAATCGCGCGCAAGATATGTCAATACCCGTTTGCCGGGACCGACACCTTTTTGCAGCACAATGGAATCAGGATTGGCGGACCCAAAACCGTCCGCGTAATTGAGATTTATCCGGGTTGCGCGGGTTGGTTCGTTCGATTGTCTTCCCGGAAAACGAACCGCGCTGGAGAATATTTTCCTCCTCGTACATCTTCATCCGCGCAGAAAGAATCGCCGCGCGCCCAAGATAGCCGACCACGCGGGTCGGGTTGTTGCGCTCCACGACCGGCAGGCGACCGACGTCGCGATCCAGCATTTTCGTGAGTGCAGCGTGCAGCGGCTCGTCAGGAAATGCGACCACGAGATCCGTGCTGCCGGCTTCCGCCACGGTCATCTCACCCGTCCGGTTTTGCCGCAACGCGCGAACAATGTCACCCCGCGTTATGATACCGACGAGCTGGTTTTGATTGTCCACAATCAAAGTCCCCTGCCGCCGACCCAGGTCGGAATCGCCTCGGGCAATGCGATCGGAAAGCTCGGCAAGTTTCATGGCCGCCGGCACAGCCGGCATTTCCTGGCTCATCACATCGCGCACGCGTGCGAGCTCGAATGGGTCAATGCTGTATTCGCGCGTGATGTGATGACCGCGCCGGGCGAGCTTTTCCGTCAGGATGGAACGGCGCATGAGCAACACGGTCACGCCGAGCGCCGCGACCGAGCCGATGAGCACGGCCGGAAACAGATTGAAGTCCCGCGTCAATTCGACGGCGAAGACCATCGCCGTCAGCGGCGATCGCATCGTGCCGCTCATCATCGCGGCCATGCCGATCAAGGCCCAAAGGCCGGCGTCACCAACAGGAATCCAGGAACCGGCCCAAGCTCCGAGCGCGCCGCCCAGGATGAGCAATGGCGCAAGCACTCCGCCCGACGTGCCGGAACCCAGGGCGATGGCCCACACGAGCGCTTTGGCCACGAGCAACCCTATGACGACCGCGCCGACAAGTTCGCCGCGCAGCAAGCTGTGAATCGTATTGTAACCGACGCCGAGCACACGCGGTTCGATGACTCCCCCCAGGCCCACGAACACCGCTCCGAGGGCGGGCCACCACATCCAGTGCAATGGCAATTTTTGAAAAAGATCCTCGCAGGCGTAAACGAGCATCGTCAACAAACCGGAGCAGAAGCCGGCCAGAACGCCGAGGCCGGCGGCAATCGCCAATTCCGTCCCGGACAGAGGCGCATGCGCGATCACGGGAAAGATGGGCCCCGCGCCCAGCAACGGCACACGGCATACCGACGCGACGATCGAAGCCAGGGCCACGGGAATGAAGCTGCGCGGCTTCCATTCGAACAACAAGAGTTCGACCGCCAGCAACACGGCGGCGACGGGCGTGGCAAATACGGCGGACATTCCCGCCGCGGCACCGGCAACGAGCAGCGTTTTGCGCTCCGCGGCGCTCAGATGAAATTGTTGCGCGAAGATCGACCCGAACGCTCCGCCCGTCATGATGATGGGTCCTTCCGCGCCAAAGGGTCCGCCGGTGCCGATGGAAATGGCGGAGGAAAGCGGTTTGAGAATCGCCACCTTGAGCTCAATGCGGCTGCGACCGAGGAGAATCGCTTCCAGCGCCTCGGGAATGCCGTGACCGCGGATCTTTTCCGAACCAAAGCGCGCCATCAGTCCTATGACGAGCGCCCCGGCCACCGGCACCAACACCACCCAAAGCCCCAAATGATGACCTTGGGGCACCGCGGGTGCGGCGGAAAAGCGGTGGCAGAAAGCGAGGTTGGTGATCGCGGCGATCAGCCGGATCAAAGCATAGGCGACAAGGGAACTGATCGCGCCAATCGCCAGCGCCATGGCAGACAGCAGCAGCACGCGGCGGTTGGTGCTGAAATCCGCCAGTTCATCTTCAGCGGCTGCGACCGGCACGGCGGCTTTGTTATGAGAGACCGATGGGATCGCTGATTCAGGTTGCATGAACGAACCGCATATTATATCGTGGTGCGATACATGTCAAACCAACAATGACTTCGGGCGCATGCCTGCCAGAATCGCGAGCCATGACCGGAAACAAACAACTCATCAAGGCGCAATATGAGACGCTCGCGGCGTTTCGTTACGCGCTCCGGCGGTTCCTTCATTTCAGCGAAGAGGCTGCGCAGGCTGCCGGCATCACGCCGCAGCAGCACCAGGCGTTGCTGGCCATCAAGGGCTTCCCCGGGCGTGAGAGCGTCACCGTGGGCGAGTTGGCGGAGCGATTGCAGCTTCGCCATCATAGTGCGGTTGGGTTGATTGACCGGCTCGTGGCAGAGCGGTTGGTATCGCGCGCGACATCAGCCGGAGACCGCCGACAGGTTTTTGTTCAACTCACCCGTCGCGGCGAAAATGTGCTGGAGAAGCTTTCCTCCGCCCACAGCAGGCAACTGAAGCGAATCGGCCCCGAACTCAATCTGCTGCTCAAGCGGCTGGCTTGCGTCGATGAAGAGACCTTTGTATCCGCAAAAACACACAAATGAATGCCTTAACTTCACACGATCCGAACAAAGCAACCTGATTGGCGCTGAAATCCATTCTTTATGCAGGAATTCGACGAAGTCCATCGAGCCATCCACTATCCACCGGACCGCCGTTTTCGTGTCTGGATCGATCCCCGGTTTGTTTTTGCCTTTGCCGTTGTCGCTCTCGCTCCCGTGGTGATTGCCTGGGGACAATATCTTATCGCCGGGCTTCCAACGGAGACTTTCCTGCCGCCGATCAACCTGGAGAATCCGCCCGCTCCGCATGGTTTCCCCGCGTGGTTGCGACTGACCCATTTTGTGAACTTGTTTTTTCTGATGCTCCTGGTTCGCAGCGGGCTCTCCATTTTAATGGATCACCCGCGACTTTATTGGAACCGGCATTGCACGCCGAACTCGGAATGGATGCGGTTTACGCCGCTCGAAGTGCCTGTGGACCGCTTGTGGACGGCGAAGGATGACGCCCGTTACATTTCCCCGCTGGTGGCCTTGCCCGGGTACCGGCACACCGTGGGGATGGCGCGAGCGTGGCATTTCCTCTCGGTTTACGGATTCCTTCTCAACGGTTTCATTTTCATCGCGTTGCTTTTCTTCACCGACCAATGGAAGCGCCTCGTTCCGGCTTCATGGGAAATCGTTCCCGCCGCCTGGAAATCATTCGTCTATTACGCCACCTTCCATCTGCCGGTGGAACCCAACGGCTTCTATCAATTCAATCCACTGCAACAGCTTTCCTACTTCGCTGTCATTTTCGTCATGGCGCCGCTGTCCATGTTGACCGGGATCGCGATGTCCCCGGCGGTTGATAATCGGTTCCCTTTTTTCCCAAGGCTCTTTGGGAGCAGGCAGGGAGCGCGGTCCATCCATTTTATTCTGTTGATCGGTTACGTGTGCTTTCTGGCGGTGCATGTCGGATTGGTCGTCATCACCGGATTTGTCAGAAACATGAACCACATCGTTGCGGGGCGTGATGACGGGCATCCCATCGGGATGATCGTGGGTCTCATCGCCATTGGTCTCGTGGTGCTTTCCTGGACCCTCTTTCACTTTATCGCATGGACCTATCCTCGTGCCATGCAGCATGTGTATAAAGCCCTCGCCGGGTTGTTTCACTGGAATGTGTTGAGCCGTCTCGAGCCCGATGAACATTATGCACAAAAGGACATTTCCCCCTTCTTCTGGCCGAATGGAAAGTTGCCGGTTTCCAACAAGTGGAAGCAACTCGCGGCGAATGGATTCCAGGAATTCAGATTGAAGGTTGGCGGTTTGGTGGAGAATCCGATCGAGCTTTCACTTGAGGAACTTCGTGCGCTCGGCAAGGTGGAATACATCTCCATGCATCATTGCATCCAAGGCTGGTCGGGCATCGCACAATGGGGCGGCCTTCCGTTCAGGCGCTTGATCGAGATCGTCAAACCCAGGCCCGAAGCAAAAGTCGTCGCTTTTTATTCCTTCGGCGACGCGTTGTACGGTGGGGAATACTACGACACGCAAACCATCGAAACGGCGCTCAAGGCGAGATGTTTGCTCGCCTATGAGATGAACCAGGTTCCGCTGCCTGAAGTGTACGGCGCTCCGCTGCGACTGCGCGTTGAAAACCAGCTTGGCTATAAAATGGTGAAGTGGATAGAACGCATTGAATTCGTCGAAACAGAAAGGACTCTTGGCAAGGGAGAAGGCGGCAAAAACGAGGATGATGAATACTTTGACATCCTGCCCAACATTTGAAGGGACCTTCCCGCACACCTCCACAGTTACGATAAGCAAGCAGCAGGTTGACCAGGCGCGCGGTGGTGTCCTCCTGAATGACAACCTCCACGCCGGGAAATGACTCCGCAAACCAGGACATCACCCCCGGCAGCAGGTAAACAAGTATTTCAACAATGACCTTGCCAAGGGTTAGAGTTAGGAATCAAATACGATTAGGATTTATGAACAACAACAGCAAAGCGCCTCAATTGACGACCTCGGCCGGGAATCCCGTCGCCGACAACCAGAACTCCATCACCGCCGGCCCGCGCGGCCCGCTGTTGATGCAGGACTATCAACTGCTCGAAAAGCTCGCGCACCAGAACCGCGAACGCATTCCCGAGCGCACCGTCCACGCCAAAGGCACGGCGGCTTACGGCACATTGACGATCACGCACGACATCACGAAATACACGAAGGCCGGCGTGTTCGCCAAAATCGGCAAGCAAACCGAAGCCCTCCTCCGTTTCTCCACGGTGGCCGGCGAGCGCGGCGCGGCGGATGCCGAGCGCGACGTGCGCGGCTTCGCGCTGAAATTTTACACCGACGAAGGCAACTGGGACATGGTCGGCAACAATACCCCGGTGTTCTTCGTTCGCGATCCTTACAAGTTCCCCGATTTTATTCACACGCAGAAGCGCCATCCAAAAACCAATCTGCGGAGCAACACGGCGATGTGGGATTTCTGGTCGCTGTCACCGGAGTCGCTGCACCAGGTCACGATTCTTATGTCCGACCGCGGGCTGCCCCGCAGCCTGCGCCACGTCAATGGCTATGGCAGCCACACCTACAGTTTCATCAACGCCCAGAACGAACGCTTCTGGGTGAAGTTCCATTTCAAAACCAAACAAGGCATCCAGTGCATGACGAATGCCGAAGCCGACGCCATCATTGCGAGGGATCGCGAGAGCTCGCAACGCGACTTGTTCGAAGCCATCGAACGCCGCGAGTTTCCCCAATGGCGCTTCTGCGTGCAAATCATGCGGGAGAAAGACGCCGAGACGTATCGCTGGAATCCGTTCGACCTCACGAAAGTCTGGCCGCACAAGGATTACCCGCTGATTGACGTCGGCATTCTCGAATTGAACCGCAACCCGGAAAATTATTTCGCCGAGGTGGAGCAATCCGCCTTCAGCCCGTCGAACATTGTTCCCGGCATCGGATTCTCGCCGGACAAAATGTTGCAAGCGCGCATCTTTTCCTATGCCGACGCGCACCGTTACCGCATCGGAACGCATTATGAGATGCTGCCGGTCAACCGCCCCAAAGTCGCCGTGAACAACTATCACGCCGACGGCCCGATGCGCTTCGACGCGCCCAAAGGCACGAACGCCTTTTATGAGCCCAACAGCTTCGGCGGGCCGATGGAAAACCACCGTTTTGCCGAACCACCGTTGAAAGTTTCCGGCGATGCCGACCGCTACAATCACCGCGACGGCAATGATGATTATACGCAGCCGGGCGACCTTTTCCGGTTGATGACTCCCGCGCAAAAGCAACAGCTCTTCAGCAATATCGCCGGAGCCATGAACGGCGTGCCGGAAGAGATCGTGCGTCGTCAGCTTGGGCATTTCCATAAAGCTGATCCGGCGTATGCCGCAGGCGTGGCGAAAGCGCTCAATATCGAGTACCGCGTTCCCAAGGCTCCCGAATCGGCGCCGACGATGGCCGGCGGCGTGCGGTAAGGAATCGCGCGCGATCCAACCGGCAGGGCTGTCCTGCTGCGCAGCCTTGCCCAGACGACTATGCAAACCGTCGTTACCGAATCCGAAGAAAAACGTTACGCCGAGTTGCAGGCGCTGGCGCTTGATTGCGCCCGCTCGGGCGAGACGGAATTGCTCGCCACAATGATCCAGCACGGCTTGCCGGTAAATCTTGCCGACGCCAAGGGCAATTCCCTGCTCATGCTGGCGAGTTACAATGGCCAGCTCGATACCACGCGGATGCTCCTGGAAAATGGCGCAGACGTGGATCGTCGCAGTGACCGCGGGCAGACGCCGCTGGGCGGCGTGGCGTTCAAGGGTTATGAAGAAATCGTCGCGCTGCTGCTCCAGCACGGCGCGGATATTGATGCCGACAACGGCGGCGGCATGACGCCGCTCATGTTTGCAGCGATGTTTGGCAGGGTGAAAGTCGTCGCGCAGTTGCAGGCGCACGGCGCATCACTCCGACGCCGCAACCGCCTCGGCATTTCCGCAAACCTGATGGTTCGCATCTCGCAATTCATCGCGCGTGTGTTCCACCGCCCACAATCACCAGGTGCCCATTCAGTTTCCAAACCGCAGACTTTATGAAAAACCAGATCCCCTCAGTCATCACGCCTGACGCCTGGACTGGTCTGGCGCTCGCCGGCAAACTCGCCGGGGACCTTCGCACCCAATTTCCACGAATTCCTTCGGCTTTTCTTCCATGCCGCGTTTCAAGTCTTCTTCTTCGCTCACGCCCAGATCGTCCCCGGAGCGGACTTGAAACGGAATCGGCCTGATGGCCGTGATAACGAACTTGTCGCCCGCACCCTTGGTCTCAGCAATAACGACTGCGGACCGAGTGGCGTTTACCCCGAAAATCATGCAGGCATAATCTCAGAGGAGACGTCGAGGGTAAAGCATCGCGTGGGCCAATGGGCACGCCACTCGGATTTTCTTTCACGCGTTCACACTACCAACTTTGGCGTCGGCAATCGAGCCGTAGTTTAGCTGCGTGGCAAGCTGGAAGCGATTCTGGTAGTTAAACTCCGTGCTTCAGAGAAAACTCGGCCAAAGAATTGCCAGCCTCCGTAAGGTGAGAAAGCTCACGCAAGAGCAACTCGCTGAAACTGTCGGGTGCTCTGTCGAGTTCATCAGCCTCGTAGAACGTGGTGTAAATGCTCCATCTGTTGCCGGGTTGGAGAAGTTCGCAAAGATTCTCAAGGTTGAGGTAAAGGAATTGTTCACCTTTGAGGAGAAGAAGCGATGAGTGATTCATACACCCAGCGCCTGCAATCTACTCTCCATGGTGTCGTTGAAAAACTCTCATCCAAAGGCATCCAACCCCATCGCCTCGCCTTCGGCGGAGAGGGCCAAGAGTCTGCAAAGAAGCCAAGAGTGCCGATCGATGCGCGCTCCGAATTTCTCGCGAATCGAGCAATGGGTGATTGGGCAGAGCGCATGTTGAGCAGCGCAATTCTCAAGGCGTTTCCGGAGTGGAAGGTTGTGCAGTATGGCAATACCGACAGCATTGCGGCAGGGCATCCTGATTTTAAGGAGCGCTATCTGGTAGGTTTGGAGGAAACACGCCAATTCGGCAAACGCCCCGATTTGCTCTTGTTTCCGGCGGTATTTGCAATGGACAACAATTTGTCAGGACGCAGCCACAATGAAACCGAGCCGACGGTGAAACAGGCAACCGCAGCCATAGAAGTGCGATCCAGCAAATTTGAAGCATTGAAATATATGGCTGTACGGCAAAAGCAACGTGACGACGGCAACAAGAGCGGGCGTGAAACGCCGAGTTTTACGGTGAAGGTCGAAGACCTAGTCATTGTTTACCGCTGGCTGGAGAGGCATCGTGTGCCTCAGAGTTATTGCCAGGTTTTCTTCGATTCGGTTTTCGCCATCAACTTCCTCGACATCTTTGCGACCATCGCAAGTGGAACTGGTTTCTCAATCGAAACTCCTGCGAAGAGTCAAGAAAAGGCGACCATCATGATTCCCATCACCTGCGGTTTACAAGTGGGGCAAGCGACCGAGCTTCCAACTTTTGCCGCCGAGCATCACGTCACGAAACTTGGCCGACATGATGCGTATGTTGTTCCGCAGGGTGGTGGCTTTGAACTCGACGCAGCAGCAATGAAGAAAGTTCTGCTGCCTTAGAGTCGGTTGTGAAATAACTCGCCGCGAGTTCGTCAACGCACGCCGTCCGTTCGCTCAGTAATAGCTTTTCCAACTCTGTCAGTTTGCGTACAAGCCCGTTGGCCTCGGCTCGGCCCAACTTCGGCATCGTCGGGCAAGGCATGTCTTCCACGTCTTTCGGTTCAAGCTTGTTGAGCCCGTCGCCGTAAAAGCGGTTCACTTGGGAAAACGCACGTCGTCCTCCCGAACTGTTCAGGAACAGCGTCATCAACGGAGGCAAGGTTTCGCATCCAGGTTTAGCGTAGAGGCCGTGGAAGCAAGTCAAATTCTTCGCCCCGGACGTGTTGAGGATGAATTTGACCGACTCACGCGAGAACACCGCCGCCCAGATGTCCGCCACGGCGCGGTTCTCCGGCAAATACCAGACGGGGCGGTGACTTGGCAGGTGTCGCTGCGGAATTTCCCGTTGCTCGCCTAGTTTCAGGTACCGCATCAGGTCTTGCCCGTTGCGCGACGGATTTAGCAGGAAGCATCGGCGGTCGCTGGCGATCAATGCATCGAACTTCTCGCGGGTGAATACCAACCCTTCAGCATCAGTGGCCTTGGTGATGCACGGCTCAATGTGGGTATCCGTCAACCCATGCTCGCGCAACGCGGAGCGGCTCAGGCAGAAAAAGTCATTCGCGCCAGTAGCAATTCCACGGCGGCAATCGAAATAGTCGCCCACGCGCTTCGGAAAGGGCAAGAAATCGCCGGAGGCCGCTTTGTTGAGCAGCACGTTGAGCCATTTGTCCCGCGGCTTCAGCGTCGCCAGGTTGATACAGCCATTGCTCGCGCGTTGAATAGTTCCTGCCAGCAGCTTGTCCACGAAGCGCTCCGCTTCCTCGACAGATTCGATTCGTTTGGCGAAAACAAGGGCTTCGGATGCGCGGCCCTTGTCGAGATACACGATGGCACTCGTGGTGAGGGCGTCAGCGAAAACGTTCAGTGATGGCGCGAAGACTGCGACTGCCGCAGGCCGAATCACCTTCAGCAATCGCTCTTTGATTTCCTCACCGAAATTTGCGTTGAGAAACTCTGCCGGCAGTATGACGGCGGCGCGCCCACGCGGCGCGAGATCTTCCCAAATCTTGAGCAGGAACAGCGCGTAGAGATTCGTGAGCCTGTCGAGCGGCGTGCCGAATCGTTCCTCGAAATAGAGCCAGTCCTTCTCCGAGTAATCGAGCCGGTGCGCCTTCACGTAAGGCGGGTTGGCAATGATGCCGTCGAAAGTGCCGGCCTCCGACTTGAGGTAATCCGCTAGAATCAATTTCGTGCCGCGCGGAGCAGTTGCTTTCGCTCGTTGCAAGGTTTCCGCGTCACGTTCCGCTCCGATCAATTCGACACGATGGTTGATTTGGCGGCACGCAGCCAGCAACCCTCCCAAACCCGCCGCCGGGTCGAGCACGGTGCGCGGTCTGGCCGACATCACCCATTTTGCCATCAAAGCTGCGACCGGCTCAGGCGTTGCGACTTGTCCTAACTGCTTCGTCTCTCGCTGCCACGATTCCACGGATGCGAACGAGTCGGCCTCGCCGGTGGCGATCTCCACAACTGTCGGCTCGTAATAGAGCGACATAAAAGTTTGGTTGTCGCGCAGTTTCATCGCTGAAAGCCTGCCAGCAGTTTAACTACGTGTCAACTCCGGCCTGAACTGCCCGCGCCAGCCCGCAAGGCGAGATGGCTCCGCGTCTTGTGGGCGACGTCCGGCTTTTGGCGGTCGGGGGTTCACGCCTTTGCGTAAACCTCTGCGCCCATCTCCACGAGCTCCTTCGACTTTTCTTTCATGCCTTTCCTGATCCCTTCTTCTTCGCTGACACCTTGTTCGGCGGCGTGTTTGCGGACGACTTCGGTGGTTTTCATCTTCTGTGGCGCAGTTTCACCAATTAAGACCCGAACGGGACCGGCAAAGCGGGTTATCTTCGCTCAAAGCTCGATCCAATGCGGGATGGGGCGGGACTGACACTTCGCAGCCTGCAAAAATAATCACAATTTCACTTGCCTCGAAGCGCGCGCAGCTTACCGTTCTCACAACCACTCGCATCGGCCCAAAACGCGAGAAACAATTATGTCCATTAGACCCATCAAGCGCTTGATCAAGGCCAAGCCGACACTCGAGGGCGCAGGCGTGCATCTGCGCCGCGCGTTCGGCTTTGGCAACACCTCCGACTTCGACCCGTTCCTCCTGCTGGATGATTTCCGCAACGACATTCCGAACGATTACCTGGCCGGCTTCCCGTGGCACCCGCACCGCGGCATCGAAACGATCACTTACGTCCTCGCCGGAACCGTCGAGCACGGCGACAGCATGGGGAACCGCGGCGCCATTGGCGCCGGCGACATCCAATGGATGACGGCGGGCCGGGGCATCATCCACCAGGAGATGCCCAAAGGCGACCCGCTGGGCCAGATGCACGGGTTCCAGTTGTGGGCGAACCTGCCGTCGTCGTTGAAAATGACCGCGCCGCGCTATCAGGAAGTCAAGGCGCCGGAAATCCCCGAGGTCATCGATGACGATGGCACGCGGGCCCGGATTGTTTGCGGCACATTCTGGGGAAAGACAGGCCCGGTGGACGGGATTGCCGCCGACCCGACCTACCTCGATGTGACGGTGCCGCCCGGCAAGCGCAAAAAGCTTCCCGTCGAGACGACGCGCCATGCCTTCGCCTATGTGTTCGCGGGGAGCGGCAAGTTCTGCAACGCGTCCGGCCCGTTATCGGTGCCGACCGAAGGCGTCGGCTGGGCCGACACCGCGCCGCCCAAGGACGCGGACAACCGTTCGCTCGTGCTGTTCGACTCCGGTGACGACATCGAGGTTCAGGCCGGGGAGGACGGCATCCGATTCCTGCTCGTCTCGGGCAAACCGCTCCAGGAACCGGTCGCATGGTACGGCCCCATCGTGATGAATACGCAGGAAGAACTCCAGCGGGCCTTCCAGGAACTGCAGAAAGGGACGTTCCTGAAGACGACCTGAGCCGGGACCCGGGAACCTTCCGCCGTCGGCTTTCAACCCTCACCCGCAGACGCGCCAGGCTTTGGGCGGCCAATCCCGTTCTGCGTCCGCCCTTCGGCACCGGCCGCTGCGTCGGAACGATTCAATGAATTCAGAGTGACCCTCCGGCGCGCCCACCTTGACGACTGTGGTAACCTGCCGCCAAGGGTCAGTGGTTGCCGGCGGGATCCTTGTCCCTTCGGGCTGGCACGGATCGGGCGTCCGCGCGTCAGGATGGAAATCATGGATCTACAAAAAATCAACGATTACTGGAAGGAACTAACAGCGCAGGATGTGAGGCTCAAAAAGCATCGTACCCTGGTTGGCGGACATTGGGACGAGATCGGGCGCCTCCAACTGGATTATTTGATCTCCCGCGGCCTGCGTCCGGACTCGACATTATTGGACGTCGGCTGCGGCGCTTTGCGCGGCGGCGTGCATTTTGTCCGGTACCTCGCTGATGCGAACTATTACGGCATCGACATCAACCAGAGTCTGTTGCAGGCGGGTTTGTTGGAGTTGAACGAGGCCGGTTTGAACGGCAAACGGGTCAACCTGCACCGCACCGATGAATTCGATGCCAGCTCCTTCGGCGTGAAGTTCGACTTCGGAATCTCGATTTCGTTGGTCACGCATTTGTGCGCCAACCAGATCATCCATTGCTTTCTACAGATGCGGCGCGTGATGCACGACCGGAGTTCCTTCTTTGTTACGTTCTTCGAGACACCGGCCTTGACGGTCGAGGACGCCTATCAGCTGCCGCGGGGCGAGACCATCACACACTTTCTAAGGGATCCATTTCACTACACGCGCGATCTCATGGAATGCTTCGCCCGGGCTGCAGGCTTGAAGATGATCTACCATGGCGATTGGAACCATCCCCGGAATCAGCAGATGATCGAATTGCGGCTGTCGTAGCGGGAGAACCCGCTCTCTGGAGCGCGGCCTTGTGAGCCCTGGCGGGTTGGCCGCCTGCGCGAACTTGACCCCCCACATTCAAGCCGTCCGCACTCGCGGCGAAATGACTTTCGGTTTGCGTCCGTCGGTCGGGTCGGCAGAATCTCGTCCATGCCGAACTTTTCGAACCCGGAAGACCGGGAATCCCTCCTGCCACCGCCGATGAACCGGCGGCGTTTCCTGCAGTGCAGTGCCGTGGTTGGCGGCGGTGTAATAGTATCGCCCCTTTTGCGCCGCGCGGGCGATGCTCCGGCCGGTGTGCCGGATTCATTGTTGCCCTGGTACCGGCTGCCGCTCTGCATCCTGCAAACCGTGCTGCGGGAAACGGACGCCCGGAACTACGATGCCGCAGCCGTCGTCAGTTACATGAAGAAGACCGGGTACAACACGCTCATCGTGAACGCGGGCGGCATCGTGGATTTCTTCCAAAACCCGCTGCCAGCCGCGAACCTCGACCCTTTCATGAACGATCGCGACATCCTGCGCGAGATCACCACGGCTTGCCGGGCGGCAGGACTACGCGTCATGGCGCGGGTGGATTTTCGTGGGGTCGAGGAACGCGTGTTCCGGCAACACCCCGACTGGTTCAGCATGGACGCGGCGGGAAAACCGTTGCAACTGGATTACACCCGCCCGCGGCTCTACGCGTCGTGTTATACCGGCTATTACCGGAACGAACACGCGGAGGAATTCGTCCGTTACCTGCTCGCGCACTACCCGCTCGACGGCATCTGGCACAACAGCATCGGCTGGGACGGCATCTGCCACTGCCCGCGCTGCCGCGAAAGTTTTTTGCAGGCCACTGGAGCGCCCGTCCCCGAACCCGAGTCAGCGTCCCCGGCAGCGCTGGACGGTTACATGGCCTGGAAAACTTCAGCCGCCGACAAACACATGGCGCGGATGCAGGCCACGGTGAAGGCGTTTGGCGATGACAAGGCTTACGCCGCCGAGGTTTTCAGCATGTACAATCCCGGCGGACGCATCAATTCGGGCATTGATCTCTACAACGCCCGGGACCATTTCGATTTCATGGTCGGGGTCGCGTTTCCGATCGAAAGCACCGAGCCCACGCGCTTTGCGGAACTCAGTTACGCCGGCACGGTGGTGCGGTTCATGAAATCCATGGCGCCAGAGAAAGAGGCGGTCATTCTTTACGGCGAAAATGGGACGCTCCACCGCTACATCATGGACCCGCCGGTGGACTTGCGGATCTATCTTTGGGAGGCGCTGGCGGCGGGCGGCCGGTTCTGGAACGCCAATTTCGCCGGCGCGTACCCCGACGCCACGAGCGACCGCCGCAATGCTTTCAACAACATCGAAGCGTGCAGGTTTGTCCGCCAGCACGCAACGCTCCTGGCGCAACACGCGCCGGTGGCGACCGTCGGCATCTATTATTCACGCCCGACCCGTTTGTTCTACCGCAGTCCGTCGGCAGAAGGGGACCGTTTTGACGCCGCCATGAAAGGGTTTGAGAACGTCCTGGTGGAAGGACACATCCCCTATGATTTCATTCCCAATGACCAGCTCAGTCCCGAGCGCCTGCGCCGATATCGCGTCGTCGTCCTGGCCAATGTCCGGTGCCTGGCGCAGCCGGAAATAGACCAGTTGAGTAGGTTCGTCTGGAACGGCGGCAATCTCCTCGCCACGTTTGCGACGAGCCTGAACGACGGCGACGGCACGGCGCGGGCCGACTTCGGCCTGGCCGACCTGTTCGGCTGCAGCTTCACGGGCAAAATTGCCGACACCCGCCAGGATTGTTACCAATACATTCTGCAGCCGAAGCATCCCCTGGTGGCCCCCGACAGCGGCGCGACGGAGTTGTTGTTCAACGCCGACCGCACGCTGCTGTGCCGCCCGGCGCCGGACGCGGAGGTGATCTGCACGCATGTGCCGGAGGTGCACAACCAGCCGCCCGAAAAAGCCTGGGCCGAATCGTGGTCGCGCGAATTCCCCACCGTCATCGAGCACGGCTATGGAAAAGGCCGCGTGCTCTATTTTGCCAATCAGCCGGACCAGATCAATTGCGATATCGGGCACCCGGACGCCCGGAACCTCCTGTCGCGCGGAACCAGGCTGCTCGCCGGTTCGCTTCCCGTGGAAACCAGCGCGCCGGAAAGCGTCCACATCGGCCTGACCCGGTCCCTCGCGTCGCCGGGCCAATATATACTGTCCCTGGTCAATACCACCTCGGGGCCGGTCCGGCCGGTGCGGCGTTGTCTGCCGGTGTTCGACCTCGAAGTGAAACTGCATCTTGCCGTGCGTGAACTGGTCTCCCACCAGGTGTTGCGGGCGCAGGGAAAATGTCGCATCGAAGCCCACGGCTCGGACGTGCGCATGCGGCTCTCCAGGCTGGACGATTTCTGTGCCGTTCATTTTCAGATGCGGAGCTGACGCCGAGAAAGGATCGCGAGAAGCGGTCGGGGCTGAATAAACACAGTTGTCGTTTCGCCGGATAGGATGCAAGGATTCAAATCTTTTCGGCGGCGTTGTGGGTCAAAAAAGGCCTGGTACTATTTCGCTTTACCTTTCTCCCAAAAAGCCTTGCCATCTGGAAATCCGGGATCTGTGAAATCAAACCCACCTACCATGTAAAAAATCACCTGCCTTGTGCTTGCGTTGTCGGTTGTCGGACTCGGCCTTCTGCTGGCCAATGGCTGCAAAAAGGAAACCGCTTCAACACCCTCAACCCAACCGGTCGTCTCCGCCGAAAAGAACAGCTTCAAGGAAGTCACGTCGCGTCTGGATCCGGGCGGCAGCCTTTACCTCGACCTCGGCACGGAACAGTTGCTGGCTAACCTCTCAGACAGCTGCATGGCTAAGGTAATTCACTCAACTTCACCCCTTCTCGACGGAAGACCGTGGCTTCGACTTTAGGGACGAACAGTTGGGTTTCCGCGGGCAGGTGGGTGGCGATGGCATCGTAGGTTTGGGCTTTATGGCGCTTCAGAAGATTTGTCACGGTGCCTTCACCGGCGTTGTAGGCGGCCAGCGCCAATCGCCAATCGCTGAATTGCTGATGAAGATGCTTCAGATACCGGGCGGCGGCGTGGGCGCTTTCGTCGGTGCGCAACCGCTGATCCAACGGCCAGGTTCGCAGCCCGTATTGTCTGGCGGTGTCCGGCATGAGTTGGAACAATCCAGCCGCGCCGACCGGACTGCGCGCCCGGGGATCGAAGGAGGATTCCACTTCGGCGATCCAGACGAGTTCTGCCGGCACACTTTCATCCTTGAAAGCCGGTTTCAATTGATCGACAAACGCTCTTGCCTCGTCCGGCAGGGGACGGTCGGAAAGTTTTTTGATCCAGATTTCACGTTCCGTTTCGGGCGGCGGATTCGGAAATGGCGGCGGCGGTTTGCCGGGTTCTGATTTCGGAGGCGGGATGATCAGCCGGAGTTCTTCCGCGGTGTCGAGGTAATCGAGCCGGGCTTTGAGCCAGCAGGCGTAAGGCAAGGTTTCTTCGTGACTGTCGAGGATTGGAAGAATGGTTTTCGCGGCGTCTCTTAACCGGGCAAGATCGATAACATATTCGCCTTGAAACTGCTTTTGGATTTCATCGAGAAATCGGCGCACTTTTTCCTGGTCGGCTTCCTGGAGAGTCCGCAGTGCATCCTCATCAAGATTCTCCGTGGCCCAATCCTGGGCTGACTGGACTGCATCATCCAAGTTGATGGTGTTATCTTGTCCCCAAGCGGGGAGCGAAACCGTCATCGCGGCGATCAGCCAGACTGCTTTCACACCTGGAAGATAGCCAATTGCTTCATAATGAACCAGTAGGGATTGAGACCCGGACGAGCTTCGGGCCGGGAAATCGGGAAGTCCGTGGAGACTGGAACCTATTTCTGTGCACGGCAATTCGACAGGTATTGACTTAAACACGACTCGCAATATCGTACTTGAAATGCGCGTTTCCAAGAGAACCGACTATGCTCTTCGGGCTTTGTTCACGCTGGTAGATCACTATGGCGGTGTGCCGATCCCTATTCGCGAGTTGGCCCGGAGGAACGACGTTCCGAAGCGGTTTCTCGAACAGATCATGCTGGACCTTAAGACTCAGGGCTGGGTGGGGAGTGTCGCGGGGGTGCGCGGCGGTTACATCCTGGGAAGAAGTCCCGAGGACATCACAATGGGCGAGGTCGTGCGTTATTTCGACGGCATTCTTGCGCCAATCCATTGCGTGTCGGTGACGGATTACAAGCGTTGTTCGCAGGAGTCGGTCTGCCGCTTTCGACGAGTCTTCTTCGACGCAAGGAACTTTGTCGCCGGAATCATGGATTGCGCAACCCTGGCGGAAGTGGCCAAGGGACTCCCACTCACCAAGCGCGAGAGCGCGATTGGCTTCGTCGGAGGAGAGGGGATTTAGTCCCTTGCCAAAAAATGACGCGCAAAACGCGTCACATTCCCCATGCAATCAGCGAATCATGCCGCAGCAGGTTGCCTCAGAAGCTCCCGACTGATCCGGGTGCGAACGATGGCAGGCGCCACCCGTCCGTGCTAAGGCAATCGGAGCCAGGCTCTTCCATCGGGCTCCATCCCCCAACAAAAAAAATGAAAAAAATCGTTGACAGAACTTGCAAACTTCGCATAATAACGACTATATAAGTCGTATATGATCGATTTAACAGAACATTTGGGGCTGGCTGAACCGGGCAAGGCTTTGACTGCTCTTTCGGGAAAGGGCGTTTTTCTTTGCCCATAATAACGATCAAACAAATCGTATATCAAATCCTCGTGTTCGCCCGATTCGACTAAAGAATATGGATTCCTCTAGCACCAGAGCAGGTTTGGAGAATGGTGGAAATCACAACTGGCTGGAACTCGTGCGCGAGCAGGTCCACTCGCTGCGCTTCGGCGTGGTGGAAATTGTGGTCCATGATTCGCGGGTGGTCCAGATCGAGAGAACCGAGCGCGTGCGCTTTGACAAAACACAACCTGAGATCAAGCCGGGGCGATCGAGCTGACCGGCGGCGGAAGGGCAGCGGACCGCACCGGGTGGCGGACCGCTTGTTCGACCGGATTGATCAACCTGAGAGACAACCATGACTGTAATGACTCATTCGACAATCCAAGAAGCGGGGCCGGTGGTGCGCCGGGCGCGGTCGATCGCCACGCTGCTTGCGCCGCTGGACGAAATCGCATCCCACTCAGCCAGCCTCGTCGCCAACCCCGAAGCGCGCTTTGAGAGTGGAGGCGAAGCCTATGTTTTGCCGCGCTATCTGTTCATCGGGCCGCAGGGCGGCGATGCGCCGATCCGCGTCGGCCTGTTCGCGGCCCTTCATGGGGACGAACCCGAGGGGGCTCACGCCGTGGTGCGATTCGTCCAGTTCCTCGAATCGCATCCCGAAATCGCCAGGGGTTATTCGCTGTCCATCTATCCCGTGTGCAATCCGACCGGGTTCGAGGACAACACCCGCCACTCGCGTCGCGGAAAGGATTTGAACCGTGAGTTCTGGAAAAACTCGGCCGAACCGGAAGTCCGGCTCCTCCAGGCGGAAATTGTTTCCCGTTCGTTCCACGGCATCATTTCGCTGCACACCGACGACACCAGCCAGGGGTTTTACGGCATCGTGCGCGGGGCGACGCTGACCCGGCACCTGATCGAGCCGGCGCTGGCGGCGGCCGAAAGCTTCCTGCCACGCGATGAGCGTCCGACCATCGACGGTTTCACGGCCCGCAACGGAATCATCCTGGACTGCTACCAGGGCATATTGAGCGCTCCGCCGAAGGTGAGGCCGCGCCCGTTTGAAATCATTCTCGAAACGCCCAAAGCGTCGCCGGCCTATTCGAAGGAGTGTGCGTTTGTGGCGGCGCTGCAAAGCATCCTGGTCGAATACCGCAAGTTCATCGCTTACGCGCCCAATCTTTGATGCGCGACTGAAACCAAGAACAAACCTGACATTGAACTATGCCAAAAATCTACAATGACATCACGGAAACCATCGGGAACACACCGCTCGTGCGGCTGAACAGGACGGCGAAGAAACACGGGGCCATCGCCGAAGTGCTGCTCAAACTGGAATTCTTCAACCCCCTCTCCAGCGTCAAGGACCGCATCGGGGTGGCCATGATTGACGACGCCCTGGAATCCGGCGCCATCGCGCCGGACACGCTGCTGATCGAGCCGACCAGCGGCAACACCGGCATCGCGCTCGCGTTCGTCGCGGCGGCGCGCGGGTTGAAGCTGATCCTGACGATGCCGGAAACCATGAGCACCGAGCGGCGCAAACTTTTGAAAATCCTCGGCGCCAAACTCGTGCTGACGGAAGGCCCCAAAGGCATGAAAGGCGCCATCGCCAAGGCCGAGGAACTCCATCGGCAGATCCCGAACAGCGTCATTCTCCAGCAGTTCAGCAATCCGTCGAACCCGGCCATCCATCGGCGCACAACGGCGGAAGAAATCTGGAATGACACCGATGGGAAGGTGGATTTCGTCGTGGCGGGAGTGGGCACGGGCGGCACCATCACCGGCGTGGCGGAAGTGATCAAGGCCAGGAAGCCGTCCTTCAAAGCCATCGCGGTCGAGCCCGCGAAGTCGCCGGTTCTCGCGGGCGGCCAGCCCGGGCCGCACAAGCTGCAGGGCATCGGCGCGGGATTCGTTCCCGCGAACCTGAACACGAAGATCGTGGACGAAGTCATCGGCGTGCAGGAAGAGGACTCGGGGCCCATCTCCAAGGAGGTCAATCGCCTGGATGGCATCCCCGTGGGCATTTCCAGCGGTGCCATCATTTGGGCCGCCCTGCAGGTGGCGAAGCGGCAGGAGAACAAGGGCAAACAAATCGTGGCCATCGTGCCCTCCGCCAGCGAGCGCTACCTCTCTTCCTGGCTGTTCGCCGATATCAGCATCGAAAGCGACAAGCTCGATCCCGAGTTCGCCGGCGCCCTGGTGGTCGCCTGACGATCCGGCCGGCCCCGCAAGGGGAGGCGCGACTTTAATATCACATTTTAGGAGGGCTGACCGGTTCACCGGAGGTTCTTCGAAGAAGAACAAATCCGTTGCCGTGTGAATTCGAAACGAGACAGTGGGCAAAACACCGCCCGATTCGGCCAATCTTTTGAAGACGCCAGGGTCCGTCGCCTGCGTGTGCAGGCGACGCTGCCTCCCCCACCACCGGTCGCGGGTTCTCTCCGTTTGCAAAAACCAAACCGCAACCAAAAAACTCAAACTCTATGAAAACATCCTATTCCCGCAAAATCGCCGCGGCCGGCGCCCTCGTCGCCGGGCTCGCTTTTGCTCCAACCCTGCGCGCCGACGTCGAGGTCCTTGTCTCAGGCGGCAACGCGAGTTCCAGCGTTCTGTTCGACCGCGCCACGAACTTTTTCGGCGGCACGTTTACCGCCGTTTATGGCGCGAGCTCCTCCACCGTCAGGACCTATGTGGGCACTGTACCCGGCAATCCCGGCCTGGGTAACGTGACGCTGGATTTCGTGCTCAACGGCGCCGTGGGCGGACTTCTGGATATTTCGGAAAACAACCTTGAAACGACCGCTGCCGGCACGAACCTCGTGCCGACCGTTGTCGACTCGAGCACTTCTCCCGACGCGGTGGCGGTGGATCCCTCGCAGTTTACGGCTCTGCCGACCTATGCGGTTCCCTACGTCTTTATCAAGAACTCGAACTCGGCAAACACTGCCGGGATTACAAACCTGACCCAGCGCCAGGCTGCGTTGTTGGAATCCGCAGGCGCCACCGTGCCGGCGACGTTCTTTGGTGGAACCGGCACGAATGTCATTTACTTCGTCGGCCGGAACAAAGACTCCGCCGTGCGCACGGAAATCGATCTGAACATCCAGGCGAACGGGTTTCAGACCTACACAACCAACGGAGCGGGGGTCATCTACCAGGACACGACCAATATCGATGAAGAAGGCAACGTGGACCCGGGCCAGTCTTCGGGCAGCACCCTGGTTAATGTGGTGAAAGGCATCACCAATTCCATCGGCACCATCGCCTACCAGAACCTCAAGTCCGGTGTCACCGCCTTGTCCTACGAAGGCGTCGCCTATTCCACGAACAGCGTGCAGAACGGAACCTACCCGCTCTGGGGTTATGAGAATTATTACTACCTGACGAGCAACAACAACGCCGCCCAGTTGCAGATCATTTACGCGTTCTACCAAAGCGTCACCAACGCCGCCTTCCAATCCGGCACGAACCCGGTTTTCACCAACAACTTCGTTCCGCTCCCGGCATTGAAGGTAACGCGCAACGCCGATGGCGGCCCCATCATTCCGAACCCCGGCTACTTCTGATCTGCAACCTTTATTACTCATAGGAATTTCATGAAAAAAACCTTTCAAATAACCCTGACTGCGCTCGGGTTGCTGGCGGTGCCGCTGGCGCGAGCGTGGACCTATCAGGATGGAGACGTGCTGTTGATCTTTCGGGACGGCACTTACGACGTTGAGTTTGACCTCGGAAACATCAGTCAATTCACCGGCAAAACCAACGGTTACACTGCCGTCGTGAGCAACTGGAGCCTCCCCCTCGTGACCAGTACCTTCGGCCCGGATCTCACCACGAATGGAGATGGAGTCGAGGTGCTGTTGGTGGCAACCACCCCCAGCACGGACCCCAATCCCACCGCATGGCTTAGCAGTTCCGAGCCCAATACGACCGCCTACAGCCCAAGTCCCTCGGGCTGGGGTGTCATCTACGCCGCGATCAACAGCGTCGGCATCTCACCGAAAATATACAACGTCCCGACTAACAGCGTGCCGCAATCCTACGTGATCGGCGCGACCGGTTCGGGCAATGCCGGCAAGTATAAGTACGCCTCCTACGATTACCTGGTGTCCGGCGGCACCTACAACGGCATCCCGGAACTGGGCGGCGAGGCGCCGTTCATTGTCGAGCAGGGCATTCCCGGAACGCTTGATTTCTGGGGCATTCAGGCGACCGGGACCACGGTGACGCCGCCCGACAACCTGGTCGGCACCTTCAGCATCACCGCCGGCGGTGTGTTGACGTTCGTCGCCGGTCCTCCGCCATCTAAAATCCTCGGCATCACGCGCGCCAGTGGCACCGATTCCGTCAGCTTCACCACGAGGGTGGGCGGAAACTATTGGCTGGCCTACACCAATACGCTCGCCGCCCCGGTTTCCTCCTGGCCGCTGGTCAGCGGCCCGTATCCGGGCGACGGCCACAACGATTCTCTCACCCACGTTGCCTCGGACAGCAGCGGTTTCTACCGCGCGGTGCGATCTCCTTAGGCGCAACAATCACGCGGCAGGCCCGGCTTCCGGACCTGCCGCTTCCGATCCAATTCGTAGAGAGGACCACCACAACGAATGAAGTTCCGGTTGTACCTGATGGCAACACTCGCGCTCCTGAAAGTCTCGAACACTCCGGCGGCGCAACCGGACGCCGGAAACGCCACCAACGCGCCCGCCGCCGCCCACACGCGCCCGTTCCAAATCTGCGGCTATCGGATCGAGGGCAATACCGTCCTGCCGCCCGAGAGATTTCGATTCCTGGCCGACTATACCGGTCCGGCGGTTGACTTCCAGCGGCTCCGACAGGGCTTGAGCGAGCTCCAGTTGCTGTACCGCGATCTGGGCTTCGCAACCGTCAGCGTCACGTTGCCCCAGCAGCGCCTCACCAACGGCATGATCCGGGTGAAAATCATCGAGGGCAAACTCAGCAACATCCGGGTCGAGGGCAACCGCTATTTCAGCTCCAACAATGTGATGCGCGCGCTGTCCAGCCTCGACACCAACATCCTCCTCAACACCCGATGGTTTCAGCCCGAACTCGACCAGGCCAACGCCAGCTCCGACCGCCAAATCTACCCCGTCATCAGCCCCGGCCTGGAGCCCGGAACCACCGACTTGATTCTCAAAGTCAAGGACCGCCTGCCCCTGCATGGCCACATCGAGCTTAACGACAAGTCCACGCCGGGCACGCCCCTGCTGCGCATCGACAGCACCCTGCTCTACGACAATCTCTGGCAGCTCAATCACCAGGTCGGGGTGGAATACAATTTCTCGCCCCAGGCTTTGAAGTCGGACACCTATTCGCCGAACTATTACGACCAACCCCAGGTCGCAAATTATAGCGGGTTCTACAGGATCCCCTTCGCCTTCGGCTCCGGCTTGCGCGAAGATTACGACCAGCACCCTGTGGATTTCGGCTACGACGAAATCTCGCACAAGTTCAATCTGCCGGCCGCGACGGGCAATCCGGAATGGATCGTCTATGCCTCGCGCTCTACGTCGGAATCTCCGACCCGGTTCGGCCCGGTCACCCTCATCACGAATACGGTCCTGGCAGACATCAGTTCCCAATCTGCCCAGCGCAACCTCACCGACACCGAGAACCTGGGAACAAAACTGACCCTCCCGATCCGGGAATTCGCCGGTGTTCACTCGTCGCTCGTGCTGGGCTTCGACTACAAATCCTACGAGGCATCGAGTTTCAATACCAACCTGACCTACTTCGACCTTTACGCGCTCGACCCTCTCGGTAATCCCGTGTTGGAAACCAATAAAACGATCGCGCTCGGCGCGAGTTCGCGCAACGCCCTCTATTACATGCCCCTTTCCATCGGCTGGACCGGCTCCCGTCCGGATAAGTGGGGCAGCACGAGCTTGACCTGCAACCAAAGCCTGTTCTTCACGCCGCTGGCTTCGCCACGAACCAATTTTCAGACCGTCGCCTCCTCGTCGGCCGCCGGCGGCAATTACACAGTCCTGAATGCGGGCCTGACGCGCGAGCAATTGTTGCCCGACGACTGGTCGCTGCTCCTGCGCGCCAGCGGCCAATGGTCGAGCGCGCCGCTCATCAACAACGAGCAATTCGAGCTCGGCGGAACGTCGGGCGTGCGCGGTTATCAGGAAGGCGAGGCTTACGGTGACACGGGCTGGAAGACGTTGTTTGACGTGCGCGCGCCCGCGGTCAATGTCGGCCAGTTCCCGACCGGGAGCGGGGATGTTCCGGCCTACCTGCGATGCTCGTGGTTCATGGATTACGGGAGGGTTTACCTGCTGGACCGGTCCGATCTGTCGCGCAACCATCTGAGCGAATGGGGCACAGGCATCGACCTTCTCGTCACGGCGGGCGAGCATTTTAACGCCCGCCTAGCCGTTGCCTGGAGCTTGGCCGGAGGAGCCTCGAGCTCGAACCCCAATGATACACTCGTGCTCTCCCGCCCGGGCTCCGCGCAGGCCTATTTCAGCATTGGATTCCAGTTTTGATCCCCTTCAACTCATGAAACCTAAATGCCCGCCCGCACGATTTGGAAACGACCGGAGATGCCTCTGGCTGGCGTTCGCGCTGCTGGCGGCCGGGCGTAGTTTGAAACTCTGGGCCAATCCCCAGGGCATGACCGTCGTGGCCGGTTCCGCCAGCGCCCAGACCAGCGGCTCGCATCTCAATGTGAACGTCGGCCAGTTCACCGTTCTGAACTGGAACAGTTTCAACATCCAGGCCGGCGAAACCACCACGTTCAACCAGCCTTCCGCCCATTCCATCGTTTTCAACGGCATCGGCGGCGCAAACCCGTCGCAGATCTGGGGCCGCCTCAACGCCAACGGCACGGTCATCCTTGCCAACGCCCACGGGTTTTACTTCGGCCCCAATTCCATGATCAACGTCGGCGGCAACTTCATCGCCACCACCGCGCCGCTTCCCCCCGACGTTGGCGCGGGCGCCGGCTGGCAGTTCACCGGCATGCCTCCGCTCGCCAGCATCGTCAATTACGGACAGATCGAGGTCGGCAAGGGCCACTCGCTGTTCCTGATCGCCGAACAAATCGAAAATCACGGCGCGTTGAACGCGCCCGGAGGAAATATCGGCCTCTGCGCAGGCAAACAGGTGATGATCAGCGAACGCCCCGACGGGCGTGGCCTGAGCGCCGGCGTCCAGATGCCCTCCGGCTCCGTGGACAATACCGGCCGCATCCTCGCCGACGCCGGCACCATCGCGCTGCAAGCGCAAGTGGTCAACCAGGACGGTCTCATCCAGGCAAACTCCGTCCGCGACCAGAACGGCGTCATCGAATTGATTGCCGGCGACGCCCTCACCCTGGGCTCGGATTCCATCCTGTCCGCGCGCGGCGACGACTCCGTGGTTAGTAGTGGCGGGACCATCACCGTCAAATCCGGCGGCGCCTATTCCGATGCGACCGGCTCGTCCATCTCGGTGGCGGGGAGCGCCCTTGGCGGGGACGGCGGCACGGTGGAGATTTCCGCGCCGGGCATCACGGCCATCCACTCCACCGTGGACGGCCGGGCCGCCCCCGGCAGCGTCGGCGGCAAACTCGTGCTCGACCCGACCGACATCGTCCTCGGCACAGGCGGGAGCGACACCGTGCCATCCGGCGCTTCTGGATCGGGCCAGGTCGCCTCGGGTGATTCCCCCGGCGCAACCTTGTATTTGGACGTCGGTACCGCAGCCAACAATTACAGCGACTCCGCGTTCACCGGGTTTTCGCAGATCGACCTTCAGGCCACCCATACCATCACACTGTCCGATAACACAACCTGGGATCTGGCGAACAGCACCGGCAAGTCGGGTTCGGGCTGTCAATTGACCCTGGAAGCCGGCACGGATGCCGGTAGCGGAATCATCATCGGGAACAATGCCAGCATCCTCGGCGGAGCCGGATGGTCGGTGACGCTCGAGGCCGGGCGCGATTTCAGTACGCCCGGCACGGTCGTGTCCGGGGTTGGAGACATTACGTTCAACGGCGGTAGCGGGGTGCAGACCCAGGATGGCTCGATCACATTGCTCGCCGGCAACAGCCTCACGCTCAACAGCGGTGATTTTGTCCGAACGCTCAATGGCGGAAGGGTCACCGCAACAGTGCTGTCCGGTTCGCTCAACAATGGCGGCCAGTTTGTTGCCGACGGCGGCTCGATCCTGCTGCAAGCGCCGACACTGAACCAGAATGGAACCGTCCAGGCCAATTCCGTCGGCGCCCAGAGCGGCTCCATCGATCTCGAGGCCTCTGCCCAGTTGAGTCTCGGGGCCAGTTCTCAAATCCTCGCCAGCGGTGACAACTCGCCCTCCGGCAGCGCCGGTGGCAGCGTAATCCTCCGCTCCGGCAACAATTTCAGCGACAGCGCCGGCAGCCAAATCGTCGTGACCGGCGGCGCCCAAGGCGGAGATGGCGGCAGTGTGGAAATCCGCGCGCCGGACATTCTGTCGCTGAATTCCATCGCAACCGGCGGCTCGCAGGCGGGCTTCAGCGGCGGCCAGTTTTTGCTGGGCGCGGCGAACCTCGCGGTGGGCGCGTCCGGCAGTGCGGCGGCCTGGAGCAGCTCCTCCTCCACGCTGACGTTGAACGAAGCCAAGGCATTTAACAATAACAACGCCTCTTCGATCATTCGCAACTTTTCCGGCATCACCCTCGAGGCGATCGGCGCGACCACGGGCGGAGGCAGCTTCGTTCCAGGCAACATCACTCTCAATGCCAACACGGCCTGGAACCTCTCATCGTCCACCGGGAACACTCCCAGCGGTCAACTGACGCTCGAAGCCGCCGGCAACATCACGTTCGCGAGCGGTTCCAGGATCACAGATCCAAACAACTGGTCGTTGACGCTGGAGGCAGGCTATGATTTCGCGAACAACTCTATCCAGTCTGGAGTGGGGAATATCAGTCTGAACGGCGGCAGCGCCAGATCGCCGAGCAACCCCATCCAGCTTTCCGCCGGTTCCCTCGGCCTGTTTGCCGGACAGAGCATCGTGGTTGGGTTCGGCTCGGTCTTCACAACGGGGGGCGGAAGCATCTTTGCGGATGCGCTGGCGGGCGACATCAATGCAGGAACTGGAAACGGCGGCTACGTTTACAACGCCGACGGTTCGTTCTCCGTTCCCAATCCCGGTGGCATTGCGACTGCCGCGGGCGGGGATGTCACGTTGATCGCGGGAGGCAACGTCATCAGCGTGCCGACGGTGCCCGCATCCATTCCTCTGAACCAATCCGTCGGCGCCTCCGGCGCCTACGGTTCGGGCGACGTGACGGTCGTTGCCGGCAACCAGATCTCCGGCAACTACACCCTGGCCAACGGCGTCGGCACCCTCCTCGCCGGCGTCACGGTCCAAAGTGCACAGGCAGCCCAACTCGAAACCCCGAACACCCGCGACGCCGTGCTGCAATCCTTGGAATCGGCGGTTACCCAGTCTCAAAACCCCAATGGCAATATCGGCGCGAGCGGGCAGAGCCTCGTCAATCTGAGCCTGATCGACGGTTCATGGATCGCCTGGGCCGCAAACAATATCTACATCGGCGAGGTGCGAAACCCCAGTGGCACTTTCAACGCCAATTCTTGGAACGTCCCCGCCGGTGAATATGCCGGCAATACGGGCAACTCCGCCGTGCCGGCAACCAGCGCCTTCCTGTTCGATTACGCGCCCAATGCGGCCGTGAATCTTTGGGCGGGAAATGCCATCACGCTCGACGGCAGCAGCCTGCAGCGCGTGTCGGGCTATAACGACGGAATGCCCCCTGTTTACGCTCCCATCCTCACACTCAACGCGGGCGCTGGCGGCGTCACACTCGACAGTTCCATCATTCTCTATCCCTCAAGCCAGGGGGCCCTGCAGATCACCACTCGCGACGGCGGAAACCTGGCCGGCGCGGTGCAAAGCGACAGTTCGAAGCTCGTCGGCATTACCATGTCCGACAGCGGGCTGCCCGGGTGGAGCACCTTTCAGAACGGCGACGCCCTCGTGCCGTTGCATCTGAACGATCCGAATCCCGTGATCCTCGACATTTCAGGCAGCATCGGAAGTTTCGGGCTGGAGGTGCCCACCTTCGCGCAAATCACAGTCGAGGCCACCCAGCCTTACACGATCGGTACCCAGAATATTTTCGGAACTTACAATTTCGGATTCTCCGGCCGCAATCTGTCGCCGGCGCAAAGCACTTTTATCAACGTTGTCGGGAATATCACTTACCGCGGTGACCTGACCACCGAGACATTGAACGAGCCGCTACCCCCGTCGCTGTTTGCATCGAGCACCGATCCGGCGGTCACAGACCGGCTCCGCTACGATGATTCCAATGCGAGCAACCCCAGCCTCATTTTTATCGGGGTCATGAGCCAGTCCGATCTGGCCTTTTTGCTCAACCCGACCGTGTTTGTGGTGGATCAAAACGGGAACACCACGACCAAGCCGCTCACCCTGACGGCCGCGCAGACGGCGGCCATCAACCAGCTCTACGCCGACAGCCAAACCGCCAAGATCAGCAATGAGAGCCTGGCGCTCGCGGGGCCCGGCTCCTTCAACATCACCGCGCAATCCATGGACCTCGGTGTTTCCGGCGGCATCGCCGTGGTGGCGCCACCCTCCATTGCGACCACCCTCGCCCTCGCCGATGCGCTTCCGGCGGCGCTGCTCGACCCCGCCCAAAGCGGGGATCCCAGCCTTGCAAGCAGGCTCCGCTATGACGCGGCAACCGGCACGCTCACGTTCATCGGCCTCATGTCCAAACCCGATTTGAAGTTCCTGCTCAATCCCACTGTGATCGTGACCGGCGCCGACGGCAAACCTGCCACCCAACCCGTGACGTTGGATTCAACCCAGTTGGCCGCCATCCAGCAGCTTTATAATGACAGCCTCAGCGCCGCCCAGGGCGCGAACCTTAATGTCACTGTCTCCGGAAATCTCGACATGAGTTCGACAAAAATCGCCAATGAAAATCTCCTCGGAAACGTTCAACTCACCGTCGGCGGCACGTTGAACGCAGGCGGACAGTTTACCCCCTTTGATGACCCGAACGTGGCAAAGGGGATTTTTACCACGAGCGGCGGAAACGTCTCGGTGACCGCCGACGGGGACGTGGATGTGAACAGCTCGCGGATTGCCGCTTATAATGGCGGCAATGTGACGGTCACCAGCACGCATGGCGACGTCAACGCAGGCAGCGGTGAATCGGGGTTTGTCAGCGTGACTTCCGTGGAGCTGAATCCGCGGACCGGTGAACAGGCTGACATCACGCAGAGCATTCCCGGCAGCGGCATCTTGGCCACGACGTTGCCCGGCTCGTTTGCGCCCACCCTCGGCAACATTACCGTGAACGCTCCCGAGGGCAGCATCAACGCCAGCCTCGGCGGCATCACGCAAATCGCCTTCAACGGCGCCAACTCGGGCAATGCGTTCATCAACCTGACTGCCGGTCACGACATCAACGCCGGCGGATCCGGCATCATCGGCAGCAACATCCGCCTCCAGGCCGGCGGCAACATCAACGGCCTCGTGGTCGGCACCGGAAACGTTGCCATCAATTCCCAACAAGACGTGAATGTCACGGCGTTTGGCGGGGGCGACGTGAGTGTCAACGCGGGCGGCAGCGTCTCCGGCACCGTCGTCAGCGGCGGCAGCGTGGACGTCAGCGGCGCCTCGATTACCGCAGCGCTGCTGGGCAGCCAGGTTTCCGCCTCGGGCGACACCACGGGCTCCAGCGGCATTCCGCAATCCAACGTCGCCAAGGAGGATA
>Ga0187860_1000824_pt1 | contig 28876 bp, 23 predicted proteins | sample June2016WEW_10_4_FD_132981 | JGI IMG/M metagenome (GOLD analysis project Ga0187860, IMG submission 132981) | Peatland microbial communities from SPRUCE experiment site at the Marcell Experimental Forest, Minnesota, USA - June2016WEW_10_40 | ecosystem: Environmental > Terrestrial > Soil >...
AGGAGGGCGCAACCCAATCACTAAACGGTGACTGGCCGCACGGCTCAAGAGTGGTTGGCGAGGCGCCAACCACTGCACGCGAGGGCGCGTGCGCTCCCCTGCAACTGAATAGCTACGGCTAAGAGGGCAGGAAGCGGGAGATGACGGTGTCGAGCCGGGTGAATCGGCCCTCGAGATACCAGGTGGTGAGAAAGCAGGCGAGCCCGCTGATCATGACCAGGAGCACCACGCTCATCAGGTAAAGCCCGAAAGCGTGCGGCGGATCGGGCAGCATCACCCTGGGCAGGCCGTGATAGAGAATCGCGGCGGACAGCACGATTCCGATTCCCCAGATGACCCAGGGCGATGCCGACGGGAAGGCATCCAGCAGGCGCAGCAGGAAGAGCGGGCTGAGCCCGTAAGCGGCGACCGTGAATGCCTGGGTGAACGAATGCCGGCCGTGGAACGTTTCTCCAAGCGCCCTGATGAGCCTGGCCCCGAGCCAGACAACGACGAGCGACACGATCAACTGGGCGATCTCGAAAAGGATCGCCTGCGGGATGGACAATGCCGTGACATGCGCCATCTTGCCGCGCGGTTTTCCCCAGTGCGCCAGACCGTAGCCTTCCGCAGCGCACCCCAGGAGCAGCAGCGGAAGCAGATACCCCGTCAGGACAAAGACCCAGTTGCGCTGAGCGACGACGATCCGATCCCAGGTGGGGACCGGCTTGAAAATCAGCAGCAATGCCTTAATCATGCGGGGCAAGTCATATCTTGCTGTGCTGCTGCTGACAACACAATATCTGCACCAGTTCCGGGCGTGGACGCATGCCTGCGGATGCGCCCGTTCATTCGCCGGTTTATTATCTGCTTCCGTTGCGCGGTGAGGCGTGTTTTACTCGGGGCGATGAATGTGGACCTTGGCATCTGGGGAAAGCTGACGCGGGTCGTGATTTTTCTTTTCCTCATTGCCGGCCTGATGGGGTTGGCGGTGTGGTACCTGCCGCTCATCCGGACCAACGAACGAATGCGCAAGGAAACATTCCGGCAGGACACCCAGATCCAGAAGCAGGAGGAAATCTCCAAACAACTCAAGGCTTCGATCGATGCCTTGCGGTACGATCCGAAAGCCGTGGAACGCCTGGCGCGGGAGCGCCTCGGCTACGCCAAGCCCGGGGAAACCGTCATCCGGTTCGAACCACGGGTCACCAACCAGTTGGCGTCCCACTGACACGAGGCCGTCCCCCCCCGGGGGCAACCGGAGACGGCTTCACACCGTCAAGATTTCCTTTTCCTTCGTTGCGAGGTGGGCGTCGATTTTGGCGATATAATCGTCGGTGAGCTTCTGCAGTTCCTTCTCGGCCTGCTTGACAGCGTCTTCGGTCGTGCCGCTGTCGTGGGCGTGCTTCTTCAACACGTCCATCGTATCGCGGCGCACGTGCCGGATCGCGACCCGGCCGTCTTCGGCCATCTTGCGGACGATCTTCACGAATTCCTGGCGCCGTTCCTGGCTCAGTTCGGGAAAGAAAATGCGGATGACCTTGCCCTGGGTGGCGGCCGTGAGCCCCAGGTTGCTCTTCTGGATCGCCTTTTCGATCGGGTGCACCGAGTTGATGTCCCACGGCTGGATGGCCAGGGTGCGCGGCTCCGGGGTCGTGATGCCGGCCAGCTCGCGGATTCTCATCTGGGCGCCGTACACTTCCACGAGGACGTTTTCGACCAGGGCCGGCGATGCCTTGCCGGTGCGGACACCGGCGAATTCGTTCAGGGCCACCTGCTCGGTCTTGATCATTTTCTCTTCCGCATCCAGCAGAAAATCGTCGAGTGCCATACTCAGATCTTTCCGTAAAAGTCTTCGACAACCCGGCGGAAGTTGTTCTCGCCCACGTTGACGATGTCCATTTCGCGCAGGGCGTTCTCCTGCGAATCGCTGGCGTGCGCGGCATTCACCATGATGGTCTGGCCGAACTCGCGCCGGATGGATCCGGGCGGCGCCTTGGACGGATCGGTCGGGCCGAGGACGTCGCGGATCTTACGCACGGCTTCCACGCCTTCATAAGCCAGAGCGATGCATTTCTCGCTGCCCGGCTTGCCCCACTCGGATTCCGGAAAGTCCGACGGCGCGTGACCGGACATGAATTTCACGATGTTCTCGAACTGACTGTCGCCGAAGATGGGTCCGAGAATTTCGCCCAGTTGATGTTCCCGGTCAGGGGGGATTTTGATGCCGAATTCCTTCTCGATCGCCGCCTTGGCCTTGCCCGCGAACACGTCCTTCAGTTTGGTGCGGAGGACTTCGCGGACCGGTCCGTAAAACTCCATCGCCTGCGCCACGCTCATGCGGTGGACTTTGATGGCGACGATAAACAGGCCGGTGCGGGAGAAGAAATCGATGACGTTGCCGGGGCGTCCGGACGGGAAGCGGAAATTCTCGGGCTTGATGAGCACCAGGGTGCGCTGGGGCTTTTCCGAGGGTTGATAAGCGATCACGTTTTCCAGAATCCCGCCGTCGCGGTCCGAATACTTCGTCCACAGTTTCAACTTGGCCTCGGATTCATCGGACGTCGGAGGCGCCAGCACCGCGGGCTCGAAGTAGCGCACCTGATTGTTTTCGTCGATGATCAGGTCGCCGTACGTGTCGCGTATCGTTTCGCCTCCGCGCCGGTCGGCGCTGATGTTGCCGACGACGGAGCGGGTCTTGCGGACGGCATCCTCGCCTTTGAACAACAGCATCATGACCCGCCGGCCACGGCCGGTCTTCGGGTCGGGCGAGAGGTTTTGGAGAATGTAATTGTAAATCAAGTCCTGGATCCGGCGGTCCTGGGGGTCGTTGGCGGAGATGATCGCCTGGGAGTATTGCTTCACCAGCTCGGCGCTGGGAGCGAACATGCGCGCCGCCGCCAGTTCCAGTCCGGTGCGCGTGATGAGCCGGGTCAGTATCCCACCCGTCCGCGACTTGTAGAGAGAATACGGCGTGATGATGACGTAAGCGAGCTGTTGAGCCATATCAATGGGATGCAGGAGGCGTGGCCGGGGCGGCGCTCGAAGGGGTCGAAGCTTTGCCGCCTAGAATCTTAAACATCACCGTGCCGCAAGTGGGGCATTTGCCTTTGATGGCTTTGCGCCCGTTTTTCATCACTTCCTCCACCGCATCGACGATTTCCTTCTTGGCCTTGCATTTGACGCAATATCCTTCAGGCATAAAAATTTCCTTCTCCGCGCTTCATGCGCGAGGCAGTTATGAAACAAGCTTAGAAGGCACGGATTGGCAGCGTCAACTGGTAAAAGGCCCGAAGTTTCATAAGTAGTTATGGGTAAGTGGCATAACCAGTCCTGATCCGGTCGCGATTCCGTCCCCCTTCGGCACCTGAATCCAGGACCTTGAGTCCGGCAACGCGGACCGGAACGGAGACGGTTCGGAGCTAATAAGAGACTATGAGCCAGCCTGTTAAGATTGCTTTTACCCGACTTGCTGTCGGAGAATCGTCTTGAGGATTTTGCCGGTGGCATTCCGAGGCAGAGCCGCCGTCAGGATGACCCGGCGCGGAACCTTGTAATCGGCCAGCTTGCTCCGAACGAACTTCAGCAGAGCCTCCGGCTCCACGGTCGCGCCTTCGGACGGCACGACAAAAGCGACCGGTTGTTCGCCGCGGCGGGAGTCGGGCTGCCCGACCACCGCGGCTTCTTTCACATTGGGAAACTGGTAGATCACTTCCTCGATCTCGCGCGGGTAAACATTGTTTCCGTTGACGAGCAGCATGTCCTTCTTCCGGTCGGTGATGAAGTAATATCCCTGTTCATCCCGATATCCGATGTCACCGGTCAACAACCAGCCAAGGCGGAAGGCCTTGGCGGTCTCTTCCGGGTGGTTCCAGTAGCCGAGCATGACATTGCCGCCGCGGACGCAGATTTCGCCGATTTCCCCCGGCCCGAGCGGGCGGCCCGCGTCGTCCTGAATGCTCATTTCCACATTCGGAATCGGCAGGCCGACCGAGCCCGGTTTCCGGGTCCCATCGAGAGGATTCTTCGCCACGACCGGGCTGGCCTCGCTCAGGCCGTAGCCTTCGATCAACGGAATCCGGAATTTCTGCTCAAAATCTTTCAGCACCTGGACCGGCAGCGGACCGGAGCCGCTGATACAGATCCGCAGGGGCAGCGGCACGGGGATATCCGCGTTGGTCATGCTCCGATAAAACTGCGGGATGGCCGGCAAAACCGTCGCGGAATGGGTGAAAAGCTCCTGAATCGCGTTCCGCACCGGGTGCAGGGATTTGACGAGCACGATGGAACCTCCCACAAACAGGGGCAGCAGCATGCCGACCGTGATCATGTAACTGTGAAACATCGGCAGCAGCACCGCGAACCGGTCCTGCTCGACCGTTTGCAGAATGATCCGGCAGCTCTCGACGTTGTGCAGCAGATTGCCGTGCGAAAGCATGGCGCCTTTGGGCCGCCCCGTCGTGCCGGAAGTATAAACCAGAACTGCCAGATCGGATGCATGCCGCTCCGGGTTCTTCAAAATCTCCGTCTCGAACTTCATATTGCCCGGCGGAATCGGAAAGGAGGCGAGGACCGTTTCCACGTTCATCAGTTTGAGCGCGGGCCGCGCCGCCTTCAGCACCTGGAAATTCGCGCTCAGATCGCTGTCGGCGAGGACCCGGTCGATCCCGGCGTCGCCGAGAATGAACTGAACCTCGTCCGGTTTGAGAAAATTGTTGATGGGGACGACCACAGCGCCGGCCTGGAGGATGCCGAAGAACGCTGGAATGAACTCCGGGCAGTTCTTCAGCCACAACCCCACGCGGTCGCCCTGCTTGACGCCAAACTGATGCCGAAGGATGCCGGCGATGAACAACGAGTGGCTCCACAACTCCCCATACGAATACACTCGGTCACCCCAGAACAAAGCGGTTCTCTCCGCATGCCTCTGCGCGGAATCGGCAAATGCAGCAGCCAGATTCATGATTCCCCGCACTATGCAGAACGTTCGCAATCCAGGCAAGCGGCGAAAGGGCCGGTGTGTTCGCGAGCAGGGCCAATTCATGAAGGCGGTGATAGCGGGGCGGGGACGGCCTCGTCCCCAGGATCCTTTGAGTCTCTGCATTCTTACTGGGGACGTCCCCGCCCCCTCATGAATTGGCCCTGGTTCGCGCGGATCCCCTTTGCCAGGATCAAGAGAAGGATCCAGATCCAGCAGGCGGGAGGCGGCGCGGCTAGTCGCCGAACGCGCCGATGATTTCCTGCAGGCCGCGCCAGCGGCCCGGTTCTTCGGGATTCAACAAGGACGTCCTGGCGTGCCCGAGATCGAACTGCATCAGGAAGCCGATGCTGTGGGCGCCGCGGCCGCCCGTGCGAATGGCATCGATCCCGTACGCATAGCCGACCATCACTTTCACCGAAGAGGCTTTGTAAAGGATTCCGCCGCCCACGCCGCTCAGCCAGTCGCCCGGCTGCCGCAGGCCCGCCAGGTAATCCACGCCCGCCGTGGCCGCGGTCACGTTCAGATTCCACCGGTCCTTGGGATCGAGCGGAATGGTGTAGTTCCCTCCCAGCAGGACGAATTGGCGCGCGCTGATTTCCTGGTAGTAATACCCCGGGAGAGAAAGCGGAAACTCCGAAACCAGGGGCAGGAGAGCCCCCAGCCGATAGGCGCTGAAGCGGTCCGCATCCACGCTGGTTCCGGCGGTCAGGCTCAGGAAGAAGCACTGCCCCGAGTTCGTCAGGGTGTACGCAAGCAACGCCTGTCCCCAGACCAGGTGCGATTGCATCTCCACCTCCCGGTCGTACACTCCATTGGTCAGAAATCCATAACCGCCCGGGCCCGTGCGATACTGGCCTTCATACCAGATCGACAACTCCATCGCGAGCGACGGGAACAGGATCGGCTCCTTGCCGCCCCAGCGCAGGCCGGTCCGGAGGGAGAAGGTGCCCCGGTTCTCCGGCAGGTGGAAGTTCGGAGCCGTATTGTCGGTCTCGTAAGCCGAGTAATGCGCAACCGCGCGCAACACACCGTTCAGCGGGATCAGTTGGTCCGGATTGAAACAATGGTAGGCGCTGATGGAGCCCTCGCCCCCATGGCCGTCGTAGGACTCGTCCGGGATGAATTTCCCCCCGCGGATCTCTTCATAGCTGTCGGCAAATCCGCCGCCCGCGAGGCCGATTCCCAGGTCCGTATGCCCGCCCAGCGCCCCGCTCAGGCCGAGTTCCGAGTCGAGGTAAGTGGGCGCGACCGCCAGCCGCAACGTCAGGTTCGTCCGGAGAAATTCCGGGATGTTGCGATAATAAAATGCGTAGGTGGAGAGCGGCGCGTGTCCCTCGAACGATGTGTCGTAGCCGACCTGAATCAATTCGCGCGGGATCGGATCGATCTGGCCTGGCGCGACAAAAGAGGCAAGGCAGCCCTGCAAAACCAATAAAAAGAGCCACCGTCTGGCGCAATGCACGTGTCTTTCTAGCCAAATCATATTCGAGGAGCAAGCCGTTTGATTGGTTTCGTTGCCTTGCCTTGAAGCGCCGGACCGGGGTATGGTGGCTGCATGAGCCAGGCGAAAAAACTGTTGCACACGCGGTATCGGGTCAACGATCTCGAACGCACCGTTCAATTCTACAGGCAAGTGCTCGGGCTGAGGGAGGTGAGCCGGCACAAATCGCCGCGGGGGTCGGAACTCGTCTTCATGAAGGCCCCGGAGAGCGACGAATTGATCGAGCTGTGCTGCTTTCCCGGCGCCGGGCCGGTGCAGGTGCAGCCCGACCTGACGCACCTGGCGTTTGAGGTGGACAGCCTGGAGGCATTCGCGAAACACCTTGCAAAAACCGGTTTGAAGTTTTCCGACGGACCAACAACCACATCAACCGGCACCGTCTTCGCCTTCATCGACGCGCCGGAAGGGTACGAGATTGAGTTGATCCAGCATGATCCTTCGCGCGCGCCAGTTTGAATTCACCTTTCCGCGTCCGGCGCTGGTGATGGGGATCGTGAACGTCACGCCGGATTCCTTCCATGACGGGGGGCAATTCCTGGATCCCGGCGCTGCGGTGGCGCGGGGGCTGGATCTGGCGGCCCGGGGCGCGGAGATCCTCGATATCGGGGGCGAATCCACCCGGCCTCGGGCGGTGCCGGTGGACGAAACCGAGGAATTGCGCCGGGTGCTTCCGGTGATCGAAGGATTGGCCGGGCAGGTCAAGGTTCCGATTTCAATCGACACGATGAAACCGGCCGTGGCCCGCGCGGCGCTCCGGGCGGGGGCCAGCATCGTGAACGATGTCGCCGCCAATCGGGAAAGCGACGCGATGTGGCGGGTGGTGGCGGAGGAACGCGCCGGGTATGTGTGCCTGCACATGCAAGGGACGCCATCGACGATGCAGGCCCGTCCCGTTTACGGCGACGTCGTCCGCCAGGTCCGGGAATTTTTTGTGGAGCGCCTGCGGCGATTGAACGATTGCGGAGTGGCGGCGGATCAAATTATACTCGATGTCGGAATCGGTTTTGGCAAGTCGCTCGAGCACAATCTGCGGCTGCTGGGGGCGTTGAACCGTTTTGCGGAACTGGAACGCCCCTTGCTGCTCGGAGCTTCGCGGAAGTCCTTTATTTGGGAATTGCTCGGGGCGGAAGTGGCGGAGCGTTTGCCCGCATCACTCGCCTGCGCCTGCCTTGGAGTTGAGGCCGGGGCGCACATGGTTCGCGCGCATGACGTGGCGGAAACCGTGCAGGCGATTCGGGCGACAGAAGCCATCCTGGCACGCAGAAAATGACGTGGAGCATGATTGAAACAATGTGGCGGCCCGCGCTGGAGATCCTGATCCTCACGGTCGGGATTTACTATGCGTTCCGCTTCATTCGTGGCACCCGCGGCGCGCCGGTGGTCACGGGCTTCCTGGTGGTCCTCCTGACGCTGGTGATGGTGACGTACCTCCTGAAACTGAAGGTGCTGCAATGGATCCTGGGCGCTTTTTCCGCCTTCTTCGCCGTCGCCGTCGTCGTGTTGTTCCAGCCGGAGCTCCGCCGCATGCTCGCCGAACTCGGCAATCTGCCCCTCTTCGCCACCGCAAGCGAACAGCGCGAAAACATCGAAGTCATCGTCCAAACCGTCGAACGCCTCGCCGATGTCCGCATCGGCGCCCTCATCGCGATTGAACAATCCATCCAACTCCAGGAGGCGGTGGAATCGGGCATCACCGTGGATTGCGAAGCCACCCCGGAAATGCTGGAAACGATTTTCTTTCCCAACAACGCGATCCACGACGGCGGGGTCATCATCAAGGGCGACCGCATTGCATACGCGGCCTGCATTTTTCCGCTCACCCAGCGTCAGGACCTGAACAAATCGCTCGGCACACGCCACCGGGCGGCCATCGGGTTGAGCGAGGAAACCGATGCGGCCATCGTGGTGGTTTCGGAGGAGACCGGCGCGGTGTCCTACGCTTACAAAGGCCACCTCACGCGCGGGGTGACCCTCGAGGCATTGCGCGCCTTCCTGACTTCCGTCCTCGTCAAGCCTGCGAAATCGCGCAACTGGCTGGGCTGGCTCCGGTCCTGGAACACGGATCGGGTCAAACCCAGTCCGGTTCATCTGGCCAAATCCAATCCGGCGGATACTACCCCGGACATCGCAAAATGATCGGGTCCCTTCGCAAACTCCTGTTCCATGATTTCTGGCTGAAATTGTTTTCGGTCGCGCTCGCGGTTTTGATCTGGCTGACGGTCTCCTTCGCGCAGAGCGGCGGCGGGCGAAACTTCTTCGCCAATGCGAGCGTCCCCGAGCAGACTTTCGAGAACATTCCCGTCCTGGTGGTTTCCGAGGCCGCAGATGTCCGCAGCTTCAAGGTCAACCCCAGCGACGTCGAGGTGACGGTCCGCGGCGAGGCCAAGTTGCTGCAGGATCTTCAAGCCAGGGACATCCGCGCCCTGGTGGATCTGACCGGGATCGAGTCGGCCCGGAGTTTGCACAAACAAATCGAAGTCACCACGCCCCGCGGCATCACCCTCGTGCAGGTTGTCCCGGAGGAGGTGGATGTGATCATGCCGTCAAGACGCTGACCTAGGCGGGCCCGGTCGCGGGTGAACGAGGCAACAACCCAATGAGTTCTCCCAAAAAAATCTTTGGCACGGACGGCGTTCGCGGCACCGCGAACATCGAGCCCGTGACCGCGGAAACGGCGCTCAAGCTCGGCCGGGCCGCCGGCCACGTTTTCAAGAACCTGGAATCCCGGTCGCGCGGCCATGGCCGGCACCGGATCGTGCTCGGCAAGGACACCCGGCTCTCCGGTTACATGCTCGAAAACGCCATCTCCTCGGGCATCCTTTCCATGGGGGTGGACGTCCTGTTCATCGGCCCGCTGCCCACGCCCGGCGTCGCCTACGTCACCCGCAGCCTGCGCGCCGACGCCGGCATCGTCATCACCGCTTCCCACAACCCCTACGCGGACAACGGCATCAAATTCTTCCACGCGGACGGTTACAAGCTCGACGACAAGATCGAGGACCGCATCGAACATCTCGTGTTCAGCGGCGAGATCGAAACCATCCGCCCGACCGCCGATGCCATTGGCAAGGCGGTGCGCATCGACGATGCGCTGGGCCGCTACATCGAATATGCCAAGGCCTCGTTCCCGCGCGGCCTGACGCTCGAAGGCATGCGCGTCGTGGTCGATTGCGCGCATGGCGCCGCCTACCGGTCCACGCCCAGCGTGCTGCTCGAGTTGGGCGCCGACGTCGTCGTGTACGGCGACCGGCCCGACGGCATGAACATCAACAGGAATTGCGGCTCGATGCACCCGGAGAATCTCTGCCGCAAGGTGGTCGAGCACCACGCACACCTGGGAATCGCCCACGACGGCGATGCCGACCGGGTGTTGCTTTGCGACGAAACGGGGGCGCTGATCGATGGCGACGACATCCTGGCGGTGGCCGGGCTGGACATGCTCGCGCAGGGGACGCTGGCCGGGAAAACCCTCGTCAGCACCGTCATGAGCAATGTTGGCCTCGACGCCGTCATCACCGAGGCCGGAGGCCGCGTCGTCCGCACCGCCGTGGGCGACAAGAACGTCATCGACGAAATGTTGCGCAACGGCCTCAACCTGGGCGGGGAGCAGAGCGGCCACCTGATCTTCCGGGATTACTCCTCGACCGGCGACGGCCTCGTGAGCGCGCTTCAAATCCTGCGCATCATGAAGGAACGCGACAAGCCGCTCTCGCAACTGGCCCGGTGCTGGAGCCGGTTCCCCCAACTGGTCACGAACGTACGCGTCCGGGAGAAGATACCGTTCGAGGATCTGGAGGATCTGGCGCGGCTGGTGGCCGAGGCGGAAACGGCGTTAAAAGCGCAAGGCGGCCGCCTGCTGCTCCGTTACTCCGGCACCGAGCCGAAAGCGCGCCTGCTGCTCGAAGGCCGCGACGCCGCGGTCCTCGAGGCGTGGTCTAAAAAGATCGGCGACGTCATTCAGGCGGAAATCGGGGAGTAGAGCGGAGCGATCTCCTTGCGCTCAACCCGCCCCCGGCCTCCCCGACCGAGGGGCATGAATGAGCCCCGTGCCGTCGACTCCTACGGCAGCAAAAGAATTTCCGGCCGCAATTGGCCCACAAGCTGGTTGGGGAGCTTCGGGTCAATGGAACCCGATACGAAGTTCTCCAGACCGACGTGGCCGTCGCAGAAAATGACGTTGGCTCGCTGAGCATGGCGGAAATGACCGTTGGGATAGTTGAAGAGGCTGGAGTAGTTGGTGTTCACGTCGATATAATACCACTCCTCGATCATCGGATTTGAAGGGGATGCGGGTGCCTGGAAGTCGTTGACCTGCGCCGCATCGGCGAACACCGCGATTTCACTCGGCTGTCTGACGGTGCTGATTTTGATCGGCGGCTGATTGACTGCTGCGGACAGATAGCGGTTGTATCCGTAGCTGAACACCACGTCGTCTGCCTTCATCTTGAATTGCCCCAGGCACTCGTAAAGGGTTGGGCACAGTCGCACGCTGCTCCCGTTGAGGTAGGAATACAGCGCGCCCAGGGATAAATCGAACGGCCTTTGCCCTTCGGGCTTGCTGCCGTCAAGCCAGCCAAACCAGCAGATCTGCCCGAAGTTGGTCGTACCGAAAACATAGCGGAAGCAGCTGCCACCATTCTCGTCCCAGTACATGTTGGCCGCCAAGCCCAGTTGACGCAGGTTGCTGGCACATTGAGTGCGCTGCGCCGAGCCTCTGCTCTTCGCCAACGCCGGCAGGAGCAGAGCCGCCAGAATCCCGATGACCGCGATCGTCACCAGTAATTCGACAAGCGTGAAGGCCGTGTCGGCGGGTGCCGACGGGTTCCCCGACGGGTTCGCCAGCGAGGTCGGGATCCAGCCGTGGCTGGGGGGGGTGTTGCGGCTCCCGGAAAAGCGCTTCCTTTCAACTCTTGCCCTGCGGCCTTGGGCGCTTGTTCTCATGGCCGGCTCGCGGAGACCCGGTAAAACGCCTTGCCCGGCGTTGGGCTGGCGTCCTTCATCAGCAATTGCATTGCGTTGCTGGTCATCACCGACGAGACGCCGGCCCACGATTGGAAATCCCCCGTGCGCTGCAGCGTATAGAGCCAATTACTGCGACTGAGGAATTGCACCTGGAAGACACCGTTGCTCCAGGCTCCTGTGAGGTTCTGAACGGGCGGTGGCGGCACCGTAACGGCGAAATTGTCCACGATGCCGTGGGCGAGGATGGATCCGTCCGAATACCGGTCGCTGTAGCTGCTGACGGAAACCACGCCGACGCGAAAATCAAATCCGGTCGGGACCTGAATAACCTGGGTTTCTCCGTACTGGACACCGCCCAGCGTCAAAATGGTGGTCAGCGTCTCCGGACTGCCGAGGTAGCTCATGTCGATGTGAAACAAATCCCCGGGTGGAAGATCAAGCAGGTTGTTCTCGTTGTAGAGCCAGGAGCTGTTGTTCGTTGCCACCATCACTTGATCAATGGTGGGCTGGTAGATGGAGAACGCCGGAAAAAAGTTGAATTCCACCAGGTTTACCGGTCCATAGACCGCATTCACCCCGCTGCCCCGTGAAAAGTTCGTCTGTGTTGCATTGACCAGATTCAAGAACCCGAGGGAGATCTCAAAGGTGAAAGGTTGTCCAGGCGTCGTCCCGATGCTGTCATCCTGGAGCGTCAAGTCGAAGCTCAATTCAAAATCATCGTCGCGCGAGAGGATCGTGCCGAGCGGATGATAAAAATAGCTGTTTGGCTGGGAGGAATCCCACGTGACCTGCAGGTCCTGATTCAGGGAATCCCATTGAAAGAGATTGGTGTTGCCGAAAATCTGCCAACCGTCCGCGAGCGGGTTGGACGAAAAATCCTCGGTGAAGGTCGCCGCTTCCGAGAGGGAAGCGGCGACCATCGCAGCCAGGAACAAGGGGAGCCAGCGCATGGCGATCAGGTCTTCTCGCACCGCACCCTGGCCACCAAACCCACACCAGCGAGCAGCGCCAGGGATACCACCGACGGCTCCGGCACAACACTGATGGCGTCGATGTAGGCAACGCCACTCAGGTCATCCAGACGCACATAATTGACAGCCGACAACGGGACACTCTGATTGTTTCCGTTGATGGCCCAGGAGAGATCAAAACCGGCCCCGCCGGCCGACCCGGCGTAGAGCGCCCGAATCCCCGCCAGATCTTGGCCTGCGAAATCCGCCGCCGTCAGGGCGGGGTTCACGGGAAGAAAGGGATTGCCACTGGCGTCAGTGGGATACAAACCATCCACCACGGGCGTCAACGTCGGGTTCAACGTGTAGAATGTTACCCCGTCGGTGCTCACGGACACCTGCACGTCGGCGGTGCCGCCGGTAAACAAGGTGCCGTCGGTCGTGCCGGTGCTGAAGTCTTCAGTGAAGCCCGCGTGCCCGAAGACGATGAAGTCCAGGCCGTATGGATTAGAGGGGTCATTTTGGATCGGGGTGTTGAACTGCAGGGTGATGGAACCATTCACGCCCAAACCAACGATGTCGGTGGCCTGATACGGTGGGTTGAAGGGATCGGCGTTTTGATAACCAATGAAGGTGGTCGGCGCGCCGAGCGCCGCGTTGGGATTCGTGTAGGACGGATTGACTCCGGTGCCGGGAGTGTAGGAAACCACCGAGTCCGCAAACTGGGCGTAGGCGTCGGTGGAAACAATGGATGCGAACAAGCCGGCCAACGCCAGCAAACGAATTTCTTTCATACGCTGATCTTTCAATGTTGTCCCACGGATCCGTGGAACGGGTTAACGGTTGAGAGACCAGCGCGGGGAGAAGGCGCTGTAGCGGCAGGCCCTGGCTTGCGCGGCGCAACTTGAAAGTTGCGGCTACAAAAAAACCCTCAGACCCCGGCAAAACGGAGAATGAAGGCATTCGACGAGCCCCGTGCCGCACTCGCGGAACGGGCTGGCCTCATCCTTCTCTTTGACGGAGAAGTTGGCCCCGCACCTGCGGGACCCGACGAGCGCAAACAAACCGGTATCCTGACTTCGGGCCTGACCTCGCTCCCGCCTTCCCGTCCCGCCGATGCGGGATAGTGGCTGATGGGAGTTTGTAGCCCATTACAGTGGCGCAACCGTCCCCGATTCTCACGGGGTTCCCTGACATTTGATTGCTTCGGATGCGAACGAGTGTTCGCACATTTCAAAGAACACTCTCTTCCTAACACCGGCCGGTCCGCATGCCAAGCGAAAAGTTCGCGATGCCGAGGCGGGGGGTGTGAGACAAAATTCCTCACATTGAGTTTTGCGGCAATGCTGTGTCGGGCTGAAAGCCCGGCCTGTGACAGCCTGGGGTGGAGCGCGTAGCGCGGAGCCCCAGGAGGGTAGCCCCAAAATCCTCTCCGCCCTGCAGGGGCGGGACATTGTGTGTTCATGCAAAACAACGGCGTTGATAGGGCGCCCCCTTCAGGGCTTGGATGGTTTATGGGATGACGGACCCGGGCCTCCGCTCGTGGGACTCGCTGCAGCCCGGGCTATCACATTGCGGGCCTTCGGCCCTGCTGCACATCGGCCCTTCTGGCCCGACGAACATCCAGCCTTTGGGCCGAGGCGGGATTGCCGCACTGGCACCCAAGTAAATGAAGAGTTTTGTCTCACACCTCGGCTTGCACCACGGCTCGTCCCCGGTACCCTTGATTTCTCCAATCTCACCTGGCGACGAGCCGTCGCCACCCCGGTATCGGCGAAAAAATCTTCGGGCCATTTCCGCTCGATTGGGTTTACCATGGCGGCATGGTGAAGCGGTTGTTTCTGCTGGATGGGATGGCGTTGGTTTACCGGGCGCACTTCGCGCTGATTGCCCGGCCCATTTTTACGTCGAAAGGAGTGAACACCTCCGCGCTTTACGGCTTCACCCAGACCTTGCTCGATATTCTCAGCCGGCAACAACCGACGCACCTGGCGGTGGCGTTCGACACGGAAGCGCCCACACAGCGGCACGCGGCTTACCCCGAATATAAAGCCACCCGCCAGGCCATGCCCGAAGACCTGTCCGCGGCGCTGCCTCACGTGCGCCGAATGCTCGAGGCCTTCCATATCCCGGCGCTCTTGTGCGACGGCTTCGAAGCCGATGACATCATCGGCACGCTGGCGCGCCGTGCCGAAAAGGAGGGGTTTCAAACCTACATGGTCACCCCGGACAAGGATTTCGGCCAGTTGGTGGATGAAAACACATTTCTTTATAAACCGTCCCGGAGCGGTGACGGCGTCGAAATCATGGGGCTTCCGGAAATCCGCAATCGCTGGGGCATCCAGCGCGCCGAGCAGGTGGTCGATGTCCTCGCGCTCATGGGGGATTCGTCGGACAACGTTCCGGGCGTACCGGGCATCGGGGAAAAAACCGCGATCAAACTGGTCGCCGAGTTCGGCACCGTCGAGAACCTGCTGGCGCGCGCGACTGAACTGAAGGGCCGCGTCCGGGAGTCGCTCGAAACCCATCGCGAGCAGGCGCTGCTTTCGAAACGGCTCGTGACGATCCTGTGTGACGCGCCGTGCCCGGTGAACCTCGATGCCCTCAAGCTGCGGCCGCCTGACGAGCAGCAACTCAAGGACCTGTTCGTCGAGTTCGAGTTCAATTCCATCGGCCGGCGCCTGTTCGGCGAGGATTTCAAGGCCGGACGCGGTTACAGTCCGCCAAAACCCGGTGTCGCGACGACGGTCGGAACGCCTGAAGAGAAGGCCGGACGGCCTGATCCTCTCCACAAACCGGGCAGGGCCGACCTGCCGGTCGGCAGGGACGCGCCGCAGCGCGTCCCTACCGGGGGCGTCGCGGACGAACTGCCCGCACCGCCCGCGCGGCATTCGCACGCGGGTCTCAAGACCCTCACGGACGTTCCGCACAATTATCGGACGATCTCAACGGCAGCGGAACGGTCGAAGCTGGTGGAGCTCCTGCAAAGCCGGGATTCGTTTTGTTTCAGAATCGAAACGGGCGGAATCGATCCGAAGGAAGCGCCGTTGATCGGCCTGGCGTTTTCATTCGAACCGCACACCGGCTGGTATGTTCCCGGACCGAAGGAGGCGAAGGAGGTGGCCGGTGTGCTGGAGGCGTTTCGTCCGGTGTTTGAATCCGAACGCATCGAAAAGGTCGGTCACAATCTCAAGCAGGATTTGAGCGTGCTCAAATGGCGCGGGATTTCCGTCCGGGGAACACTCTTCGACACGCTGATCGCGCACAGTTTGATCGAGCCGGACATGCGGCACGGCCTCGATTACCTGTCCGAGGCGTGCCTCGGCTACGGCATCGGCAAACCCGCGGACCCATCGAACCAGGAACAGTTTGATCTCGGCGACGGAGCCCTCGCACGGAACGCGGAGACCGCCGTGGAGAAGGTCGATGTCGCGCTGCAATTGCGCGCGGTGCTCGAGCCGCTGCTCAAGGAAAGGAGCCAGGAGCGGGTGTTCTACGACATCGAATCGCCGCTGATTGCCGTGCTGGTGGACATGGAGCATGAGGGCATCACGGTGGACTCGGCGGCGCTCGCCGATTTCTCGGCCCATCTCTCCAAGGAGATGGATCAATCGGAAAAGACCCTCCGGCGGATGGCCGGGCGCGAGTTCAATGTGAATTCCGCCAAGCAACTGGGGGAGGTCCTGTTCGACGTCCTGAAGATTTCCGAAGCCCCGAAGAAGACGAGGACGGGCCAATATGCCACGGACGAGCAGACGCTGTCGGCGCTTGCGACGGACCATGAGATCGTGCGGCGGTTGCTGGAATATCGCGCGGCCGCGAAGTTGAAATCGACTTATGCCGACGCCCTGCCGGCTGCGATCTGGCCGAAAACCGGGCGCGTCCATACGACCTACAACCAGGTGATGACGGCGACGGGACGGTTGAATTCGCAGAACCCGAACCTGCAGAACATTCCGATTCGAACCGAGCGGGGCCAGGAAATCCGCAAGGCGTTTGTCCCAAGAGGGCAGGGCTATTCGCTGCTGTCGGCGGATTATTCCCAGATCGAACTGCGGATTATCGCGGGCCTGAGCCGGGAGCCGGGCCTGCTGGAGGCATTCCAGAGCGGGGCGGACGTGCATGCGGCGACGGCGGCGAAGGTGTTCGGCGTTCCGGCGGCGGACGTCACCGTGGAGATGCGGCGCAAAGCCAAGATGGTGAATTATGGCATTGCGTATGGCATCTCCGCGTTTGGACTGGCGCAGCGGCTCGGAATTCCGAGAAGGGAAGCCGCCGAAATCATCGACCATTATTTCGCGCAGTTTCCGGGGATACGAAAATACATGGACGGCACGATCGCGTTCGCACGGGAGCATGGGTATGTGGAAACCGTCACGGGCCGGCGGCGTTACCTTCGCGACATCCGGTCCTCGAACAACACACTGCGGTCCGCCGCCGAGCGCAACGCCATCAACGCGCCGATCCAGGGCACGGCGGCGGACATGATCAAAGTGGCGATGATTCAGATCCACGATGACTTGGCGCGGCGGAACCTGAAAACGCGGATGCTGCTGCAGGTTCACGACGAGCTGGTCTTCGACCTCTGCGAAGCCGAAGAGAAGGAGGTTCTGCCGTTCGTCGAGGGGAGAATGAAAACCGCCATCCCGCTCGATGTTCCGATCGTCGTGGAGATGGGGATCGGCAGGAACTGGCTTGCGGCGCATTGAGTTCAGCCGTCTCCAGGCGATCAAGGCCAATCCTCATTACGCCTCCATAATATCGGGGTGGCGACGGCTCGTCGCCAGTGAGATTGGAGAAGTCAAGGGCCCTGGGGACGAGCCGTCCCCTCCTGGAAACCAAGAGCGTTCCGGTCGTGACCCGCTAATGCCAACTCACTGACTGAAGGTTTTGCTGAAACTTTCACTGAAGGGTTAAGCGGCCTCGTTCAACGCCACCGAAATGCGCAACCCCAAAGGTTTCAAAATTTCCTGCAACGTGGCCAGCGTGGGATTACCCCTTTTCGAAAGAATTTTGTAGAGACTGGGCCGCTTCAGGCCCACGCGCCCGGCCAGACTCCCCATGCCGCCACAGGCTTCCACCACGTCTTTGAGCGCAATCAGGAAAGCAGCGCTGTCGTTTTCCGCCAGCACTTGGGCGAGGTATTCGGCGGCGTATTCGGGATCGCGCAGCCGTTTGTTCAAATCATCTTTGTAATTTTTCAGACGCATGTTTCGTAAAGTGTTGCCACAATTGTCGTGCCCGGCGGATGTCGCGCGCTTGGGTGCTTTTGTCACCGCCGCCCAACAGAATCACAACTTGCTGGCCATGCAACCCGTAATAAACACGCAGGCCGGGTCCCGCGCGATACGCAACTCAAACACGCCGCCGCCTACGGATTTGCAATCGCCGAAATTTCCAGCGCGCACCCGTGTCAGGCGGGCATCCACCGCCGCCTGTGTTTTTAGGTCGCGGAGGGAATCGAACCACTCGTCAAACGGGACGAGTCCGTTCTGAAGCTCCAGCTTCTTGATTTCCCTCACAAACAATGGGGACTGTTTTTATTCCTGACGGCGCTGGGGACCATCGGGTCCGCTCTTATCATCGCCATAGTGCTCGGAGTGATTTTTGACCTGGCCGGGCACGGCAGCCTTATCGCCGATGATGGAGTGGTGAGCGGCGAGTGGATCGCCAGCGTAATTTGTGGCGTCGTTATCGCAGCGGTAACCACAATACTGGAGAAACGCAAATTGAAAGGAACGAGATGAATACATCAACACAATCTGACATTTCCAGGACGGGCCGGTGGATCGAAGCCTATAAATCCTGGCGGCACCGGCAAACTAAAGCGCGAGCGATAGCCTTTGCGCGTGCTGGCTCGCTTACTGCGCGGGTTTTGGGCTTCTGCTTGATCACGGGTTGCCACGCACGGTTTTCCTGACTGTCGGCGTCGAATCTGTGATCGCAACGCTCATTGCTTTGGTGCTGCTGATCCTCCGCTGAGGAAGTCAGAAGACTGCCTTGTCGGCTTTTGATGCCGCTAAAGCAAAACTCGTCCAAGGGCGTTCACAGACTCGTAACGCAATTTTACTTGCATTCTTGATTTATCAACCAAAAATCAAAATCACAGATCGAACTTGGGCCTCGTGGCAGTTCGACCGGGAAATTCAGAATGGAACTATGAAAACCATCCAGTCAACCATTGCACTTTCAGTCCTATTCTCGCTCGTCGTGGGTCTCGCATCACCGACACAAGTCAAAGCACAGACCTGGGTTCAATCAGCGATTGCAGCGGCCCAAGCACAGGCGGCGGAAGAACCCATAACCAACAAGACAATTCCCGTGGTAGCCAATCCCTCAGATAGCCCGCCTGGCACCTATTGGAGTTTGCAGCTCACTGACCAGCCTCCGTTGCCGGATTGCCCGTTCCCCGATCTTCAAGTCATTGAGATTACCAATGGGATATATCTTATGGACGACCGGAGCGTGGACTATCCCGCGCTGTGGGCGGAACTGGACGATCAAGTGCAGTCGTCGGCAATAAAAAACAAGGGCAAAAGTGGCGGTTCCATGATGGACATGGCCGGAGGCGATTCTTTCGATGCGTTCTCATATTCCAGTGACCAGTTGTATCTGGAGATCACTAATATTGCCGATGGACTGGTCTATCTCAACCTGGACAACGCAACGAACGAGGTCTATGCCGTTTGGAGCACGACGAATCTCTCGACGGGGTGGAGCGTGGAGACAGACCTGTGGCCGACGAATCCGGTGACAATGCCCTTCACGGTGCAGACCCTCAACCGGCAGAACCTGTTTCTGCGGGCGGAGGATTGGACGGGAGTGACGGACAACGGCAATACAACCCCGAACTGGTGGTTTTGGGAAAACTTTGGAGCGATCTGGTCAACCCTGTACGACACGAACGTTGATAGCCGAGGAAACACCTACGCATTTGATTATCAAAACGGCATTGACCCCAATCCCATTCAATTCTCGATTGCACCGACCAATCCTTACGTCAACTCCAGTTCCGTCACCGTGCCTCTGAACATCATCACCGGCATTCCATTCGGCATGGCGATCCTCATAGACAGTACGAACTTTGTAACCGCCGCTTGGCAGCCGTATAACTCAAACGTGGCGGTGACGCTTGGTGCGACCAACGGCGCTTATGATGTCTGGATCGGACTGCGTGGCCGTCTGACCAACACTCTCCAGGTCTGGCAGGGCACGACCATCACCTTTGACACCGTGCCACCAACAATCACCATCACCAACCCAACCACCGCGGTCGTTTCGCAGCCGCTCATCCAGTTGCAGGGCTACGCTTCCGAGCCGCTGTCGAGCTTCACATACGATTTAACCAATGCCCTCGGACAGGTTACCAACCAGACCGTTTTCATGATCTCAGAATCTCCCGATACCAATGCCGGAAATTACACCACGAGTTATTTCCAAGGCTACGATATTCCTCTGACCAACGGCTTGAACACGATCACCCTTCATGCCTCGGATTTGGCGGGCAACACCACGACGACCAATTTGAATTTCACCCTCGATTATTCCGACAAAACTAACGCTCCGACCATCACCATATCCTGGCCTCCAAGCAACAGTGTGTTCGCCGGAACCAACTTCACGTTGAGTGGTTCCCTTAGCGACGACACGGCTTCAGTGACCGTGACCGGGTTCGGTGGAACCAATACGGCCGCGGTCCAGCGGGGCGGGAAGTTCACGGTGGCCAATCTGCCATTATCCAATCCGACCAACACATTTACCGTCACGGTAACGGATGTGGTCGGCAACAGCAGTTCGCTGCAATGGACGGTGTTCCAGAGCGCAGCCAGTGTGACCATCGACTCGCTCTCCGCCGCCGCTCTTTCCCAACCGTTGGTCACGGTAACCGGCACCATCAACGTCAATAATCTGGACGTGTGGGTCAACGGGGTTCAAGCAACTGTGACAGGCGGAACATGGCAAGCGAACAACGTGCCGGTGTCCATAGCGGCGGGCACGGGTGAGTTTGATGTTTCGTTATATGCAACCGGCACCACTTCACCGTTGGTCGGAGCGCAGTCCTCGGTCGTCGAACTTCCGCCAGTGATACAGGCTGCCAGCTACCTGCGGGTCTATTCCTTTTTCAACAGCGGTGCGTGTGGGGTGCTGCCGGATGGGACAAGTCTGATTGAGAATTGGCAACTGGGTGTGGGCGGCAGGGACGTGGAAGTCGATTATGATGAAGCCCGGAGCACCACCAATATCACCGAATACGACTTTGCACCAGACTCACCGATACCGGTGTCACCCTGGCAGAATGTGCTCACCAAGGACGGCGACCGTGGGCAGGGTTCGGCCTCGGAGTGCGGCGGCACGTTCACGTTTTCGTATGCGACCAGCGATTTTCAATCCACGAGATTGCAACTGGTGGCGGGTGGTTCGGCGGACCGTAGCGCACAGCAGTTGGTCCGGCTGACGGCTTCGTTCCAGTCCAACGGGAATACGGTGCCGCCCTCACAAGTCACGTCGTTCGGCCAGGTGTGGACGCCGACATCGACCAACAGCGACGTGGGAGAATTGTATGTGACGCTGCCTGCCGGTGCGACGCAAGATTTCACCTTCTCGTCGTCGAGCTTCGATAATTTGAGCATGGTCGGCGCTCAGGCGGAAGCGGTAACCCTCCAATCATTGACCGTGGTCTCGAACAGCGCAGTGCAGATTGATGTCACGGATTGTGCAACGGTAAAAACGGCTTCGACAAACAATTTCGTGATTCTTCAAGCGACAATCAGTAATACCAACGCAGCGAGTCAGATCAAATGGACAGGCGGTCAAGCCGTTCCTGGCAATCCATTGCAGCGACAGGTTTCAACCGCAACTGCGTCCGAAACCGGAGTAACTGCTTCTTTGGGTTCAACCAACATGACTATCAGCGTGTGGGTGCTCTGGAGCCAAATAACAATCAAAACAACAGGCACTGTTTCGACCGGCGATGATGCTGCAATATTGGACGCCAATCATTTTTGGCCTTTAATTCTTGGCGGTGGAAATAGTTTGGGGCCGATTGATCATTTTACTAACACCAACCTGACGTACAGCACTTGCGTCGGAAGAATGGAGGCAGAGGCTGACCTTCAACCCTCTGGCATAGCAAACGTTATTACAAGTGGCTGGCATTTGCATAGGACTGCTCAATTCATCGCCTGGAATAATGGAGCCTTGACGGCTAGTGACACAAACAACTTCACATACGATGATACTTCATCGCCAGAAGCTTTGGATGAGGACCCAAGGTCTGGTACAAGCACAGGACAAATATACGATCTTGACGGCCCGGGTTGCCCCATTATTCAGGGTACTACTGTTAATCACACGTCCGAAGTATATGACAATTTCAAGGAATGTGCGACTTTGACATTGGGCGGTGTCGAGCAGCCATGCTCGGATACAAATACTTGGAGTTATTCGGTGCAAATCGACATCGACAAATCGACAAACAAGGTAGAGTTAAATTCATTGACCACATCTCTAATCACCATTCCAACAACCTCGCACTACACACCACGCTAAACAGGAACATTCTATGAAGAAAATTATTATCATTCTGGTTTTTCTATCATTATCAATCCACGGCTATACGCAAAGTACTGAATCCAATTCTAAGCACGAACCGAATAGCGGTTATGTCGCTGATGCAAGTACAGCGAAGGAAATCGCCAAAACAGTTATGAGTCATTTGCTGAAGCCGGATGATCTCCTACGCAAAAGGTTTTCCGATGCCGTTTTGAAGGATGGTATTTGGACAGTGAAGTATTCGGAGCCAAATATACGCATAAACTTTCCTGTGGTAATTCAGATTCGTCAACAGACTGGCGGCATCATCAGTTATTCAGACCCAAACGCCTAACAAGACACTGCTAACAAGACACTGCTGAGAGCAAAGCTGGCCAACAAACCGATGAAAGATCACACCTTCGCCGCTCGTATAAATGGACATCTTCTCACCCGAGTCCTGGGTGTCCCTTGTACCCTAGCAATTTCGGTTGAGTAAAGACCACGGGACAGGACTTGTCTATTCTTCCAGATTCTGGTTGAATGGACCGCATTCGGAGTGACGGCTGCCATCCAACGAGGGTTAATGCAATTTAAGGGAGTTTCGTGCGGGGAGCGCCCAGCGAATCGCTGAACGTCAAATGAAAATCAAAGGCGACAGGTGGAAAATCATTCTCGCGGCTCTTTTCTCCCTCCTTGTTCTCGTCGCTACTGTTTCTGTCTGGTCACCGTGGGCGACAAATCAATCGGCGGGAACGTCCGCCAAACTTCCGGCGGCAACTGAAAACATCCACCATCCTCCTCAGACGAACGGATTATCTTCGTCTCCCCGTGACAGCGGTCCAAATCCGGCGAAGGCGATGGATGCGCAATCACAACCCAGCACAAATACGGCGAGCAATACTTCTCGCGTTGAAGGCGGCCAAATCAGCGCGAGTGCCCTGAAACAGATTCGTGCGTTGGAAGCGGAAAAAGCACTCCGTACACCGGCGCAGCAGAAACTTGATTCACAATTGCTCTATGCCCAAAGGATGCTCAGCGGCTTGCCTGTTGCGGATGGGGTGCCGACTCAGCGAGTGGACGTGGACAAAGACGGGGATGGCCGTGTGCTGGTGGACATCAAGGCGGATGTTACTGACGCCCTGCTGCAATACATCAGGACTCTGGGAGGTAACGTGGTCAACGACTTCCCGCAGTACCACGCCATTCGTGCTGGGATTCCGCTCGCCAGTGTCGAAAATGTGGCATCAAGGAGCGATGTCAGATTTGTCGGCCCAGCCGTTCGCGCCGTGAACAACAGCGTGGACAGCCAGGGCGATTACACACATCAGGCCAATACCGCCCGCTCTACATTTGGCGTGAACGGGAGTGGTCTCACGATTGGCGTGCTGTCTGACAGCGTGGACCATTTGACCAATTCTCAAATCGCCGGATTGGTTACGGTTTTGCCGGGGCAGAGCGGATCACCGGCGATGGGAGAAGGCACGGCCATGCTTGAAATCGTCAATGATTTGGCCCCTGGGGCGCAGTTGTATTTTGCCACCACTGCGGCAGGCGAGGCCAGTTTCGCCAACAATATCCAGCAGCTTCAAGCCGCAGGTTGTAATATCATTGTGGATGACGGGTTGTACGATGATGAATCGCCATTCCAGGACGGGATCGTGGCACAGGCGGTAAATTCAGTAACGGCGAGCGGGGTTCTTTATTTTTCTTCAGCGAACAATGCTGGCAACAAAGACGCCGGAACCAGTGGCACGTGGGAGGGTGATTTTGCTGACAGTGGCGTAACAGTCAGCCCGCCTTCATTCACAAGAAGCGGTCGTGTGCATAGCTTTGGCAGTGCGGAGTACGATACTGTCTTGGGTTCTGGCCCCGGCGGTACCCAATTGCGAGCGGATTTATTCTGGTCTGATCCGCTGGGGGCATCAACCAACGACTACGACCTCTACGTGCTTGACCCCACAGGCAGCCATGTCATGGCTTCTTCAACCACGTCGCAGACAGGTTTCCAAGACCCGTACGAACAGGTGCCAGCCGTGTCAAACGCAGAACGGATTGTCATCGTGAAATATGCCGGTGACGGGCGGTTCTTGCACCTTTCGACAGGACGTGGTGAATTGAGCATCAGCACGCAGGGTTCGACCAGGGGGCACGACTGCGCGACCAATGCGTTCGACGTGGCTGCGGTAAATGCGGCAGCCTCTTATCCGGGCAGCACGAATCCTGTCGGCCCATATCCCGGTCCCTTCAGCGGCGGTGCAGCCAATCCTGTGGAGACCTTCAGTTCCGATGGCCCGCGACGGGTTTTTTACCAGGCCGACGGCACGCCGATAACCAGCGGCAATTTTTCGTCCACAGGCGGAGCTGTACGTCAGAAGCCTGATTTTACGGCGGCAGACGGCGTTGCAACGGACCTTCCATCCGGCGGTCTTAATCCGTTCTTCGGCACTTCCGCCGCCACGCCCCACACCGCCGCCATCGCTGCGCTGCTCAAGTCCTACAACCCGGCGCTGACTCCATCGCAGATTCGTACGATTCTCAGCAACACGGCTCTGGATGTCATGGCAACCGGAATGGACCGCGATTCTGGCGCAGGCATTGTTATGGCGTTGAGGGCATTGCAGCAGGCGCCAAAGTCCGTCTCGACCGGTGCGTCTGGCTCGGTAGCGGGAAAGGCGATTTTCATGCACGTTCTGGCCGGAACATATCCATTTATGGCGAATAGTGGATATTCATTACTCATCCCCGCAGACTCAGGAACATCATATCAAGCAATCAGCGTGTATAATCTTCCGGGTGGCCAGGACTTAACGGAAGGCACGTACATTTATTCCGCGCCAGGTCCGTCAAAGGGATTGTTCACTTTTACGGACGGCACTGAGGGAACAGTGGCTGGCCGCTTCAATTTCATCACTTCGTCTTCCGGCGGTTACATACTCACGAACATCGATTCGTGGCCGATTGTTGAAGATCAAAGCGGCGAGTTTGAGATGCTTTCGGGGCAGGCCCTGCCATCGGTTGCGGGCAGAACCTTCCATTGCACTGTCGATCACGGAGTTTCCCCGTTTGCCAATGCCGGGACATTTGCGCTTGAAGTGGCGGCTTTGGGGGACAGCTACATTATAGCTGGAGACGGGACACACACGTTCAACAGTGCTGGAACATATTCCTTTGCGCCAGTCAATATGAGCACAGCCACGATGCAGCTACAGGACTCGCTGGCTGGAGCAATCACGGCGTACTTTGCGTTCTCGGAAGGGGGGACGGGGCGTTACCTCGTCATCCAATCTTCATCGAGCGTTTTTCAAGTTGGACATTTCACCATGAACGGTGCATCAAACCCACGGGTAAAAATCTCATCCCCCAAGTCGGCAGAACACTTCACAAATCCGGCGATCAACGTTCGCGGCACTACCACCGACAGTGTGACCGTGACAAGCGTCTTGTGCCAGGTTGAGGGTAACAACTGGGTGCAAGCCACAGGCACGACCGATTGGAGCGCAAGCGTTACAGCCTCGCCGGGAGCGAACGTGGCCAGGGCGTATGCCAGCGACATCAATGGCAACCTTTCCCCTATCGACAGCGTTAGTTTTGTCTATGTGCTGAGTGCGCCATTGGTTCTGCAAAAAAGCGGTCTCGGCACCATAACGCCTAATCTCGCTGGTCAGATGTTGCAGGTGGGCAACGCATATTCACTCACAGCAAAGCCTGGTTCCGGTTACCTATTCTCAAACTGGACGGGAAGTGTGCCTGGCACAACGCCGAAGTTGTGGTTCGTCATGCAAACCAATACTGATTTGCAGGCGAATTTCGTTCCGAATCCATTTCCGCCGGTGGCTGGAATTTATCAAGGCTTGTTTTACGACACAAACACCGTGGTGAACCAAAGCTCTGGCTTCTTCAGCGCGACCCTCGCGAGCAAGGGCGGATTCACCGCACATATTCAGCTTGCCGGAAAGACTTACTCGTTCTTAGGTCAATTTGCACCAGCAGGGACGTGGTCCAACTCCATTGTTCGTCGGAGGCTGGCTCCGCTTTCGGTCCAATTGGAAATGGACTTCGCGAACGGCGGGTTGACCGGTCAGTTGAGCGATGGGACTTGGATGGCAGAATTGGCTGCCAATCGGCGCACCTATTCAAGGACAAATCCAGCGCCCGAACGTGGCGCGTACACTTTGGCTTTCCCTGGGAGCGACAATTCTGCGGTTCAGCCGGGAGGAGACGGTTTCGGCACGGTGACGGTGGATAGTTCCGGGAATGTGACATTCGCAGGCACATTGGGTGACGGAGCTAAAGTGGCCCAGAAGACGATTGTTTCGGGACAAAGTGAATGGCCACTTTACCTGTCGCCGTATTCAAGCAACGGTTGTGTGGTCGGCTGGCTCACCTTTACAAACTTGAACAGCAGCGACATTTGCGGCCCGGTCACTTGGATCAGACTCGCTCAACCGGCGTCCAAGTACTACCCAGTCGGTTTCACCAATCAAACAGAAGGCGCGGGGTCGGCATATAAATCCACCAATGGCATCCCAGTAATGAACTTCACTACGGGCCAGGTTAGGCTCGTCAGCGGAAATCTCCCGCAGGGCATCACGAATCAAATCGCTCTCAGCACGGCCAACAAAATCACCAATCAAAGCAGCAACAAGTTGAGCCTTACGATCCTGCCATCGTCGGGTCGGTTCAAAGGCAGTGTAGGTGATCCGGCGTCCAGCAAGACGATCTCGTTCAACGGGGTCATCCTGGAAAAGCAGGATGTCGGGTATGGCTTGTTTCTTGGCACCAACCAAACCGGGCGCGTGTACTTCGGGCCATGACAGGGTGAACAATCAGGCAAGAAAGGCAACCGTCTCATGAAAGAAGAGAGTTACCCGGCATCCATCGAGGCCGAAAGCAATCGTGATTTCGGTCAGTCCGAGGAACGCAAGCGCAAGACCGATGAATATATCGCGTTGCTCGTGCGCCATTACTCGGAAACGCTCGTGCGCCAAGTTCTCAATGCCCTCAGCCACCTGCCCGATTTCAGTCCGGCGGAGCATCTGCGACGCGCAGGCGTGTTCACCGCTCCATTGGCTTCACTTCTATCGCCATTCGAGTATCCGCAGTTTGAGTTGACTTTCGTGCATGTCGATGAGCAATCCATCATCGTAGATATTGCGGAGGGACTCCCAGAGGCTGGCGGCGGGACACGTTTTTATTTTCAGCGCAGAGGAGAGGCTCTTACGCTCACGAACACCGAGCCGTTATGGATTTCCTGAAGTCAAAGAGCCAGTAATAAAAGCGCCTGGCGCAGGGCAATCAAACCGTTCACCCTGTTCCGCGCCTCCAATGCGGTTAATATTGACTAAAAATCATTGCTTTCATAATGATAATGCGTTGTGAGGGCGCTTCCCTGTTTTACACTTGAGCCGCTGACTTCCAGGAAGCCGGTTTTGGCATCACTCATTCAATTGCTCTTGGCAGCCGTGTTCCTGCTACCGCATTTCGGAGCACATGCTGGCGTAGTTTTGACCAGCCTTTATTCCTTCACCGGCGGCTCTGACGGCGCGTTTCCAACGGCTGGATTGGTAGAGGGCAGCGACGGCAATTACTATGGCACAACTGAATCCGGCGGAACGAACGTCGTCGCTGGCACCGTGTTCAAGATCAGCAGAGATGGGGCGTTCACAAGTTTGTATTCCTTCTCTCCGTTGTGACCCCGTTCACGGGTGGGTTAAGGAACACCATCGACCTGGCACATATCGGGATGCAATTACGTGGGGTTTTGGCCTTCCGATCAGTCGCCAGATCGTGGCGACGGCAACCGTGTGAGAAATTCTGCTAGGTCTGGAACCTTCGCTGGTGTGCTCTTTTGCAATAGCTCCAGCATGATAACCAGATAACCCGAAGTCGAACCCGACGCGATGGTTTCGAGAAAATCGGACCCCTCTGCAATCGACTTGGAGACCACTGATCCGGTTCCTTCTGGAATACGCCCCACGACCTCGCGTCAAACCGAATAGGCAGCCCGTCACCAACGACAAAATCCGTGACTTCCAGCGTAGTGAATGGGGTCGAAAAAAGTACAGGAAAACGTGCCTGCTTGAGCTATTCGGCCTCCCTACAAATCCTGGGGCCTGGGCCTATGCGAAGTGCGGAAATGATAAAATCCGCACTCGTGAGATTGCCACTGCAATAACGTTTAAGGAGCGGAAGAGGAACCTCGCCAACGCCTTGGCACGGAGCCTGGCAAAAAGGAAGCTGAAACTCGTGGTCTTTTACGGGAGGCGCGATCATACGACGACCCTTTGGTCGCAGGTCTGCGGCATCCATGACTGGCACGTTCAACGGAACTGGGGCGGTGACTTTCTCTGGCAGAGGCGAGGAGGAACGCTGTTCTTGTGTGTTCGTCATCCAGGCCGGAGGAGGGTTGGCAAAAAGCAGGAAAAGCCGTTTATGCGCAAGATGGCGAGGCAAGCACGAGCGCTGTAGGTCATCGGAATGGTGCTCACAATGAGTCCCGGCAGCAGTGCGTCCGAGGCGCGTTTACAATCCTGGTTCCACGTGACACAATCCCGTCATGGCCTGGCGGCGAAAACGTACGACCCCGAGCGTGACGGAACTGAATCGGGTGCAACAGGTGCTTGAACGAGACCTCGCCCTTCAAGCGCACCTGGGGCCAGACTCCTGCCTGGCGCGGAAGCGGAACGGTCAGACGGTTTATTTTGCCGGGGCGACCATGCGCGTGGCCCAGGAGCTGATGGCCAGAGGGTTAAATCCCGAGCGTGCTTGCGTGCGACTAGTCTTGAAGACAGCCGCGAGCGTGCTCTTGAAGCCGACGGGTGGTCAAAGCACCAACATTACGTAGGGCTAGCAGCCCGTTAAAAAATTGGTAGAACGGGCGACTCGCCCGTTCCGGTCGGCGACTCGCCGACCGGAATGACAAGAGGCGGACTCAGAAAAGGCCTGTATTTATTGCTCCCCAGTCGCGCC
>Ga0187860_1000825_pt1 | contig 28870 bp, 23 predicted proteins | sample June2016WEW_10_4_FD_132981 | JGI IMG/M metagenome (GOLD analysis project Ga0187860, IMG submission 132981) | Peatland microbial communities from SPRUCE experiment site at the Marcell Experimental Forest, Minnesota, USA - June2016WEW_10_40 | ecosystem: Environmental > Terrestrial > Soil >...
CGGATTTTCGTGACTGTAGCCATGAATCCCGATCTCGTGGCCGGCCTGAGCGACGGCCTTCATCTGCTGTGGAAAGGTCTCGATCGAGTGGCCGGGAATGAACCAGGTCGTCTTGATCCCGAAACGCTCGAACAGCTTCAGCAACCGCAGGCTGCCGACCTCGCCGGCGAACATCCCCCGCGAGATGTCGTCCGGGCTGTCCTCTCCGCCATAGGAGCCGAGCCAGCCTGCAACGGCATCCACGTCCACGCCAAAGCCGCAGAGAATTGTCTTACTCATAGCTTTTCCCCTCACTTACCAGTTGGTAGTCCAATTCGGATCCTCGATCGCCGTCGGATAGGCGAGCGCATAATCCAGCGGCGGACGGACGACGTACTTGCGATCAAACTCCGCCCAGGGATAGTTGGCGCCCGAGCGCACGATGTATGGCCAATCCGGCTGAGCGAACATCGGCCGACCGACGGCGACGAAATCGGCGGCCCCGCTGGTCAGGGCCGCTTCGGCCTGCGGACCATCGGCGATGCCGCCGTTGACGATCATGGGAAGTCCGGAGGCTTGGCGCAGCGCCGTGGGCATCGGCGTTTTGGAGTTGGGATCGCGATTTTCCAGATAATTGAAGCTCGCCCAGTGCAAGGCGTCCGCGCCCGAGCCCTTCAGCGCCTTGCCGATCGCGGTGGCATAGGCCACGCCTCCCGGCCAAGCTCCGGTGAAATCGTCGACGCCGTCTTGCGACAAGCGCAGGCTGATGATCTTGTCCGGACCGATCGCTTTGCGCACGGCCGCGCACGTCAACGCCGCGATGCGAACGTTGTTCTCCGGGCTGCCGCCGAATTCATCGGTCCGCAGGTTCGTCTTGGGGTGAATGAACTGGTAGAGCAGATAGCCGTTGGCACCGTGGATCTCGACCCCGTCGAAGCCGGCCTCCATGGCGCGCTTCGCTCCATCGGCGAATCCGTCGACGACTTGACGAATCTCGGCCGTGCTCAGCGCGCGGGCCGGCCCGAACGTGACCTTCGGCCAGTCTCCCTCGATATTGCGGATCTGCTTTTCGTAGTCGGTGTCGGTATAGAGCGTCCAGCCGTCGCTCTTCGTCGCGCTCGCGCTCACCGGCTGAGTACCTTTGGGAAGGCAACGCGGATCGGTGACCCGGCCGCCGTGCATGAGTTGCAGGATGATCGCGGCGCCGTGTTTGTGCACGGCATCGGTGACCTTGCGCCAAGCGGCGACGTGCTTGGCATTGGCGATTCCGGGTTGGGACAGATAGGCTCGGCAGCCGAGCCGATCTTCTTCATACGTGCCTTCGCTGACAATCAGGCCGCAACCGCCGCGCGCGCGCCGCGCGTAATAGGCCGCCATCTCGTCGGTCGGCGTGCCGTCAGCCTCCGCCATCTGCCGCGTCAGCGGGGCCATGGCTATGCGATTACCGAGCGTGTAGCCGGCCAGCTTCATTGGTGAGAAAAGGCGTGGAAAAATCTCAGTCACCCTTAAACCTCCGTGACACGGATGATGGGTTCGGCCGCGAGTGCGGCCGACAGGACCGCGACATCGCGGCCGTGCGTCGCCGATAGAAGAAGGCTCGTCGGCATGCCGTCCTTGTCGACGCCGCTGGGAATCGCGACGCCGCACCAATCCAAAAAATTCCCGAGCATGGTGTTGCGCAGCGTCTTCGCGTTTTCGCGGAAGAAGACCTCGTCATCGGCCTCGAGCGGCGCGATGGGCATGGCGACGTTCGGAGTCGTGGGGAAGGCGACGATGGCATTGCCTAGCGCCGCAGCAATTTCGGCGATCAATCGCGCGCGCGTTTGCTGCACTTCCACCAGATCGACGGCAGTCATTTTTTCGGCGAGCAGGATGCGGCGAACCACGCGCCGGTCCATTCGTGCGGCGTCCGGTCCAAGCACGCGATGATGGTGCAGGTGCAGGGCCTCGGCGCCGAGCAGGTGACCGTGCTTGGCGATGAGTTCCAGGACAGCTGCCAGTTGCGGTAACGGACGCCGTTCGACGCGCGCGCCGGCCTGCGCCAGTCTTTCGATTGCCGCCTCGAAGTTCGCCGCCACCGCGGGCTCGCAGCCATCGAGCACGAGCGTTTCCGGCACGCAGATGCGCAGGCCTTCGACCGTTCCGCGACGCGCCTCGGGAACCAACACGCCGCGCAACGCTGCATCAGCCAGCACGCAATCCTCGACCGTGTGGGCCAAGGGTCCCAGCGTATCGAGGGTCCGCGATAGCGGGAACACGCCGTCCGTAGCGAAGCGGCCGGTCGACGACTTGTATCCCACGACGCCGTTAAAGCTTGCGGGAACGCGCACTGAGCCGCCGGTGTCGGTGCCCATGGCGAGCGGCGATAAACCGGCGGCGACGACGACGCCGGACCCCGAAGACGAACCACCCGGTGAGCGGGCGACTTTTCGATCGCACGGATTGCGCGGCGTGCCATAGTGCGGATTGAGGCCGATCCCGGAGTAGGCGAACTCCGTCATGTTGACGAGGCCGATGGTCACCAAGCCCGCGCGCACCGCGGCGCTCAATAGCGCCGCGTCGCGGCGCGCCGGCGCCTGGTCCTTGAAAACGACCGACCCTGCGGTTGTGACGCGGCCCTCCACGTCGAAGAGGTCCTTCCACGCCATCGGCACGCCGTCGAGCGCGCTCAGAGCGATGCCAGACCCGAGGCGTGCGCGAGCAGCCCGCGCCTCCCTTCGCGCCCGTTCCGCCGTCACCTCAATGAAGATCGCCTTGTCGGGGTGGGCCGCGATGGCCGCCAGCGTTTCCTCAATCAGGTCGCACGCGTCAAGCCTCCCGGATCGCAAATCCGCCCCGAGTGCGGCGGCGGTTCTGAATGAGGGTTGTTCGATCGATGGCATCCCGCTCGTCCCTGCCTAGTGGCTAATCAGCGTGGCTGCATCTTTCTTCCACGCCAGCAATACTTCGTCCCGAGCGTGGAAGCGTCCAGCGTATTTATCGGCATGTGCCTCGACCACGATGGGCTCCGCCGCCGCGCCGATGACGATCACGAGTTGCACGATGTGTCCGACCTGCTCGATCGACTCGATGGTGCCCCTGACGGGGTTGCCGCCGTAGGTCGCAGCGACATAATCGGGCGACGTGGAAATGGGCAGCACGTCGATAGCTTCTGCGGGAACGGCGATGCTGGCGTTGGTCACCACGTCAGGCATCACGCCGCCCGAGACACCGCTGAGTTCGCCGAACGCCGTTTCCAGCCGATAACCTTTTTCGTCGGCGGACTTGACCTTGCCGGCGATCAGCGCGTTCCGCCCGATGAACCTGGCGACGAACAAGGTCTGCGGGCGCGTGTAGAGCTCGTAAGGAGCGCTGACTTGTTCAATACGGCCGGCATTCATCACCACGATCCGGTCCGAAAGCGCGAGCGCCTCGGACTGAGCGTGGGTGACGAACACGAAAGTGATGCCGAGGCGGCGCTGCAGCAGCTTGAGTTCGTTCTGGATGCTCTTGCGCAAATTCGCATCGAGCGCGCCCAGCGGCTCGTCGAGAAGCAGGATATCCGGTTCGACCACGAGAGCGCGGGCGAGCGCGATGCGCTGCTTCTGCCCGCCCGACAGGCGATCCGGCTTGAAGTCGCCGATCTCGGTCAACCCGAGCTTGTCGAGGATGCGCTCGACCTTGTCGTCGCGTTCGGCGGCCGGCATCTTCTTCATGTCGAGCCCGAAGCGAATATTCCCTCGCACGGTCATGTGCGGAAACAGCGCATAGTTCTGAAAGATCATCGCCGTGGGCCGCCGCTCGGGCGGCACATTGTTGATGCGATTGCCCCGGATAAAAATGTCCCCGGACGTGATCGACTCGAAACCGGCGATCATCCTGAGCGTCGTCGTTTTGCCGCAGCCCGAGGGCCCGAGAAAGGCGATGAATTCGCCTTTGGAAACCTCGAGGTTGAAGTCGATGACAGCGGGTGTGCCGTTGTCATAGACCTTTCCGACATGGGCGAGCTGGAGATCGGAGGTCACGCGTCTGTTCCGAACACTGCGTTAAACAAAATCGACCCCTTCCCCGCGCCGTCAGGCGCGGGGAGCTGTTTTCGTCAGAATTGCGTCTTCCAAAAACGCCTGAAAATCACGCGCTGAGGAATTCGTCCCACCTCTTCATTAGATGGTCGTACTCATCCGGCCACTGGTGCCAGTACGCGACCGTCGACGCGCGCCTTTCGAGCGAGCCGCCGTCGCGCAAATCGCCTTCCTTGATGCCGCGCTCGGGTGGACCCTTCCAGGGCTTGCCGTCGTACCAGAAGGCATATTTGTCCGGCGACATGATTTTCTTGATGTCCGTCGTCGGCGAATAGTAACCCTGCTCGGACACCGTGACCGAGGGCGGGCCTGACAGCCAGTAGTCGGCATAGGCGACTACTGCTTCCTTGTTCGGCGTTCCGGTAATCGGCGAAATGCCGATGGCCCATGCGCGATAGCCTTCCCTTGGAACGGCGTAAGAGCACTGCTTGCCCTGCGCTTTCACCGCCATGACGGCCGGCTGCCACGCGTCGCAGATGATCATTTCGCCGGACGCGAGCAGGTTCACGAGTTCGCCGAAGTCACCCCACAGCGCGCGGAACTGGCCGTTCTTCTTCTTGGCGATGAGGAACTTCGAAGCCTCGTCGATCGACTTCTTGTCGGGGTTGCCCGGATTAGGGACGTTCAACAGACCCAACGAATTCATCGCCAGGACCGCCTGGCCGAAGGCGATGAGCGGATCGACGTTGAGGCCGGTCTTGCCCTTGAACTTGTCGTCGAAAATCGCCGTCCAGGTGTTCGCTTCTTCCGCCGAAACCAGATCCGGTCGATAGCCGATCGAGTCGTAATTGTAGACGGTCGGCACCATCCACAGCTCGGTCTGCTTGTCGTCCTTCCAAATTTGTCCGGCAATTTGCGCCTTCTTGGCCCACTTCGGGTTCACCTTGGTGAAAGTCTCGCGAATGTTGCCCCAGTTCTTCAACGCCGAGGTCGGGATCGATTCGATCTTGTTGGTGGCGATGACGGCGGGAAGACGTTCGCCGATAGTCTCCCAGCAATCATAGGCGTTCGAACCGGAGAGAAGCTCGGTCTGCGTATCCGGAAAGATCGCACCCTTGCCCGCCACCGCTTTCACGCCAGACTTCGCCTTGAAGTCCGCGAGAATGCGTTCCTGAACCGTGACTGAAAGACCGACGGTCCGCAGTTCCTGATCGGCAAGCTTCGCCGCGAAGGCTTGCTGGGCGCCGAACGGGGCTCCGAACGATGTGAAGGCCAGGCCGCTGGCCGTTCCCTTCATGAACGTTCGCCGTGAGACTGAATACTTAGGCATGCATAGTCCTCCTGAGCTGTTTAACTTCGCCACGCTTCCCCGGCGACGGCGCGAACGCTTCAATAGCGTCCCACCAACAAGCCGCCGTCGACCACCACCACCTGCCCAGTCATGTAGCGGGCGGAGTTGGATGCTAAAAACAGTATGACATCGGCAATCTCTTCAGGTTCGCCGATGCGCCCCATCGGGATGAACTCGCCGGCTTTCTCCGCGCCGACAGGTCCGAGCGAGTGCTCCAGGGACAAAAGCTGCGCCGTTCGGATATATCCGGGCGCGATGCCGTTCACGCGAACGCCGTCCTTGGCCAGTTCGACCGCCAGGCCGCGCACAAGGCCGACAACGCCCGCCTTCGCAGAGGAATAGTGGACGTGCTCGTCCCAACCGTAGGCGACGCCCATGATCGAGGACACGCAGACGATGGCCCCCTTCTTTCGCCTTCTCATGCCCGCCAGAGCCGGCCGCACGACGCGGAAGATGCCTTTCAGATCGATCTCAAAGGTGTGATCCCACTTCTCGTCGGTCAGCGCGGCCAGCGGTATCTTGTGTGCGATCCCGGCGTTGGCGACGATCACGTCGATGCCGCCGTGTTCCTTTTCCACGGCCGCCACGAGCGCGTCGGCCTCGGTCGTCGAACGCACGTCGAGTTTGCGGAACTCCGCTACGCCACCCGATTTGATGATGTCGGCGACGACCTCGCGGCCTTCCTTCTCGAGAATGTCGGTGACGACAACCCGGTAACCCGCCTTGGCGAAAGCCTTGGCGGTCGCCCGACCGATGCCGATGCCGGCGCCTGTGACTACAACTGTCTCGCTCACAGCATTACGTCTCCCGAATTAGGCCCAATTGTCTGGCCGACGAACAGGCTTGCTTCATCCGAGCAAAGAAAGGCGACAGTCGCCGCGACTTCTTCCGGTTCGCCGAAGCGGCCGAGCGGCAGTTTAGCTTTTCGCCATTCCGGGGAAAGCGCTTTCACCAGCGGCGTGTTAATGGGTCCCGGCGCCACCGCGTTCACCCGCACGCCCTGCGCGCTGACCTCGCGCGCCAGCGACTTGGTCAAGCCGATGATGGCGGCCTTGGCGGCGCTATAGTGGACAAGCTCGACGCCGCCGATCTGGCCGAGCTGCGACGCCATATTCACGACGACGCCGGCGCCGCGCGCGAGCATGGCCGCCAACACCGCGCGAGTCATGAGAAATACGCCGCGGACATGGACGGCGAACATACGATCGAAGTCCGCCGGCGTGATATCCGTGAACCGCGCCTGGTGTACGTGCCCGGCATTGTTGATCAAGTGCGTCGGATCGCCGAAGGCGCTTCGGCAGGCGGCGACGATCGCGGCCACATCGTCTTCTTTCGAGACGTCGCCGCCGACCGCGATCGCCTCCCCTTTCCGGCTCCTGATCTCGGCGACGACGCCCTCGCTCGCTGCAGCACGAATGTCGTTGACCGCCACGCGATATCCGTCGGCGGACAAACGCAACGCCACGGCGCGCCCGATCCCCGACCCTGCCCCCGTCACGATGGCGGTCTTCATTGGATCGCCTCCTGAATGGCGACGCGCTTGGCGCGCCGAACGCTCAACGACATCAGAATGGCGTAAGTGGCCAGCAGCGCGAACGAGAACAGGGTCGTCAGCACGCCGAATGCAAAGACGTTCGGGTGAATCTCGACGGAAAACGTGGCGTAGATCGCGAGCGGCAGAGTCTGCTCGCGTCCTGACGAGAACAGCGTGCGGGAAAACTCGTCATAAGACAGGGTGAAGGCGAACAACATCGCGGAAAGGACGCCGGGAAAGATCAAAGGAAACGTCACTTTCCTGAATGTCCTGGCCGGCGGGACGCCGAGCGACCATGCGGCTTCTTCCACCGACGCGTCGAACCGGTTGAAAATCGCCAGCATCACAAGGAAAGCGAACGGCAGGGTGTAGACCACATGGGTCGCGAATGCGGTCGACCACCAGTGCCGCTCGACGCCCGTGGTCGTGGCAACGAGCGCGGACCCCAATCCGACGAGGACGCCCGGTACGATCATGCCCAGCACGATCAGATAGAACGCCGCGGTCTTGCCGCGAAAATTCCGCCGGAAGGCTTGCGCCGCCATCACGCCGAGAACCGTCGACGTGATCATGGTCATGCCCGCGAGCGTCAGCGAGCGGACCAGCGATATGCCGATCGGGAGCGGCGAGACGCGGGAAGGCGGCGCCAAGCCTAGGATGTGTTTGTACCAGAAGATCGACCATTCGGTGATCGGAAACTGCGGCCCGCCTTCCGGTCCCTGCTGGAATGAGAGTATTCCCAGCACGACGAACGGGCCGTACAGAAACAGCAGGAACAGCGCCACATATAGCGCGAGAGCGGGCTTGAGTACGCGCGACTCCATCGCTCTCACAGCTCCTGCTTCAGATCGACGACGCGCAGCAGCCCGGCGATCACGAGACCCATGATGACGGTGAGGATGACGCCGACAACGGAGGCGAGCGCCCACTTCAGCGAGCCAACCTGCGTCACGATGATGTTGCCGAGGAGATTTACCTTGCGCCCGGACAAGGCAGCGCTGGTCGCGAATTCTCCGAGCACCATGACGCTGACGAACATGGCGCCCACCACCACGCCCGGCAGGCTCAGCGGAAAGATGATTTTGCGCAAGATCTGCCAGAAATTAGCGCCGAGATCGCGGGCCGCTTCCAGAATATTCGGATCGATGCGCCCGAGCATGAACGCGATCGGCCCTACCATGAACACCACGTAGATCTGGGTCATGCCAATGACGACGGAAAGATCCGTGAACAGCAGCGCTTCGATCGGCTGGTGCACGATCCCCAGCTTCATGAGGATGATGTTGATCGCGCCCTCTTTCCCAAGCATCGGGCGCCAAGCCAGCACGCGTATCAGAAACGACGTCCAGAAGGGGATGACACAGAGGACGAGCAGCGTGGTCTGCAAAGTCTTGTTTTTCACAAACAAGCCGACGAACAACGCTGTCGGGTAGCCGAGAACGAAGGTAGCGATCAGAACGATCAGCCAAATTCGCAGCGTGGTCCAAAGCGAGTTCACATAGGTGTCAGACGAGAAGAATGTCCGCCAGCTATCTAGAGTCAGAGTCGACTCGATCTTGAATGTGGTCTGGGTCCAGAACGAGACATAGATGATTACCGCGATAGGAATGACGAGGAACAGCGTCATCCAGACCGCCGCCGGGGCGATGAGCAGATAGGAGCGAGCGGCGCCGCTCCGACTCAGGGAGCGAATTTCGACGGCACCGCCTGCGGTTTCCGAGGACGTCATGCCGATCTCTCAACCAAAAACAATGCCATCGTCCGGCTTCCAGGTAAGATCGTAAGCGCGCCCTTCGGTGAACGCCTCCGGCGGACCGTTGCTCAAGTGGTGCTCGACCTCCACCACCTTGCTGTCGTTTGTTTGAAAGAAATGAACGATCGCCGCTCCCAGGTATTCGCTGGCGATGTAATTGGCGCGCACTACTGGCCCCTGCGGCACCGCGTCTTTTTCCCTCGCGACAACCCTGTCGTAGCGGATCGCATAAGCGGGCTTCTGACCCGCCATGCGCACGCCGTAGGGGAAACGACCGTACGCGCTGGCGAACGAACCGCCTTCGAGCGCACCGTCGAAGACGTTGTACCGATTGAGAAAGCGCGCGACGTTCGCGGATGCCGGACGGTTATAGACTTCTGCCGGCGTTCCCAGCTGCCCGATCCGGCCTTGATCGAGGACGATCAGCCGGTCCCCCATCGCCAGCGCTTCGGTCTCGTTTCCCGTCACATGCAAGAACGGCATCTGGAGTTGATCGCGAATGCGCCGAAGTTCGGCACGCATGCGCAGGCGCAGATTGGCGTCGAGGGCGCCCAGGGGTTCGTCGAGCAGCACCAGCCTCGGCCGAATGACAAGCGTGCGCGCCAAAGCGACGCGTTGCTTCTGGCCGCCTGAGATCTGGCCGATCCCGCGATCCTCCAGACCTTTGAGCCCGACCAGCCCGATGGTCTCGAGCGCTCGCATGCGCACTTCGCGCTCAGGTACGCGCTTGGCGCCATTGCGAAGGCCGAACGCCACGTTGTCCATCACGGACAGATGAGGAAACAGAGCAAAGTTCTGAAAAACGAACCCAACGCCACGCTCGTGAGCCGGCGTATGCGTGATTTCGCGGCCCGCCAAAAATATCTTGCCGGCGTCCGGAATCTCAAATCCGGCAATCGCGCGAAGCAAGGTCGTCTTGCCGGCGCCGCTCGGGCCGAAAAGCGCGACATATTCGCCGCGCTCGACAGAGAACGCGACTCCGCTCAACGCCACGCGGTTGCCGAACCGCTTGGTCAGGCCGTCTAGCCGCAAAATAGGTTCTTCGGACAAGACCGCTATTTCCCCCTTCACGCGTCAGCAGTCGCCGAGGATCTGCGAGCGCCAGAAGGATGAAAGCAAAAATGCCTAATGTATGCAACAGATTTTAAATCTGCCGAAAAAACAACCTGCCAGTGGCTGTTTTATGGGCACATCCTTATGTTGAGAGGCATATTGTACCGGTAAATAGTGGCTATTGAGTGCAATATGCAATCAATCGAGTGGCGTCAGATAGGGCACTCCAATCGGCGCCCCGGTTATGACCGCCACGATCTTCAAGCGCGCGAGGTTCTTTTCGGCCAAGGCCGCAAGGTGGTTGCGCCAATAAGTCGCCGCCGCATCGAGGGCGCGCGCGGCAATCAGCTCGAACAGCATCAGGTACTCAGTGACGGCGATTTCATCCTCTGGCAGGCCCAATTTGGTCAGGGCGCGCGACGCCGCCGCAAGCGGCATTTGATTCTGGCGAATGAGGTCGAGCAGATGTCCATTCGGGGCCTGAAAGATGCACGACTCCATAAGCACGCGGTCGAGTTGCATCCAATCCGCGCCGCCGTGCGTAGCCGGATTGCGGGTTCTCTCCTGCTGCAGCACCCGTCCGATCGTTTCGAGATCGATCCGCTCGCTTGCCAGGCGCAGGGCTTCAGGCTCCAGAAGTTGGCGAAGCTGGAAACGCTCGCGGACAGACTGCGCCGTGAGCGCCCCGACGATCCAATGCGAGCTTTGGGTCTTGGTGATGAGTCCGCGCTCGTGCAGTCGACCGAGCACATCACGAACGACTGTTCTGCTCACTCCGTAATAATCGCCCAGCTCGGATTCGATGATGCGGAATTCGCCAAAAATCAGACAGGCGGCAACGGCCGATTCCACTTCTTCGTAGACACGCTCCCAAAGACCCCGGTTCTGCAGCGCAGTATCGATTTCGTTGGGTATGCGCAGCCCGAGCTTGCCAATATCGCGGCGCAGCGGCGTCACCGGCGTTCCGGCGCCGCCGACCAAGTAGCCCCGCCCGTTAAATCGACAGATCAGGTTCTCATCTTCCAGGATTCGCAAGGCCGCCTGCACCGGAGCGCGGCTCGTCTTCATAAGGTTGGCGATCGGGCCTTCCAACAGAACAAGCCCTGGCTGCAATCGGCCCGAGGCGATGTTCGACCGCAGCGCGGCAGCGACGAGTTCGTAGCGCTTGGACGTCTTCAGATGGGCGCTCGGCTCGCTCATCGTGACTTCCCATTCACTTCCGCAACGAAACGGGTCCAGGCTCGCATCGTGTAATTGTACTCGTCCATGACCGTGTTCCAGAGCGCAATGTGTCGGGCGCGATCGAGATAGCTGCCTCCGGAACGCCTGGAGCCCTTTCGAACCACCACCGTCTCGCCGTCAACGCCCAACAGATCCTCGGTCGCTTCTTGGCCGTCGTACCAATAATCCCATTCGGCGGCGCCAAGGTGTTCCGTGACCGCCGCCGGCGCCGAAATATAATAGCCTTGCCGCGCCATGACGGCTCCGGCCCAGCCCGACAGCCACCAGTCCAGGTACTCGTAGGCCATGCGCAGCGTCGGTCCGGCGACGTGACGCGCGATACTCAAACCTCCGTGCCACGCCCGGTATCCCTCGGCGGGGACCGCCTCCCTCACGAACTGAGCGGCGCTGCCAAGCTCGTTGTAGGCGGGCGACCACATGCTTTGCACGGCCACTTCGCCGCGCCGGAACAGCGCCGCCGCTTCTTGGGCCGTGCGCCAACAGCAGCGGATGAAGCCCTCTTGGCGCTTGGCCCTGAGAAACTTGAACAGCGCGGCAATCTCCGCGGGACTCATATTGCAAATGTTTTCAAACCGCAGGACCCCGATTGCCTCGGCCGCGAGAGCAGCGTCGAACAATCCGATCCCAGGCTCGTCAACGAGCGCCAGTTTCCCCTTGGCCCGCGGATCGAAAAGCATCGCCCAACTCTCGCGCTGCCTGCCGTCCGCATTGATAACCCGCGTATCGTACCCAAAGGAGTCGAAGTTGTGCACGGTAGGGAACATCGCGATGTAACGCGTTTCCTCCGGTCCCAAGAAATGATCCGGTTGAACATAGAGCTTGTTCATCGGAACGTCGCCGACGCCTCGGTTCGCGTATTTGTCGACGCCGCCCAACTTGGTCAGTGGGCCGACATTGTCCCAGCAATTCAGCCTTGTGGTGTCGATGGGCTGCAGCGCACCCCAGTACCAAACAATCGACAGATTATGAAAGCACTGATCGTAGACGTCGTAGGCCTCGGGATTGAGCGCCGCCTTGCGTTGGCAACTGATAAAGTCGAGCACCTCGAATTCGATGTTGAAACCAAGATCCGCCGTCGCTCTCAGCCGAACCGCCTCCAGCAGCGAAATGTCGGTGCCGAGGACACGTAGAGTTCGTTGGCTGTGTAGGGCCGGCGAGGATGGCTTTCGAGCGTTGCGCGCCATAACTCCGACGTGTTCTCCCGTGGATGGTCGACCGAGTCGGTATTATGGAATGATGCAAACTTGCATTGCAATGTGATTTGGCCTTGTGTGCGGCCGCAGCGTCGCCGACGGCCGATCAGTCCATCATGAGGATCACAGCCGTCATGCTCGCTGGACATTGCTACTCTTCAAGAAAAACTGCACATACTGGTTTTTTTCCGCACGCTAGACATCGGAATGCCGTCGGAACGCAACCAGAACCGCAATTTGCCGCCGCTCATTGCGCTGCGGGCCTTCGAAGCGGTCGGCGCGACCGGAAGCATGCGCGCGGCCGCCGAGGCGCTTGCGGTCAGCCCCACCGTGATCTCCCGCCATGTCGCCAATCTGGAAAAGCGTCTCGGCGCGAGGCTGGTCGAGCGCAAGGGCCGCTCGATCGCGCTGACCGAAACCGGCGCGCGGTTTCATGTGCAGATCGCCAGAGCCTTCGACATGATCGGGGCAGCGGCGCAGGAGCTGGTCAAGCCGCACCGACCGCCGCTTCGCCTCTGGTGCTGGCCGGGCTTGGCCGTCATGCGCTTGTTGCCGCGTCTGCCCGAATTGGAGCGGCAATTGCCGAATTTCTCGATTCACCTGCATCCAACGCTCGCGCGCCCCGACTTGAAGCGCCGCGAGGCGGATGCGGAGGTCTATTATCGGGTCGGCGACGCGTCTTCGCGACATGGCATCGTTGAAATCGAATTGGCAACTCCCCGCGTCATGCCTGTCGCCAGCGCAGTCCTCGCGAACCGGCAGGAGCGGCGGTCCGAGGATATCGAACTGCTGTTCGAACTGCCGTGGATTCACGAGTTGTCGAGCGACGAGTGGAGAAGCTGGCTCGAGGCGGCGCGTCTACCCGTGGACGCGCGCGTGCAGCAGCGCCTCGAGGGCGTTCGCCTCTGGCACGCCCATTTGGCGATCGGCGCGGCACAACTCGGCCAAGGCGTGGCGCTCGCAAATCAGCTCCTGGTCGAGGAGGATCTCGCGGAGCGGCGGCTGATCGAAATCGGCCGCACCGACGTGCGCCTGGGAACCTATGTGCTTGCCATGCGCGCTGAGGTGCGCGAGGCGCCGGAGATGGTCGCGCTGCTGGACTGGCTGCGTCGCGCGGTCAAGCTGCGGCGACCCGACCGGCGCCGCCCCGGTTCGTTGCCTGGAAAGCATCTAACGGGTGCAAACTAGCTGATTGTTTTTGCGTGGCGGCGGTGCACGCTGGGCGAACGCATTTTGAGGAGCCCCGCATGACCGCGGCCAGAAAAACTTCGCCCACGGCCAAATCCGCAAACAACGAGCAATGGTGGGCGCGCCGGCAAGACGCCGTGGCGCGCGGAATCGGCCATTCGACCGGCGTGTTCACGGCGCGCGCCCGCAATGCGGAGATCTGGGACGTCGAAGGAAAGCGCTATGTCGATTTCGCAGGCGGCATCGCCGTGGTCAACACCGGCCATTGCCATCCCAAAGTGATGGCCGCCGTGCGCGAGCAGATGGATCGTTTCACGCACACCTGCTTTCAGGTGACGTTGTACGATTCCTATGTGCGGCTGGCCGAACGGCTGAACGCGATTGCCCCGATTTCCGGACCCGCCAAAACCGCGCTGTTCACGACCGGCGCCGAAGCCACCGAAAACGCGGTCAAGATCGCCCGCGCCGCCACCGGTCGCTCCGGCGTCATCGCCTTTACCGGCGGGTTTCACGGCCGCACGATCATGGCGATGAACATGACCGGCAAAGTCGCGCCCTACAAGAAGGGCTTTGGCCCGGCGCAGCCGGAAATCTGGCACCTGCCGTTCCCGGTCCCGCAGTTCGACGTCACCACCGAAGAATCTCTGAAATATCTCGAATTCCTGTTCCGGGCCGACATCGATCCCGCCCGGGTGGCGGCGATCATCATCGAACCGGTGCAGGGCGAGGGCGGGTTTCACATGGCGCCTCCAGAATTGATGGAGGGTTTGCGACGCGTCTGCGACCAGCACGGCATAGTGCTGATCGCCGACGAGGTCCAAACCGGCTTCGGCCGTACCGGCAAAATGTTCGCCATGGAGCACTTCACGGTGCAGCCCGATCTGATCTGCGTGGCCAAAAGCCTCGCCGGTGGCTTTCCGCTGTCCGGCGTGATCGGTCGCGCGGCGATTATGGACGCGGCGACGCCGGGCGGTCTTGGCGGTACCTATGCCGGCAATCCGCTCGCCTGTGCCGCCGCGCTCGCGGTTCTCGACATTTTCGAAGAGGAAAACCTGCTCGAACGTTCGAATGCGATCGGCGCACGCGTGAAGGCGCGCCTCGAGGCGATCCGCACTTCGAACACAAGGCTGCCCATAGCGGCGATCCGCGGGCCGGGCGCCATGGTGGCGTTCGACATCGTCAAGGAGCGCGGCTCCGATCAGCCCGATGCGGACGCGACCAAGCGCGTGGTGCAGCGCGCGTGCGAACTCGGCCTCATCCTGTTGTCGTGTGGCGTCAATGCGAACACGATCCGGATTCTGACGCCGCTGACGGCTTCGGATGCGCTGGTCGACGAAGGTCTCGACATCCTGGAAAGCGCCCTAGAGGCTTGAGGCCGGGGCAATGGATTCCTTGCCGCGGTCGAGCCAAACGAAATAGCGCGGCCGCATGTTTCCGATGCCGGGGCGCTCGCGTCGGATGCGGGCCGGTATTGGATGCAGCACCGACTCTTGCGCTACCGACGCTTGGCGCGCTTTTGTGCCGGCCGTTTGCGGGTGATGACGTAGGAGCCCGAGGCGTGCAGTGAGGATGTCCACCCCGGTTCGATGACGATGGTGGTCGTCACCTCCTCGATAATCGCCGGCCCGGCGATGACCGCACCCGCGCCGAGTGCGCCGCCGTCGTAGACCGGTGTCCGCACGGACTTGCCCGACGCATCGAAGATCGCCTTACGATGACCCTTCAACGCCTGCTTCACGCTCCTGCCCTTGCCGAGCACCGGGGTCTTGGGCTTGTCGATCAGGCCCTGAATCGTTGATTCGATATTGACCACCTCAACCAGGCTGTGACGTTCGGAATAGGTGTAAAGCTCCTTGTGGCGCCGATGGAAGGCGTCTTTGACGCGCTCGATCGTCTTGGCATTGATATCAAAGGTTTCGATATCGACCGTGCATTCGTGCACCTGCCCGACATAGCGCATATCGAGACTGCGTTTGACCTTGATGCGGCTCTTTGCGAAGCCGTCCTTGAGGAGGTGCGCGACACCTTCGGCTTCGATCGACTTGAACAATTTGTCGATCCGTTCATAGGCTTCCACGTTGTCAAGCCGTGCCGGCGCGGTCGCCATGTAGTTATATTTGACGTCGGAAATGATCTGCCCGAACGCGCACAGCCCCGAGGCGAGTTTGGGAAGAATGATCGTATCGATGCCGATCACGTTCGCGAGCGCCGAGATGTGAGCGGCGGTCGCCCCACCGGCGCCGACCAGAAGGAAGTCGCGCGGATCGAACCCGCGTTCGACCGACACGTGGCGGATGCCGTTCACCATGTTGTTGTTGACGATGGTGAACATGCCGTAGGCGGCCTGCTCCACCGTGAGGTTCATCGGCTTGGCAATCTTCTGGATCGCCGCGCGCGCCTTCTCGAGGCTGAGCGGCAGGCGCCCGCCCAACAAGCCGTCAGGGCTCAGATAGCCGAGCACGAGATTGGCGTCCGAAGTGGTCGGTTCCTCGCCGCCCTGCCCGTAGCACGCCGGCCCGGGCTGCGAGCCGGCGGACTGCGGACCGACCTGCAATATGCCGAGCGAATCGATCCAGCCGATCGAACCGCCGCCGGCGCCAAGCGTCTCGACCTGAATCATGGGAACGCCGATTCGATAACGAAGGAAATCGATGTTCTTGTTGAGGTTCGTTTGTCCGTCCTTGGTCAAGGTAATGTCGAACGAGGTGCCGCCCATGTCGACGGTGATGATGTTGGCCTTGCCGAACGGCGCGCAGACAAAGAGCCCGGCCTGCGGCGCCGACGCCGGGCCGGAATTGATCGCGTAGACCGAACGGTCGGTCATGACCTGCCCGACCGCGAGACCGCCGTTGGATTGGAAATAGCGAACCGGTTGCTGGGCCCCGAGCGATTGGAAATAGGAGTCGACCGCCTGCACGTACTTGCGCATGACCGGCCCGAGGTAAGCATTCACCACCGCCGTCGAGGTCCGCGTGTATTCGCGCACCTGCGGGTAGAGTTCGCTGCCGACGGTCAGGATCACGCCGGGCATCAGGTCGCGGACGATGTCGGCCGCACGCCTTTCATGGACCGGGTTCAGAACCGACCAGATGAACGAGATGGCGACCGTCTCGACTCCTTCTTGAAGAAAATGCTCGCAGGCGGCGCGCACGTCGTCCTCGTGCAGTGGCGTGAGGACAGAGCCATCCGAGAGCACGCGCTCGCGCGCGCCCCGGCGTAGATAGCGCGGCGCAAGCATTACCGCGGACGGATATTCGGGATCGTAGCGAAAGCCGTCTTCCTTGTGACCGTTGCGGATTTCGATCGAATCCTCGTGACCCGCGGTGCAGATGAGGCCGGTCTTGCCGCCGCAATGGGTGATCAGCGCGTTGAGGCCGACCGTCGTGCCGTTGATGCAGAGATCGCAGTCGGAAATGATCTGTTCGGCGCTCACTCCCAAGTCGTCCGCAATCAGCTTCAGCCCGTTCTCGATCGCTTTGGTCGGATCTGAGGGCGTCGACAGCGCCTTGAAGAGCTTGGTGACGCCGGTAGCCTTTTCGGCGATGACGAAATCGGTGAAGGTGCCACCGGCGTCGATGCCGAGACGATATTTGGTCTTCATCGCTGCCTCCCCTACGCGCTTCGCAATTGGCGGGACGCAGCGATATCGACTTCCAGCATCTTTTCATTCTTGAACACGACACCGTAATCCGCTTTCGCCCCCTTGATGGAGACGAGGCCGTTGCGAACGTCTTCGACGACCTTTTCGATCGGACGCTCGAACGGGTTTCCGTACCCGCCGCCGCCCGGATTCATGTTGGTGATGGTCTCGCCCGGTTTGATGGTCTCCAGGATGTTGGTGCGGGCGACGTTCGCCTTGCCGCCACGTTTCAATTCCACCCGACCGACTTTCTCGTCGATCAGCTGCGAACGCGCGCCGGCGGCGCCCATCGCAGGAATGCGCCGGCCTTCGCCAAAGCCGATGCACAACATCTCCTTGTCGAGCGGCTCAACTTCCCAGGCGGTTCCGGAGCCGCCGCGGAATTTCCCGGCGCCCGCCGAATCCGTCATCAGCGAATAACGGTGAATGATGATGGGATAGGAATATTCCAGCAGTTCGACGTCGCCGGAGGTGAGCGCCCCGAAACAGCATTCGGGACCGACGGCGTGCCAGCCGTCCTGATGCGGCGTGGCGCCGCCGCCGGAGATGATCGTCGCCAGCACCATCGTGACGTATTCTTCCTGGGTGCGGTTGTCCCAGCCGGCGATATTCAGTCCATTGGCGTGGCCCCAAGAAGCGGCGACCTTGGACGGCATCGCCCGCTCGAAGGCGAGGCGCACGGCGTCGGTCAAGGTCTCCATCGGCGTCGTCGTGCAATTCATGTGCGGCGCCGGCTCCGTCGCATTGCAGATCGTGCCCTTCGGCCCGAAATCGACGCTCACGCAGCGATAGAGGCCCTCGTTATAGGGCGGTGGCAACGCCGCAAACATCATCAGGCCGAGATAGACGCCGGAGTGCGAATTGCCCTCGTAGGAGTTGATGAAATATGGGATCTGCGGGGGGCTGGAGATGGCGATATGGCATGCGTCGCCTTTGATCGTGACGGTCGCCTTGATCTCGAAATCGCCGAAGCCATGGCCGGCGTCCTCGAGCACCGCGAGGCCTTCGTAGGTTCCGTCCGGAACCGAGGCGATCAGCGTGCGCATATGACGGTCGGCCATGTTGAGCAACTCGTCGATGCAGGCGCCGACGGTCGCTTCGCCATATTTGTCGAGCATGGCGAGCAGGTTGCGTTCACCGACCTGGCAGGCGCCGATCAAGGCGTTGAAATCGCCTTCCTGATCGCGCCGCGCGCGCATGTTGGTGAAGATCATATTCAGCACGTCGTAGCGAGACTTGCCGCGATCCAAAATCTTCACCGGAGGAATGCGCAAACATTCCGCGTATATTTCCTTGGCGTTGGGGTTGTAGCCGGCGGGAACGGGACCGCCGATATCGGTCAGATGACCTTTGCAGACGGTCCAGTAGAGAAGCTTGCCCTTGTAAAACACTGGCTTGTACATGCAGGTGTCGATCGCGTGGCTGCCGCCGAAGGCCGGATCGTTGTGCAGGATCAGGTCGCCTTCGTGAATGTCATCGCCGAAAAAACGAGCAACCGACTTCATCGCCGGGATCAGCGAGCCGAGGTGGATCGGGATGTCCTGCCCCTGCAGGATCATTTCCGGCTTGGCGTTGAACAACGCGGTGGAATAGTCGTGCGCAAGATTGAAGACGGAGGAACGCGCGGTCTTCTCCAGCGACAACGTCATCTCGCGCTGGGTGGTCTCAAGCATGCCGCGCACGACGGAAAGGGTAATCGGGTCGACTTTGACTTTCTTGGGCGCTCTCATGGTTTCCTCGCTCGGCGGCTCGGCGAGGAACGCGGCTCCGGACGCAGTCCGGGCGCGGTCCCGCCTCGGCCCGGAGCACCCTAGGGGCACGACCATGCGGGCGTCTTTGCAGGAAGTGCAATCAAATTTGACTTTGCGCGCACTGCGGCGACAATACGATAGAGGCAATAGCGGCTGCCGTCGAAATCGCGTCAGCGCGGAGAAAACGAGTTGATCCAGATTTCGACATCGGCCTGCGCCCCTCGAGATCGTAGTCGCTATTGGCATGAGGCCATCGCGGCCGCCTATTTTCCGCTGGACCTGCAGTTCCGCAGCCCCGAAAGTTTTGCCGGCGAGTTGAACGAGTGGCCGCTGGGCGACGTGTCCTTGTCCCGGCTGGTCTCCGAGCCGTTGCGCTACCGCCGACTTCTGCATCACTTCAAAGGCGAGCGAGAGGAGTACTTTCTCATCACGGTTCCTGTGCGGTCGGAGGTTTTCTTCTCACAGTGCGGCAAGGAAGTTCGTTGCCGCCCGGGCGGGCTCCTCGTCGAACGCAGCCATGAGCCCTACATCTTCAGTCATGACCAGCCGGCGGATCTGTGGGTGATGAAAATCTCGGCCGCCGCGCTCGCGGGCCGCATCCGCCAGCCGGATCGATTCTGCTCGATGCAGTTCGACGCGACCCGCGGCAGCGGCGCGCTGTTCTGCGATTTACTGGGCTTATTGCCGCGACGGCTCGAAGGCATGTCGGCCGAGCTTCGCTCGACGGTCGGCCGACAATTGGTGGACCTCCTCGCGCTCGCGCTAAAGGAGGACGAGCGGACGCTGACCTCGGGGGGATCAGCAGTCCGAGCGGCGCATTTGCTGCGAATCGAGGCGTTCGTCCGAGACCGCCTCGGCGATGCCGATCTCGATCCCGAGACCATTGCGGCGGCTTGCTATATTTCGACCCGTTATCTGCACGAGCTTTTTCGCGACACCAATCAGACGCTCGGCAGCTGGATACGGGACCAACGGCTCGAGGCGTGCCGCGCGGCGCTCGCCGACCCGCTGCGAAAGCAGACCGTCGCGGAAATCGCTTATGAAGGTGGCTTCTCCGATCAGGCCCAGTTCACCCGCGCGTTCAAGAGCCGCTTCGGCTTGCCGCCGCGCGAATATCGTGAACGGACGCTTCGAGAGAGCGTCCGTCGCCGCTGACGGATCGTGCGATACGCCTTTGCCTTGGGCGCCCGTCAGAGAGCTTGGCGGATCGCGTCGAGCACCTTGTGCCGATCGTGCCTGGCCGCAAGTGCCTGATCCATCGTGACCGGGACGAATTTCACGCTCGCATGCGGCTGCAACTGGCCGATCAGATCGAGATCTGCCGAGATCACCGTGCCGATCATGAAATAGCCGCCGCCCGAGACCGCATCGCGATGGAGCACGATCGGCTCGGTTCCGCCCGGAACTTGCACCGAACCGTAGGGGTAACACGCATCGACGATGTTGGAGGGGTCGGATCCCGCGCCGAAGGGCTGCTCTCGTGGCACGAATTCGAGCGAGTGTCCTCCCCTGAACCGGTAGCCGATGCGATCGGCTTCCGGCGCGACCTTCCAGGTATCGGCGAAGAACTGCTTGCCGGCAGCTGCGGTGATGCGATGCCAATAAAGGCCCGGCATCATGCGCAATTCCGCCGATGCTGCCGGCCCTCGCCGTAGCGTCGGCGACACCGACCGCCCTTCCGCCGCACCGCGTCGCGAACCGATCGGCAGCAAATCCCCCGCTGCGAGCTTTCGGCCCTCAAAGCCGCCCAGCGCACCGAGCGCGTAGGTCGAGCGCGATCCGAGCACCAAGGGCACATCGACACCGCCGGACATCGCGATGTAGGCGCGCGCTCCGGACTTCAGGTGACCGAACGACAGGGACTGACCCGCGCGAACCCGGAACGAGGTCCACGTCGGGCGCTCGTCCCCATCCACTCGCGGCGGCAGTTCCGCGCCAGTTACGGCGACCGTCGCGTCCGTTGCGAATTCGAGTTCCGGCCCCATGAAAGACGCTTCCAGAACCGCCGCGTCCTCGGGATTGCCGACCAGTAGATTTGCCGACCGCAGCGCTAACCGGTCCATGCCGCCGGAGATCGGAATGCCGATGTGGTAATAACCGGGGCGGCCGAGATCCTGGACGGTTGTCGACAGGCCCGGCTTGACGACTTTAATGCCCATTGAGCGCTCCCGTCAGTTTGGCGTTGGCGCCGTCGATGTCGGCGTGGAATGCGTCGAGCGAAAAATCGACGTTGGCCATCTTCGGAGCAAACTTGCCGGTCTCCACGTCGGCGCAAATACCGTCGTACTCGGCGCGATCGATCGGACGCCATTTGACGATGTCCCCCGGATTGAAGAGGCACATGAAATCGCGCAGATATTTGATCTTCTGATTGGGATCGTAGATCGGCATCGGCGTGATGCCGAACATTTGGTAGCCGCCGGCTCCGCGCACCGAATAGATGCAGCCGAAGCAGCCGCCGTGACCCACGGTCAACTTCGGGGTATCCGTGCGGGGACGCAGGTATTTCGGCGACTGGATTTGCCGCTTGCGATCGACCATCTGATAGAGGAAGGGCAAGCCCGCGACAAAGCCGACCATGGAGACGAACCACGGCGCCTGCGAATGCGCCTTGATGAAGCCTTCGATGCCGTCGAGATGGTTGATCTTGGCGGTATACTCGATGTCGGTCATCTCCGGCGCTTGATGCCGGTCGCGGAACCGCATCAGCGTTTCACGGGTCCAGGGATCGTTATACAAAACGGGGATTTCGATGATCCGGGTCTTCAACGTCGAGTGCACCTGCCCGACCGCCGCCTCGATCGATTTCAATTCCCGCATCATGTCGTCGGGTTTGATAATGTCGGGATCGAATTTGATCTGAAGCGATGCGTTGGCGGGACAAATCTCGGTAACGCCGTTGATTTGCGCCTCGCGAACCGCCTTGGTGATCGAAAGGCTTTTGAAGAACGCCTCGAGCGACATCTCCTCGTCGCATTCGACGAAAATATGCTCGTCGGCTCCATATGAATAGCGGCTGGTCATCGGCTGCTTCCTTCCTTCATCGCGTTCTCTCGGCTTTGTCCGCGGCGAGCCATTGTTCGAGCCAGCGGGTGTGAAACGCGCCGGCGGCAACATCCGGGGCTTCGACCAGGCGGCGGTGCAAAGACGTGGTGGTGGCGATGCCCTCGATTTTCAGTTCGTCCAGCGCACGGCGCAGACGCGGCAACGCGGATTCGCGCGAATGATCCCAGACAATGAGCTTGCCGAGCAGAGAATCGTAAAACGGCGAGACCGCGTAGCCGGCGTAGAGCAGTGTATCGAAGCGTGTGCCCGGCCCGCCCGGAATGTGCAAGCCGGTGACGACTCCCGGCGAGGGGCGGAAATCCCGGTCGGGGTCTTCGGCATTGATGCGCGCCTCGATCGCGTGACCGCGCAGGCCGATGTCGTTCTGCGTCAATCGCAACGGCTCGCCGCCGGCAATGCGCAACATCTCGCGCACCAGATCGACCCCGGTGATCATCTCGGTCACTGGATGCTCGACCTGGATGCGGGTGTTCATCTCGATGAAATAGAAGTCGCCGCTCTGGTCGTCGTAGAGATATTCGAGCGTGCCGGCGCCGCGATAGCCGACCGATTTGGCGAGCGCCACCGCGGAGTTACAGAGGCGCTCGCGGATGGCCGGCGTCAGAACGATCGCGGGAGCCTCCTCCCAGATTTTCTGCCGCCGTCGCTGAAGCGAGCACTCGCGCTCATAAAAGTGCACGGCATCGACGCCGTCGCCCAGAACCTGAACCTCAATGTGGCGCGCACGCGGGATGAATTTTTCCAAATAGAGACCGCCATCGCCGAACGCGGCTTTGGCCTCGGCCGTGGCCTGGTCGTAGGCGGCTTCAAGCGCCGCCGGCGCGTCGACGACGCGAATGCCGCGCCCGCCGCCGCCCGCGGAGGCTTTGACCATTACCGGATAGGAGATTGCCTCCGCCAGGCGCCGCGCCTCGGCGAGATCGTCGACCTTGCCCTCCGAGCCGGGCACGACGGGAACGCCCGCCTTCTGCGCGGCGCTGCGCGCCGCGGCCTTGTCGCCCATGGTGCGGATCGTATCGCCGCGCGGACCCACGAACACGAGGCCCATCGCCTCGACAGCGTCCGCGAAGGCGGCATTCTCCGAGAGAAATCCATAGCCGGGATGTACCGCCTCGGCCCCGGTCTTGCGCGCGGCGTCGAGAATCGCCGCTGCATTGAGATAGGACTTGGCCGCCGACGGCGGACCGATGTTCACCGTCTCGTCGGCCATCCGCACCGCCAGCGAATCCGCATCTGCGGCGCTGTGAACCTGAATAGTGTGCATGCCCAGTTCGCGCGCCGCCCGCTGGACGCGCACGGCAATTTCGCCGCGATTGGCAATCAGCAGTCGCGAAATTGCCATGCTCACTCGACCTCGACGAGCGGCTGGCCCGCCATCACCGGGTCTTCGTTGTCGACGAGGAAGCGGGAAATCTTGCCGGCGGCGTCGGCGTGCACCTCGATGAAGGACTTCATGACCTCGATGAGGCCGATGACTTCGCCGACCGCGACCTGATCGCCGTCGGATTTGAACGGCGGCTTGTCCGGCGCGGGCTTGCGATAAAAGGTTCCCGGCAGCGGCGACAGAATCTGCGTCGGCATGTTCCCCTCTCGGATCTCGTCAGCGTTGGGCTTGGCGCGGTACGGCGGCCCGCACCGCGGCCGCGATCGCGGTCGCGTTGGGCGTGTCGGAATGAACGCAGATCGTATCGGCGCCGACGCGCACGTCGCGGCCGCTGACGCTGAGCACCTTGCCCTCTTGGATCGCGCGCTTGCACTTGGCCGCGGCGGCCGCCGGGTCCTTGGCCTCATGCTCGCGCGTGATGATCAGTCCCCCGGCATCGTTATAATCGAGATCGGCATAGAACTCGGCGATGAACCGATGACCGCGCGCCAGATAGATCTTCTCGTGCAACGTCCCGAGCATTCCCAGCAGCGGCACTTTGAAGATGTCGGCGGCGTCACAGACCGCGTTGGCGATCTCCTCGTCGCGCGCGGCCATGCCATAGAGCGAACCGTGCGGCTTGATGTGGTTCAACGGGATGCCCTCCGCCTCGAGGAAACCCTTGAGCGCGCCGATCTGGTAAATCAGGCAATTGGCCAGTTCTTCCCGACCGATTTTCATTTCGCGCCGGCCGAATCCTTGCAGATCGGGCAGCGAGGGATGGGCGCCGACCGCAACGCCGTGCTGTTTCGCCAGCCGGACCGTCGCGCGCATATGATTGAAATCCGAGGCGTGGAAGCCGCACGCCACGTTGGCAATATCGATCATCGGCATCAAGGCGGCGTCGTCGCCCATGCGGTAGAGACCGAACGACTCGCCCATATCGCAATTGATCGTGGTCATTCCCTTTCCTACGCCCCTTTTGGTGTCTAAGTTGCGCGATTACCAAGATATTGGAAAATTAGAGCCACCGAAAGCGACTCATCCTCGATCGTTTTGTGCTGATGAAGTGCTGGCGCCGAACCCGCGCTACCGTCTCCGCGATTACCATCCCCTACCGCCTGCTTGGAATGAAGCGGAAAGCCTGCAAACCCACACAACCAAGGGGGCAATTTTGGACGCCGATCCCCAGCCAGGGGGTCAAGATTATACGCCGAATAACACGGCGATTCACGCTGCGCAACGGCAGGCCGGTCATTCGTGAACGCCCGCCAGAGCTTGGAAAGCAGCGCCAAATACCTTAAATGTTGCCCGCACCCGACACCGAAAGGACAGAGGTGGCTGAGCGGCTAAGAACTTTGGCGGAACGCCCGAAGCTGCGACAGGACGAGCTTTTGGGGAATAGTTCAACGGTAGAACATCGGACTCTGACTCCGAGAATCTAGGTTCGAATCCTAGTTCCCCAGCCATCGCCATTGAACTTCAACAATTTCAATAACTTACCACGCATTCTGGCTAAAAAAATCGTAACAATTCGTAACATGATCGGGTGTTACGAATTGGTGCAACAATTCCGTCGAACAACCTCTTGAGAGGATTCGTGCGGCACATTTTTTGGCAGCGCGGGTGAGATTCCAGCGCTTCAACAAGACCTATTTGGCCGAAATCGGCATACACGATAGCCGCAAGAGTTGGCATTCATTCCGCCCATACGTTCAAGACCGGCTTGGGCGCACTACCACCACAACTTCACCCACGAGGTGATGGTCGCACAGATCACCGCATCGATTGAATTGACAGACATAATTGGTCGCTCAACGGCGACCAAGCCCCTTTCAGCAACATCTGCTGCTTTCTTGGCTACAGCGGCGCTTTTTTCAGAAACCGTTTCAGTGCGACCAAGTAATTCAAGCTGAATAACGCCTACCCCACTCAGGACAGCAGTAAAGATCACAAGCCAGAGTGTGAAAAAAGCAATAGGGTCGGTTGCTCCGCAATGCCGGGCGTTTTCCAGCAATCCACATGTTGCCTTAAGCGAGGGAACGTCGCCGAACGGTAAAGCTCCCCGGCATTGCGTGGGGCGGGCCATTTCGAGAGTGACAAAGGCAATCTCCCGTCGCACAGCAACCAGTGGACGGCCCGAGCCCAACCAAAACTGAGGGTTGCAATAAATACACATATCCATACAGTTACAACGTAAGTAAGGGGCTAGGCTATGGAATACGATCTCACTAGGTTTTCATTCAACTCTTTCCAGAGCTTTGCCCAGTCGCTCGCACTTCATGTGCTTGGTCCGGGCCTCGAGGTATTTGGCTCCGGCGCTGATGGAGGTAGGGATGCAGCTTTTACTGGTCGTGCAAATTATCCATCGTCTGAAGCGCCGTGGGACGGATACACGGTCATTCAAGCAAAATTCAAGGAAAAATTAACAAACGACGCGCGAGACGCCGATTGGCTCGTCGAGCAAATAAAGCGGGAACAAGAAAAGTGGGCAAAGGCTTCGAATCGCAAACGTCCCGATTTCTACATTCTAATCAGCAACGTCTCCCTATCTCCCATGCCTGTAACGGTAACGCGAAAAGCAGTGCCGAAGCGGGGTGGAGCAGCTAAGGTCGACGCCGCCTTCGATACGTTTAAAAAAGCGCTCAAGACAAAAGATTGCCATGTATGGGCTGCGGAGAAAATCTATCGCCTTCTAGACATGTCTCCTGATTCGCTCAAGAGTAGCTATGCACTGTGGATTACACCCAACGAACTTTTGTGGCGCATCTTACAGGAAAGAGAAGGGCCAGATTTTGCAAGAGTGATAGCCCGCGCTGCCGCCCAGGATCTTCGTGAGAACAAGTTCACCCGGTTGCAAGAAGCCGGACACACAAGCGCGGAAAACACGTCGTAGCGAGCGTTCTTTTTGTATCGTCGCAAGCGTACGGCATGTGTATTCTCGGAGTCGGTGGTGATTGCGCACCTGACATTTCGCAGGCAGAACCATTCCTTCGTCACATTGCAGAAAAGGAGTCACAGGGCCGACTAAAACTTATGTCGGTGACAAAGACTGATGGGCGGGCTCTTGGCCAGAACGGCTACGAGCTTTTTTACACGGCCACAGTTGAACTCACACAAGACGCAACTTACACCACTAGTAACTTCACTACGTGGGTCTATCCCAATACTAATCCTCCGCCTGGACCGGCTGCAGGCTTTCCGGGACTAGTGAACGCGAGGACCGGAACTCAGGGTATAATCAGGTCAAGTGTGATGTTTGAAAAGCGAGAAAGTGGTTGGATACTTCTTTGCACCCAGCAATACGCGGATGCTAACGGTAGATGCTAGAGCGAAACGGTCAGGCGACGGTCACAGATAATCTAAATGTGTCACCGTGACCATGCGCGGCAACAGCGGCTTGTTTGGCAACCTCTGCATATGCACCGTGCGCAGCCTGGGCGCTTCGCGCGTCACCTGCGCTTGCAGCGTTCGCGGCTTAGATTCTGCCACCGGTTCGGGAATTGGCGAGGCATCACGCGGGCTTCGGTCCGTAGTGGAGCCGCTCAATCTCGTGCGCCCTATAGACCGGACCGCCGATCACCTTAACGGTCGCTCGTACTTCTGTTCAGGCGCCAGCCGCTGCCACGCCAATACGGCCTCTTGCAACGTGGCGCAATCAGTCAAAACGCCCGCACCGTTCGTTTAGGGTCGCAGGTTGCCCGGCATAGACATAAATCTTGTAATCGTCGCTCATCAGCGTACCCAGTCTTCGTCGGCTTCCCGCTGCACTGCCTCACGCCGTTCGGTTTATATACGTTCTGAATGCCGAGCGGGCACTGATGCTAATGAGGGGCGACAGGCGACGGACCGCCGCGTGCCAACTCATCAACCGCCGCAACATGCAATGCGATTGCCGCACTCCTCACACCCTCACTAGTCGTTAGGGCCTTGCCTTCAAATCCCGCTACGCGAAAATTCCGCGCGCCGCGGGCGAAACGAAGCTGGATGCCCTCACCGCCGCGCTCCCAGTCCCATGCCCCACCCGCTGCCTTTAGAGCCTTGCGGATCGGTTCAAGGATGCGCCGCAACGACCGCATGGATCGTTTTTCGGTGCCAACGTCGCCCGCTGAAATCTCGCCGTGAATATGAAGCCGACCTTCGCGGCGTTCCTCGATGGGCTGGGTAGAGCAGAACCACCAAGGCCGCTGCGAAGTGGGCCCACGCACTCACGGCAACCGCGCGCCACTTCACTGTCTAATCTCCAAATAGAGAGTGGATGGCATGGGGAGGAATTTCACCTGGATCACGCATTTTTCGCAAGAATTTCCGCCGATTCACTAAAGATTGCTTGCATCAAGCACTATGAAGCAGCATAATAAATGCGTCGATAGCGGCACGCAGAATACAACGGTATGGCGGACACAAGACGCCTGCTATGAGCTTCCGCAGCGAACGGCCATCGGTTTGAGCGCTCCCCTGTGAAAAGACAGGACGCCTCCTTCTCGGTCGCACCGGCAGTAGTCCTGCAAACGCACGAAAAAGATGGAAGCTCTGCGTCAGCCGCAGCTTTCACCGGCTTCGTTGTTGTGCGCTAGGCAATGAAGTCGGGCTTCAGGGTTTGACCTGATAACCGCATGGTCCTTTGGGCCGAGAAACGGAACGCCGCTCGGTAATGTATGCCACCGAGCAGAGGCATGACCTGCCTCAGGGTTCTTAGCCACTTCGACGGAATACGATTCTCCTCAACATGGGCAGCCAATCACGCTGCATCCATGATGAGGGAGAAAGTCTTCTCCGGAATGGGGCGGGGAGGAAACAGAAAATTTCAAGCGACTCAGTGAGCAGAATTCAAAATGGAGCAGAAATTGGTGACTCGCGGTCTGATTATTGACGAGCCATGGATAAGCCTCATCCTGTCCGGCAAGAAAACATGGGAGATGCGCTCCACCGGCGTAACAATACGCGGGGCGATCGGCCTAATTCGAAAAGGTTCCGGCCAAGTGGTGGGAATTGCAGACGTGGTGGACGGTCCGCCAGTCTTGTCACCTGAGGATTATGCGCGGACGCAGGCATTTCACCAAATTCCACTCGAACAGCAGGTGGCGGCGATCTTGATCGGCCGCGTGCATCCTTGGGTGCTCGCGGCAGCACGCGCGCTGCCAGTGCCCATTGCCTATCAACATGGCTCGGGGCCGGTGATCTGGGTAAAGCTCGAAGCGGCGATCACTGAAGCCATTCGCAAAGTTCGGCTTGCTAACTAGGTGGCCGCGTCGGCGCCTATGCTGTACCCGTTCAGCTTCACCGCTCCGGTTTGGGGCTGGCATCTTCTCTGGAATGGGCGCTGCGATTTAGCGTGCTGGTGACCGAGCTATCAACGGCCAACATCCTTTCGAAACCGAACATAATCTTTATGCTGGGAGTGTAGAGTTTTTAGGAACTGCGCTGCCTCACAATCCGGATTGGCCAGCGCCTTCGTCTCTAGCACCTTTATCAGCCTAACTACGCTGTCAGGATCTTTTGGGCACAAGAAATAGTTGAGCGAAAAGCCACTTTTTTTGAACCCCTCATAATCAATATCTGCGTACATGAGTTTGGTAAGGGCTACCACATCCTGATCTAGGTCAAGATCTATGTCGAGGTCTTGATCTATGTGCGCATTCCGACGATCGCGACCACTCATTCCGACGGATCGCGACCAGCTGTTCCGATCGATCGCGACCAATGCGGCGCGGGTGCTGAGGGCGCCGTTGGATGATGGGGGTGATGTCAGTCTC
>Ga0187860_1000827_pt1 | contig 28806 bp, 22 predicted proteins | sample June2016WEW_10_4_FD_132981 | JGI IMG/M metagenome (GOLD analysis project Ga0187860, IMG submission 132981) | Peatland microbial communities from SPRUCE experiment site at the Marcell Experimental Forest, Minnesota, USA - June2016WEW_10_40 | ecosystem: Environmental > Terrestrial > Soil >...
CTTTTGAGCCGTGCGGCCGGTCACCGTTTAGTGATTGCGTTACGCCCTCCTCCGACCGGCGAGACGCCGGTCGGAACACGCGAGGACGCGTGTGCTCCCCAATTCCAACTGCATCGTTCCGGGTTCAGGCCGCTTCAGGGTCCGAACGGGCAGAGACGAAACGATTGACCTGGGGGCTTCCGAACGATGAAGCGGCGTAAACGCCGCGCTCCGGCCTCTTTGCAATCGGGGGCAGTGTCAGGATGCGCCCCGGGGCAGGCTCCTCGGCGGGGGCGCCTTGACAAAGTTCGCTTCACGCAGATAGATCGGCTTGAGTTTTTCGCCGGAAACGAATCCGTTCCGGTTCGCCGCCAGTTTCGCGAGCGTGGCGGCCGCGGGAAAAATGATCCGGCCTTCCGCGAACCAGCGTGTCGCCTCCGGGCCAATCAGGATGTCACCGGCCCGCTCGCATTCCCTCGCTTCGGCCAGGGTTGCGAGCCGCAAGGGCCCGGCTTCGCGGCATCCGTCCGCGCCAAGTTCACAGCTTGAGAGATAAAACTCATCGCGCTGGGCATCGATGATGACGGTGACCGGTCCGGTCAGGCCCCCGGTCCAGGCCTGCCAGGCGAGGCACTCCGCGCTGCCGATGCCGATCAGCTTGACGCCAAGGGCCAGTTGCCAGCCCTGCGCGAGTGCAATGGCCGCCCGAATGCCCGTGTAGGAACCCGGGCCGAGGCCGATCGCCAGGCACTCGATCTGCCCCGCCTCGAGGTTCGCCTCTCGCAGCGCATCGGCCACCAACGCCAGCGCGCCCGTCCCGCCCAAGCCGGTCTCGATGACCTCGACGACGCTGCCGGACGGGCTCTGCCCGGCCTGCGCCCTACCGGGCTCCGAAACGTCCGGCGTGTCGCCACCCTTCTCCGGCGAAGACAGAACCGCCACGCTTCGCTGTGCCGAGGAAAACTCAAGCGCCAGGATCTTCATAAGAGATTCGCCGCTCGTTCCCGTCCAGAATCTCGATTTGAACCCGGCGGAATTGTGCGGGCCTGCCGCGCATCCCTTCCCTGGATCGAACCGCTCCGAACCAGCGTTCGGCCCATTCAATCACGGTCACATCCGCCGGATTCAGATATTCCTCCAAACCGGCAGCCACAATCTGCTCGGGGGTTTCGAGCCGGTACAAATCCAGGTGAAAGAGCGTGAGCCGGCCGCCGGCGTAGATATTGACCAGCGTAAACGTCGGCGAATGCACGCGGGCCGGTATATCCAGGCCGCGCGCCAGGCCTTTGACAAGCCGGGTCTTGCCGGCGCCCAGGTCGCCGGAGAGCGCGATGACCAGTCCGCTGCGCGCGTCGCGCCCCCAGCTTTCGCCGAGCGCTTCGGTCTCCGCCGGGCTATGTGAAATGTTCGTAACCATGGACGGTCAATGGCCGAACGCCTTCCTTGTCGCGGAGATGGATTCCTTCGCCCGCCGTGATCTTGCCGATGCAGGCAAGGGGAATTTTGGGAAACTCCTTTTTCCAGGCACCGAGCAGGGAGACTGCGTCGCGGGCCGCCCCCGTGAACAGCAGTTCGAAATCCTCGCCATCGCTCAACGCCGCCAGCAACGGCGATCTGCCGCCGCCGGCCTGAGCGGGCGGGCGGTCCTCATCCTCGCGCGCCCGGTTGCGGGATGCTTCCTTGGCGGCGCGGCTGATGGGGATCGAGGCGGCCAACAGTTCCGCGCCCACACGGCTCGCCTTCAAAATGTGGCGCAGGTCGCCTGCCAGCCCGTCGCTCACGTCGATCATCGCGTGTATGGAAAAATGCTGCGTCAACCACCGCGCCTCGGCCAGTCGCGGTTCGAACTCGAGATGTTTGCCCGACACAAGCGACCCGCCGAGATTGCCCGTGACCCAGAGGGCATCGCCCGCCTCGGCGCCGGACCGGAGCGTGGCTTTGCCCCGGAGCACGTGACCGAGCACCGCCACGGACAGGAGCATGCGCCCGGGATTCGTTGTGGTCTCGCCGCCGACGATGGCCACGTCGTGCTTCCGCGCGAGGGCGGTCATTCCCGCGTAGATCCTTTCGACGGCCTCGGGATTGAATTGTTGCGGCAGGGCGAGGGTGACGACCGCGGCCGTGGGCGTCCCGGCCATGGCGGCGATGTCGCTCAGGCATCGCCCCAGGGCCTTGTGCCCGATCTTTTCCGGGGGCGCATCGGATTGGAAATGAATTCCCTCGACGACGGCGTCGGTCTTGAACAGGAGCAGGCGGTCCGGCAGGCCGCAATCCAGAACGGCGCAGTCGTCTCCGGGCCCGACCACGACCGATTTATTGGCCGGCAACGAGTGCGTGAGGCGGGCGATCAGTTCAAACTCGTTCATGGTTTTGCGGACACGAGATGGAGCGATTCCGCGACGTAAAGCAGGACGAAATTCATCGTGTTGAACAGGCTGTGGGCCGCGATCGGGGCGAGCAGGTTGCCGGTGGTTTCATAAAGCCATGTCAGAATGAGCGCGAGCAACAGCAGCGGCAAAAAGGTGGCCAGGTTCAAGTGGATCGCCGCAAACGCCAGCGACGTGCCCCACAACGCGGCGCGCGGGCGGCCGATCTGTTTGATCGCCGGATACAGAATGCCCCGGAACAACAGTTCCTCGGCCAGCGGCGCGAGCACGATGGCGGTGAGCCCGAGCACGAACCCGCTCCAGAGCGTCCCCGAGGTCCGCAACACCTCCACGACCGTCTGTTCCTTGGGCTCGATATGGAGCCGCTCCATGATCCGGACGGAGGCCGATTGCAGCAGGAGACCCGCGCCCAAAAAGGCCACCGCGCCGATCGCGCCGAACACCAGCGCCCGTTTCCAGTCCACCTTGAAGCCGAAGGCGTCCGCCCAGCCGATGGCGTGCTCCCGCAGAAAGCGGGACACGAGCACGCAGGCCGCGCCTTGAAAACTGAGCACGGCGATCAGCACGTTGAGAACCGAAGCTTTCTCTTCCGGCGCATCCCCGCGCACGCGCACGGACCACCAGGTCAGCAACAATGCCCCGTAGAAACAGAGGAGCAACGCGGCAAAACCCCGCGCAAAGGTTTCGAGGCGCCAGGGTCGTCCCAGGACCACGAACGCGCCGGCAAACAACCCGCACGCGCCGGCGGTCAGGCCGAGGAATCCGGCCGCGTGGGGCCGTTGCGGCTGGCGCAGGAAGGCGATGGCCGAGGCCACGAGCGTGCCCATGAAAACGCAGATCAGCACCCTCGCGACGAGGCGCAGAACGGCATCCACTTTCCATGGCTTTTCCGGCAGCATGGATCCAACCTACAGAACCCAAACCGGAGAGACGATGGAAAAGTGGCGGCGGGAGCGCAGTGGCTGAAAACCCCGTTTGAAGAAAGAACATTTTCAGAACATCCAACATCCAACCCCCAACATCCCAATGCAGAGTGCGCACGGGCGGCAAGTGGCATCTTGCAACCCCTCCCTGTTTTCTTTGCCAGAATGGCCGCCGCGAAGTATCGTTGCGCATCAACCCGGCGGCGCGCGATGGATTTCCCTTGGGCTCAATGGCATTGAACGGGCCGGCGGCGGGACACAATTCAACCTGGAAACACCTTGATGACAAAAACCCATGGCACGGCACCGCGTCCGCCCGGCAACCGTCTGGCGCGCGAAAAGTCGCCCTACCTTCTCCAGCACGCGCGCAACCCCGTGGATTGGTTCGCCTGGAAGGACGAAGCGTTCGAAAAGTCGCGCCGCGAGAACAAACCCGTCTTTCTGAGCATCGGCTACTCGACCTGCCACTGGTGCCACGTGATGGAGCGCGAATCGTTCGAAGACGAAGCCGTCGCCGCATTCCTCAACGAGCATTTTGTCGCCATCAAGGTGGACCGCGAGGAGCGGCCGGACGTGGATAAAATCTACATGATGTTTGTTCAGGCCACGGCCGGCCAGGGCGGTTGGCCGATGAACGTCTTCCTCACGCCGGACCTGAAACCCTTTTTCGGCGGGACCTATTTTCCGCCTGAAAACCGCCACGGGAGACCCGGTTTCCTCCAATTGCTCCGGCAGATCCAGCAGCTCTGGGCGAACCGCCGCGACGACCTCGCCGGCTCGGCCGCAGAATTGCATGCGCGTCTGGAGCAGATGGCCGGGATCGATTCATCGCCGTCTGCTCCGCAATTGACGGCGGAGATCCTCCGCAACGCGGGCGCGCTTTTCAAACAGGCCTACGACCCCCGCCACGGCGGCTTTGGCGGCGCCCCGAAATTTCCGCAGCCCAGCCAGCCCCAGGCACTCCTGCGCTATGCCAAACGGTTCAACGACAGCGAAGCCCTCCGCATGGTGCTCCACACGTGCGATCGCATGGCCGCGGGCGGCATCCGCGATCAATTGGGCGGCGGCTTCGCGCGCTATTCCGTCGATGCCGAATGGCTGGTGCCGCATTTCGAGAAGATGCTCTACGACAACGCGCAACTCGCTCAATTGTATCTGGACGCCCATCTCGTGAGTCGGGAATTGGAACATCAACCATCAAAAATGGAACCGGGGCCGTCCGGGCCCGTCCCGCCCGCCGATCCAGCCCGGTTTGCCGGCGTCGCGCGCGACATTCTCGATTACGTCCTGCGCGACATGACGCACCCGGAAGGAGGGTTCTATTCCGCCGAAGACGCCGACAGCGAAGGGCATGAGGGAAAGTTCTACTGTTGGACGCGCCGGGAGCTGGAAACGCTCCTCACACCCTCGGAATTGAGCGTGGCCGGGCATTACTTTGGCATCACCGCGCAGGGCAATTTCATCGACCACAGCCACCCCACCCCGTTGCAGAATCAAACTGTGTTGAGTGTCGTCGCCCCCCTTTCGGGCGGGGCCGCCTTCGAGTTGCTCGCCTCCGCGAAGCGAAAAATGGTCGAGGCCCGCAACCGCCGCGTGCGTCCGCACCTGGATGACAAGGTGCTCGCCTCCTGGAACGGGCTGATGCTCGGCGCCATGGCGCGCGCTTACGCCGTGCTCGGCGATGAAAAATACCGGGCGGCAGCCGAAAAGAACCTGGCGTTCCTGCAAGCGAAGCTGTGGGTGGAACACGCCGGATCGGCAACGGCGCGAGGGACGCTGTTTCACCGATGGCGCGACGGCGAACGGGACGAGGTCGAGTTGCTTCAGGGCTGCGCCTTTCTGCTCTCCGGCGTTCTGGATCTGTATGAAGCCACGCTCGAACCCGGGCGCCTTGATTTCGCCATCGCTCTCGCCGACTCCATGCTGGCGAAGTTTTACGACCCCGAGAACGGCGGGTTCTGGCAAACCCCCGCCGCGGCCAGAAATCTCATCCTGCGGGTGAAGGAAGACTACGACGGCGCCGAGCCTTCGGGAAACTCGGTCGCGGTTCTGGCGCTGCTCAAACTCGGCTCCATCACCGGCCGCAAAGACTTCACCGCTGCCGCCAAAAAAAGCCTGCTCCTGTTTTCCATGCGCCTGCATCAGGTTCCGCAGGCTGTCCCCTTCATGCTCCAGGCGCTGGACTTTTCCCTGCAGCCGCCAAAGCGCGTCGTCCTGGCCGGCAATCCCGCAACCGCCCGCGGCCGGGAACTGCTGCACGCCGTCCATTCGGTTTATCAGCCCAACAAAGTCGTGCTCGGAAACAAGGGCGCCGTGGAAGAATTCTCCCGCACCTTGCCAGCAAAAGACGGCCCGGTGGTTTATCTCTGCACCGGAACCTCCTGCCAGCCGCCAACCCACAAGCCATCGGAAGTCAGGAAAATGCTGGGCTAACCAGGCTCTTCAAGGTGGCGAATCGTCCACCCCAAGCGGCGCGCGGCTCTGTGAGCCGCAGCAAGCCTCGGAAACCCGGGCGCTCTGGGTTCTTCCAGCACGACATTCTTTCCCAACCTTGCTGCGGGCCGCAGGCTTGGAGCAACTTGAAACACCCAGGCACCGGCGGAACTCTTTCGACCTGCAAAAGCGGCCGGCCCGCTATGGCTCACAGAGCCGCGCGCCGAATCTTTGCCGACTCGCGCCGGGCGGAACACGCCTTCAGCCTCCCCGGTCCGGCGGTATTCGCGCCGCCGGTTGCGTCGCCGTATTCAGCGTCTCCAGGACCGGCTTCAGAACCTTCCAAACGTTCCCGGCCACAATCTTGTGGCCCTCAGCGGTCGGATGTATCCGGTCTTCCTGGTTCAACTCCGGCCTGCCCGCCACCCCTTCGAGCAGGAACGGGATCAGCGCGGCATGGTTGGTCGCGGCCAATTCCGGAAATACACCTCGGAAAGCCGTGGTGTAGTCCTCGCCCATGTTCGGCGGCATCTGCATCCCGGCAATGATGAACTGCGCCTGCGGATACTGCCGCTTCGTGCGGTCGATGATGGCCTGCAGGTTCGTTTTCGTGGCCGACACCGGCAGACCGCGCAATCCGTCGTTGCCGCCGAGTGCCAGAATCAGCACATCGATCCTTCGCCTCAGCAGCCAGTCGATGCGCGCAAGACCGTCCGCGCTGGTGTCCCCACTCACGCCGGCGTTGACCACCGCGCAGTTCCAGCCGGCCGCATCGATCTTTGCCTGAAGCAACGCCGGAAAAGCCTGGGCAGGCTCGACGCCCAACCCCGCCGACAGGCTGTCGCCCAGCACCACCACCGTCTTGCGATCGGACTGAGTCAGAGCCGGGTCCGCTGCGAGGGCCTCCAAAATCACCCCCATCGCAATCAAGAAAAAGATCACCTTCGCGACATTGCCGCTTCGCATTGCCCTGTTGCTTCGCTTCATTTCAATCCAACGCGCCATGCCTCAACCAACACGAAAGTGCCGCAGCCGTCAACCGAACCCGTTGCACCGTGCGATTGGATGTGTGGTCAACATATCCGCTTTCACCCCGCGTTGACCTGATGTATGGAGAGGGTGGTGAATCCACCCATGATACTCGATGTCCGCGGGCTGACGAAACGTTATCCAAACGCGGACGGCATGCTGACGGTGCTGGACGATGTCAGCTTCTCGCTGCCGGTGGCCTCGACATGCGCCATCGTCGGTCCTTCCGGCAGCGGCAAGACGACCTTGATCGGCTTGTGCGCGGGCCTGGACCTGCCGACTTCGGGCGAGGTGCACCTCGACGGCGTTCAGCTTGGCGCGCTCGATGAAGACGGCCGCGCGCGCCTCCGCGGCGAGGTGGTCGGCTTCGTCTTTCAAATCTTTCAACTCATCCCGACTCTGACGGCGCTCGAGAATGTGATGGTGCCGCTGGAATTGCGCGGACAAAGCCGCGTGCGCCCGCAGGCGGCCGCCCTGCTCGATCGCGTCGGCCTGGGCGATCGGCTCTCGCATTATCCGGCCCAGCTTTCCGGCGGGGAACAGCAGCGCGTCGGATTGGCGCGCGCCTTCATCAACCGGCCCAGGATCCTCTTCGCGGATGAACCCACCGGCAACCTGGATGCCGAAACCGGGCGGGTGGTAATCGACAGTCTGTTCGCGCTGAATGCCGAGGCAGGCACCACCCTCGTGCTCGTCACGCATGACCTCGAACTGGCGAAGCGTGCCCGGGACATCATCCGGCTCAAAGGCGGCAGGATCGTCAACGGAGAGTGACCTTGCCCGGCTTCATTCACCATTTCTGCTCGCCCTGGACGTGGCGGATGGCGTGGCGCGACAGCCGGACCAGCCGCAAAAAGCTCGCGCTGTTTTCCTGCTCCATCGTGCTGGGCATCGCAGCGCTGGCCGCCATCGGCTCCCTCGGCCGGAACCTGGAGCAGGCGATCGAAGAGCAGACCAAAGCCCTGCTCGGCGCCGACCTCGTCATCAACTCGCGCGACGATTTCACGCCTGAAGAATCACGGTGGCTGGAGGGGCTCGGAGGGGAGCTATCCCGCGAGGTGTCCTTTTCCAGCATGATTTACCTCCCGCGAACCGGGAGCACGCGGCTGGTCCAGGTGCGCGCGTTGAGCGGCGGCTTCCCGTTCTATGGAAAGCTGGACACTGAACCTGTCGGCGCGGCGGTCGATTTCCGGCGCGGCGGCGGCGCGTTGGTTGAAGAATCTCTCCTCCAGCAATTCGATGCAAAGGCCGGAGACCCGATCCGCGTGGGCAAGCTGACCGCGGAGATCGTCGGCCGGCTGGAAAAGGTGCCTGGGGAAACGGTCGCCCTCTCCACCCTCGCGCCGCGCGTTTACATTTCCATGGAGGACCTGCCGGGCACCGGCCTGATTCAGACGGCGAGCCTGGCGCGTTACCGGGCCTATTTTAAATTCGGTCCCGGAGTGGATGTGCCGAAGCTGGTGGAGCGCCTCCGTCCCGAGCTGGAAAAACTCCATCTCGGCCACGACACGGTCGCGGAGCGGAAACGGGAGCTGGGGCGCTCGATGGACAACCTCTACCATTTCCTGAACCTGGTCGGGTTCATCGCGCTTTTGCTGGGGGGCGTCGGCATCGCGAGCGCCATTCACGTGCACGTTCAACAAAAGCTGGGCACCGTGGCCGTACTGCGGTGTCTCGGCGGCTCCATCGCGCAGACGTTTGCGGTGTATCTCGCCCAGGGGACCGCACTGGGCTTGTTTGGCGCGGCGCTGGGCGGAGCCGTGGGCATCGCCATCCAATCGGCCCTGCCCAGGGTCCTGGCCGATTTCATCCCGTTCACGTTCCAGTTTCACACGGCATGGCTCGCGGTCGGCCGGGCCATGGCCATCGGTTTCGCGATCTGCCTGCTGTTTGCCCTGATGCCGCTGCTGACCGTGCGGCGCGTATCGCCGCTGGCCGCCCTCCGCGCCTCCTTCGAGCCCATCCGCGCGCGCCCCGATCCATGGCGCTGGCTCGTGGGTGCATGCCTCGCCGTCGGCATCGCCGGTTTCGCGCTCCTGCAAAGCCGCAACTGGCGGGTCGGGCTCGGATTCGCCCTCGGGCTGGGGGTGGTGTTCGGCATTCTGACCGTCACGGCCAAGGCGCTGGTCTGGCTGACGCGGAGGTTCATTCCGCCGGCACTGCCGTTCACTGCGCGGCAGGGAATCGCCAATCTGAGCCGCCCGAACAACCGCACGCTGTCGCTCCTGTTGTCCCTGGGGCTGGGGACGTTCCTCATGATGAGCCTGTATTCGGTCCAGCGGACGTTGCTGGCGCAACTGGCGGCCTCGACGAGCCAACACCGGCCCAACGCCGTCCTGTTCGACATCCAGACCTCCCAGGAACAGGCCGTGATCGCCCTGGTTCGGTCCCTGAACCTGCCGGTCCTGGATGACGCGCCGATCATCACGATGCGACTGAGTTCCGTGAAGGGCCGTCCCGTGGATTCCATTGGCTCGGACCGGCAGGGGCGCGACCGGCGGTGGGCTTTTCGCCGCGAGTATCGCAGCACCTATCGCGATCAGTTGCGGGACGGCGAAACCATCGTCGCCGGCAAATGGGTTTCGCGGGTGGCCGATGGGACGAAAGTCGTGCCGGTCTCCCTGGAACAGGGCATCGCCAGGGATCTGCAGGTGGGGCTTGGCGACGAACTGGTGTTCGACGTGCAAGGCGTCCCGGTCACAACGCGCGTGGCGAGCCTTCGCGAGGTGGAATGGCGGCGAATCCAGCCGAACTTTTTTGTCGTGTTCCCGTGCGGCGTCCTCGAGAGCGCGCCGGCGATGCACGTGCTGGTGACGCACGTCAACTCGAGCGAGGAATCCGCGCGGCTGCAGCGCGAAACCGTCAAGGCCTTCCCGAACGTCTCCGCCATCGACCTGACCCTCGTGCTGCAGACGGTGGATTCCATCCTCGGCAAAATCTCATTCGTGATCCGCTTCCTCGCGATGTTCACCGTGCTGACAGGATTGCTGGTGGTGGTAACGGCGCTGATGACGGGCCGCTACCAGCGTCTCCAGGAAAGCGTCCTGTTGCGGACGCTGGGCGCCTCGCGCGGTCAGATTTACAGAATCCTGTTGGTGGAATACTTTTCGCTCGGCTTCCTGGCCGCGCTGACCGGTCTCCTGCTGGCGATGCTCGCCGCCTGGGCGCTGGCGAGGTTTGTTTTCCACGCACCCTTCGCGCCGGACTTCGCTTCGCTGCTGCTGGCCCTGCTGATCGTGCCGGGCATCACGATGATCACGGGTTTCCTGATGAGCCGCGGCGTGCTGAGCCAGCCCCCGCTGGCGGTGTTACGGGCGGAGGGTTAGAAGCCATCTCATGAACCGGAACGATTCCGTTATTCTGGGGAGCGCACCCGCCTCGGGTGCGGTGGCGGGCGCCCTCGCCCACCACTTGGAGCCTCGGAGCCAGTCGCACCATTCAGTTCGTGCTGCTGCGATCTAACCGACCGGCGAGGGCGCCGGTCGGAACACGCGAGGGCGCGTGTTCTCCCCTTTTTCGACTGAATCGTTCCGGATGAATCGTCTCCGGCGGGGCGGGGCTCTCCATGAACCGTTGGACTTGCCGCCGGGTTTTGGAGTGAGCCCTCCGGTGCTTGTAACCACCTGTGTTTGGATTTACGAGATGAGTTCTAGCACTTCCCCCAGCGCTTCATGACCTGGAGTGACTTCTCGACGGCGGCGAGCGGCGGGTAAAGGTCGCTGTCGTATTCGATGATGTACCACTTCACCCCGGCGCTGGTCTCGCAGACATGAAAGATTTCCTGCCACGGCAATTCGTCGTCCCCGATGAGCGCATTGGGTTTTGCTTTCGAGAAAGCCTTTGCATGAAGGCTCATGACGCGGCCTGGATACTTTTTCAGCAAAGCGACGGGATCGGCGCCGCCGGCCGCCGCGTTGCCGACGTCGAGCTGGATGCCCACCTCTTTCTTCGCCCGGCTGAAAAGGGTGTTCCAAGGCCTCTCCCCGTCCAGCGATTTGAATTCGACGCTTTCATTATGATAGCCGATTTGCATCCCGTGCGGCTTCAATTCGACAGCCAATTCGCTCAACACGTCGGCGGCCTCCCGCCAGCCCTGGCGGGTCTTCGTGTATTTCTCGGGAAGCTCGGGCACGATGAGGGTCCGATTGCCGAGCGCCAGGTTGAACTCAATCGTTTTCGACAGGTTGTCCCCGAGCAGGGTATCGAACGGCCGGATATGGGAACCAACACACGCGAGGTTGACGTTGTCGAGCAGGTCGCGCAGCGATGTGGCATCGCGCCCGAAATAAGCGGCGAACTCGACGCCTCTGTAGCCCATCTTTGCCAGAGCCGCGAGGGTGCCGGGCAGGTCCTTGGCGCATTCCTTGCGCACGGTATAGAGTTGGACGGCAAACGGAATTCTATTGCCGCCGTAGGGACCCTCCGCCAACAAGGCTGTCGGCGAGGTGGCGGCGATCGCAGTCGCAGCGGTGGCGCCTGTTTTGAGGAATTTTCGCCGGGTGATCGATTGGGTTTTCATATGTAATACATCTTCTCCTTGTTGGCGCCTTCATCGAGCAATTGCTGGAAGGTAATCCCGTCGGCGGCCTTGTCCGCCGCGTCTTTGAGCCGCTGCCAGGCGCCGCGGAGTTCCGGCGCGCAGTTCGGGTCGCTGAATGCGGGCGTGTCGAACACTTCGCCGTGAACGGCGCGAAGCACGTCGCCGAGCGAGATCGCCGCCGGCGCACGGGCCAGCAGATAACCCCCTTCCTTGCCGCGCACGCTCTTTGCAATGCACTGGGCCTTCAGTTCGATGAGAATCTGGACGAGGTAGTTTGCCGGCACGCCCTGGCGGGATGCGAGGTCTTCGACACGCAACGCCGCGCCGGTCGGATAATGCCGCGCCAGGCCGAGCACGGCGCGGGCCGCGTAGTCGCTTTTGACCGAGAGTTTCACGCGCGAACCTTAGCGAACGCACTGCAAATCGCAATCAAAACAGCAGGTGCAGCCGAGGACGCCTGCGCCCCCCGCCTTAGCCGCCGTTGTGAAACGGCGGAGGGCACTTCTGTGGCACAGATCCGCCAATTCACATTGGCGGCTACGGAAAGGAGGGTGATTTGACATCGCGCGAAACCGGTACAACTTCATTCAACTGTTCGCGCAGATGATTATGAAGAGCGCAGATTTTGAAGTTGGCGGAGAAGCCGGGGCAACCCAGGTTTCACTTCAGCACGAATCGGCGGCGTCAACGCCGCCAGCCGCATCGCATGAAGAGGGCGCGCTGCTGGATGCCTATTCCAGGGCGGTGGTCCGTGCCGCGGACGAGGTCGGCCCCTCGGTGGTGAACATCGAGGTGCGCCGGAGAAACGGCGAACACGCCGGCAGCGGTTCGGGGTTCATCATCACGCCCGACGGATTTGTGCTGACGAACAGCCACGTCGTCCACGGCGCCGAAAGAATCGAAGTCGTGCTCGCGGACGGGCGCCGGCCGGACGCGCACATCGTCGGAGACGATCCGGACACCGATCTGGCCGTGCTGCGGGCCTACGCGCCGCAACTCCACCCGGTGCGGCTGGGCGAATCGCGGGAGACCCGCGTCGGCCAGCTCGCCATCGCCATCGGCAACCCATACGGGTTCCAATGCACCGTCACGGCCGGGGTCGTGAGCGCGTTGGGACGATCGTTCCGCGCCAAAACCGGCCGGCTGATCGACGACATTATCCAGACCGATGCGGCGTTGAATCCGGGCAACTCGGGCGGCCCGCTGGTCAATTCACGAGGCGAGGTCATCGGCGTGAACACGGCCGTGATCCTTCCGGCGCAGGGAATCTGCTTCGCCATTGGCATCGACACGGCAAAGCACGTCGCGGGGTGGCTGATCAAGGACGGCAAGATCCGGCGAAGCTACATTGGCCTGGGCGGACAAAATGCGCCGGTCCACCGGCGCCTCGTTCGGTTCCATCAACTGCCGGTTTCCAGCGGCGTGCTGGTCATCTCCCTGGCTCCCGGCAGTCCCGCCGCGAGCGCCGGCTTGCGGGAAGGGGACGTTTTGATCGAGTTCGACGGACAGCCGGTGGCCTCGATCGACGCGCTGCACAAGCTGCTCACGGGCGACAGGATCGGGCGGCCTTGGCCGCTCACGATTCTCCGCGGAGCGGAGAAGATTGCGCTGCAGGTGACACCGGCGGAATCGCCGTCGCATTGAGCCCGGGAAGCCTCGAACCCGGCCGGGTCAGTGGCTGAGTCCGAGGAACAAGATCACGAGGTCGATCACGAACAACAGGACGATGGTGACTTCCAGGATCAGCATCCAGCGATTGGTCTGGTCGTGGTTGAGCAGTTGATACAAATCCGCGAGCGTTTTCAACTTGCCGTCGATGGTCTTGTGCCAGTCGGGGAGATGGAACCGCGCGGAGATGTTCTCGTAAATGCGGGCGAGGTGCCAGTCGCCGAAGAATTTGGTGATGTTGGACAGCTCGTCGCTGAAGCGCGCCATGTCGATGCGCAGCTCGCGCAGTTCGCGCAGCATGTTCGCGCGGCCGCGGGCCGGGCTCATCGTCAGATCCCGGTAAGCGCGCTCGAGCGAGCCGTCCAGGATCCGGTCATAGGCCTCGAGTTCGGCCAGTTGCAGGTTCGCCAACTCCATGATGTAGAGCGTCTCGTCGAAATTCTGCTTCTCGTCGATGATCAACGCCGCGTCCCAGTCCACGACGACGAGGTCGTGTTCGTAATAGCTGAGGTAGCGGCCGGTGGATTCATCGGCTTCCTGCCTCGAAAGGTGGGCCATGTCCGGTTCCTGCGTCAGCAGCGAGGCCACGCCGCGGCGATTCGCGCGCCACCAGTTCTCCGCGACGAGCGGGTTTCCATCCTCCGCCAGCAATGGCGATTTGATGCAAAAGACCGTGTAGGCTTCCTCCTCCGCCAGTTGCCCGACGGGCCGGATGTAGTGGGGCGCCAATTCGCGCCGGACATCCTCCGCCAGACGGCGTACTTCATCGTGCAGGGAACCGTCGCTGAACCGCAAATCGTGGTAGCCGACCAGGTCTTCGATGCGTTCGACATCGAAGGGCACGCGCACGGTGATGCTGAGCGCTCCAACCGGGAGCAATTTGACAACGCGTTCGATGCGCAACCGTCCGGCGGACCCGGTGCGTTCCTGCGGCGGCAGGCGGACCATTTGGGGGCGATAAAAGAAAAGATGCCGCGGGCTGCGCTTGCTGGCATCGACGACAAATTGCGCCACCGGCTGGCCCAGCAATTCGCGCACGGGTTGGCGGTTCATCTCATACGCGACGTCGTACGCATAAATGTAAACCACCTCGCCAGTGTACCGCCCGACCCGCGGCGTCGGCGAAGCGGATTTGCGTTCCAGGTTCTTGAGCTGTTCCACCGTCGAAACCATAAACAGCCTAAGGTACGCCACGGCGGGAGGGATGTCCAAATCCGGCGCGAATTAAGTGCAAACTATTGGAGGATAATATTCTGTGAAGCGCCACGTTTCAGCGTCCTCTGCCAAAGGCTGAGGCGGCTGACCTGCCGATCAACGGGAACGTCCAGCAGGAGCATCCCTGCCGGGGTCATGGTCTGAATACATGGGCTGGGCGCGCCGTGCTCGTGAATGCGGGCTAGACGCCTTTTACCGGCTCTGCTTCGAGGGGGGATTGGCTCCCGATTGCGGTTTTGCCCCGGTGCCCGGCGCGTCGCCACCTGCGGGCTTCGATCCCTTCTTCGCCATGAGAAGCATAAACGCGCCGAACGCCAGCAGCACCAGGCCCCACCAGAGGTTGATGTTGATGTCGAGCGAGCGCTTATACATGTCGGCGTTCGAGCCGGTGATGAGGCCGGTGAGGGTGAGCATCGCGCCGATGAGCGAAAACATCAGACCGATTGGCCAGCGTAGATCGATTCCCATAAGTTTGGTTCCTTTCTGTTCTTTAGCGGAAAATGATATTGAGAATAATGCAACCGATGAGGAGCATCACGCCCGCCACCGCGGGCCGCAGATACCAGGCCTTTTCTTCGTCTTTCAGTTTGGGCGTCAGCGAATAAACCAGGCCCTTGAGTTCCTCGTTTGTCTTGGTTCGTTTCGTGGCCAGTGAGAGGACCAGCGTCAAGGCGAAGCAGACCATGAAAGCGAAGGTGGCCAGCCAGAAATTCTGGGCCATGTCACTGCGGAACTCGACTAGGCCCGGAATGGTTTCACGCGTCCTGCCCAGCAGAATCCAGAGGTAGCCTCCTTTGACGCCCAGAGAATTGCCCACTGCGGTCGTCAAGGAGTGGAACAGGGTCGAGGTGGCCGTGCCTCCGAGCAGGCCCAGGAACGCTCCGGTGCCGGTGGCCCGCGCCCAGAACATGCCCAGCAGGAACGTGGCAAACAACGGCGCGTTCACGAACCCGAACACGAGTTGGATAATGTCCATTGCGTTGGACCAGTAGCTGACGAAATAGGCGCAGGCAATACCCAGCAAAATGCCGACGACCGTCGCCGACTGGCCCATCCAGAAGTAGTGCTGGTCGCTCTTGTTCGGGGCGATGTAGGCCTGGTAAAGGTCGTAAGTCCAGATGGTGTTGAACGCCGTGACATTGCCCGCCATGCCGGACATGAATGAAGCAAGCAGGGCGGTCAGCGCGAGACCGAGCAATCCAGTCGGGCAGTAACGCTTGACCAAAGACAGAATAACGCCGTCGTAATCCGTCTCCGCCACGGCATCCTGGAGCCGCGCCTTGAGGACCTCGTCTGCCAGCGGAGCGGCTTTCATGTCCGCCACCAGAGCGGCTATTTTGGTCTCATTGAGTTTATAGGTCTTGGCGTCGTCGTTTCCTATGGCATCGTTGACAGCCTGAAGTGCGGCGTGGCCCTGAAGTCCTCCGGCCGAAGCTTGGTTGACGGCGGGGACAATTCTCGCATACATCGCCGTCGTCAATGGTTTGGGCGGCAGGCGGTAGCCGTCTTTGGCGGTGATCGCGAGTCCGGCTGCAATCATCCCCGGGAGGATGACAAGCACCGGGAAGAGCATTTTTGGCACGGCGGCGATCAATGGCGTGCGGCGCGCGGCGCTCATGTTGCGGGCCGCCATGGCACGCTGCACGACAAGGAAATTGGTGCACCAGTATCCGAAGGAGAGAACAAACCCGAGCCCGAACACCATCGCAAACCAGTCCACTCCCATGGGATTCGAGGCCGGCCCTGCCAACAGCGGCTTCCAGGCGCCGGTCCAGGAACCAGGTGGGAACGTTCTTCCGGCCTTGTCAATCATCCCTGCCGCAGCCGGGTTTTGCGCCACTTCGACCAGTTTGTCTTTTAACCCATTCCATCCGCCCACATCCCGGAGGCCGAGGTAAACCACTGGCGCGAAGCCGAGCACGATCATGAAGAACTGCAGCACCTCGGTGTAGATCGCGGACGTCAATCCGCCTTTGAGCACATAAACCAGCACGACTGCGGAGCAGATCCAAAGGCTCAGGTCATAATTCCACCCCAGGAGCTGATTCAGCAGTTTGGCCAGCAGATTCATGGAAACGCCGGAGGCGAAGAGCGTCATTACCGCGAACGAAATCGAATTCAAGCAACGCGTCCGGTAGTCGAACCGCATGTTGAGGTACTCCGGCACCGATCTCGCCTTGGAACCGTAGTAGAACGGCATCATGAAGACGGCGAGGAACACCATGGCCGGGATCGCGCCGACCCAGTAAAAGTGGCAGGTGGCGATGCCGTATTTGGCGCCGCTGGCGGCCATGCCGACCATTTCCAGCGCGCCCAGGTTCGCTGAAATGAACGCCAGGCCGGTGACCCACGCCGGAATGGATCGCCCGGACGTAAGGAAGTCCGACGAACTTTTCATGTATCGCCTCAGCGCGAAGCCGATTCCGACGACGAAGGCGACATAGATGATGAGGATTGCGTAGTCGAGGAAGCCGAGTTGAATGCTTTGCATAATAATGAACTCGAACGGCCAAACCTTTAAAGATTCCGCCCCGCGTTGTCAACGCTGCCTGTTGCATCGGGGCGCGACTCAGGGCCAATTCATGCGGGGGTGGGGACGGCTCGTCCCCAGTGAAATTGTAAAAACTCCAGGGGGCCTGGCGACGGGCCGTCGCCACCCCGATATGGCCTCCTTCATGAATTGGCCCTGGTGCGACTGGACGTGAGCGTCAGGAGCGCGGCTGTACGCGAGGCCTCAGTCGCCGCGGGGCAGCCGTCGCCACCACGCCATCGGGTCCGCCCCTGGGGATTACGGCGTTCGTTTGACCCTGAAAAACCGTGCTGGCGCAGAAACGTTCGTGGTGAAGACCACACTTCCGCCCGTCGCCTCCACGCCGTCCGCCAGCCCCGTCCAACTCTGAAGGTCGAAAGAACTTTCCACCCGATAGGATTGCCCGGGGACCGACTCCCAGCTCAGCGCCACGCTTTGATTGGTGCGGGTGATCGCCGTCAAACGGAACGGCTGCCGGTACGGATTGTTGAACACCATCCGGACCGGCAGATGGTCCGAGGCCGTCCGGTCATCGTTGGTCCGCACGAGCGGATACAGGCCGGGGAGAAGATCGGTCCGAAAAACCTCGCTGCAGGCGATGTTGGAGAACAACAACGCGCAGGGAAGGATGTAATCATACCGCTTGCTCAACCCGGCACTCTGGATCGAGATGGTCAGTTCGCTCCCGGTGACTGGATTCACGGGTGTTGTCAGTTGCAGGCCGGTCGGCGTGCCGGCCAACCGCTGGATGGATTGCGGATGACTCGCGGGCGGACGCACCAGGTCTTCATTCATGTCGCCGCTCAGCACGTAGGGCTGCAGACCGTTCGCGGGAAGGAATGTGACGGCAAAAAAATTGGAGACGGCCCCGGCTTCGGCGGACCGCTCGGCGGAAGCGGCGGCGTCCTGGCTGGACTTGAGGTGAACGCAAAACACATGCAACGGTTGCGGAAACCCGGGCAATGCGATCTCGGCTTCGAACAAATCCCGCTTGAAGACGGCATTCGTGCAGCCAAACGGCGCGAGATCGGAATCGTGCAGCCAGCTCCGGGAACGAGTGATGGGGAAGCGGCTTGCGATGACGTTGCGGATGGACCCATCGCCTTCGGAATTGGTTGCCAGAAAATACCCGGGCAGGAACGCGGCCACCCAATTCTCCATCTGCCAGGTGTTCGTTTCCGGGATTTCATTGAACGTGATGATGTCCGGCTTTAGGTAAACCAACTGGCGTCCGATCGCGCGGACCTGCGACGAGTTCGTGCTCCAGTTTTCAACCTGGTTGCCGTGCGTATTATAAGTAAGCAGCGAAAAGGTGTCGTTCGTTGCCGGCGCCTCCGCCGTCGTTTGCGCCCGATCGAAGCAAACGGCGACGTCGTCGAGCGCAAGCGCGTCGTCATACCCGGGATCATCCACGTCGAGCCAGCGCAGAAACAGTTCCTGGCCGGGCGGCACCACGACGCCCGGGAGCAGGATGCCGGTGAAGGCTACCTGGTTGGCCGGATCATTCCCCTCCAGCGTCCCGGCGGCGCTCGTGTTCGGACCTGGAAAACTCAGCGCGGGGAAGGGCGTCCATGTCTGGTCGTCCGGCGCGTCGGCATTGGTCAGTCCGGTGCCGATCTGATAGGAGAACGCCAGCTCCTGCGCGTTCGTGCCGCCCGCGCGCCATTGTTCGCCCGTGCAGGAAATCCTGAACCCGGTTTGGGGCAGTCCCGTGTCGTTCACAAACCGGACCCCGAATGCCAGTTTCCCGGTCCCGCCGGACGCCAGCGAGCCGATGGACCGCTCGCCGGATCCGGCGTCGCCGAAGCTGTAGAGCGCTCCGGTGGTGCTCGAGCCGGTCCCGGCGCTGTAGTTCGTCACGGAATGGGGAGCGGCACCCCGGGATGCGTACCACCCGGGCAACGTGACATTGTCGATCCACTCCGCGGGCCCGCTGCTTGCAAGTGAATTGAAATCCTGCGCGTACGGGCCGCCGCTCAGGGGAACCTGAGCCGGGAGAGAGGCTGTGGAACAAACGGACAGAACGAACGGCAACAACAGAAGACAATGCTTCATAAGGTGAATACCTTTCCCAGCGGGAGGGCAGGCCCGTTGTTGACGCAAGCAGTCTGCTATGGGATTCACCACCTGTAAACCCTGAAAATCCCCGCCCGCCTACCCCGGACTCATTCACGAAGACAGCAATGTCGGGGCGGGGACGGCCTCGTTCCCGGTGAGGTTTGGATGCAAACTCCACGAATCCCGGCGACGAGCCGTCGCCATCCCGTCGTGAATTGACCCTGTGCCCGCTCCGTCACTGTTTCTGATTGTAACCTTCTTGCGAGTACTTTTGTGCGGCCAGGGCCGCCACGCGCTCGCTCAAAGCGGCATCCGGCGTGTATGCGGCCCATTCCACTCCATTGTCTGAAGCGACGCCGCACATCGCCTGCTCCCAGTCCCTCCTCCGCAACGGAATGGGCGGCGGCTGGATCGAGCCCTGGATCAGTAATCCCTCCCGGGTCCGGCGCTGTGCCGCGCCCGCGATTTTTCCCCCGCGCCAGAGCAGGTCAAATTTTTCGTGCCCGACAAAGCATTGGCCGGGCCCGGCTCTGCGGCAATCGGAAGCCAGCGCGGAGGAGACGTGCAATCGTTCGAAGGCCTTTTGGATCCATTTGTGAACGCGGCGATAGCTCTCGACCGCGGTGAGGAAATACCATTCGTGCGCGACCGGAAACGCCAGGCTGTACGTCCAGTCCGCGTCGTGCGGAACGATGCCGCCGCCTGTGGGACGCCGCACCAGCGGGCGGAGCCGGGTCGCGCGCTCCACCTCCGCATATTTCTGAAAATAGCCGAACGACGCCGCGCGCTCGGTCCAGCCATAGAACCGCAGCGCGGGCCGCTGCAGACGCGGCATGGCTCCGAGCAATGCCTCGTCGAAAGCCATGTTGAAGGCGGCGGGACCGGGACCGGAGTTGAGCCGAAGCCAACTCGAACTTTCAACATTCAACATCGAACACTCAACATCCAGTATTTGCCGGGTCTCATTAGGCATTGGACGTTGAATGTTGGATGTTGGATGTTTCCGATTCACACTTTCCCCGCCGACGGACAGAGTCCCGAAATCTCACAACCCGCGCAATCCGGCTTGCGCGCCGAGCAACGCCGCCGCCCGTGCCAGATCAGCCAATGGCTGAACATCGTCCATTCCTCCTTTGGAACGAGCTTCATCAGGGTCTGCTCGATCTTTGCCGGGTCGGTTTCACCGGTGAGTCCCAGCCGCCGCGAGAGCCGTGACACGTGCGTGTCCACGACGACGCCGACGTTGAGGTTGAAGGCATTGCCGAGCACAACGTTTGCCGTCTTGCGGCCGACGCCGCCAAGCTCGATCAGTTCTTCCATTGTCCCCGGCACATTTCCGCCATGTCTCTCCACCAGCGCCTGGCCGCAGGCTTTGATGCTCCTGGCCTTGTTCCGGTAAAAGCCGGTCGTCCTGATGTCCCGCTCGAGCCCCGCAAGGTCCGCGCGGGCATAGTCTGCCGCCGCCCGGTATTTTTTGAACAGCTCACCCGTGACAATGTTCACGCGCTTGTCCGTGCATTGCGCGGACAGTATGGTTGCGACGAGGAGTTCGAGCGGGCTGGAATGATTCAACTCGCAGTGGGCGTCCGGGTAGGCTTTCCGCAAACCGGCGATGATCTTCTTCACGCGCGCGGCCCTGGCTTGAAACGATTCGCGAGGCATTGGGGTCGCAGGTTAATCGCGGGTCGCGTTTCCAGCAAGTGCGCGAAGACAAGACCCCAGTCCCAGATCAGGAGCGCGTGGGAACCCTGAAGCCCTGCAGCCGCCAATCTTGTAGCCGCCAATGTGAATTGGCGGATCCGTGTCGCGGCAGCAATCTCCGCCGTTTCACAACGGCGGCTACCGAGGCCCGGTTCAGGGAGAGCCTTTGCCCGGGGGTGCGTTGGTGGCGCTGGGACCGGCTACGGCTGCGGGACCGGCTGCGTTCTGCGCGCTGTTCCGGGCCTCCGTCCTCTTCTGAATACCCATCCGGCCGTCGGTCCATTGATAGATGAACCCAAGATGGTTGAAGACAGCGTAAACGAGGTAGAGCACCAGGGCGAAGACAGCGAGTTTCGGCCAGGGACTCTTTTTTTCCGCGAAGGGATCGATCAGGTCGCGTTCCGAACCGGCGGGCAGCTTCGCGATCCCGGTCAACGCCGCGCCGAACGGCACGTTGATTTTGGCTCTGGCATTCACAGCCCAGCCGTTGGCGTCGAGGATGGGACCCAGGTTGCGCTTGTGCAGCTTGATGCAGGCCAGGATCATCGAGGGACCCGAGATCAGGGCGATGACACCCACGATCAAACCGAGGATCGCAAGCGGTCCATAGGTGACGATGCCAATGACGTGGCCGATCAGCAATGCGAGGAAGGTGGCAATCGAACCGAAAGCGACCCCCAAAGCCGCCACCGTGCCCACATCGATCTTCCTGGGCACGGCCGGCTGGGCCGTGTCGGCCGCCGCGCGTTTCGAGACAATTTCCTCGACCATTCGCACGAACTTCTTGTAGGGGAGCCAGAACGCCTGCCGGAGACCGATCGGATTCGACACGATCCGGGTGATCGTCGCGTCGTAGTCAAGGCCTTTGCGGTCAAAGAAAATTCCGTTGCGGCCCACCATCAAATTGTCGTCATCACCCTGCGAGAAGACGGCGAGGATGCTCATTTTTTCACCGGTTCCTCTGCGCACGCAATCGCAATAGGCGAGATAGGCCCCCGCCAGCCCCGCCATCGTCGCGTGCCGGGCGGAATCTTCGACGATGAGACAGAGGGAGCAGGAGCGCTGGTCGAGATACAACGTGCCGCACTGGAAAATCGCGGGGTGGCCGCCGCCGTAGAAATTCCTGAAATTGACAAAGTTGAGGCAGAGCGTGTGCAAATCGCGCACGAAACGCACGATCTTCTCAACGTTCGCAATGGACGCAGCCTCGGGTTCGAGCGCCTTGTCTTTGACAATGAGTCCATCCACGGTTTGCCTGGCCTTCGATGCAAGGATTTCTCGAACGCGCGGGATGCCGAGTCGTTCGACGGCCTCTCCCGCCTTCCCTGCGTTCCATTTCTCGAACGCGTCCAGCCGGGCCTGCAGCGCCACCCAATCGGCTTCAGTCAATTCGGTTTTGTCCCCGAGCAGCGGCCTTACGGCGCTGATTCGCAGCTCCACCACGGCCGCGGCGTGGGCCGGGTTGATCGCCCCCTGCAGAGGCAGAGGCTGGCCGGCGACAATCCGCGCGAGGGGGAAGCCGGCGATTTCGGCCGCCGTGAAGCTCAAGTCCTCCGCCGCGATGGCCAGATAATCCCCTTCGCCGCGATTGAGCAGGGCGGTCGTGCGTGGGTCGAAGGCGGCGAGGCGGCAGCGGCCGAAGTAATCATCCACCTTGCTTCGGATTGCCCGAACCGCGGCGGCGGCGGCGGCGGTGCCAGGGCCGGCGGGCAGGATCGTGCCGGCATTCGCCTCCGCCAGTTTCCTCCAGTCGTCCAACGCGGCGCACTCGGCGAAGAAAGCGTCGGCCCTGGCCTGGTCGATGCCCGGTTTGCCGGAACGATCCGGCACCATGCCCAGGCACGCGGCGATGTCGTTGATCAGCGCCCGGGTGCCCTCGTCGGCGGCTGACTCGGCGATGATCACCCCGTCGCCGTTGAAGGAGGTGTTCGCGAAAACCCTGTTGGCATCGGAGGCGTCAGCGAGCGAAATGGCGTCGGCGTCTTTTCTGCCGAGGTTGACGAGGATTCGCCGCGCCGAAGCCAGGAGCTGCCTGCCCTCGGGATTGGAGTCGTCAATCGCCGAGAGCGGGATTGAATCGCCACCCGTCATCAACAGATCCGGGTCTTTGAGCATCGATCCGGCCCACTTGGCTGCGGCGATGAGTTCGGGAGCGCGGATGCGCCCGTCCTTGTCGGTGTCGATCAGGGCGAGTGTTTTCGGATCGAACTCCAGGCCGGTGGCCGGGCAGGCCAGCGCGACCCACAACTTCGGGTCGAGTTGATCGAGGTTGACCAGGTCCGCGCCGGTTTCGAGGTTGACCTGATCGAAACCGCCGGCGCGGAAGAAGCGCCAGCGGTGGGAGGCAGTCGCCGGGTTCAGCATAAGCAGGCCTTCAAAAGGTCATGGATCTCTCCCGCACAGGGTAACCGGCTCGAAATGGACAGGCAACAACCTTGAAAGACAATCTGCGCCCGAATAGGGCTAATTCATGAAGGTGGCGATATCGGGGTGGCGACGGCTCGTCGCCAGGCCCCTGGAGTTTTTGGGATCTCACTGGGGACGAGGCCGTCCCCACCCCTTCATGAATTGGCCCTGGCGCCCGAAGAGCCATCTAGAATTTGTAGGCGATCGCGCTCACCAGCTTCGCATCGTTCCTCTCGCGGCCCACCGCCGGCACGTTGTTATACGTGTCCTGCAGGAAGCTCCGCAGACTGAATCTCTTGTCCTGGGTGAGGTCGGCTTCAATGCCGATTTCGGCGTTGACGATGTAGTTGTTGAAATCGTCCACCTGCGGCAGCAATTCGACCGTCTGCCAAAGACGGGACCGGTCGCTCAATTTGCAGTGGAACTTTTCACCGAAGCGGAATGTCGCGTAACTGGTCTGGGCGTCCCCCAGTTGTTCCGCAAGGTAACCGGGACCCAGTTCCGCGCTCAGATCGGCGGTCTTGTTCTTGATGAGATAATACCCGGCGCCCAGGTTTATCGTCGTGCGATACCGGATGTCGGCGATGCCATCGTGCAATGCTTCGGCGCGGGCGAAGCCGAAAACACGGTCGGTGAACATGCGGTTGTATTGAGAGACACCGTGGATCTGCTCGGCATTTTTCGCGGCTTCGCCGGAACCCGGCTGCTTCGTTTCGCCATAGGTCCCGTCCGCGCCGAGCGACCATTCGTTCTGATCCCATTTCACATCCGTGCTGCCGGAGATCGTCGCCAGCAGCGTCTCGCTATTCCCGCGGGTCAGCGTCAGACCCGCCGCGGCGCTACTCACCCACTTGGGCTTTTGCGAGAGGGAAACGCCGGGCGGCGCGTCATCGGACCAGGCGCGAACAGCGCCGAACAGAACACCGGCCACGGCAATGCGGAGGAACAGGCGATTCGGTTTCATGGTGAAATTGGCGCGAGCCCCGGTGAGCGTCAGGCCAGTTCCGGTTCCTCGACTTCCTTCATCGGCGCGGGGAACAGCGGCGTTCCATCGGCCGCTTCGGGGTATTCGAAGAGTTTGCCTTCGTAGTTGCGGATGAGGACGCGGTCGGCATTGCGGCTGAGGACGTATTCCGGGCTGACCGGCACTTTGCCGCCCCCGCCCGGCGCGTCGATGACATAGGTCGGGACCGCGTAACCGGTCGTGTGGCCGCGCAGCTTCTCCATGATCTCGATTCCTTCGCGGACACTGGCGCGCAAATGCGCGGAACCGGCGATCAGATCGCATTGGTAGAGATAATACGGCTTCACCCGGCACATCAGAAGCTTCTGGATCTGCGCCTTCATGACGGTGGCGTCGTCGTTGACATGGCGCAGCAGCACGGATTGGTTGCCCAGCGGAATGCCCGCGTCGGCCAGCCGGCCCAGCGCGTCGCGCACTTCGGTCGTCAGCTCCCGCGGATGATTGGAGTGGATGCTGATGAAAAGCGGGTGATATTTTTTCAACATCGCGCACAGCTCGGGCGTGATGCGCTGGGGCAGAAAGACCGGAATGCGGGTGCCGATGCGGAGAAACTCGACGTGCGGGATGGCCCGCAGCCGGCTCAGGAGCTGTTCGAGCTTTTCGTCGTTGAACAGAAGCGGATCGCCGCCGCTGAGCAGGACGTCGCGAATGGATTTGTTATTTCGGATATAGTCGATCTGATCCTCGAACTGCGGGTGAAAGTCGTAGCCGCTGGCATTGCTGACCAGCCGCGAACGGGTGCAATAGCGGCAATACGACGCGCACCGGTCCGTCACCAGGAACAACACGCGGTCGGGGTACCGATGCACCAGGCCCGGCACCGGCGAATGGGCATCTTCGCCGCACGGGTCCGCCATCTCCCAGGGGGCGGTATGCGTTTCCTCGAGGCGCGGGATGACCTGGCGGCGGATGGGACAGTTCTCATCCGCGGGATCGATCAGGTTGAAGAAGTAGGGCGTGATGGCCAGTGCGAGCTTTTGATTGGCCAGTTGCGTGCCGGCATACTCCTCGGGGGTCAGCGTTGGCATGAGCCGTTGCAACTGCTCCAGGGTGGTGATGCGGTGGGTGAGCTGCCAATGCCAGTTATTCCAATCCGAATCGGAAATATGGCTCCAAAAACCGCGGCCGGCTGAACGGAATTCCTTCAGGGAGTTTAATGATCTACACGATGGCGGTTCCTCGGCGCCATCCTTGGAAGTATCGGGTTGCATGTAATCGCTAATTGGTTAGCGCACTATAGGTGGGATCGGCTGCCTGTCAAGCGAAGGCCGATGAATCGGTGATTGATAGGGTTAACCATCAGCAGGGCTGCAGGTTAGGAGAGAAAAGCTGCCTATTGAACCGTGCCTTGCGCCCCAGCCGTAACGGCCCCGGCCGGCTGCGGCCGGAGGGCCTCCCGACGCACGTCCAGAGCGTCCAATTGCTTGATCGCATCTTCCACCGCGAGGTCCGCGTTCGGTGCGACCTGATTCCGGGAAAAGAGGCTGAAACCGACCTGGCTCTGCCTCTGCAGACACGTCTGGATCGACGCGCGGTAATCATCCACGAGCAGCACAAGGTTCTGGGCGACGCGCAAGCGCAGAAAATCCAGCTCCCGGAGCTTGCGCCGAAGCGCTTCCATCTGCCGCGGGCGATCCCATTCGCGAAGGATGGTCTGCAAACTCACCTCGGCGCGCAGCGGTAGCTGCCTCTGTTCAGTCCGGACATCCACGGGCGACCGAATGATTTCCTCCAGCTTCCTCCAGCTTTCCTCGGGCGTCCAGGCCTGGGACAGGTCCCGTCCGGTGAATTGCACAATCTGGAGCGCCCACCATTTTTCGACGTCGAGGGGATCTTGAAAGTAAGACCGGAAAGCCTGCAGAAAGGCCAACTGCCAGTTGTAATATCGGGGCAGCTCGCCGAGCAGGGTTCGCACGCAGGCCGGCCCGCCGGCCAGTCGCAGCAACGACTCGACAAAAAACTGGGCGCTGCAGCGGTAAGCTTCGCCCGCGTCGCCGGCCAGTTGTTCGTCCGGCGGCCAACTGAGCTGCTCGAACGTCATCGGAGGCCGCGCCCTCAGTTCCTTCTGGGCATTCTCCAAAGGATTCGACCAACGCGTGTTCATCACCTGCGCGTTCAGGCTCAGGCCGTGAACGTTCCATTGGGGCGGTGACAGGAGGAGTTCCGTCTCTCCCGAAGCGAGCAGTTCCCGCGACAGACCTTCGGCAAGCCAGGTCGGAATCTCGGCCGAATGCGTCCCGGCGTTGCGGTTGGCGTACTCCAGCAGCAATACCTGCACGATGGCTCGCAGGCAACGGTCGCGCGGCAGCGCGTCGGGCAATGTCACGTGATACTCCCAGCCGGCGGGAGACCGGTTCGCAACCACGGCGACCCACTCGTCGGCGGAGGCGGCGGGACGCAGGTCGAGGTAAATCTTTCCGCCCCACCGCACGTCCACACCGAGGAGTGCCCACAGGTTTTGCTTGATCCGCTCGCAGGAAACCGCAAGCAACTCCGGTTGGAGACGAATGAAATCCGGGTTGGCCGCGGACGCGGCGAACGGTGACGGCAACGCCTCGGGTTGCGCTGTCAGGACGACGAACTGTCCCGAGGAGCTCTCGATGGGAGCCCTCCGGCCCGTCTGCGCGCGGGCGGTGCCCAGCAGCGCAAGCGCGACGGCGATCGCTGCGAAGATTTTCACCGACAGGATGGCCTCATTGCTGGCATGCATCAGCGACGCGTACCCGAAGCCAGGGTGGCTCAGGCATTCGGTTCCCGGTCAACTCTTGGCGCCGGTTTTGGCCGGCTTGCTTTCCTTCTTCGGCGCGGGTTTGCTTTCCGGTCCGGAAGACGGTTTGCCCTCGCCGCTCGGCGCACTGGCGGCGGCGGAGTCTTTTTTGGCCGCTTCCTTGTATTTTTCGCTGCGGTGATCGGTAATGTAAAAGCCGCTCCCTTTGAAGATCAGGCCGGCGCCGGCCCCGATCTCCTTCTTCACTTTGCCATGACCCCATTTCTTCCGGGGACACCGATCTTTCGGGCAAACGGTCAGCGGCTTGTCGGCAATGGGTTGAAATTTTTCAAATTCGTGACCGCACTTCGAGCAAACGTATTCGTAGGTCGGCATAGTCGATAATGTAATAGTCACGCGGACCTGTCCGGTCAAGCGCCGACAGCGCCGGGCAGTGTCCTGATTTGAAGAAGACCCTCCCTTTGTTTTGGTTCCCTCCGAATTCGCGTCCATTCGCGAAATTCGCGGATTACAGAAAGAAGAGTTTGTCCGCGAATTACGCAAATGTGCGCGAATTTCTCTGCTCTTCCGTCCAACGGGACCCCCAGCAATTCAAATCAGGGCGCTACCCAGCACCGGGCAGTGTCTTGATTTGAAGGGTAGGGACGACCTGGGGGTCGTCCAAAGCCGCGCGGCAGCGCGGCCCTACCGCCAAGCGCATTGAAAGAATTTCTAGATTAAGACATTACCCAGCGCCGACAACGCTCCGGACAGGGTCAATTCATGAAAGGGGCGACATCGGGGTGGGGACGGCCCGTCCCCGGTTCTCTGGAGTTTCAGCAATCTCACTGGGGACGAGCCGTCCCCACCCCCGCATGAATCGGCCCTGCGCTCCGGAGGGCTCCAGGTTGCTCTTTTATTGGCCGCAACAATGGCAGGGCCGCGTTTGATTTGAAAAGAAGGCTCGTGTGAGTAGGAGGGAACCAGGCGCACCGTCAGATGTTCCAGAACCTATTGTTCATCGGACGAGGGCCGACGATAACGGGCTTTATTGATTTTCAAGCCAGAGAGTGTAAAAAAATCCCACGCCGGTCGTCCCGCAAAACCGTTCAAAACCCAATTGGCCAAGGACTCGAACCTCCAAAAACACGCGTCCTACGCGATTTCCAATATCACGTCGTCTTAGATGGGATATTGGCCGTCTAAATCAGGCCCCTCCACGACGTGTTTGCCGGTTTCAATACCCTGCCGATCCGCGTGCTTAACGATTTGCTGGACAATGGGAAGACAGGGAATTACCATCCGTGCATGGACGCCAGTATCCCATCGTTTTTGACGCTCAAAAAAGACTGTTGAACTAAACCGCTTCGCGGAGAGTTTTCGTAGCGTGTTCTAAGGTTTTCACTATTTCCTGATTGGCGGCGTTTCCGGAGAGTCGTTGGCCTATGTCTCCCTTACGCCAACAACTCATCGAGGAACTGGTTCTGCGCGGCATGTCCGACAGAACGCAGGAAGCATACGTCCACCATGTTTATCAGTTAGCCAAGTACTACCGGCTACCGCCCGATCAACTCTCCGATCAGCAGGTCAGGGCGTATCTGTTCTACCTGGCTGATCAACGCAAGCTCTCGGCCAGCACGCTCAACCAGGCGGTCAACGCCTTCCGATTCTTTTATGAACGGGTGCTGCACCGGGACGTGGAAGCCTTGCGCCGGGCGTTGCCCCATCCGCGCAAGGAAATCCACCGTCCGCAGGTCTTCAGCATCCAGGAACTGGAAACGCTTTTCCTGCGGGGTTGTCCGCATCTCAAACATCGGGCTTTTCTGATGACGGTCTATGGGGCGGGACTGCGCCTCAACGAAGCCTGCCATCTCAAGACCGAGCACCTGGAGAGCGCGCGCAACCAGATCCGGGTGGTGCAGGGCAAAGGCCGGAAGGATCGTTACACGCTCTTCTCGCCCCGGCTGCAGGAGGAACTGCGCGCCTACTGGAGAGCCATGCGGCCCCGGTTCTGGCTGTTCCCCGCCAGCCATAATCCCCGGGAGCCGATGATTGACGGCACGGCCCAGCGGGTCTTCTACCGCGCGGTGGCGCGGGCGGGAGTGCCGCGCAAAGGCGGCATTCACAGTCTGCGTCATTCCTTTGCCACGCATCTGCTGGAAGCGGGGGTGGAGATCACCGTGGTGCAACGGTTGCTGGGCCATTC
>Ga0187860_1000828_pt1 | contig 28794 bp, 25 predicted proteins | sample June2016WEW_10_4_FD_132981 | JGI IMG/M metagenome (GOLD analysis project Ga0187860, IMG submission 132981) | Peatland microbial communities from SPRUCE experiment site at the Marcell Experimental Forest, Minnesota, USA - June2016WEW_10_40 | ecosystem: Environmental > Terrestrial > Soil >...
CCACGTGCCCCGGCTCGTCCGCCGACAGCGGCAGGGGGTGCCGGGTGTCCACCAGACAGAAGCCACACGCCCTCGTGCACCGCTCCCCGTTGATCATGAACGTGGCCGTACCGTCCGCCCAGCACTCGGACAGGTTCGGGCAGCCCGCTTCCTCGCAGACCGTCACGAGGCCGAGGCCGCGCACCATCGAGCGCAGACCGAGCGCTTCCCGCCCGAATCTGACCGGCGCGCGCAGGTAGTCAGGCTTGCGGGCACGGAAGTCGATGCCTCCGGACGGGTCGACGCCGGCAGCGGCGAGGCGGCGCTCCAACGGTCTTGTGTCGGAGGTCGGCGCCCCGAGCCCGATGTTGATCGGCTGCGCCGGCGATGCGCCGGGTACCGAGGTAGCGGGATCGGTCGCCAGCTGCAGGTCGATCACTCGCTCCTCCCCGCCGAACGACAAGCCGGTGGCTGCCCGGTGGGAGATGGCGTCGACGACCTCGCGCATGGTCACCGTCACGCCTTCGGCGGCCAGCGAAGTGACGGCTTTGTCCGGGATGCCGCACGGAACGATGTGGTCGAACATCGCAAGGTCCGGGTCGACGTTGAGGGCCAGCCCGTGCATCGACCGCGCCCGGTCCACGCGCACGCCGATCGCGCAGATCTTGCGAGGAGCCGGCCCGGTCGGTTCGACCCACACACCCGGATAGCCCCCGAGCCGGCTCGCGCCGCTCAGCCCGAGATCAGCCAGCACGTCGATCACGAGTTGCTCGATCGCGTGCACGTAGGCCGGTACCGCCCCCGAGCCCATCGGCACGTCCAGCACCGGGTAGGCGACGAGCTGGCCCGGTCCGTGATAGGTGACGTCGCCACCACGGTCGGCCCGCACGACGTCGGCCCCGGAGGTCACGACCCCGGGCAAGAGGTGTTGCGGCTTGGTGCGCACGCCGAGCGTGTAGACGTGCGGGTGCTCGAGCAGCAGCAGGTAGTCACCGGTGCACGAGTCGCGCAAGGCGTGCTGGAGGTCGAGCGCTTCCTGGTAGCGGACGCGGCCCAACCACCGGACCCGGAGCGCCGTCATGGCCTGCTCCTCCGCAGGGGGCGCCTAGAGCTCAGCAGCCCAGTCACGGGTACCGATCTCGTGGGCAAGATCCCGCAGGAACGCCGACGCGTACGCCCCGTCCACCGCCCGGTGGTCGAACGACATTGCCAGCATGCCGACCGAATGGATGGCGATCGCCTCGCTCCCGTCGGCCGCCCTGACCACGACTGGCCGGCGCTTCACACCGTCGGTGGAGAGGATGGCGACCTGAGGCTGGTTGATGATCGGCGCCGAGATAAGCGTGCCGAACGGGCCGGGGTTCGTGATCGTGAACGTGCCGCCGACGACATCGTCCGCCGACAGGTGGCGAGAGCGCGCCCGCTCGGCCAGGTCGGCGATGGCGCGGGCGAGACCTCGGAGCGACTGTCCGTCAGCCTGGCGCACGACCGGCACGATGAGCCCTTGCCGGTCGAGGTCCACGGCGATCCCGAGGTGCACGTCACGGTGCACGAGCAACGCCCCGTCGCCGACGGAGGCGTTGAGGTTCGGGTAGTCCCTCAACACGTCGACGACAGCCGTCGCCACGAACGGGAGGTACGTCAGCGAGACGCCCTCCTGCTCCTTGAAGCGGTCCTTCTCCCGCCGCCGCACCTGCTCGATGCCCTCGTAGTCAGCCTCGATTACGACGAGGGTGTGGGCAGACGTCGCCTGCGAACGCACCATGTGATCGGCGGTGAGCCGGCGGATGTTCGTGAACGGCACGACCTCGTCGCGCTCGCCCGCGACCGCCGGCGGGAACGCCCTCGAGTCGTAGCCGCCTGCAACCGGCGCCGGAGCCGGCGCAGCAGGCCGAGACGACACCGGCGCAGCGGCAGGCGCGGCCGGTGCTGGTGCGGCGCCGGGTGAGCCGCCGCCTGCGGTCGCCTGGCGGTCGACGTACGCCAGGACGTCGCCCCGGGTGATCCGGCCGCCTTGCCCGGTGCCGGGGATCAACGCCGGGTCGAGGCCCTTTTCGTTGACCAGCTTGCGCACGACCGGCGAGAGGAGGGCGGCCGAACTGCCGGTGCCCCCGCTGGAATCCGGCACTGGCAACGCTTCGGGCGTTGGAGATGGGGCCAACGCTTCCGCCGGGGGCGCGGGTGCGGGTACGGGTGCGGTTGCTGCGACTGGTTCAGGGGCAGCCGCCGGCGCCGGCTCAGCGGCTGCGCCTGCGGCGTCGCCGGACCCCGCAGGCGTGTCACTGATGACGGCGAGCCGCGTGCCGATGTCGACCGTGGCGCCTTCGTCGACGAGGATCTGGGCGAGGTAGCCCTCAGCAGAGGAGGGCACTTCGGAGTCGACCTTGTCGGTCGACACTTCGAACAGCGGCTCGTCGTGGGCGACCGGGTCGCCCACCTTCTTCAGCCACTTGATGATTGTTCCCTCAGTGACTGTCTCCCCGAGCTGAGGCATCGTGATATCAGCCAACGTGCAGGCCCCTTCCCGTAAGGGCGAGGACAGTCTCGCCGAATGTCTCCGACAGCGTGGGGTGTGGCTGGATGAACGCTGCCACTTCGTCGGGAGTCGCCTCCCAGTTGACAGACAGGTAGGCCTGCCCGAGCTGCTCGGTCACCCAGGGACCGACCATGTGGGCCCCGAGCAACCGGCCGGCCGAACCGTCGGGCATCCGCTCGGCGATCACCTTCACCATGCCCTCGGTCTCACCGAGGATCCGTGCGCGGCTGTTGCCACCGTAGGGGTCCTTCTTCACCACCACATCCACGCCAGCCGCCTTGGCACCTTCCTCGGTCATCCCCACGAATGCAACCTCGGGATGGCAGTAGATGCCCCACGGCACGTTCTGGTAGTTCACTGGCACGGCCGGCTCGGAGAGGATCTGCTTCACGACGAGGATCGCCTCGGCGAACCCGACGTGAGCGAGCTGCGGTGTATTGACGAGGTCGCCCAGCGCGAACACGCCATCGGCACCTGTCCGCATCCACTCGTCGACCTCGACGAAACCGCGAGCGTCGAGCGACACGCCCGTGCCGTCGGCGAGCAACCCGTCCGACAGCGGCCGGCGTCCGACCGAGACCAGGACGCAGTCCACGACGACGGACTCACCGTCGCCGAACTTGACCGTCGTGCCATTCTCGCCTGGCTCGTGGCCATGCACGGCGACACCGGCGCGAACCGTGATGCCGCGCTTCTGGAACGACCGAACCACGACGTTCGCCACGTCCTCATCGCAGCCCGGCAGCAACTTGGGCAGCGCTTCGAGCACCGTCACCTGCACACCGAGATCGGAGAACATGGAGGCGAACTCGCAGCCGATGGCGCCACCGCCGATCACCACGCACGAACGGGGAAGCTCGCGGAGGGCCAGCACCTCGTCGGACGTGAGCACGTAGCGACCGTCCACCTCAAAACCGGGCAGCGTCCGCGGGACCGAGCCGGCAGCGAGCACCACATTGGTCCCGCTCAACGCCTGGGTCGAGCCGTCGCCAGCCGTCACCTCCACGACGTGGCCTGGAAGCAGGCGCCCGACGCCCTCGAAGACGGTGTTCTTCCGCTGCTTCATGAGGCCTACAAGGCCCCGATGCAGCTGGTCCACGACCTTCTGCTTGCGGTCTTGGCTGGCGGAGAAGTCGACGGTCGGTTGGCTCGCCTGGACCCCGAACTCCTTGGCTCCCGACACGGTCCGGAACACAGCCGCGGTCTCGAGAAACTCCTTGGCCGGGATGCAGCCGCGGTGAAGACAGGTCCCGCCCACCTTCTCTTTCTCGACCACCGCCACCGACATCCCGGCGGCGCCGGCGTAGAGGGCGGCGGCGTATCCGCCGGGGCCGCCGCCGATCACAACGAGGTCAAACGCGGGCGACGGGTCGGCTCCTGTAGCAGTCAGCCGGATCACCTCCAGTGTCAAGGGCGCGGCACGCCGCACCCGTGCGGCTCTCGCCGCGCGTATGCCCGCACACCCTGCGGACAGATATCGAGGTGAGCCTATCGAGGCTGCGACGAGGGCTTGCGGGGGTGACCGAACGCGACGCTGTACGCGGTTTGTAACCACAGTCGATACAAACCGCGTACATCGACGCGGCCGAGGGGCGCCCGCGCCCTTCCGAGCGGTACAAACCGCGAACAGCGACGAGCGACCCGCCAGCCCAAGCGCCGGCGCCGGCACGCCGCGCCACGAGGCGTCCTAGCCGGCGAGGCCCTTCGCCTGGAGCACCGAGAGCACTTCTCGCGCCGACTGGTCGGGCGTTTTGCCCGTGGTGACAACCTCGACATCAGGGTCGTGGGGAGCCTCGTACGGCGCCGAGATCCCGGTGAACCGTGCGACCTCGCCCCGGCGCGCTCGCGCGTACAAGCCCTTCGGGTCACGGCTCTCGCAGACCTCGAGCGGTGTCGCGACGTAGACCTCGACGAACGGGATCCCCAGCACGTCATGTCGGGCACGGACCGCCGCGCGGCCGGCGTCGTAGGGGCTGATGACCGTGACCAGGCACAGATGACCGACCGAGGCGAACAGCAGCGCCACCTCTCCGACGCGCCGCACGTTCTCGATGCGGTCCTCCTCGCTGAAGGTCAGATCGGCGTTGAGGCCCTCGCGCAGCAGGTCGCCGTCGAGCATGAACGTCCGCACCTCATCGGAGTCGAGCAAACCCTTCAGGGTGGTGGCAACGGTCGTCTTGCCTGCTCCCGATAGCCCTGTGAACCAGACCGTGCCTCGCGTCACGACCGCCTCCTTCGTCGTAGTTCGCTCGCCCACGGCTCCAAGCGACGCGGCCACGTGGCCATTGGCGTGCTCCGCTGTCTGTTGCGCCATCGTCAAACCCCCGGGAGTTCTCAGGTTCAGATCGCTCTGGGTCAGGTGCTCTGGCGAAGGATCATGCCCGCGCCCACCGTTGCGTTCGTACCCTCGTCCACGAGCACGAAACTCCCCGTCACCCGGTTGGACCGGTACTCGTCGTAGAACAGCGGGACGGTCGTGCGCAGGTCGATGCGTCCGATGTCGTTCAGCACGAGCTCGGTCGCCTGGACATCACGATGCAACGTGTTGACGTCGAGGCGGTACTCGAGATCCTTCACGAGGGCGCGTGCCCATCGCGTGGTGTGCTTGAGCATGAGCTTGGTGCCAGGCTTGAGTGGCGTCTCAGCCATCCAGCACACCATCGCCGAGATGTCCTGGCCCTCGTTCGGCCGGTTGTGCGCCCTGCACAGCATGTCGCCGCGGGAGATGTCGAGCTCCTCGGCGAGGCGCACGACGACCGACATCGGAGGGTACGCCTCGGCGAGCGGCCCGTCGTAGGTCTCGATGGCCTCCACCTTGGAGGAGAAACCCGACGGCAGCACCACCACGTCATCGCCCACTTTCAGCACGCCGCTCGCCACCTGGCCGGCGTAGCCGCGGAAGTCGTGCAGGTCGCTGGACGAGATGGGGCGGATAACCCGCTGGATGGGGAAACGGAAGTCGATCAGGTTCCGGTCGGAGCTGATGTGCACCTCTTCCAAGTGGTGTAGCAGCGACGGGCCGTCGTACCACTTCATCTCCGTCGACCGGTCGACCACGTTGTCGCCCTGCAGTGCCGACATCGGGATGCAGGTGAGATCGGTGACCTGGAGGCGCGTAGCGAAGTCGTCGAATTCGGAACGAATCCTCTCGAACGTCTTCCGGTCCCAGTCGACGAGGTCCATCTTGTTGACGCAGACCACGACGTGGCGGATCCCGAGCAGGGAGGCGACCGTCGCGTGGCGGCGGGTCTGCTCGGTCGGTCCCATACGGGCGTCGACGAGCAGGACCACGAGATCAGCCGTCGAACAACCCGTCACCATGTTGCGCGTGTGCTGGGTGTGGCCCGGCGTGTCGGCGATGATGAACTTGCGCTTGGGCGTGGAAAAGTAGCGGTACGCCACGTCGATCGTGATGCCCTGCTCCCGCTCGGCCCGAAGGCCGTCGGTGAGCAAGGCCAGGTTGGTGTACTCGTCGCCTCGGGCGAGGCTCGAGGCCTCGACCGCCTCGAGCTGATCCTCGAAGACCTGCTTCGAGTCGTAGAGCAGGCGACCGATCAGCGTGGACTTGCCATCGTCGACCGAACCCGCCGTCGCGAAGCGGAGCAGCTCCATCTAGAAGTATCCCTCCCGCTTGCGATCTTCCATCGCTGCCTCAGAGAAGCGGTCGTCGGCCCTCGTCTCCCCGCGTTCGCTCACGCGACTGATGGCGGTCTCGCTGATGACCTCCGCCGGCGTGACGGCCGACGACTCGACCGCGGCGGTGCAAGTCATGTCGCCCACCGTGCGGTAGCGCACCGAGACCTCGAATGGAGTCTCGCCGGCGACGCCGACGCGGGGCTGGGTGTACGGGCCGACGGCCAGCAGCATCCCGCCCCTGCGGAACACCTGCCGGCGATGGGCGAAGTAGATCTGCGGCAGCGGGATGGACTCGCTCTCTACGTACTGCCAGATGTCGAGCTCGGTCCAGTTTGACAGCGGGAACACACGGAAGTGCTCGCCCGGCCGGTGCCTTGTGTTGAAGAGGTTCCACAGCTCAGGGCGCTGTGCACGGGGGTTCCACTGGCCGAACTCGTCGCGCAGCGAGAACACTCGCTCCTTGGCTCGCGCCTTCTCCTCGTCACGGCGCCCACCACCGAACACGGCGTCGTAGCCGCCTTCCTCGAGGACCCTGAGCAGCGTGAAGGTCTGGAGACGGTTGCGCGTGGCGCCCGGTGTGGGGTGCTCGACGATCGAGCCGCGGTCGATGTCCTCCTGGACCGAGCCGACCACGAGCCGGAGCCCGAGGCGTTCGACCTGGGAGTCGCGGTACTCGATGACCTCGGGGAAGTTGTGCCCGGTGTCCACGTGGACGACCGGGAACGGCAGCTTCTGAGGCCAGCAGGCCTTGACGGCCAGGTGCAGCAGGACGGCGGAGTCCTTCCCTCCGGAGAACAGGAGGGCTGGTTTCTCGAATTCGGCGACCACTTCACGGATGATGTGGATCGCCTCGGATTCGAGGGCGTCGAGGTGAGAGAGGCGGTACGTCGTCATGGAGATGTGAGCATTTCGTTCAGTGGGCCACCCGGACAATCCAGAGCTCCCCGCCTGAGGAGCCGTTGAGCCGACGCTTCATGCGTGCACCGGCGGCCTTCGCTCCGCCCATGGTGCCGCCTGCTCGACCTGACAGGCTAGTCGAATCAACACATCCTCGTGGCCGTAGGCCGCCACGAGCTGGATCCCGACCGGGAGGCCACCGGGTGTCATGTGCAGCGGCAGCGAGACCGCCGGCTGACCGGTCACATTGAACTGGGCTGTGTACTGGAGCGCTTCGATGACCCGTTGCTGGCCAACGATGGGTTCGGAGAACTCGCCGATGCGTACAGGCGGGACCCCGAGGACCGGCGACAGCAACAGGTCGTAGCCGTCGTCGTCCCAGAACGCCGCCATCCGCCGGCGCCAGGTCTCGAACCACAGCACGGATCCTAGGTACGACGCCCCGCTCACCATGGAGCCGAGCGTGTCGAACATCTGGTTGTCCGGCTCGAATTCTTCAGGAGCCACCTCGCGGCCGAGCAACTCGCTCCAGCGGTCCCGCTCGTGCGCTACCGCCGTCGAGACGAGCACGAGGAAGTGCCTCTGGAAGTCCGGGTCACCGATCGCCGCCGGGTGCGCCTCTTCCACTCGGTGCCCAAGGGACTCGAGCAGGCGGGCCGCCTCGTGGACTGCCGCAGCACACTGAGCGTTGGGCACAAAACCCTCCATCGCCGGGTGGTCTAGCCAGCCGATCCTGAGCGAGCCCGGCTCGACGCCCACCTCATCGGCGAACCGACGGGCGGGTGGCGGTGCGACGAAGAGGTCACCCGGGTGCTCGCCGGCGAGCACGTCCAACATGGCTGCGGAATCCCGTACGGTGCGGGTGACCACGTGGTCGATCGTCGAGCCCGCCCAGGAAGATTCGTGCGGCTCAGGGCCCGGACTGACTCGGCCCCGGCTCGGCTTCAAGCCGAACAGCCCGCAGTTGCTGGCGGGGATGCGGATCGATCCGCCTCCGTCGTTTGCATGGGCGACGGGCACCATCCCGCTGGCCACGGCCGCCGCCGACCCACCTGACGAGCCGCCCGTCGTGTGATCGGTGTTCCAAGGGTTGCGGGATGGGCCGTACGACTTCGGCTCCGTCGTGATCGTCGTGCCGAGCTCCGGGCAGTTCGTGCGGCCGAGAATGACGCAGCCAGCAGCGCGGAACCGCTCGACGATGAAGCTGTCCACGGGCGCTCGGTAGCCGGCTTGCTTGGCAACAGCCAACCCCTCGTAGTACGGCTCTCCCGCCATCTCGGCACTGAGATCCTTCACCACGATGGGGACACCTGCGAACGGGCCGGAGAGCGGGCCCTCGGCCTCCTTGCGAGCGGCGTCGAAGCGTTCGTGGATCACGGCGTTGAGCACCGGGTTCAGGCGCTCCACCCGCTCAATGGCGGCGTCGACTAGCTCCGACGGCGTCGCCTTCCCGCTCGAGACCAGCTCAGCCTGTGCGATGGCATCCATCCAGCGGAGTTGCTCGTCCATTCGGTTGCCCCCTCTCTCACGCGTTGGCCGCCCACACTATTGGCGAGCCCGGCGCGGGCCTGCACGAGCTCAGGCAGTCGGTCGGAACCGCCGGCGGACCACCGCCGGCAGCGCTTCCCGCCGCCCGAGCGGCTCGAAGGACTCGGCGGCCGCCGTCAGCTCCCGGATCTCGTCTCCGGTCAGCTCGAGATCGCCCGCTGCGGCGTTCTGCTCGAGCTGGGCGACAGAGCTGGCGCCCGGTATCGCTACGACACCGGGGTGGCTGACCACCCAGGCGAGAGCCACTTGCGCGGCGGTGGCGTCGTGAGCCGCTGCGGTCGCTTTCAGCGTGCCGAGCAGGCCGGCGGCACGCTCGAGGTTCTCCGGTAGGAAGGCGGCCTGGCTGGCTCGCATCGCACCGGGCCGGCGGTCGGCGTCGTACCGTGCAGACAGCAGACCCTGGGCGAGCGGGCTGTAGGCCATCACGACACGCCCGTGCTCGGCCGCCCACGCCGTCGTGCCCCGTAGCGGCCTCCGGTCGACGAGGTTCAGCCGCACCTGGTTCGTGAGCACCGGCCCACCGAGTGCGCGCTCGGCCGCCCGCCATCGACCGAGGGAGAAATTGCTCACGCCGATGTGGCGGATGAGGCCCCGGTCTCGCAGCCGGCTCATCCCGGTCATCTGGGTGCGGAGCGGCACGAGTGGGTTCGGCCAATGGATCTGGTAGAGGTCGATCTCGCTCACACCGAGACGCCTCGCACTCGCTTCGGCCCGCCAGGCGAGCACCGCCGGGACTGGGGCGACTGGGAATACCTTGGTGGCGATGAAGATTCGCTCGCGCTCGGAGGCGATCGCACTACCGAGGATCTGCTCGGACCGGCCAAATCCGTAGATCTCGGCCGTGTCGAACAGGTTGATCCCGAGCTCGACCGCGCGGCGAGCGATCTCGCCCGCCTCGTGCTCGGCATACCCGGACCCGTAGCCCCACTCGCGCGATCCGAACTGCCAGGTCCCGAGACCGATGACCGACAGACGCTCTCCTCCGGCTTCGACGTACCGCATGGCGATCAGCTCCTTACTTGGGAGGCATCCGGAGCCCACCGTCGAGGCGGATCGTCTCGCCGTTCAGGTACCCGTTCTCGACGATCGCCACGACCAGCTGGCCGAACTCGTCCGGCGTCCCGAGACGCTTGGGGAACAACACCCCCGACCCGAGCGCTTGACGCTGCTCCTCCGGCAGGAGGCCGAGTAGGGGCGTGTCCATCAGGCCGGGGGCGATGGTGTTGACCCGGATGCCCGCCGGAGCGAGGTCACGTGCCGCCGGAACAGTCATCCCGACGACGCCTCCCTTGGACGCTGAATACGAGATCTGGCCGATCTGGCCTTCGAACGCCGCCACCGACGCCGTGTTCACGATCACGCCGCGCTCACCATCGGCGAGCGGTTCCGTCCTGGACATGGCGCTCGCGGCGAGCCGCATGACGTTGAACGTACCGATCAGGTTGACGTTGACGACGGTCTTGAACGCGTCGAAGTCGTGCGGCTCTCCCGTCCGGCCGATCGTCCGCTGCGCCCAGCCGATGCCGGCGCAGTTGACGGTGATCCTGAATTCACCGGCAGTCGCCGCCAGCTCCACCGCCTGGTTGACCGCTTCCGGGTCGCCCACGTCGCCAGCCACGTAGCTCGTCGCGCCACCGAGTTCCTCGGCGAACGCTTTTGCCCGCGCTTCGTCGCGGTCGAAGATCGTGACGGTGGCACCCGCTGCCCGGAGCGCCTGAGCGGTCGCTGCACCGAGGCCCGAAGCCCCGCCCGTCACGAGCGCTGATGTGTTGTTGATACGCATGTCAACAACCTAGGAGATGCACGGCCCTCCGGCACAATCCGGCCCAGTCCGGCCGCCCCGTCAGCCCGCCGACGCCGCCTGCTGTAGACGGGCCGCCTCGGTGGCCAGGCGGTCGGCGAGGATGTTGCCCTCGCTGGTGCCGTGCCCCTTCACCCAGATGAGCTCGATCTCGCCCTTGCGCTCGTCGACGACGGCTTCAACCAGCGGGTGCCAGAGATCCTGGTTGGCGACGGGCTCGCCCTTCGAGTTCCTCCAGCCCTTGGCGCGCCACCCCGCCCACCACCGCTGGCGGAAGCAGTTCACGACGTACGTCGAGTCGCTCATGATCCGCAGCCGGCCAGGGAATGCCTCGACGGCCCGGATCACCGCCGTCAGCTCCATCCGCTGGTTCGTCGTGCTCGCCGCGTAGCCACTCTCGTAGTGGCCCGGATCGACCGCCCAGGCCCAGCCGCCGGGACCTGGGTTGCGGATGCAGGCACCGTCGGTGAAGACGATGACGGGTTCGAGGAGCTCTCGCACGCGGCGACCCTAGGCCGCCAGGAGTTCCGCGCCAACGACCCTCACCGTGCCGATGCTGGAGGACCGCGCCAACGGCGCGACAATCGCAGGGTGATCTTCGACGGCTTCTCTCACCAGGTGCCCGACATCGATCCGCAGGAGACCGCCGAGTGGGTGGACTCCTTCGATTCGATCGTGGAGCAGCGAGGCCGTGATCGCGCCCGTTTCCTGCTGATGAAGCTGCTCGAGCACGCACGCGCCTCCCGGATCGGCTTCCCGGCGACGGTGTCCACCCCGTACGTCAACACGATCCCGGCTGACCATGAGCCCTGGTTCCCCGGCGACGAGCACCTCGAGCGCCGGATCCGTGCCTACATCCGGTGGAACGCAGCGGTGATGGTGACCCGGGCGAACTCGAAGGACTCCGGCATCGGCGGTCACCTGGCGACCTATGCGGCCTCCGCCTCGCTGTACGAGGTGGGCTTCAACCACTTCTTCCGCGGCAAGGCCAACGGCCTCGCTGGTGACCAGGTCTTCTTCCAGGGTCATGCGTCCCCAGGCATCTACGCCAGGGCCTTCCTGGAGGGCAGGCTCGATGAGCTGCACCTGGACAATTTCCGCTTCGAGGTGGGCGGCAACGGGCTCTCGAGCTACCCACACCCCCGTCTCATGCCCGACTTCTGGGAGTACCCCACGGTCTCCATGGGCCTCGGGCCGCTCGCGGCCGTCTACCAGGCGCGGTTCAACCGCTACCTCCTCCACCGCGAGATCGTCGACACCTCCGCGTCCCGGGTGTGGTGCTTCGCCGGCGACGGCGAGATGGACGAGCCCGAGAGCCAGGCCGGCCTTCGCCTCGCTGCACGTGAGGAGCTCGACAACCTCGTCTTCGTCGTCAACTGCAACCTGCAGCGCCTCGACGGCCCGGTGCGCGGCAACGGCAAGATCATCCAGGAGCTCGAAGCCCTCTTCCGAGGATGCGGGTGGAACGTCATCAAGGTCATCTGGGGCCGGAAATGGGACGACCTGCTCGCCCGCGACGTCGACGGCGTGCTCGTCAACAAGATGAACACGACACTCGACGGCGACTTCCAGACGTACTCCACAGAATCGGGCGCCTACATCCGGGACCACTTCTTCGGCCCCGACCCACGGCTGCGCAGGATGGTCGAACACCTCTCCGACACCGACCTGCAACAGCTGCCACGGGGTGGCCACGACTACCGCAAGCTGTTTGCCGCCTACAAGATGGCCACGGAGCAGAGGGGTGCACCGACGGTGATCCTGGCCAAGACCGTGAAGGGTTGGACGCTCGGCCCCGAGATCGAAGCCAGAAACGCCACCCACCAGATCAAGAAGATGTCCCCCGCCCAGTTGCGCCTCCTGCGTGACCGGCTCTACCTCGCCGACGAGATCCCCGACGAGGTGCTGAACGCCGATCACTCGCCCTACTACCGGCCACCGGAGGGGTCGCCCGAGCAGGAGTACCTGCAGACCCGGCTGAAGGCACTCAGCGGTTCGCTGCCCACCCGTGTCGTGCGCGGCGCAGGGCGGACCGGCCTCCGGCCGCCGGCGCCGGCGATCTGGGACGAGTTCGTGGGAGGCTCCCGCGGCCAGTCTGTCTCGACGACGATGGCGTTCGCACGAATGCTGCGCAGCTTGCTCCGGGACCCGGCGATCGGGCGCCATGTCGTGCCGATCATCCCCGATGAAGGCCGCACGTTCGGCCTCGACGCCCTGTTCTCCGAAGTCAAGATCTACGCCTACCAGGGCCAGCACTACACCTCGGTCGACGCCGGCTTGCTCCTCACCTATGCCGAGGACCGTACGGGCCAGATACTGCAGGAGGGCATCTCCGAGGCCGGCGGCATGGGCAGTTTCCAGGCCGCTGGCACGGCCTACTCGACGTGGTCGACCCCGATGCTACCGATCTACCTCTTCTATTCGATGTTCGGCTTCCAGCGCGTCGGTGACCTGATCTGGCAGGCGGCGGACGCGAGAGCGAGGGGTTTCTTGGTGGGGTGCACCGCTGGCCGCACGACCATGAGCGGCGAGGGCCTCCAGCACGAGGACGGGCACTCGCTCCTGCTCGCCTCCGTCGTGCCGAGCCTGCGTGCCTACGACCCGGCGTTCGCCTACGAGCTCGCGTTCATCGTCGCCGATGGCATCGAGCAGATGTACGGCCCGGGCGCGCAGGATCTCGTGTACTACGTGACGCTTTACAACGAGAACTACCCGATGCCGGCGGCGCCGGCCGAGGAGGCGGAGCGGGAGCGGACCCGCGACGGTGTGCTTCGTGGCTGTTACAGGTACTTGCCATCTCCCGACCCGCAACTGAAGCCGGCGACGATCCTGTTCTCCGGCACGTCGTGGCAGGCGGCTGTCGAAGCCCGCGACTCGCTGGCCTCCGACTGGGGTGTAGGCGCCGAGTGCTGGTCGGTCACGAGCTACAAGGCGCTGCGTGAGGACGCCCTCGAGGTCGAGCGGTGGAACCGGCTGCACCCCGGAAGCACGCCGCGCGAGGCGTTCGTCACTCGGGCCCTTGCCGACTCGGAGGGGCCGGTCGTGGCCGTTACCGACTTCCTGAAGGCGGTGCCGGACCAGATCGCCCGTTTCGTGCCTTCCGCGTTCGTGCCCCTCGGTACTGACGGGTTCGGCCGATCGGACACGCGCCCGGCTCTCCGTCGCCACTTCGAGGTCGACGCCGCCCATGTCGTCGTGGCCGTGCTGGCGTCGCTGGCGTCTGCCGGTGGTGTGAAGGAGAGCGCCGTGGCGGAGGCGATCAAGCGCTACGGCATCGACCCCGAGGCGCTCGACCCTCGCCGGGCCTGAACCCACTCGCTCATTGGCCGTTAGTCCAGCGCCGGAAGTTCCCGCGGGCCAGAATGTGACAACGGCAGCGCGAGAGCGCCGGCCACCGGGAGACACGTGGAGGAACGAGAGACCGCAGGCATCACGACTCGGCTGATCCTGGACTACGTCCGGGCGCGCCGCGGCGACGCCGGCGTGCGGGAGATGCTGGATCTCGCTGGTGAGACGCGGCCTCTTCATGTGCTCGAGAACCCTCGCGTCTGGTCCACCTACAACGCGCGGGTGCGGCTGTTCGACGCAGCCGGCCAGGTGACCGGCGATCCGGCCGTCGCTCAGCGGATCGGCGAGTCGGTGCTCACCTCGAGGGCCCATCCCGTGTTGCGGGCGACTGTGGCCCGGCTCGGTTCGCCGCGGGCGCTCTTCCGTGCGCTACCGACGGTGCACTCGAAATTCGACTCGGCTGCCGCGACCCGCCTGCTCGAGCTCGGGGACAACCGCGCCGTCGTTGCGTTCCGTACGCTCCCCCGTCACGAGCCAAACCGCCATGACTGCCTGTTCGTACACGGGCTGTTGTCCCAGTGCGGCGTCCTTTGGGGCCTCCCCCCGGCGTTGGTCAACCAGGAGACCTGCCAGATGGACGGGGCGCCGGAATGCATCTTCGAGGTGACCTGGCAAGGCTCGTGGAGATTGTCCCTGAGGTCGCAACTCGGTCGACGGGCCCAGTCACTGCTCGGGCCCGGTCGCGGTCGCGGCCCAGTGGAGCCGGGCGGCGCATCCTCGGCAGACACGCCGGAGCTCGCGAGCGTGTACCGGGCGCAGCTCAGTGAGCTCCAGCAGACGCTCCTCGAGCTCATGGAGACCCGGGACCTCGACCAAGTCCTCCGCCGTGTCACCGATCGCGCAGGCCTCGCCGTGGCCTCGCAACGGCTGCTCTTCGCCGCCCTGCCCTGGCCGGACGCGCCGCCGCGCGTCTACTCGGACGGGTTCGACGAGGCCGAGGCGGAGCGCCTTGCCGGCGACGCGCTCGCTGGGCACGAGCCGATCTTCGAGATCGCCGGGGCGCGAGCCGAGGTAATCGTCGCCGACGTCCGCTCGCCCGAGCGCGACTACGGGAAGATCGTGGCGTTCTCGGCTGCACCGTTCATCGCCGAAGAGGAGGAGCTGCTCGCCGCGTACGCCAAGCTTGCCGCCGCCACCTTGGACACGGTCTTTGCGCTCGACACTGCCCGCGATCGCCAGCGCAGCGCCGAGATCCTCGGAGCGTTCTCCCGGCAGCTCATCGAAGTTCGGGATCTGAACGAGCTCGTGCACGTGACGGTCAGCGCCGTACGCGCCGTGGGCAACGCGGATACGGCCATCCTCCTCGGCCACGACGAGGAGAACGGCATTCTCCGGTCGCTCGGGCACGACGGCTACTCCGCGGACCTCGCGGCAGTCCTCGATGACTTGGTGGTCCGGCCGGAAGACACCCCGATGCTCGAGCAAATTCTGTCGGTTCCCGAGGAGCCGCGGTTCTTCCACCGGGCGGACACGGACCCGTACATCCGGGCGATGTTCGAGTTCTTCGACATCGAGGTGAGTGCACTGATGGCCGTGAGGTCGGAGCACCGGGTCTTCGGCATCATCGGCGCCTGCTGGCAACCCGGCAGCCCGAACACACCGGAGATGGACAGGGAGCTGTTCGGCCGGCTCGGCAGCATCGCCGACCAGGCGGCGGGGGCCTGGGAGAAGACTCTGCTCCTCGAGCAAGTCCGGCATCAGGCGTCGATCGACTCGCTGACCGGTCTCGCCAACCGCCGCGTCTTCACGGAGTTGCTGGCCGAGCTGCTGGGCCACGACCACGGCAGCCAGCTCGCCGTGTTGTTCTGCGACCTCGACCGCTTCAAGGGGGTGAACGACGCCCTCGGTCACGCTGCGGGTGACGAATTGCTCGTCGCGGTCGGGAGACGACTGTCGCACTGCGTCCGGAGCGACGACCTCGTGGCTCGCCTCGGCGGTGACGAGTTCACGGTTCTGCTCACCGAAGTCGACGGCCCCCAAACGCTCCACGCGTTCGCTGCGAAGGTGCGCGGTGAGATGGCTGATCCCTTCGAGCTCGAAGGCTCCCAGCTCGTCGTGCACCTCAGCATCGGAGCAGTCATCACACGGCCGGGCGAGTTGAGCGTGAAGGATGTGCTGCGCCGCGCCGATACGGCCATGTACACGGCCAAGGCCAGGGGTGGTGACCGGCTCCTGCTGTTCGAAGAACACATGCTGCTCGTGCGCTCCGAGCGCGTGGAGCTCGAAGCGAGCCTCGCCGAGGCTGCCAATCACCTCGACCAGTTCGCAGTGCTGTACCAGCCGCAGGTCGCCCTCGACTCCAATCGGATCGTGGGTGCGGAGGCGCTCGTGCGGTGGGACCACCCGCTGCGCGGTCGCCTCACGCCGGATCGCTTCTTGGCGCTGGCCGAAGACACTGGCTTCGTCGTGCCCATGGACCTACACGTGCTTCGCACCGCCCTCACGGACGCAGCCGCGTGGCGGGCCGAAGGGCTCGCGATCCAGATCGCCGTCAACTTCTCGGCAAGCACGTTGACGTCGCCCGACCTCGTGACCCTCGTGAAGCGAGAGCTCGAGCTGGCGGACGTGCCCGGCACGCTCCTCGAGATCGAGCTGACCGAATCCGCTGCCGTCACCGACGCGGCCGACCTCGGCGACAAGCTGCTGCAGCTCTGCGATCTCGGTATCTCCATCGCCATCGACGACGTGGGGACCGGCTACTCCTCGCTGGCGCTGCTGCACCGCTTGCCGGCACAGCGGATCAAGATCGATCGGAGTTTCGTCACGAAGATCACCGAGGATCCGGTCAGCCGCTCGGTCGTCGAAGCCGTGCTGCTGCTCGCTGATCGCCTCGGCCAAGGCGTGATCGCCGAGGGCATCGAGACCCCCGAGCAAGCCGACGCGCTCTTGCGGCTCGGGTGCCGGCTAGGGCAGGGCTACCTCTACTCCCGACCAGTCGAGCCGGCCGAGCTGGCGCGGCTGGCCCGGGGGGTCGAGGGCCGGGCGCTGCCGTCGTAAGGGCCGGTGGCCGAGGCCAACTCGCGTTCACGCGACGGCGGACGCCGCTGCTCGGCTCTTGGCCCCCTGCCATACTCTGTCGGTGCTGTCGTCGATGAACCGCGGCCAACGAGTCCCGGTCGTGCGCCTCGGGGTCGATCTCTCGACCGTCGTGTCCGTGCTCCTGCTCCGGTCACCGTCGCCGAAGCAGGGCTCGCCCGAGAACGAGGCGCGCCGGTAAGTGGAGATCCGGGAAGTACGACCCGACGAGTTCGACAGCCTCGGCCAGATCACGGTCGAGGCCTACCGGCAGCTCCAGCGGGGTGCGCCGCTTGGAGCCTACGAGGACAGCCTCATGGACGTCGCCGGCAGGGCCGCCGACAGCGTGGTCCTCGTTGCGGTGGACGACAACGGTGACCTCCTGGGTGGAGTCACCTATGTGCCCGACTCGACGCGGGCCATGAGCGAATTCGAGGACCTCGAGGCCGCCGGGATCCGGATGCTGGCCGTGCGGCCGGATCGCCAGGGCGCCGGGGTGGGCCGCGCCCTGACCGAGGAGTGCATCGCTCGAGCCCGCGCCGACGGCCGCTCCAAGGTGATGTTGCACTCGACCGAAATCATGGAGGTGGCCCGGGGGATGTACGGGCGGATGGGTTTCGAGGAGACGCCCGAGCTGGATGCCTGGGTGACGGGCACATCGCGAGACCCGCTGCGGCTCATCGCCTTCGTCCGGTCGCTCTGAGTGGGAAACGGGTCGCACCCCGGGCTGGTGACTGCGCGAGATGCGCCCGCTCTCAGAACGGCAGCGCCTCGTGGACGTCGATGGTGCCGCCGTCGGACAGGACGGGACATCCGGCAGCCTTGTCCGTTGCTTCCGACAGGCTGTCGGCCGAGATGATCAGGTAGCCGGTAAGGGGCAGGCCTTGGCGCGTCGAGCCGTCCGCCACGATCGACACAGCGGGCCCGAGCGGACCGCCCGAATCGAGGACGCTGTCGCCCAGATCCCGGTACCAGGTCATCCAGGCGGTCGCCAGCGCGTCGGCTTCCTCAGGCGTGTCACCCATGCCCTCATGGCCCGCGTAGAGCAGCACAAACTTCGCCATTGTGGCCTCCTGTCCCCTACGAGCCTTCAATCTGGTCTGTGAGCAAGTAACCAACGATCTCGCCGACCTCTTCAGCGGTGAGCTCCAGCGTGGCGTCGCCTACTGGAAGCTCGACCCGCTGCACGCTGGGGTGGTCCTCCGGTCCCGACCCGGTCGCGTCGTGCATGGCGTCATCATGCCGGACCAACGGCCGCCAGGCCGGTTGGTGCCGTGTTTCGGCAGCCGCGTCGAGCTAGCCGCCCTGGGCAGGAGCTTCTCTGAAACGCTCGCCGCAGTCCAGTTCAGCCGTACAGCAGCGATCCCGGAGTGGTGAGGAGCTCGCCGGTCTCGAGCCATGTCTTCAGGCCGGAGAGGATCATCGGCCAGCCGCCGTAGAGTTGAGGGTCAGCGCCATCGCGAAGCCGGTCGTGGGTGACGATCAGGCGGCAGGAGTCGCCGATCGGTTCGATTTCCCAGGTGACCCTGGAGGTTCCCTCGCTCTTAACGTCGCCGCTCCGGAGCGCAACCATGGTCTGGACGAGCCGGCGCGGGAGGTCGACCTCTATGTTCACCCCTTCGCCGAGGAGTCCGGGCGCTTTCGGGTTGCTCATCTCCAAGCGCGAGCCTGGTGTCCAGTCCGAGCTGACCCGGTTGCCGAACTGGTACTTGCCCCTGATATCGGCGTCGGTCATCGCCTCCCAGAGGCGCTCCGGGGTGGTGCGGATGTAGATCTCGAAGACTTTCTCCATGGGGTCCTCCGTTCTGTGCTCGAGGTCGCTGGGCGGGATCGCTAAGTTGCGGCGATGGGCGGAGACGGAGCGCCGACGCCGACCGGTACGGTCATGTTCATGTTCATGTTCACCGATGTGCATGGTTCCACTCGGCTCGGGCCGGACCATGGCGCGACAACAGGCGGTGACACTGGACCGACTGCCGCACCGGCGGCTGTTCGAGCCAGGCCGTTTCGATCCCTCAGTCAATAGGCGGAGACACCATGAAGACCAGTTCGTTCCGTTCACGCACCGTCCGGATTCACGGCCACGACGTCAGCTACCGCATGGCCGGCGAGGGGCCGACGATCCTGCTGATCCACGGGATAGCAGGGAGCTCGACGACGTGGCGGTTGGTGATGCCCGCGCTGGCTGAGCACCACACAGTGATCGCTCCCGACCTGCTGGGCCACGGACACTCGGCCAAGCCCCGTGGCGACTACTCGTTAGGGGCTTACGCAAGTGGCATCCGGGACCTGCTGACCGTGCTGGGCAAGGAACGCGTCACCCTGATCGGACACTCCCTCGGCGGTGGTGTGGCCATGCAGTTCGCCTACCAGTTCCCGGAGTGGGCCGAGCGGTTGGTGCTGGTCGCCTCTGGCGGGCTCGGCAAGGAGGTCAGCCCGCTACTCAAAGCGGTGACTCTGCCCGGCGCCGAATACGTGCTCCCGCTCCTGCTCCATGCACGGATCCGGGAAGTAGCTGAGTGGCCCGGCTCCATGGCCCACCGGGTGGGCTGGCGACCGAGCGACAGCCTGGCCGAGGTGTGGCGCAGCTACCGAACCTTGACTGACCGACACGGCCAGATGGCTTTTATCCACACCGTCCGCTCGGTCATCGATATCGGTGGTCAGCGAGTCAGCGCCCATGACCGGCTGTACCTGGCTGAAGCAGTTCCGACCCTCATCGTCTGGGGGGACCACGACCGTATAATCCCCGTGGCCCACGCCTACCGGGCCGCCGAGGCCATTCCCGGCGGCCGCCTCGAAATCCTCGAAGGGGCCGGACACTTCCTGCCGTGGCAGGACGCCGACCGTTTCCTCGTCGTCCTTGAGGACTTCCTGAAATCGACCACACCGGCCCATGTACCCGAAGCGCGCTGGCGGGAGCTCCTGACTAGCGCGCCGCCCGATGATGAGGAGGAGTAGCGCTCACCACAACACAAGTCATCGGCACACGAATCGTTCAACGTGCCTCGGTGGCACCTGATCGTCCGGAATCAGGCAGTTGCTTCGAGCCTGGCACGCAGGGCCTCGTAGACGCCAGGATCGTTGAGCAGGTCGAAATGGTGGCGTCCTCCAAATTCGTCGCGATTCTCGATGGCGAAGGGAATGTGCTGACGGCGTCGGCGATGGCCGTGGGCGCTGGCCGGTTGAACCAGAAGGTCTCCGACGATCTCGCCAAAGGGGCTGTCGGGGGTCCGAGTGACGGTGGCACTGACGGTGTAGTGGTTGGCGGTGTCGAGGAGAGGAATGTCGTGGCGGTGGTCCTCTCCGCAGGTGTCGGTGTCGCAGCCCGCCCAATCTTCGTCCAAGAGATATCCGAAGCGCAGGTCGTCGATACCGGCACTGCGCGTGGTGAGCAGCGGCGCGAATGGGAGCGTGTCCTTCCGCTTGGCCACCGCCCGGGCCGGGTACTGGGTCCAACGGGCCAGCGGCGCACCGAGGTGCGGGCTGCCCAGCAGGAAGACATGGCGGAGGAGGGGAACCCACGGGGCAGTGGGCTCGTGACCGTAGTGGCATGCGCTGCGGATGACCAACCCGCCCATGGAATGACCGATGAGGAGTAGCTCTTCGACGTTCCCGGGCCACGCCGTAACCAGTTCGCTCAACAGCTGAGAGAGGTCTCGCCCGTTGTGGGAAACATGCCGGCCGGTGTTGTACCGGACATATAGGGCGGCGTAGCCGAATTCGGCCGCGAGGCGCGCACCGTACGTTTGTCCGTCCGCCCCCGAGTTGAGTCGCCACGAGTCGTCGGTCTCTCCGAAGCCATGGAGGAACACGGCGATCTTGGATGTTGGAGTCCGGACGATGTTCCGCAGTGTGTCTGCGGGGATGTCATGGCCTTCGGATCGGAAGGCCATGCGGATCGCCAAGGGGCTGTGCTCGTCGTTGAGTCTGTCCCCGATCGCTGCGTTGAGGGCCGCCTGCACATGGTTCGATCGGCTGGATGAGCCCATGGGCAACTCGCCCGACTCGACGGATGCAAGCGGCAGTATCCGTGTGACAGCGCTCCCGGTCACCATTCCGATTCCTCGAACGGCTCGATAGGCAATCCGGGCGATGGTGTCATGGACGGCCTGCAGCGGTGCGCCGCCGACTGGCACAGATTTGAACGACAAGGAGGCCACGCGGATGTGGGCCTTCTCGATGTGCGAGACAACACCTGTGTATGCCTGGACGCCGAGGCGCCCAAAGGCGTGGGCTTCTTGTGGCTTCACTCGAGACCTCCTTCAAACGAGTCGATCGCCTCACCGTCGATAGGCGGGGAGCTGCTTGATCCAGGGCGCCACCGTCGGGAGGGAGCGTGTTGGGAGGGAGCGTGTTGGGAGGGAGCGGCCAAGATGGGGGTCCAGGTGGCCGTGGGAGGCCGCCCGGTTGATGATCGTGACACTGGGTATCTGCGATTAGGGCTCATCCCCAGCCGACATCTCATCCCCGGTCCCCCCTCCATCTCCCGCCGTCAAGTTTGGGAACGAGTCGGAAACGGGAGGCGTTGGTCGGACGTTAACTGGTGGTCTGGGCGTTGTCCACGGTTTCGGCAGTTCTCAAGATGAGGCAGCTGTCGTTCGACTCGATCGAGAGCGTTTCTGATCATCTGCAGAGACTTATCCGTGAGAACTGATCTTCTCCAAGAACGGCACGAGGTGAGCGAAGAAGACGTTGTGGGGGTAGGCGCCGGCCGGGTCGTTGTGAGCGTAGGTGCTCTGGCGGTTGACCAGCGTCAGGTTGCTCATAGGTATGTGCGACTGCTGGGCCAGGATGCGGGCGTCCTCGAGTACGGCTGCCCCGCCTAAGCGGGCCCCGAACGCGTAGATCATCAGGCCCCTCGGGAGGTCGTGACCCATGGTCGCGTCGACGTCGAGCACGCCCTGCGCTGAATTCGGGTCTCCGTTGTCCACCGCCCCAGCGTCGTCAGTCAACCGCTGCGGAAAGTACCACTCAGTGCCATCGACGTTCTTCATCGCCATCCCTGAGAACATCGTCGCGAAGCGCTTTATCGGGGTGAGAGCTCCGGCGCCGTCCCAGCCATGAATCGGACCGGCCGTCGCGATTCCTCGGCCGAGGTGCGCTTGGGCCGCGAGCAAACTTCGCGGCGAGGTGCCCACGTTGAGTGCGTAGCCGTATTGGGCGAGATTTGTGACCCGGACCGCGGGAACCAATGCGGGCGGCAAGACTCCCGAGGTCTGACCCAGCGAAGGCCCGTTCGGATCGATGAGCGCCTCCACCGATCCTGTGGCATTGAACACTCCGGCGAACGGAGCGGGAATCCCGCCGAATGCCAGCCAGGGCGAGGCCCTCGGGGCGTCGAGCGACTGCAACTCCTTAGTCGCCTGCTGCGCGCTCGGTGGGCTCCCGAAGCTGCCGCCATCGATGTAGACCAGGCCCGCCAGGTCATCGGCCCCCGCGCGGCCGTTGAAGCCCCAGGTGGCGTACGCCGTGACCACCGCTCCGCCGAGCGAGTGGCCGCCTAGGACGACGTTGCCTCCGAGCTCCTTTGCAGCCTGGATCACAACGTGAAGATCCTCAACCGCGACCTTCATGCCCCATTGCTTCGCGAACTCGACCGTCGAATTCGAGATGAGCTGCAAGTGGTCCTTGATGTGCGAGTCCTTGAGGAAGCCGAGGTAGTAGTCGAACAGCTGCGTCGCTGTAGCCTTGCCCTCCTTGAAAACGTTCAGTTCCGACTGGTCCTCGAGCAGGTTCTCCCGGCGTTCGACCGACCAGACCTGCCAGCCCTTGGCTTTGGAGACGATCCACTGGGCGAGCGGCACGAAGTAGGCGCTTCCGGCGGACGTGCCCGGCTCCAGCACCAACACGTTTTTCGCACTGCTCGGCCCGACCTTGATCACGCCGACCTTGTCGTACTTGGCTGGCGTGCCAGGAGCGGCGAAGCCTTGCATCCAGGTGACGCCCAGCGGCCTCGCAGGAGAGCTCGTGTGGGATCTTGAAGGGGAGCTCGCAGGGGTCGCGCAACTCGAAGCAAGCACCACCAGGCAGCCAACCGCGATCGCCGCCGACGGACCTCGCTTCATCCTGATTCGTCTCATGTGCACCTTCTCTCCCGCGGTCGACGAGCTCCGGTCATCTGTCCGAGCGGATCTGCCAAGCCGCGCTCGGAATTCTCAACGAGGCGGGTCCTCGGGAGCTGACCATACACAGGACCTCGGCGCTTCCGCGAGGGTCACGGGCGCGCCATCGGGCGGAACGCCTGGATGGAGTCGTCCGCGGTTTGCCCATCGTGCGACGAGAACCTGCCGAAAGCCTCTTCCTCGAGCTTGGTCAGCCCTGACACCATGGTTGTAGCCAGAATGTGGCCCATGCAAAGTCCAAGGAAGGAGGGCTTCATGACCGGGACAGAGACGGAGACGCACGACGACGGTGCTGATCGCATCATCGAGTCGCTCCAAGCTGCCGAGCAATCGGCGCTCGAGGCGGTGCGGAAGTTCCTTGACATCGTCAACGGGGTGTTTCCCGACGTGAGTGAGGACGAGGGCCCGCGCCAGAAGATCATCGATTCGGCATTCAAGATGACAGAGCAACTGGTCGGCGCGTCGAACCAACTTGCGCAAAGGATCGTGAAGGTGACTGAGAGTGCGCTGAGCGAGTCCGAGAAGAAGGACCAGAGCTCCAAGAAGTAGCACTCACGGTGTCCATAGCGGGGCGACGGCGAGAGCCTCTTTCGCCTGGGGCAACGACCTGGGCCCGGCAAGTTGTCATCTGGGGCCGCTCACACCCGCCCGCTCGAGAGCGGCAGGGTGAACCGTCCTGAGACTCCAGTCTCGCCTCACCACCTGTCCGGGGAGTCGAGTGCTTGGAGGAAGTGTCGGACGACGGCGTTCCACGCCGCCGGGTCCTCGAAGTACGGGGAATGCCCGCACCCGCAGATCTCGACCACTCGGGCGTCCGGCAGCAGGTCGGCGAGGGCGCGAATCGATGCCGGGGGGAAGAGCGGGTCGCGGTCGCCGACGATGCAAAGGATCGGCATTGTCAGCTGCGCCACCTCGGACGCGTCGTGGGTCACTGCCAGCAGCCGCGGCAGGATCACTGCCGCGTCGGCGCTGCCCATCTGCCCGAGCGACTGGTAGAGATGGGCACGTTCGGGTTCGCGCGTCGAGAAAGCCGCGCTCAGCCCAGGGTGCGATCCGAGCAGATCCGCTGCCGCCAAAGCGCCGGGATGGCGGCGGGCGAGGCCTGCCGCGATAGCGGCGGACGTGAACCCGCCGAGGGTGTCGGCGAGGACGAGGCTGCGGGCGAGCCCGGGGCGTGCCAGGGCCAGGCCGACGATCGTCCATCCTCCCATGGACTGTCCGACCAGGTCAGCTCGCTCGATACCCAGCGCATCCAGCACCGCCAGCAGGTCGCCGACCGCCACCTCGGGCCCTGACCGATCGCCGCGGTCTGTCGACCGGCCGTAGCCCCGGTGGTCCCACGTCACGACCATCCGATCCGCCGCGAACGGAGCGACCTGCTGAAACCAGGCGGCGTGGTTGCCACCGGCGCCGTGGCTGAGAACGAGGGGTACCCCACCCTCGCCGACGACCTCGAAGTAGATGCGCTCGCCGTCGTGATCAACGAAGCCGGTCCTGCGGGCAGGCGCCGCGCCCCGGCCCGCCGAAGCGGCTGATCGGCGGCGGGCAACGCACTCCATCTCGACCCGGGCGCCGAGGGCGAGACCGACGTCGCCGAGGGTGATGCGGGCCGGTGGGATGCCGGTGAAGAAGGCGCCGTACGCCTCGTTCATGGTCCCGAACTCGCTCATGTGGGCGAGATACACGCTGACTTTCACAACGTCGTCCCACCTGGCGCCTGCCGCGTCCAGGATGCGCTCGACGTTGCGGAGAGTCTGCGTCGTCTCCGGACCGACCCCGCCGGCCACCAGCGCGAGGCCTTCGACGGAGCCGAGGGTGCCGGAGACGAAGATCAGGTCGTCGGTCAGGCCCGCATGGGAGAACTGTGGGAGCCGGCCGAGTCCCTCGACGACGAGACGGTCGGTACGAGACATGAACCCATATTGGCGCACCTCGGGTCGATCCCGCCGGCGCCTGGATGGCGACGTGCCGAGAAGCTTGGGTCGTCCCAGGGGCATGCAAACGTCGTCTGACGCGGCACTAGCCCTTGCTCCGTGCCCCGCAGCCCGAAGAAACCCACGGCCCCCTACTTCACGGCCGACGGCGAGACCAACCGCTACCTCGCGGAGGACCCACTCGCGCTCGTTATCGGAATGGTCCTGGACCAGCAGATTCAATAAGGAGCCGTTAGCGACGGGACACTCTCACCGCGACCCCGGCCGGTTAGTCATTCAGCGGAAGAAGGGCGGGCGTCGCGTCAGCGACCATCGTGACCAACCCGTGGTCGTCACGCGCTTCCAGCGACACCTTGCCGTCATCGCCCGGACGTCCACGGAACCGCATCGTGCCGCCTTGGAACGCCGGACTCTTGGCCTGGAAGCTGAACTGTTCCAGCGGCTGATCTGGAGCTGCCCGCCGGCACAGCTCGGCCAGCAGGACCGCCTGGAGGGGGCCGTGCACAACAAGGTCCGGATACCCCTCGATGTCGCGCGCGAATTCTCGGTCGTAGTGGATGCGATGCGCGTTGTAGGTGAGGGCGGAGAACCGGAAAAGAAGTGTCGAGGAGATCTCGATGTCAAGCGCCCACGCGTGGTCCGAATCGGTCTCCTCGCCCTCGACGCCCGGCTCCCCGTGACTCGCAGCTGGAGGGCCGGGGGCTGCTGGCGCTCGTGGGGCGGCGAGATACACGAGGTCCTGTTCCTCCTCGAGCTCACCGCCCCGGCCATCGGTGATCTCGTACTTGACGGTGACGAAACACAGTTCGCCGGACTTGCCGTGCCTGTTCCGGACCGACGCCACGACGCCACGCCGGGTCAGGCCCGCTCCGACAGTGAGCGGGCGCCGCATCGAAAGACGCGCGCCGGCGAACATCCGCCTCGGCAGCGCAACGGGAGGCAGAAACGAACCTAGGCGCGGGTGACCATCGTCGCCGAGCTCGCTCTGGGGCACGCGAGGTAAGAACGCCAGCCAGTGCCACAGCATCGGCAACGGCTCACCGTCAGCCGGCGCCGCGCCTGGAGCGTCGAGCAGCCCGTGAAGTGCGAGCGCGGCGCCGGGGGTTACGTCGTCAGACTCGACGACGGTGCGTGGTTCCCATCCTTCGAAGCCGGCACCCGGATCGCCGACGTCGGGCGCTTCCATAATGCTCACCCGCTGACGCCTCCGATGATTCCCCGCTCCCGGAGCGCCGCGAGCTCGACCCCCGAAAGGCCGAGCAGCTCCGAGAGCACCTCGTCGGTGTGTGAGCCGAGCAGTGGCGCGGACAGGTGCTCGTCCCAGCCGGTGAAGTCAAGCACCGACCGCGGCGTCGGGTAGACACCGATGCCGGGCTGGTCGACGTCGGCCATCACGCCGCTCTCGGCAAGGAGCGAGTGGGGGTCGTTCACAAGCTCCTCAACGCTGCGGTACTGGCCCCACAGCACGTGGCTCGGGCCGAGGCCAGCAGCCACCTGGTCGTAAGTGCGCTCCTCGAACCACGGTCGTAGCAGGGCCGCCAGCAGCTCGCGGTAGCGGTACCGTTCCTCCTCCTCTGCGAGGTTCACCTTGAGCGAGTGCTGGAGTGCCTCGATCGCCTCATTCATGCCGGTGAGCTCGACGAGGTGGTCCCAGTGTCGCTCGGTCAACGCGACGATCATCACGCGTCTGTCGTCGGCCGTCTTGAAGTCGCAACCGAAACTCCCATAGAGGTAGTTGCCCTCACGCAGGCGTGCCCGGCCGTTCACCACGACATCCGCGACGAAACCGAGGTGCGACATCGTTGCGACCGCGACATCTGCCAATGACACGACGACGGACTGGCCCCGCCCGGTCCGACTCCGGACTCGCTCGGCGGTGAGAATCGCTATCGCCGCGTGAAGCCCCGTGAGCAGATCCCAAGAGGGAAGGACATGGTTGACCGGGCGGTCGTAGTCCGCCGGACCGGTGACGAGCGGGAGTCCGACCTCGCAGTTGACGGTGTAGTCAACGGCAGCGCGCCCGTCGCTCCGCCCGGTGATCCGGACATGGATGACATCGGGACGGCGCCCGGCGAGGCTCTCGTAGCCGAGCCACGACCGGTTGGGCGAGTTCGTCAGCACGATCCCGGCATCCGGCCCCGGCGCGCAGATCAGCGCCTGAACCAGCTCACGTCCCTCGGGGGTCGACGCGTCGATCTCGATCGATCGCTTCCCCTGGTTGAGGCCGGCCCAGTAGAGGCTCTTTCCGTGGTGGTTGGTCGGGAGTCGCCGAGTGTCGGTCGCCCCGCCGATGGGATCGATGCGGATGACATCCGCGCCGAGCTGTGCGAGGTTCATGCCTGCGGAAGGTCCCGCGACGTAGGTGCAGACGTCGATGATGCGAAGTCCCTCGAGTGGGGCGCTCATCGGGGACACCCCGTGAGCTGCCGCCGACCCGGCTTTGCTCGTGTGGACGCCTGGACCCTCTGGGGGACGATATATCCTGTCGCCTTCGCACTTCCCACCTTCTTCGCTCCTTGTCTTCTCCATGCGAGCATCCAGCCGCCCAGATCGAGCGGTCGGCGCACGGGCGACTCCTAAGTGGACCCGAGCAGCTGCCGCGCCCTCGTGACGACCGGCTGGTCGACCATCTCGCCGTCTAACAGGAACACACCCCCGCCGCGGCGCTCAAATTCGGCGACGACCGCTCTCGCCCTGGCGATCTCATGGTCCGCGGCCCGGAATGCGTCGTTGACGGCGTCAACCTGGGCGGGATGGATGCAGAGCTTCCCGCCGAACCCGATGCTGCGGGCATGCCGGGCCTCCTCGGTGAGGAGCCTGAGATCTCCCACCGCCGTCGTCGGGCCGTCTACCGGCGCCGCGATCGAGGAGGCGGCTGACGCGACCACGAGGCGGGAACGAGGATAAAGAAGTGCGACCTCGCTCGCTGAGATCCCGAGATCCGCCGTGTAGTCGACGACGCCGAACATCATTCGAGCGAAACCGCTCCGGGCAATCTCGTTGGCATGCTCGATGCCGATCGCAGACTCCACGAGCGCGATGCGGGCAACGGCAGACTCAAGCCGATCACGAAGTAGCACGCCGTCGTCGCCGGACTCCGTCTTCGGAAGGACAACACCTGACACCCAGCCCAGCGCCGCGATGACCCCCAGATCCGCCTCGAAGAACGGTGTGGCTCGGGCATTCACTCGGATGTGGACGGGCCGCGACGGACTGAACGTGGCAAGGTCGTCGCGCGCCCGATCCTTCTCGTCCGCCGCTACCGCGTCTTCCAGGTCGACGATCACCTCATGGGCGTTCGTTGCCAAGGCCTTTTCGACGCGGTCCAGGCGGGTGGCGGGGACGAAGAGGTACGAGGCCGGGTACCGGAATCCGAGAAGGTTGCTGTCCTGGGCCAATCCCTGCCTCCTCGCACCGGTCTTCGGAGTTGCGTCTCGCCTGCTACCGGGTCGCAGGCGCTCGCGAGAGCGTATATGGACCGGTTGAGCCGAGTGCCATGACTTGATTGCCGGGACGCGTCATCGATGTCCTCGCGACCTGTCCGACGGACCCGAGACGTGACCGGCCAGCAGGATCCCGAGCACGTCGCGGGAATCCATCTCAACATGCCGCTCGTTCACCGCCGACAGACTCGAGAACCCGTCACCCAGCCGATCGGCCACACTCGCGACGCGTCACGATCCCAGCGGTCAGGGATACCCCCGACTCGCTGGCAGAATCGGTGCAAGACCTCAACAGCGATGAATCGAGCGGTCCCCGCCCGTCTCGATGACCAAGCCGACGAGACTGGAGACAGGAATGGGCAAGGTAGTGGTCGGGCTCTCGATGTCCCTGGACGGGTTCATCGCCGGCCCCAACGACGGTCCCAGCAACCCTCTCGGCGACGGCGGAGGCAGGCTCTTTGACTGGTGGTCCGCCGGCACCGAGCGCGTCGGCCCCGACGACCGCTTCAAGCCACCTGCGCGCAGCCGCCCC
>Ga0187860_1000833_pt1 | contig 28665 bp, 20 predicted proteins | sample June2016WEW_10_4_FD_132981 | JGI IMG/M metagenome (GOLD analysis project Ga0187860, IMG submission 132981) | Peatland microbial communities from SPRUCE experiment site at the Marcell Experimental Forest, Minnesota, USA - June2016WEW_10_40 | ecosystem: Environmental > Terrestrial > Soil >...
GAATGTGGCGGCTTCTGGCAGGGAGCAAACATTGAACTTTCGTCCGTGTTGGAGAACTCAGACTATTATTTTTCCCTGACGGATCCGAAGCACGCGTGGAGCGGTAGTTTTACAACCAATGGTTCCGCTTCCGAGGACGGGGCGGAAGCGACTGCCACTTTCACGATCGCCTTGAGTTACGTCTCCGACCAATTATTAACAACCGGATTTACCGCCGCACCGACCAATGGATTCGTGCCGCTGACAGTCCAGTTTGGGTCGCAGCCCACGGATAGCAATGGCAGCAATATCGTCAGTTGGTATTGGGATTTTGGGGACGGGACCAACGGCACGGGTATGACCTGCTCGCACACTTACGTCACCAACACCAACGGGGTGTTCAAGGTCACGTTGGCGGCCACCAACGTCAACGGCAGCGCCGTCCGGGGCGTGGGCCCGAGCAACATTGCGGTAACGATGCCAACGGCTCAGTTCACCGCCTTCCCAACCACCGGGTGGATGCCCTTTCCGGTGGCCTTCAGTGGCCCAAGCGCGGACAGCGGAGGCAGCGCCATCCAGAGTTGGAGTTGGAACTTTGGTGACAAGACTGGCAGCAGCTACCAAAGTCCCTCTCATGTTTACATTTGGACCAATACCAAAGCGTTTTCGCCGAAGCTGCTGGTGGTCAACTCGGCCGGCTTGCAATTGGCGGCCTCAGGACCCAAAATCACGGCGTGGTATCCTCCGGTGGATTTCAGCGCCAGCCCCACCAATGGTCTGATTCCCTTGCGCGTCATATTTAGCGCGCCAGCCGTGGACGCCTTTGGCATAGCGATTACGAACTGGAAGTGGAATTTTGGCGATGGTTCGACCAACACGGCGCAAAATCCAACTCACATCTATACCGATGCCGGAATCTTCACCCCGACGCTGCTGGCGACCAATGCGAACAAAACGGCCGTCCTTGGCAGTGGACCGTCCATTGCGGCGGGTTGCCTGGAAGTGCATGTCTTTGACGGCAGCGGCGGCGGGTTTGATCCAATGGCGATGGCTTTCACCAACGGCGACGGCATGTATCCCAGGGGCGGGTTGGTGGCGGCGGGCAACCAGCTTTATGGGGTGATGGCTGCCGGGGGGCCAGGCGGTTCGGGGACGATTTTCGCGATCAACACCGACGGCTCGGGCTTCACCAACCTTTACAGTTTCAGCCCGATGGAGATGTATGCCAATAGTGACGGGGCAACGCCGGTGGCGCGGCTGGTTTTGGCAGGGGACACTCTGTATGGGGCGTGTTCAGGCGGCGGGACGCTCGACATGATGTTGATGAGAGGCGGCGGGACGCTGTTTCGCCTTAACATCAACGGAGGTTGTTTCACCAATCTTTACAGTTTTCTCCTCGACACAAACGGGGGCGCACCCAATGGCCTGGTGGTGTGCGGGGGCGAACTTTATGGAACGACTGAATACGGCGGTAGCAACGCGGTCAATATGGCGCTTGGCGATGGAGCGGTCTTCAAAATCGCGACGGACGGCACGGGAATTGGCGTGGTGCATAGTTTTGGCAACAGCGATGGCTCCCAGCCGGAGGCCGGATTGCTGGTTTCGGGCAACACACTTTATGGCACCACCTACGGCGGGGGGCAATATGGCGACGGGACAGTTTTCAAGGTGAACACGGACGGCTCTGGCTTTGCGGTGTTGCATCATTTCACGGGGAGCGATGGGGAGAATCCGACGTGCGACCTGGTGTTGGCAGGGGGTACGCTTTACGGGACGACGTCCAGCGGAGCGGCCAACGGCAGCGGGTCCGTTTTCAAGGTGAACACGAACGGGACGAACTTTGCCACGCTGTACAATTTCAGCGCGACTGGGGCGGAGGAGGTTTTCACAGGTTCTACGTATAATATTGTCTATACCAACAGCGACGGGGCCAATCCGCGAGGGGGATTGCTTTTGCATAATGGGGGACTGTATGGGACGACCGAGAGCGGGGGCATCAACGGTTCGGGGACAATTTTCGCCCTGGACACCAACGGGATGGGCGTTACTAACGCGTTCACCTTCAGCGCGCTGGAGTATGGCACGAATGCTGTCTATGGCACCAATCTGGACGGGGCCAATCCTTACTGCGACTTGGCGGTGGCCGGGGACATGCTTTACGCCACGCTCTGCAACGGGGGGGCGCAAGGCAAAGGGTCGGTTTTCGGCTTGAGCTTGGCGGAAGGGGCATCGCCGCTGGACATTCAGCGCGCTGGCGCCGGAGCGGTCATTTACTGGCCATTGATGGAAACGGGCTGGACGTTGCAGCAGAACACAAATCTGGCCAACAGCGCCGGTTGGTCCGACAGCAGCCTGACCATCGGCAACGACGGCACGAACAGCAACGTCGCGTTAACCCCTTCTGGCGGGCCGATGTTCTTCCGTCTGATGAAAAAATGAATCGGGAAGCGCCCAAGGCCAACAGTACCGCATCTTAACATTTGATTCTGCTGAAAAAAACCCCTGTTTTGAAAATCCACGAAAAAACCGCGAAAACTGTCAAGCAGAGGATTCTCCAGAATCGGTTATAGACGACTTTTCCTGGATGATTGGAGTGTTTTGGTGGTCTCTGAAATCGCTCCTTTTTGAAAAGTGGGGGTTTTTCAGCAGAATCAACATTTAACATTTCACGCGCATTCGAGGGATTGGGAGCGGGAGCGAGTGTCACCCTCGCTATTTGCACTTTTTTCATTGACGGCGGGCAGGGGGCAGAGGGGGCTTGAGCCGTGCCCCGCAAATTGCGCATGGAATACGCCGGGGCGATCTACCACGTGATCAATCGCGGGGACCGCCGGGAAGACATCTTTCGGGACCAGGAAGATCGCCAATGTTTTCTTTCCACGCTGGGCGAGGCGTGCCAAAAAACGCGGTGGCAGGTGCATGCCTATTGCCTGATGCGCAACCACTTTGACGTGTATGTCAAAGCGCCCAAAGAGCGGCCATTTTGGCTGCGGGTGAATCGGCTGCCGGGGGAGAAAGGAATTCCCAGAGACAGCGCCGCCGGGCGGAGGGAATTGGCCCGGCAAATGGAGCTTCGGCGGGAGCCGCTGGCGGCCAAGAGATTCGGCGCGGCTGGTGTTTGGGGAGCGAGGAATTTCGGCGGGAGCCGCTGGCGGCCGCGACGGACCGGGCTGGGAGCAATCATTACGGGAGGGACCGTTTTGAGAGCAGCCAAGAGGCAGCCTGGCGGATGATCGCGCAGGAGCTCAAGCGCCTGGGATGGGCGGAAAGCGAATTGGCGCGGCGGCGCAAAGGGGACAGGCGCAGCGTGGAGTTGGCCCGCCGGTTGCGGTCGCAGATGAGGAGGAGTTTGGCCTGGGTTGCGGAGGATTTGCGGATGGGCAGTTGGAGCGACGCCTCCAACCTGCTGGGGACAACAGAAAAACATCCAGTTGCACTTCGCCGACAAAGGGCTATGTTAATGGGACATGGACTCGCAGCAACTAGCAGCGCTGGGCGTGGTCGCCGCAACCGCGGGGGTGTTTATATGGACGAAATGGCGGGGGCGCAAATTCCAGTTGGAACGCGACACGCACTGCGGGTGCGCCGGCGCGGCGCGTCGGGGAGCCAAAGGCTCGATTGTATTCAGCGCGCGCAAAGGCCGGCGGGCCATTATTTTGGTAAAATCGAACTAACTCCAAGACAGAGCACCACCAATGTCACCTGCACAACCCTCTCCCCGAGACACCGTTCTTTATCGCCATGCATAAAATGAGTTCCGCACTGCAGTTCGCCCGACGGCGGGTTGCCATCGCCAAAGACCACGAAACCCACTGGGCTCCCAACATCGATGTTTATGCCACTGAAGCCGGCTTGGTCGTCAAAGTCGAGCTGGCGGGCATGCAGCGGGAGAACCTTGAATTGACCGTGGATGGCAACAAGCTGCGCATCAGCGGGCAGCGGCCGGACGGCTGCCGTCCGCCACAATGCAAATTCCTGGTGATGGAGATTACCTACGGCACTTTTGAACGCGTCATCGAAATGCCCGATGATTGCGATCTGACCCTGGGCAAGGCGCTCTATCAAAACGGTTTCCTGCGTGTCGAGGTCCCCTACGCCACCAAATCTTCCACTCCGCATACCATCTCGGTGACCGATGATTAAAGCAGGGAATGACGCCGGAAACTGAATTCATCAGCATCCTGGGGACCGGTGGCGCGGCGGATTCCGCCGGCGCCAAAGTCTGGTCCAAATCCCTCCCCGAGGTCCTGCCCATCCTCGGCCTGTCCGACATTGTCATCTTCCCCGGCACCGTCACACCGCTTCTGGTCGAAACGCCGCAAAGCATCCGCCTGATCGATGACGTAGTGGCGGGCGACCGGTTTTTGGGGCTGGTCTTGCAGCGCAGCCCCGAAACGGAGAATCCGGCCCCGGCAGACCTCTACGCCCACGGCTGCGCGGGGCGCGTGCTCAAGATGCTGAAATTTCCCGACGGCACGGTGCGGGTGCTGGTGGAGGGATTGCGGCGATTTCGTATAGTTGACTACACCTCGCAAGCCCCCTATTTGATCGCCCGCACCGAGAAGCTCAAGGACGAGGCCGACGAGTCGCTGGAGTTGACCGCGCTGTCGCGCAACGCCGAGCGCGAATTCCAGGAGATCATCAAGCTCTCCCCCACCCTGGCCGACCAGGTCAAGGTCGCCGCGCTGAACACGGAGGCCCCGGGCCAGTTAGCCGACTTGATCGCGGCCAATTTGAATCTGAGCCTGGAGGAGCGGCAGCACCTGCTGGAGATCCCCAACGTCAAGGACCGCCTCACGCGCCTTTTGCCCCTGTTGAGCCGCGAACTGGAAGTCCTCAAGCTCGGCTCCAAAATCCAGAACGAGGTCGTCGCCTCGATGTCCAAAAACCAGCGTGATTTTTTCCTGCGCGAGCAAATCCGCGCCATCCAGCGCGAGTTGGGAGAAGTGGATCCCGGCGCCGCCGAGGCCAAGGATTTGCGCGGCCAGATCGACCAAAACAACCTGCCCGAGGAACCGAAAAAAGTCGCCCTCAAGGAACTGGACCGGCTTCAGCAAATGCCCCCCGCCATGGCCGAATACACCATGACGCGCAACTACCTGGATTGGCTCATCAACCTGCCGTGGGCCAAATTCACCGAGGACAAGCTGGACCTTGCGGGCGCGGCCCGATTGCTGGAGGAACAGCATTTTGGCCTCCACAAAGTCAAGGACCGCCTTCTGGAATTCCTGGCCGTCATCAAACTCAAGCAGCAATTGAAAGGCCCCATCCTTTGCCTGGTCGGCCCCCCCGGCGTGGGCAAAACCTCCCTGGGCAAAAGCGTGGCCGAGGCGCTGGGGCGCAAGTTCGCCCGCATTTCGCTGGGCGGCATGAGGGACGAGGCCGAAATCCGCGGCCACCGCCGCACTTACGTCGGCGCACTTCCCGGCCGCATCATCCAGAGCTTGCGCCGCGTCGAATCGAGCAACCCGGTCATTCTGCTGGATGAATTGGACAAGGTCGGGTCGGATTTCCGGGGCGATCCGGCGGCGGCGCTGCTGGAGGTGCTGGACCCGTCGCAAAACAACGCGTTTGTGGACCATTACCTGGACGTGCCGTACGATTTGTCGCGCGTTTTGTTTTTGACAACAGCCAACTGGCTGGACCCGGTTCATCCCGCCCTTCGCGACCGGCTGGAAGTGATTGAACTGCCCAGCTACACGGCGGAGGAGAAGGTGCAGATCGCCAAGCGCCACCTGGCTCCGCGCCAGCTCGAGGAGCATGGGCTTAAGAAGAAGCTCGTTCGCATTCCCGACGCCACCCTGCGGCGGGTCATCCAGGACTACACGCGTGAGGCGGGCGTCCGCCAACTCGAGCGCGAGATTGCCGCGTTGACGCGCAAGGCCGCCCGCAAAATCGTCGGACGCCCGGGCCGGGAGACGCCGCTGGTCATCACCCCCGGCATGCTCTCCAGCTACCTGGGTTTGCCGACCTTCAGTTCCGAAGCGGCCGAGCGGATTGTTGAATTCGGCATCGCCATCGGCCTGGCCTGGACGCCGGTTGGGGGCGAGATACTCTTTGTCGAGGCGACCCGGATGCCCGGCAAGGGCGCCCTTATTCTCACCGGTTCGCTGGGCGAAGTGATGAAGGAAAGCGCCCAAACCGCCTTGAGTTTTCTGCGCAATCGCGCCGCCTCGATGGAAATTGACCTCTCCGACTTCGACAAGCGGGACATCCACATTCACGTGCCCGCCGGCGCGACACCCAAGGATGGTCCCAGCGCCGGGGTGACCATCGTGACGGCTCTGGCGTCGCTGATGATGCAGCGCCGAGTGCGCTCGGACGTTGCCATGACGGGGGAGATCAGCTTGCGGGGGCGCGTCCTGCGCGTCGGCGGAATCAAGGAGAAAGTCCTCGCCGCCGCCCGCTCCGGCTTGAAACACGTCATTCTGCCCGCGCAAAACCGCAACGACTGGCTGGACGTGCCGGTGGAAGTGCGCCGCAAATTGAAAGCCCATTTCGTGGATACCGTTTCAGAGGTCTTCCCGTTCGCTCTTAGTCCCAAATGAGACGCCGGTTTCTCCTGGCCATTTTGATGGCGGCGGCTGGGGCGGTTTCGCCCCTCTGCCCCGCGGAGCCGGCCTCCGAAGGAGCCGACGCCGGCCAGGCCCTGGCCCAACGCATTCGCTCCGCCGAGCCGGAGGAGAACTCCGAAATCCACGGCACTCTCATCATTCGCGCGGGTGGCCGAACCAGAAAGGTCCCGGTCGTCTGCCGCGTGGCTCTGGAGGGCGCGGGGTGGAAAACCGACTATGAAACGCCGGCGACGACCAACGGCCCGGCCGAGCGCCTGACGGTCATCCACAGCACCAACGGCCCGAACCTCTATTTTTACTCCCGCGCCGGCGGCCCCGCCGTTGCGGTGCCGGCCTCGGAGGCGGACATTCCGCTGGCCGGCTCGGATTTTTCGCTGACGGACCTGGGCCTGGAGTACCTGCACTGGCCGCAACAACTGCGGTTCCGCGACGAAACGCGCCTGGGCCAGGCCTGCTATGTCTTGGAAAGCCGCAATCCCGCCGCGCCCGGCGGCATCGCGCGAGTCAAAAGTTATATTGACAAGGAAACCGGCGGGCTGCTCGTCGCCGAGGCCTACGACGCCGGCGGGCGCGAGAACAAGGAATTCTCCCTGCATGGCAGCAGCTTCAAAAAGGTCAACGGCCATTGGCGGCTGGAAAAGATGGACATCCGCGACAAAAGAAAACGCTCGCAAACGGAGTTGAAATTTGATACGGATAAGGAGTGATCGCGCTTTTGTGGGGCAACCTTTTTGACGCGCTCTGCTGGCTCATTATCCTGCCGGTCGTGATCGCTCTGGGCTATCGCTGCCTGTCTCGGAGCGAAGACCCCAAGATGCTCATTTTCAAATGGGTCGCCTCCGCCGTGCTGCTGCTGGCCATTCTGGGGATGGTCGCCCGCCATTGGGTCGCCGCGCCCTTGTTCGTTGCCATTCCCGCCGTCTTCCTCGGTCTTTTATGGACGCCGAGCATCGGCGCCTTTTTGGTGAAGCCGTTCACCGACTCCTTGCACGGCGGCACTGAGGAAGTCGAACCCAAACCCTTTTATTACGTCGCCGAGGCGCACCGCCGCAAAGGGCTTTTCGAGCAGGCCGCCGCCGAGGTGCGGCAGCAATTGGAAAAATTTCCCGGCGACGTTCCCGGCCACATGATGCTGGCCACCATGCAGGCCGAAGACATGCACGATATGGCGGCCGCGCGGGCGACGCTTGAGGAATTGCTGGCCGCGCCCGATCTGGCCCCCCAAGCCGCCGTCACCGCCCTCTACACCCTGGCCGACTGGCAATTGCAATTCGGGCGCGATCCCGAGGCCGCCCGCGCCTCGCTGGAGCGGATCGTGGGCCTGTTTCCTCACACCCAATTCTCCCACGCCGCCGAGCAGCGCATCGCCCACCTGGCGGGCGCCGGCGAGACGCGCCATCAGCGCGAACACGCCAAATTCCAGGTGCGCGAGCGCGAGCGCAACATCGGCCTGCGTCCGCCCGTCCAGGCCGAACCGGAGAAGATCGACGCCAACGCCCTTGCCGGCGAATACGTCAAGCAGCTTGAAGCGCACCCGGCCGACACCGACACGCGCGAAAAGCTGGCCGTGCTCTATGCCGAACAATTCCACCGTCTCGACCTCGCCGCCGATCAACTGGAGCAATTGATTGCCGTGCCCGAAGAGACACCCAAACACGTCGCCCACTGGCTGAACCTCATGGCCACTCTCCATATCAAGCTGGCCCGCGACGAGGAGAGCGCCGAAAAGGCCGTGCGCCGCATCATCGAGAAATTCCCCAACTCCGGCCTGGCGGAAGTCGCCGCCGCCCGCCTGGCCGCCTTGCATCAGGAACTCAAGGAAGGCGTGATGCCGCAGGCCAAGCGCCTGGGCATCTATGACAAAGATATCGGGCTAAAATCGAATTGACAGATCGCGCGCCGCGGGCGCGTTGGTAAACCTCACCCACAGCAACCCCTCCTCCGCGTCATGCCGGAACGCGGGCGCGGAACCGCCCGCCAGCGTGACAGATCGCGGCGCGCGCGCAGCCTTCAGGAGCACGATTCCCGGCAGGCCCGCTTGTCCTTCCACCCGCAACGTCAGGCCGCCGGCTTCCGCCGGTCCCGGAGCCGTTTTGCACGCCGAGGCCAGCACCGTCCGCCCGGCCTTCTCCGCCGCGTCCACGTCCAGCAGGAACCATCGCGTGCCCGGCGTCAGCGCGACCTCGCTTTGCGGGCGCAATTCGGAGTCAAATAGATTTATCAGCCGCCCGCGCACCACGCGGGCCGGGCCGCCGATGGATTCGTCCAGCCCGGCGGCGACGATATAGGGGCCGCGCCGCAGCAGCAGGTAATTGCTCTCCTTCCAGGGCCAGTGGTCTTCGGCCTCCGCCGCCGCCTGCCGGACCGCGCTGACAAGGTCTTCGCCGCCCCGGTCGCTGGCCGCGATGTCCGCCGGGTTCCGCCGAATCCAGGCGACCACGCCGCGGCCGACCCGCCACGGTCCCGAATCCTTGTAGCTCAACGCCAACTGCTCGAAAAGATGCTGGCGCGGCGTGGCGTAATGCGCGCCGTTGGTGTTCCACCATTCCCGCGCGCCGTTGAACGGGTCGCCGTCGTCGTCGCAGACCGCCAGCACCCCGCCGCGCCTGACCCAGGCCGCCAGCGGCGGGTGCGCCCGCGGCGAGAGCGGTTTCATTCCGCGATACGTCAATAATAAGCACCGGAAACCGTCGAGGTAGCCGGGAATGGCGAAGTCCTCCAGTTGCGCCGGTTGGATGGGCATGCCGCGTTTGAGGAAGGGCAGCGCCAGCCCGTAAATCTGGCCCAAGTCCGGGTCGCTCGGCGCCGGGTCGCCGCGCTCGAACATCAGCGAGTCGCTCACCACCACGCCCAGCCCGCCGCTTCCGCAATCCCACGCCGTCTCCTTCTGGTCCATGTCGTTGAGCGCGTTGATCACTGTTTCAAATTCCGCCGCGTAAGCCGGCGGCATCGGACGGCGCTTGTCCGGCGGGGCGTTGCGCGGGTAGCGTCCCCCGAAAACCCGCTCCGGCCACGGCGCCACCTCGAACCGCCACACCTCCGGCTGAAAGAGCGACGCCGTCAGCGTGCATTCCCAATTCCGCTGGTAATCGGCCCAGTCGTGGTTGGGATTGTCCTCGATCGGATCGTTCAGATACCAGACCCGCCGCCCGGTGGCATGGACCAGATTTTGCATCGCCCCGTATTCCAGAAATGCCGTCTCGAACGTCCGCTCGCGCTGGCGCCCCTCATAAACATTGGGCGTTCGCGCGGTGCCCGTCCAGACTTGCGCGATGTAGCCGTCGCATCCGTTCAACAGCGCCAGGCTCGACTCCGGGCTGACGATCCGCCAGCTTGCGTAGTTCAACAGGCTGTGAGTCGGCACGTAGCACCGCACCTGGCGTCCGTTGCGCCGGTTGAATTCCAGCACGCAATCGAACACCTGCTGCAACGCGCGGCGGTAGAGAGAATACTTTAGGTTTGACGCGCGCCATTGCGCGTCCACCGACGAATGCGGCGCCTGCCACGGTTCGTGGTAAAAGCCCTGCCATTCGCGCTTGAATCCTTCCGAATATCCGTCCTGCACCCAGAACTCCGGCTCCTCCAGGTGAATGGCCTCCACTCCCGCTTCCAGCGCCCGCCGCACCCCGGCGCACAAATAGTTCCCGTAATTGGTGCTGGGGCAGATGTAAAACATCCCGCCGCCGTGCCCGTGAGGGTTGCCGTTGCGGTCGGTCTGCTCCTCGTCTTCGTGGTTCCGTCCGTCGAACTTGCCCTGCAGATAATCCTGGTACGGGCCCCACGCCACGCCGGTCATCAGATGCACCCGGTAGCCGTGTTCGCGCCAGGATCGCACCCGCTCCGGCATATCGTTCTCAAACCCGTAAACGATCGCCACGTCCGAACGCAGATCACAATTCCCCTGCCACGCCACGTGCGTTTGAAAGCATGTCCGCTCCAATCCCTGCAACGGGTCGGCCACAAACGACGGCGCCTCATCGGACGCTGACACCGCCAGCGCGGCAACAACCGAACCAAGACAAGCCAATTGGGATGAAATTTTCATGGTGAAGCGCGGGTTTGCAGAAATTCCTTCACCGCACGCAGAATCGCCGGGCGGTTCGCCCAGAGCGCGTCATTGTGCCCGCCGCTGATTTCACAAAGGACTTTGGGCCGGTTTGCGGCGGCGAAATTCTCCTCCGCGTGATGGAACTTGATTAATTCATCCTGCCGGCTGTGCAGGATCAGAACCGGGATTCTCAGACGCGGCAGCTTGCTGCGCGTATCGTATTTTATCGTGCCGAGCCAGCGGACCGGCAGCCACGGGAAAACCTCCGCCCCGATGTCCGGCACGCTCGTAAAAGTGCTTTGCAGAATCAGCCCCCCCAGCTTTTCGCGCAACGCCAGTTCGCTGGCCACTCCGCCGCCCAGGGACTCGCCGTAGGCGATGATCCGGCTGCCGTCAAACCCCTTCCCCGCCAGCCACCGGTACGCGGCCTGCCCGTCGCGATACGTTCCCTCCTCGCCCGGCTTTCCATCACTGCGCCCGTAACCGCGGTAATCGAACGCCAAAACGCCCGCGCCCGTCTCCAACAGGACGGCGTAAAGATCGAGGCGATGGCTGATGTTGCCGCCGTTGCCGTGACAAACCAGGATGACCGGCGCGGAATTCGATTCGGCGGGAAAATACCAGGCGTGAATCCGCTGGCCGTTCTCGACGGTAATGAAGACCTCCTCGCATGGCCGGCCCAACGCTCCCGGCGCGGCCTCCAGCGCCGCGGAAGGCTGGTAAACCTGGCTATGTTCGAATCGTCGCAGCATCCCAATGAGCGCCAAAGCGCAAAGTCCGGCCGCCGCCAACCTCATCCAAATTCGTTTTCTCTTCAACTTCAGCTCACGCATTCAAGTCCGTTGGCGCGGCATTTTCAGGTCCCTTGGACAGCGGGGATTCTTTTCGCCTCGGCCACCAGTTGGGAAAACATCTCTGTTTTGGCCAGCAGTGCCGGGTCTTTGTCCAGGCCGGCAACGCTGCTGCTTGCGCGCAGGGTCCAGTTGTCGGCACTGACGGAGCCGGGAGTGTTGAAACGCTCTCTCTGGCCAAAGACGTCTGTCAGCATCACCACCGCCAGCCACGAATTGGATTGGACGACCCGCTCCAGGTAGGCCCGGTGCAGGTGATCTGTAAATTCGCGCGGCGGCTCTTCTGCGCCGATTCCGGCGAAATCCATGAACCGTCGCAGTTCCCTGCGGTTTTCCTCCACGTTTTTGCCCGCGTCGATGTTCCGCCAACACTCCTCCCACGCCCCGGCCAGCGGCGGATGATCGTGCGTGGCCGGCTGCACCAACGACAAGCGCGGATATTGCGCCGGGTTGTGGTAGCTGCCGTCAGGGTAACGAAAGAGCGAGGGAATGCGAAAGCCGGGAATGGCCAGCTTCTGCAATGTCGTCGGCACGTAGTCCGGCACCACGCCCAGATCTTCCGCAACGACTGTGGTGTCGCCGGCCGCCTCCTGTACGACCCGCAGGATTTCCTCTCCCTGCCGTTGATTGGCCGCCTTGTGTTCCGGCGTGTCGTCGGGAAACTCCTTGAATCCGGGCAGCCGTCCCCCGGTTTTGGCCGCCGCTTGCGCCTCGTCCAGCGGCAAAAACTCCGCGTTGCGATCCGGCGTCCACGGAAACGAGTAAATGCGGAAAAACCCCAGGGCGTGATCGATCCGAAAGAGGTGGAAGTTTTTCTGTATGTTGTCAATGCGCGTGCGCCACCAGCCAAAATCGCGCCGCCGCAACTCCTCCCACTGATATTTGGGAATGCCCCAGTTCTGTCCCCATTTCTCCGTGAACGGATCGACCTTGAATACCTTTTCGGGCGGAGCGCCGCCGCTCCAACTCAAATCAAACAGGGCGGGGTTGGCCCAAACGTCCGAACTGTAGCGGCTGATGCCAAAGGGGATGTCGCCCATGAGGAAAACCTGCCGTTGCGTCGCATAGTCTTTCAACCCGCGCCATTGGCTGAAGGCGATCCATTGCACGTAGGCGAAGAAAAGCTGCCGGGTCACGATCTTCTCGCGCTCTCTTTCGGGCAGCGACAGCAACCAGGCGCCGGCGCGATGGGGCGTGCGATGCTCGGCGGGCCAGCGGTCCCAGGCGGGCGCGTTGCCGTTCTCCTCCATCAGCGCGCGAAAGAACGCGTAATCGGCTATCCAGTCGGCGTTGCGCATGAGAAACTGCCGGAATTGGACGGCGCGCGGCGTGTCTTTGCGCAAATGATGGCGCAGGAAATTCTCGAACGCCGCCTCCAGCAGGCGCCCTTTAAGCTGCTTGACCCTGGCGTAATTCAGCGGCCCCTGGCGCAATTCGGCCAGCAGCCTCGCCGGCGCCAGTTTGGCGAATTCGCGCGGCTTCAGGTCCGGTATCCGCCGCGGCGCCACGGCAAGAGTCCCCGGCTCGATGGCGAGGGAACTGATCGCGTTGTAGGGGCTGTTGTCGTCGCTGGTCTCGTTGATGGGCAGCATTTGAAAAATGCTCAACCCGTGGCGATGACACCAATCAATCATCTGGCGCACTCCCTCGGTGTCGCCGATGCCGAGATCCTCCTCGGTGCGAATGGCAAAGACCGGCTCCAAAATGCCGGCCAGCGATTGCTCTGGACTCAGTTTCATAATCAAATCGCCCAAACTTCAACACAGCTCCGTTGCGCCGTCAATCATTGGCCACCCGCATAGATATGCGAGTTCACACTTGCCCGCCGATGCCCTATGCTGGCGGCAACATGGATAAACCCCGTCTGAGCTTCTGGCAAATCTGGAACATGAGCTTCGGCTTTCTCGGCATTCAGTTTGGCTGGGGTCTGCAACTGGCCAACATGAGCGCCATCTACGCCAAGCTCGGCGCGCAGCCCTCCAAAATCCCCATCCTCTGGCTCGCCGGGCCGGTCACCGGCTTGATCGTCCAGCCGATTATCGGCGCGATGAGCGACCGCACCTGGGGACCCCTGGGCCGCAGGCGCCCCTATTTCCTGGCGGGCGCGATTCTTTCCAGCATCGCTTTGTTCATCATGCCCGATGCCCCGGCGTTGTGGGCCGCCGCCACCATGCTCTGGATTCTTGACGCCTCCATCAATGTGAGCATGGAACCCTTTCGCGCCTTCGTCGCCGACCTCCTGCCAATGGGTCAACGGACGGCCGGGTTTGTCATGCAGAGCTTTTTCATCGGACTCGGCGCCGCCGCCGCCAATGCGTTGCCCGATGTGCTGGGCAGCCTCGGGGTCGCTGGCAACGCCGCCAACGGCGTGCCTTTGACCGTGCAATACTCCTATAAGTTGGGAGCGGCGGTCTTTGTCCTGGCGGTGTTATGGACCGTTTTTACGACGCGCGAATACCCGCCGGAAAACATGGAGGAATTCCGGCGACGCAAACCCGCCGGTTTTCGCCCACAGCCGGTCTTCCTGCTTTTTGGCGCACTGGCGGGCGGGTTGGTGGGATTGGGACGCGGCCTCACCGTCGATCATTCGCTCAGTGCGTGGCAGATTCTGGCCGGCGCCGCCATCGGCATGGTCATCGGCCTGGTTCTCAGCGGCCCGGATGTCGCGCCAGCCATTCGGGAAATGCCCGCGACGATGAAACAATTGGCCGTGGTGCAGTTTTTCACATGGATGGGGCTGTTTTGCATGTGGATGTTTTTCACCCTGGCCACGGCAAGGCAGATTTTCCACACCGCCGACGCCCAAAGCAAGGCCTTCGACGAGGGAACGGCCTTTGGCGGGCGCACCTTTATGTGGTACTCCATTGTGTGCTTTCTCGGCGCCTTCGTCCTGCCCCTGGCCGCGCGCCTGACCAGCCGCAAAATTGTTCACGGCCTGGCGCTGGCGGCGGGCGGACTGAGCCTGCTGGCGACCGGGTTCATCCATGACAAAGTGCTGTGGCAATGCACCATGATTGGCGTCGGCCTGGCGTGGGCTTCGATCCTTTCCATGCCGTATGCGATTCTCTCGGGGGCGCTGCCCGCCGCGCGGATGGGTGTGTACATGGGCATTTTCAATTTCTTCATTGTCCTGCCCGAAATCGTCGCCTCGCTCGCCCTGGAACCGATTGTCAATAATGAATTCGGCGATGATCCCGTCAAAGCCGTCATGCTGGGCGGGGCATTCCTCCTCCTGGCCGCCCTGTTGATGGCGATAGTCCGGGACAACGCCCCGTCGGCCGCCCCCGCCCCTTGAGCGCCTCGATTCACTTTGCCCCAAAGAGAGCGGCGGCGCGCTTTTGGGTTTCCTCGATCGTCACGTCTTCCTTGTGGGTGGCCACTGTCCATAGATGCCCGAAGGGATCGGTCAGCGTGCCGGAACGGTCGCCGTAGAAATGGTCTTGCGCCGGGCGGGATACCTTGGCTCCCAGCGCGACGGCCCGTGCGATCACCGCGTCGCAGTCCTCCACATAAAGACAGATCAGCACGGGCGTGCCGCCGACGGAAACCGGGCTGCGCGCATTGATTTGGGGGGCTTCATCGGCCAACATGATGCGCGAATCGCCGATCTGGATTTCCGCGTGGCCGATTTTGCCGTTGGGCATCGGCATGCGCATGACTTCGCGCGCGCCGAAGGCCTGCATATAGAATTCAATGGCGCGGGCGGCATCCTGCACAAACAGATACGGTGTCACGGCGCGAAAGCCGTCCGGGATGTAGTGTACTTTGGGTTTCATTTCAAATCTACTTGACTGCCTTGATGTCGTAGCACAGCAGCAAATCCTGATCGCGGATGTATAGCCTCCCATTCGCAATCACGGGATGCGTCCAGGCTTTTGCCTCCGAGCGTTCGGGTTGCGTGAAGCGGCCTTTTTCCGTGTAGCCGCCCGGCGCCGCATCCACCAGTATGATCGCGCCGGTGTCTTCTTCGCGGCAGTAAAGTTTGCCGTCCGCGTAGGACACGGAGCTTTTCTTGATCTTTGCGTTCTCGGCCCAAAGGGCCTCGCCAGTCCTGGCGTTCTGGCAGGTCAACCCTTTGCCGTCGCAGTAGCCGTAGATGTAATCGCCCACCCGCACGACCCCGCCATGGTGGTTGTTGATCAGGTGGTTTGCAAAAACCTGCTGCGCCGAAAAGGCGCCGTTGGTCTTTGTCACCTTGAAGAGGCTGCAGCCCGCTCCGTAGCCGGAGGTCACATAGATTTCATTGCCCGCCACAACTGGAGTGGGGATGATCGCGATGTTGCCCCGGCGGACGGCTTTCCACAGCACGCCGCCATCTTTGGCCGAGATGCCGACAACGCTCGCCGCCGTCAATTGGACGTATTGATGTGTGCCGTCAATGTCCGCCGGAACAATGGACGGATATTGGGCCGCGTCAGTGAACTCCTTGGACTGCCAGATAAGATCGCCGGTCTTCTTGTTCAGTGCCACAAGGGCGCCCTTCTGTCCACCCGGCGTTGCCACCACTTGCTCTCCATCTGCCAGCGGGGATTCCGAGTAGCCCCAGGTGGGAGGCCCCCCGCCAAAATCCTTCACAAGGTCTTTGCGCCACTGTTCCTTGCCGTCCACAGCGCTCACGCAAATCAATACGCCCCACGGATCGAGCGCAAAAACAAGATTTCCGTCCACGGCCGGCGTACAACGCGGTCCGGGAAAATCGTACCCCGGCATGCAGGGCGAACCCGGCGCGCCCACTTTGGTGGACCACAGTATCTTGCCGTCGGTGGCGTTTGCCGCGACCAACCAACCGGCCTCGTCTTTGTCGCCCATCGTGTAGAGACGGTCCCCCACGACGGACGTCGAGGAATAGCCTTTGCCGAATCCCGCGGCCTTCCATGCCAGTCTCGGCCCATTCGCCGGCCACTCCGCCAGCAACCCCGTGTCGGCGGATTTGCCGTCCCGGTTCCGTCCGTTCCACTGCGGCCAATCGTCCGCCCACGCGCAACCTGCGCCTGCTACAGCAATGCACGTCAATAGCAGCCTCGTTAATCCGATCTTCCGACTCGTAGTCATGGTGAACCCAAGAGCCCTACGGAGCGCCCGCCTGCCTGACGCGGTAGAAGCGCCCGATGCCGTTTGTCCACTGGGGGTCGCAGAAGTGAGCCAGGCCGTTGGTGAGAGCGACGGTCTGCAAGGGCTGCCACGAGGGAAAGGCCAGGTTCGTGCAAACCTCCACGATCACGGGGAGGTTCGTGGACCAGGAAATGGTAAAGCCGAACCCGTTGGTCCCGACCCCAAAATCCGGCCCGCGGGACAGGATCACCGGGCGCCGCATCGCCCACGTTTCTGTCCTGATTCCGTAAAAGGTCTGGCTCCACCCGGCTGTCCCTGGAAGATAATAGGCGGTCGCCGGGTCCTCCGCGAACACTGACGCGTCGGCGCTGGGGGCATTGCCCAGAAAACAGACGCCCATCAAGCCGTGACACATTGAAAAGGCCGAGCCTCCGATTTGGATGACGCTGTTGGGGATCGTCACGCTGGAGAGACTGCATGGGGAGAAAGCCCCGCTTGCAATGGTGGTGACGCCCCAGGGAACCGCATAGCTGGCGTTGGCGTCGGTTGAACCACCGGTGCCCTCGCCGCCGGCGGGGTACTGGATCAGCGTCGTCCGGCCCTTGTCAAACAGAACCCCGCCGTCGCTGCTGTAGTCTGGATTGCCTGCGTCCACGTCGATGGACTGCAGCAGGTAACAGTTCCCGAACGCGCCGCTTCCGATGCTGGTAACGCTGCCGGGGATGGTGACGTTGGTTAAGCCGCTTTCCTGGAACCCCCAGGAGCCGATATTGGTGAGTCCCTCGGGGAGCGTCAGGCCGGAGAGGCCGTAGCAATTGGCAAACGCCAACGGGCCGATGCTGCCGATGCCTTGTGGGAGCGTGACGCTGGAGAGCGAGATGCAGTATTGGAACGTCCCCTCCTGGATGCAAGTGATGCCTTCGCCGATGGAGACGTTGGTCAGGGCGCACTCGTAGAACGAATCGTATCCGAGGTTGGTGACACTGTCCGGAATGCTGACGCTGCTCATGGCGCACTGCCAGAACGCATAGTCCCCGATGCTGATCACGCCATCGGGTATTGGGGCATTGGTCAGGCCGTAGCACTCTTCGAATGCCGCGTTCCCGATGTTGGTGACGCCGCTCGGGATGCTGACGCTGGTCAGGCTGCCGTAAAGAAACGCACCGTCCCCGATCGAGGTGACCGGCAATTGGGACAACTTTCCAGGAATGGTCACCGCGCTGGCGAGTCCGCAGTAGCCCGTGATGGTGGCAGCGCCGTTGGTCGTCGTATAGATGAGGCCCTCCTTGTTGGTGTAGCTGACCTGGGCCTGGTCCCCCAAGGCGGCCAGGAGCACGCATCCCAGCAGGAGCGTCGTTTGGTTCCTCATAGTTCTTTCACCGGCTTATGCTCATTCCCAATGGGCCTGCCCTCTTGCGCCAAAATCCTCTCGCGGGCATCCGTACCTTCAAAGGTGTCTCACACAGGGTGAATGTCCCATCACTCTCCGCCTCGATCAAACCCTTAGACATGCGAAAAAGGGACATACTCGTGCAATAATCGGCTGCGCCGGGAAAAGTGCGTTTTCCGGCGCAAATCAGACGTGTTTCCGATTCTGTCCCGACAGGAACTTGCCGAAGGTTTAGCCATTGGGCTTGACCTCCAGGGTGTAGGTCACATCGCTAACGCCATCGGTGTCAAGCGCAAGCGCAACCGCCTTGGCGATGTCGCCCGGGGCGGAAACCGTTCCCGAGAGTATAACGTGCCCGCGGTCAGCGGAGACGGAGATTTTCCAAACCGAAAGGTCTTTGTCCTCCGCGAATTTTGCCTTGATGGCGGCGTCGATGCGGGCGTCGGCGGCGGAATCAGCCACTTGCGCGCCCAGGTCGCGCGCCTTGCGCCGAACGATCTTACCGGTTCGGGCCAGCTCGTCCTTGATCTCATCGGCGCCCAGATCCAGGGTTTCCAACTTGGCTTTCATGGCGTCGGACACAAGCTGGGCGGTGTCGCGGGCAGAGGCGCCGGCTTGGGTGGCGGCGGCCTCGTAGCGTTGCTCGGCCTCGGGATGCTGGCGGGCCTTGTTTTGTACAAACCAGAATCCCGCCGCACCCACTACGATGCCGAGAACCAACCCATTGAGAAATCTTCTCACGCTGTTCCTTTTTGTTGACGCAACTTCAACTGACTTGACTTCGCTCTTTTACTTGAAAGGAGTCACGGCCCGCCATCAGGGAAATAACGGTTGCGGAAGCGTTGAAAACATTATGCCAGCCATCAGGGAATCACTCAACTGATGGAAATTCATCCATTATCGGAATCGCCAACCGGGCAATTCCCCTATGGCGCGCCGGCGGGCCGTGGATAAATTAGACTGTGGGGAAACGCTGGCCCGGCGTTGGGGCCAGTCAACAATGCATAATTAACTAGGACACGAACTATGAGAATCAGCAGTCCCGCATTCAATAACGGGGGAACCATTCCCGAAAGATACACCCGCGACGGCGGCAACAAATGGCCGACCCTGCGGTTCTACGACGTTCCCGCCACCGCGCAGAGCCTGGCCCTGATCGTGGGCAATCCCGACGCCCCGCGTGGCGCCTTTACACACTGGATTGTGTTTAACATTTCCCCAGCCACCCGCGAACTAAACGAGGATGCGGAGCCGGGCATGTTGCATCAGGGGCGCAATGATTACGGGCAGGACGACTATGCCGCCCCCATCTCGCCCTCCCCTGAGCACCAATATTATTTCCGGCTCTACGCGCTGGACACCCAACTGCCGCTCTCGCACGGCGTTTCCCGATTGCGCCTGGAATCCTCGATGATCGGCCATGTCATCGCCGAGGCCGAAATCCAGGGCCATTTCGCCGCGCCCGTGCCGGTGGGAGTGCCTGCATAAGCTCTCTTGTCGAGGGCGGGTAGCAGCATTTCACAATGGGTGTGGACTGCTCCTTCAAATTCACACGCAAATGTCAGAACAGCGGCATGATGGCTTGCGCCTGCGCTGCTTTTGCTCATTGCGCTTGGAGAATGTAAAACCTCTGCGGGACCCTGCGAGTCACGGTATTGGTGGCGGTCATGGTGAAATTGCCGCTGGCGCTCAAAACATTGGTCGCCACGCGCGTCCATTGGCTCAACGGTAATCCAAGATTGGAGCTCATGAGCACATAGTACGTCCGCCCGAATGCACCATTGATCCCGTTGAACACCAAATTCGCGCCGGACAATTCGATGCCGCCGATGCTGGGTTCAGCCCGGAACACGCCGATGTCATCAAGCCCGAGATAACTGATGTCATCCTCGAATCCAAATTCCAAAACTGTGCTGGCGCCGGTCGCCGAAACTGAGAACTGCAGGTTGGTCCATCCGATGGCAGCGATGTTGGCTTCATCAAAGAGGGTGTTTCCATTCCACGACACCAGAAACTCGTTGGGAGTCTCGCCGTCAGGGCTGTCCAGCCACAAGGAGACCCAATAACGCGCTCCGGCTTTCGTCGCCAGTGTCTGCGAAAGATAGCTGAGGGAACCGGAGGACCCTAACGCCGCCAGATAATCCCCTGAGTACGGCGAAATTCCAGATTGAGAACCGTCGTCAACAAAATTATCCACAGGATCGCCCCCGGATAGGATCCAGTCGGTGAAGTCCCCTGTTTCAAAGCCGCCGTTGAGAACCAGACCCGAATAGTAGGGCGCAGCCAACGCTGTGATGGACGGGCCGATGCCGTTAACCTCAACACCCAGATTATTGGTGGCGATGAGATTTGGCTGGTAGGCGCCGCCGATGGCGTATGTGTGCGACGGGTACTGTCCGGTACCGATCCGGCCATCGCCAAAATCCCACTGCCAGTTGACGATGGCGTTGCCCCCGCTGTCTATGTTCGTGGCGCTGAATTGAACGGTCAAGGGAACCGCGCCGGTGGTCGGATTGGCGCTGAATTGAACAGTGGCTAAGAAAACGTCGATGAACGGGCCGGCGGCTGAAACCACCTCGCCAATCGCATTGGTGATTGCGAGTATTGGATCGAACTCCCCGGGGCTTTCATAAGTGTGGGATGGATGTTGCCCGGAGCCGGTCGAGCCGTCGCCAAAATACCACTCGATGTTGGTGAGGGCGTAACCCTCGCTGTCGATATTTGTGAGGCTGAATTGAACGGTCAACGGGGACAGACCCTCCGACGGGACGGCGGTAAACTGGGCCGTGGGAAGGCTAACGGAGGACCCGAAAGCTATGAGAGTGCTTCCGGCATTGTTGACCGCAACAAGTTCCGGGAAATAAATGCCGCCGGAATCGTAGGTGTGCGAAGGGTCCTGTCCGGTATCGGTGGTTCCATCGCCGTAATTCCAACTCCAGTTGGTGATAGCGTTTCCGTTGCTGTCAGCGCCCGGGCCGCTGAATTGGGCGATCATGGGCAACAGGCCGTTGGTAGGGGAAACCGACCACGGGCACTGGTTGGTGAACGTTTCAGAGGCAACGTTTGTCGCGCCCAAGTCGATTTGAAATGTTTTGATCGTGTTTGACGTGCCGGCGCCCTGGAAGGTCAACGGCTTCCCGGACGCCCCGCTCTGGGAAAAGGAACGCAAATCCAAATCATATTCGCCCGAAACCTGGTCAAAAAAGAAGATTTGATAAGGGCCTTGCAAGGGTTGGTAGATGTTCACAAAATGCGCTGTGTTTGTGCCGGGCGCGCCGGTCAGATCATTGTTCTCAATGCAATCTACAAAGTGGACTGATTGCGGGATTTCTTGCAGCACCAGCCCGCTTGCCGGGTCATAGCCTGTTCGGCGCCCCAGGGAGTCCACCACCAGGATATCGCCCGCGTTGCCGGTGGCGACATCGAGTCCGCTCACGTCGCTCTGCGGATCGCCCACATAGCCGCGGGTTTCGAACTGGTTGTCGTAGTAATCCAGGTTGGTTGCATCGGCGTGGCCCGGGTCATTTATCACGAATTGGCCTTCTTGCTCGCCGATGACCAGAACGAAATGACCGGGCGCTCCGTTGGCGTTAAGGTTTACGCCCACAATCACGGGATGACCGGCCGCCAGTTGCTCACTCAGATACAGAGCGTCGCTGGTGCGGTAGCCATGAAACTCCAGTTTGCCCCCCGAAGCGTCGCGGGTCGCCGGGTCCCAATCGACACTGGTTTGGACAAAATCATCGTTATCAACCATTAGGGTGTTGAGGGCGCCGGGATCGGTGGCGATACCCGCGTAATGTAGCGCCATCGCCAGGCAAGAAAGGGCGCATCCTTTCTGTTGAATGGTATAATTGGAATCAGCGTAAGCGTCGGCTCCCCATCGCGAGTCGCCCTGGCTGAAACGTTCGACATCCAGGACGGTGTTGGCCAGGTTGACGACCGCAAACACGTAACGCCCGAGCACATTGGTGTTGAAAGAGTTGTGAATGAGGCCCCCGGGATTACTGTCCAACAGTTCGCCGGGCACTTCGGACCCAGGCCATTCAAAAGACGTGCCAGGAAGCTCGCTCCCGTTGGAAAAACCCGCCACGGCGGAAAAGCCGCCCAATCCGTCCACGCCCTCGCTGGCGTCCCCGGTTTCCCACTGAATTTGGTCGTAGTTGAACTCAATGTCGAAGTCCCCTTGGTTCCGGTCCGAACGGTCAATCAGGATGAGTTCAAAGCTGTCGAGCTTGTCCACGTTGGTTTCAAAATACCCCACGCCAATCCAGTCAACGCCGAAGGCCTGATGACCGTCCACCTTATCGTTGCCGAACGTGACCACGTTGCCCACTCGTGTGTCCACATCGGCAAAAAACGGGGCGATGATCTCCCTCTCGGAATTCACCAGCCCGAACGGCGTAAAAACTCCGAGAGGCTCGTCAAAGGTGATGTTCCCGTTGTTGTTGACGTACAAGTTGGAGAACGACTCGCCAAAGAATTTGACGGCAAATCCAATCGGAACGGAGGCCGGTGTGCAGCCGGACGGCACGCCGTTGTCGGGTCCGATGCAGGGGTAACTGCCATCGTCATTAGGGCCAAAGACGGTCGTGGCAAATCCGGGCAGATTCCGGATCGCGCCCGCCTGCACTACAACAGCCTGCGACAACACCACGAATAGAGTAAGAATCCTGGCTTTCATAAGTCGCCTTTTGTAAGGATCGGTTTGCAGTAGATACCGGTATAGTCAATCAGCATTGCGAACTCGCGTCAAGCGTTAAGAGCGCGTTCGGAAATTCGTTGGAGTCGCCGCGCGAGGGCGCGCGGCCCGCGGGAAATGGCCGCAAATCGGCAACTCCGCGGGCCCGGTCCCCCGGCCGGGCGGTTTTTAAAACAATATAACTGACAGGCCTCTGATGGAGTTCATTTTTGACTCGCGCCGGCCGCCATTCCCGGTGCATACCACCGCCATGAGACATTGGCTCCTGGCACTGCTTTGCGCCGCCGGACTTCTGCGCGCCGCGGGCGATCCCGTGGATGATCTGGTCCTGACGGAGATGCGCCACAACCCCATTCCGGGCCTCGCCCTGGAAATCATTCAAAACGGCAAACCGGTCAAAACCGGCGCCTACGGCGTTGCCAACCTGGAATGGCGGACGCCCGTCACCCCGGACACCGTCTTCGAGATCGGCTCAATCACCAAGCAATTCACCGCCGCCGGCATCCTCCTCCTGGCCCGGGACGGCAAGCTCGCGGTCGATGACAAAGTCTCCCGCCACCTCAAAGACACGCCGCCAAGCTGGGCCAACATCACGCTGCGGCATTTGTTGACTCACACCTCCGGCATCAAGAATTACACCGCGCTCGCCGGTTTCGAGTTGACCCGGCATCTGACCCAGGCCCAATTCATCCGCCGGCTCGGCGCCCTGCCGCTCGACTTTCCGTCGGGCGACAAATGGTCCTACTGCAACAGCGGCTTCAACCTCCTCGGTTACGTCATCGAAAACGTCAGCGGCCAGGATTACTGGTCGTTCATGCGCGCCCGCGTTTTTGGCCCGCTGGGAATGGCCGCGACAACCAGCCGCGACCCGCGCGCAATCATCCCCTTCCGCGCCAGCGGCTACGAAACCAATCGCGCCGGCCAATACGTCAACCGCGATTCCGACTTGACCGATGTCTTTTCGGCTGGCGCCATCGTTTCGACGGTGGGAGATTTGGCCAAATGGAGTGCCGCCCTGGACGCCCGCCAACTCCTTTCCGCCGCCACCGAGCAGCGGATGTGGACCCCCGTCCGGCTCAACAACGGCCAAACTCACGATTACGGCTTCGGCTGGTTCCTGGAACCGCTTCGGGGCCATCAAAACATCGGTCACAGCGGTTCGACGTCCGGATTCTCGGCCAGCTTCCAGCGCTTTCCCCACGACGGCCTGGCGGTCATCGTCCTGACCAACTCGGATAAGGAGGGCGTTGCCACACAGGTGGCCAAAAAAATCGCGCTGATCTATTTGGAGAGATAGGAAGCTTCCCCGCCTACTTCACGCCCCTTACCCGGAAGCCTTCGGCTTCCAGCAACGCACGGACCTTCTCCACCTCATTGTCCTTGATTTCTATGGCCCGCTGCCGCGTCGTCCCTCCGCAACCGCATTCCCGCCGCAGCTTGCGCGCCAGGTCCTGGATCGACTCGTCGCTCACCGCCGGGGCGAAATCCCCAATGACGATCACCGTTTTGCCTCGGCGATGCGGCCTTTCCCGCCGCAGCACCACCCTGCCGGAGGCTCCCTTGACGGGTCTCGCCGGGGCCGGCGCCGGGGCGGCGTTCTCCTCCCCCAGCGGCAGGCTGTCGATCAGCAACCCGGCGAACGGGTTGATCAATTCCAGATCGGTCGCCGATTCACTTTTATCTTTTCTTGCCATACACAATGACAAAATATGGTGCAACCACCTGCATGAGACAATTGAAATCCGCCGCGCGCAACCAAAATCTTGCCCGGTTTTTCGGGAAAACGGGACCGCCCGGCTTGCCCCCCCGGCGGAATTTGCCACGTTTTTGTCACTTTTTCTTGCCAGCGGCGCGAATTAGCTTTACTCTTTCCCAAGAGCATCGGTCGTTAACACAACGCTGTTATGTATTTCGGAGCCGATTATCATCCAGAACATTGGGTCCACCCTTACGCGGGAACTCCTGGCGACCCGGAGTCCCGATGGAAGCAGGACATCGAACTGATGGTCGCCGCCGGCATGAACACCGTCCGCATGGGCGAGTTCGTATGGGGCCTGTGCGAACCGCGCGAGGGTGAATACGATTTCGCCTGGCTCAAACGGGTCATGGATTTAATGACCACCGAGGACATTAAAGTTGTTCTGGCCACTCCCACCGCCGCTCCGCCCATCTGGCTGACCAAGAAATATCCCCAGGTCCTCCCTGTCGATGAGCGTGGTCTGCCCCTGTGCGACGGCACCCGCCACGCCTGCTGCCTCAACAGCGACGTCTATTGGGAATACTCCAAGAGAATCGTCCGCGCCATGGCCGGCGCCCTTGGCCGCCACCCCCAGCTCATCGCCTGGCAGATTGACAACAACATCGGCGCCCACTCCGTGCAGCCCTCCTTCAACGAGGAAACACGCCGCGATTGGCAATTGTGGCTCAGAGCCAAATATGAAACCATCGACCACCTTAACAACATGATGGGGCTCCGCTTCTGGGGCCAGACCGTCAGCGACTGGGAGCACGTCCCCATGCCCAAGGTCGCCCCCGCGCCCCACAACCCGGCCCTCATGCTCGACTGGCGCCGCTTCTGCAGCGACACCATCGTCGCCTTCGTCCGCATGCAGGCCGACTTGCTCCATGAATTGACCCCTAACGCGCCCGTCACCACCAACATGCGCGCCTTCGGCCAGCAGGTGGATCTCTTCGACGTGGCCGACGCCCTCGATTTCGCCTCCCTCAACAGCAACGCCACCATCAAGACCAAATCCTCCGAAAACGCCTGCGAAGTCGATCTCCTCCGCTCCCTTAAAAAAGCCGCCGTCAAAACACCTGACGGCGACGGCGCCTTTTGGGTCATCGAACAAAAGGCCGGCCACGTCAATTGGCAGGATGTCAATTCCCTTGTCCGCCCCGGCGTCGTCCGCCTCTTTACCTACCAGACCATCTCCCGCGGCGCCGACGGCGTCCTTTATTTCTTCTGGCGCCAGCCCCGCATTGGACAGGAAAAATTCTATGGCGGCGTCCTGACCCACGACGGCCGCGGCGAAAATCGCAGTTACAAGGAAATCAGCCAGATCGGCCAGGAAATCAAACGTCTGGCCCCCGCCCTGGTCGGCACCAAGGTCGTCGCCGATGTCTGCATCCTTTACACCCACGACAACGACTGGACCCTCGCCCTGCCACGCCAGCCCAACAAATACTTCTCGCTGCGCGAGCACATCCAGCTCTTCTACACCGCCCTGCACGACCGCAACATCGCCGTCGATTTCGGCCGCCCGCACGACGACCTGTCCAAATACAAACTGGTCATCGCCCCTTCCCTGAGCCTGCTGACCGGCGCCGAAGCCGACGCCCTGAAAATTTACGTTCAAAACGGCGGCACCCTCCTGGCCACCTGCAACACCGGCCTGGTCGATGAACACCAGATCGCCGCCGACTCCGGTTACCCCCACGACTTGACCGACTTGTTCGGCATGGAGGTCGTTGAATTCGATCCCCTGTCGCCGGACGATGAAAACCACCTCGCCTTCAAGGGCGCCTTCCACACCAGCACTCTGCACACCGCCCGCCTCTGGTGCGACGTCATCGAACCGCACGGCTGCCAGATTCTGGCCAACTTTGGCCGTGAATTCTACGCCGGCTGTCCCGCCATGACCATGCACACCTTTGGCCTGGGCAAAGCCATCTATTTCGGCACGGTTTCACAGCAGCCCTTCTACTACGACCTCGTCCTGTGGCTGCGCACTATCTGCAACCTCCAGCCCCTCCTCAAAGTGCCCGACACCGTCGAAGTCAGCCTCCGCCAGAAAGGCGACCACAAGATTTTCTTCCTCCTCAACCACCAAAGCGCCTCCGTCCGCATCACCTTCTACAAACCGATGCATGATTTCCTCACCGGCCGCAATTTCAGCGGCAACTACGACCTGCCCCCTCACGACGTCCTCGTCCTCGATGAGAACCTCGCCGACAAAACCGCGGTGTTGGTTGAGGACGTCCCCACCCCCGCCCAGAAGGCCTGATTTGCCAATCCGCCGCCGCCCTGATAGCTTTCCCGACCGTGGAACGTCCTTTTCCCTATCGCCACTTGCGTCCGAGGCCCGCGCCGGTCGGCGCACGGCAGCGCGCGCTGGCCCAATGGCGTCGATGGGATTGGAGCGCCGAAGAAAAGACACGCCAGCCGTCAGCCCAATCCGCCGCCCAACTCATGCCTCGCGTCCTGGCCGGCCTGGGCATCGACCGCCGCCAATCCGAGACCGAGATACTCCGGGTGTGGAACAATCAACTTGACCCCAATATCACCGCCCACGCCCGCCCCACCGGCATGCGCAACGGCACCTTATTTGTGACCATCGACAGCAGCGTCTGGCTCGACGAGATCGTCCGTTACCGCCGGCGCGAGATATTGGAGCGTCTGCAAAACAGCTTTGGCCGCGACTTGATCGTCAGAATCTGCTACCGCGTCGGGTAATGCTTTCCTGCCCGCCTGATCCCTTGTTCGGAACTCACTTCGTTGCGATAGCTTTAAAGAAAGTGTAACAAAACACCCCATCCTGCTCCGTCGCCCGGTATAAGTCCCTTATCCCTTTGTTGAAAACCTCTGGCTCAACTATTCCCGTGTTGATTGCCGATTCACGCACGCCCTCAATCATCGCAGTAAATGTCTTCTTCGTGAACCCTTCCACCAGCTCGGGTTTGCTCGAATCGACATAGACCATCCGCGGGGACACACGAATTGAGTTATAGCCGGCGCCAAGCAACAGCGGGTAAAGCTCTCTCCCGATCATGGCGTTGCCGCCGGCCTGCCGTTGCAGTTCAACCTGGCACTGGATCGCTCTATGGGCCGCTTCGCTCTCAGGATGAAAAAACACCGAACCATGATCCCCTTCAATCACCGTGATTGTGCCGCCGGGCTTCAAATGGTTTTTCAGGGTTCGCAGTGCCTCCATGGGCCGGGCCAGATGTTCCAGCACGAAACAGACGAAAATGTGGTCGAAGGCGTCCATCTCCGGGGGCAAATTGAAGATATCCGCCTGTAGAAACTGAACGTTGGTCAAGCCCGCCGCCGCCACCTTTCTTCCAGCTTCTCCGATGGAGGCCGCGGAAATATCGACAGAAGTTATCAAGGCCTTCGGGCTGTTGCCCGCAAGGGTGACAGTTTGCGCGCCAACGCCGCAGCCCGCTTCAAGAACCTGGCTTCCTGCCGGATACCGGGTGTCGCAGTGCAGCAACTCGACTAACGTAGCGGCCTGATCCCGTAACCGGATATTTTCTCGATCATCGTAGCCGTGGACGTATCCTTTTTTCATGCTTCCTCTTTTTTGTGCCGAACTCCCCATTGGCATGTCCGCTTCTTCATCGTAGGTCAACCGGTCTTTTCGGACAACGCAAAAGCCTCAGAGCGAGAGTTGCATTCATTTTTTTGAGCGCCTCTTTTACGGACTGCGGTGGCAGAGCGCAGCGGCGACACCGCTTTCGACTTTACAGAGGCGCTCCGAACTTCCGAGGCGGCTGAAATCGCGTCGCATCAAAGCGGCGTCGCGCCCTCCCTCTTGCCGCCGCCGGCCCGCGCGCCTTGACATCACCTTCTACTTCCAGAACAATGCTCCGCTATGGCTGAACCCAAGGCTAATGATTTGATGGAACGCATTGTCTCTCTTTGCAAACGCAGGGGGTTTGTTTTTCAGTCCTCGGAAATCTACGGCGGCATCAACGGCTTTTGGGATTACGGCCCCCTGGGCGCAGAACTCAAACGCAACGTCAAGGATTGCTGGTGGCGCCTCATGACCCAGCGCCGCGATGACGTCGTCGGCCTCGACGCCACCATTATCATGCACCCCAAAATCTGGGAGGCCAGCGGCCATACCTCCACCTTCGCCGACCCGATGGTCGATTGTCTCCTGACCCAGAAACGCTTCCGCGCCGACCAGATTGAGCCTCAGAGCGGCATTGCCTATCATTTCTCCGGCGCCGTCGAGGCCGCTCCCACGGCCCCCGACAAATCCAAAAAATCCGACGAGCCTTATTCCTACCTCGTCAAAACCGAAAAAAGCGCTGAACTCGCCCGCAGATCGGCCCAGGTC